>Ga0068877_10004228_pt1 | contig 11239 bp, 10 predicted proteins | sample NOAtaG_FD_66437 | JGI IMG/M metagenome (GOLD analysis project Ga0068877, IMG submission 66437) | Freshwater lake microbial communities from Lake Erie, under a cyanobacterial bloom - NOAA_Erie_Diel6S_1000h metaG | ecosystem: Environmental > Aquatic > Freshwater > Lake | place: USA: Ohio, Lake... | reverse complement strand
TTCGATTATATCCTCCTCTGCAATAAGGTATGTGGATCTGCACACTTCAATATGCAGATTAAAGTGATTATCGAGGACGAGGCGGACTATAACGCCTGGCTCGCTCAGCAAAAGACATTTGGCGGTGCTGCAGCTCCTGCTGCTGAACCCGCACAGAAGGATACCCTCACTACAGCAATGGTTAACTAACAAACGCTGAAAGGAAAACGTCATGGGAGCACACGAACAAGCAGCTCAAGGCCACGAACACGGCCAAGCTCATCACCACGAGGAAAGCTTCGTATCGAAGTATGTTTTCTCACAAGATCACAAGATGATTTCCAAGCAGTTTCTGATTACTGCTATCTTCATGGGGATCATCGCTGTGATGCTATCTATCTTCTTCCGCCTCCAACTCGGCTGGCCAGGTGAAAGTTTTGGGATTCTCAACACTTTTCTCGGGGACCGCTGGGCGCCGGATGGAATCCTCGATCGCAATGCCTATCTGGCTATTGTTACGATTCACGGAACGATCATGGTATTCTTCGTTCTTACCGGAGGTCTTTCGGGCACGTTTGCGAACCTGCTCATCCCCTTGCAGGTGGGCGCGCGTGACATGGCCTCTGGTTTCCTGAACATGCTCTCCTACTGGTTTTTCTTTGTGTCGAGTGTGATCATGATCGCTTCACTTTTCGTAGAAGGTGGCGCCGCTTCCGGCGGATGGACGATCTATCCTCCACTGTCTGCACTGCCTCAGGCCATGCCGGGCTCTGGACTAGGAATGACGCTCTGGCTGATTTCGATGGTGCTCTTCGTGGCTTCTTCACTGTTGGGAGGGCTGAATTATATCGTGACTATCATCAACCTCCGCACCAGGGGCATGAAGATGTCACGTTTGCCCTTGACCGTATGGGCACTGCTCGTTACGGCTATCCTGGGCGTACTGTCTTTCCCTGTCCTGGTATCAGCCGTTGTGCTTCTGATCATGGACCGCAGCTTCGGAACGGCGTTTTATCTGTCTGATATCTTCATCGGAGGAGAAGCACTGGACGTGACCGGCGGATCTCCTATTCTCTTCCAACACTTGTTCTGGTTCCTGGGTCACCCGGAAGTGTATATCGTTCTGCTTCCCGCACTGGGCATTTCATCCGAGGTGATCTCTACCAACAGCCGCAAACCTATCTTTGGTTACAAGGCCATGGTGGCATCCATTCTGGCAATCGGATTCCTGTCGTTCATCGTTTGGGGCCACCACATGTATGTGACCGGAATGAATCCTTTCCTGGGCTCTGTATTCGTATTCACGACGCTGCTTATCGCTATACCATCGGCGGTGAAGGCATTTAACTACCTCACTACACTCTGGCAAGGGAATATCCGGTTTACACCGGCTATGCTTTTCTCCATCGGACTGGTATCTACCTTCGTGACGGGTGGTCTGACGGGTATCATTCTCGCGGACTCTGCATTGGACGTGAACGTGCATGATACCTATTTCGTCGTGGCGCACTTTCACATCGTAATGGGTATGTCGGCTATCTTCGGTATGCTGGCGGGTGTCTATCATTGGTTCCCCAGGATGTACGGTCGCATGCTGAATACAAAGCTGGGCTATGCACACTTCTGGCTCACGCTGGTTTGCGGCTTCGGAGTGTTCTTCCCGATGCACTTCGTCGGAATCGCAGGTGCCCCTCGGCGCTACTACAGTTACTCCACTTTTGAATTCCTTCAGAACACCATGGACCTGAATCCGATCATTTCGGTGTTTGCTATAGTCGGAGGTCTCGCACAGCTTCTGTTCCTATTCAATTTCTTCCACAGCATATGGTTTGGTCAGAAGGCCGTACAGAATCCCTGGGGATCAAACACGCTGGAATGGACGGCCCCGGTAGAGCACATGCACGGAAACTGGCCGGGTGCGCTGCCGGAAGTCCATCGTTGGGCTTATGACTACAGCAACCCCGAGCATGAGGACGACTTTGTGCCTCAGACGGTGCCGCTCAAGCCGGGAGAGCACGCGCATTAGCGTGTCCAAATCCGAACTCGTCGCCCGTACCTTCGCTCCGATGGTACGGGCGATTTGTTTTACTGTTCTCCTGATCGCTCTATCCGGAGCGGCTGCAGCGCAGCGAGTGAATCTTTCCGATTCACTCCGGAGAGTACTGAGACAGCCTGTGTCGCCCGTGCTCAAACTGGACAGCCGCTACTCATTCGTCACTGGCCGGAGTGTGGATATCTGGGGGATCAAGGCAGGAGTGTCATTTGGCAAAAGGCTCAACCTGGGTGCTATGTACAGTTGGCTGCATACTCCTATCTCGCAGAATGTCACCGCGCAGGACAACATCGTATCTGCCAGGCTCCGACTGCGCTATGGTGGTTTCTTTGCCGAGTACACATTTTATCGCAAAGGCCCTTGGGAAGCGATGATTCCCATTCAGATGGGTTTCGGACGAAGTTTTCTCGAGGATCCGGAAGGAGTCAGATATTATGAGCTTCCTGTGCTGTTCTACGAACCGGCAATGGTAGTGGACTACAAAATCTACAATCTGGTGGCCCTGGGTGGTGGCTTCGGTTATCGCCTGTTGCTGTTGCGAAATCCGGATATTGACCAGCAGCTGACAGCACCAATCTATATGCTTCGCGCGCGCATTCTGCTGGAGAATCTGAGGGGCAAGGCACAGAGCAAGCGGAAGGAGGTCCAGACCGGCTTGTCCTGAGAGGTTCGGGAATTCAACCTCCGGAATTGAGATACCGAGGGCCACAGTGGTTCTATCTTTAGGCCCATGACGGACTTCAATATCCGGGAAGAAGGCGAGCAACCGGCCGACAGAGATCTGGATAAGGTTCTCCGGCCCAGAAGCTTTGGAGACTTTACTGGTCAGCGACAGATTCTCGAGAATCTTGAAATCTTTGTCAAGGCTGCACGCCTTCGTTCGGAATCGCTGGATCACGTTCTGCTCCACGGCCCGCCCGGACTCGGAAAGACTACGCTGGCTTATATCATCTCGAATGAGATGGGAGTGAATATCCGCACCACTTCCGGACCCGTGCTTGACAAACCCGCCGACCTCGCCGGGCTGCTTACCAACCTTGAGCCCCATGACGTACTCTTCATCGATGAGATCCATCGCTTGAGCCCCGTGGTGGAGGAGTATCTGTACTCCGCAATGGAAGACTTCAGTATTGACCTGGTCATTGATACCGGCCCGAATGCCCGATCGGTTCAGATCAAGCTGAACCCATTTACACTGGTGGGAGCAACCACACGTTCCGGCCTGCTTACCGCACCACTACGCGCTCGATTCGGCATCAATGCCCGCCTGCAATACTATGATTCCAAAACACTAACGGATATCGTAGAGCGAAGTGCATCTATCCTGCAGATTACCATCACGGGGGAGGCAGCTTTTGAAATCGCAAGGCGAAGCCGGGGTACCCCCAGAATAGCAAATGCGCTGCTCAGGCGCGTCCGCGACTTTGCACAGATCAAAGGCGACGGGACTATTCAGCTCGACATCACACAATTTGCGCTCAATGCGCTGAATGTGGATACGCACGGTCTGGATGAAATGGACAACAAGATCCTCGTGACCATCCTCGATAAGTTCAACGGCGGACCTGTTGGTCTTACCACCATCGCCACCGCAGTTGGCGAAGATGCTGGTACGATTGAAGAAGTGTACGAGCCTTTCCTTATTCAGGAGGGATTTCTCATTCGCACGCCGCGGGGGAGACAGGTCACTGAATTGACCTACAGGCATCTTGGAAAGTCTCGGAAGCCTGGCTCGGGGGAGTTATTCTGATCCGAGATCCCGGCGCTGCTTGATTTGTTTCATCACATCCTCAAGATAATCCACTTGAATCTGCTGGATTTCGATCAGTTTCTTATTCTGATGTACGATGAGGTGGTCAATCTTCTCACTCAGGAGCTTGATTTCAATCTCTGCTTTCAGGTTGATCTTGTAGTCATGTTCCGCACGTCGCCGGTCCTTCTGCTCTTGTCTGTTCTGACTCATCATGATGATGGGCGCCTGAATGGCGGCAAGACAGGACAGCATCAGGTTGAGCAGGATAAAGGGATACGGATCAACCGGGCGGGTAGCAAGGAGAAGGGTGTTCACTGCTATCCAGCCCAGGATAAAGCAAAAAAAGACGATGATAAAGGTCCATGATCCACCGAACTCCGCAATGTGGTCTGCCATGCGCTCTCCAATCGTCAACTCAGCTTCAAACTCTTCCTCGAGCTGCTCCGTGAGAATGGAATTGTTGCGGATGGCATCCAGCACATCTCTGTCCACACGTTCCAGCTCTCCACGTTCTTGCTCAATGAGGCGCGCGAGATAGAGCCGCCGGTATTGATTGAGCTCTTCCATAGAGCATAATTGGTCGCCGGCGAATTCCGGAAACTTTTCGAGAATGAGCTGAAGAATGCCATCTCTGATCTCGTTGGCCTGGATTTCTTCTCCGGGCCGGATGGGTTTTCCGCTGAGGGCGCTGTTCAACATCCTGATTCACTTGCTCCGGTTAATCCCATTGGGGCCACCGTCCCGGTGTGTAAGGTGCCCCGCCGATTTCCATGCGATCTTCAAGTGCACGCACTTCTGTGTCGAGCTTGCGCAAATCACTCAGGAATTGCGTGAACTGTATGGACGCAATTGCAAACGAGTCGCGGTACATCTGAGGAATTTCAGATGTGCTTTCGAACAAGGCGTATTGCACGGTGCCCACTCTGTCGTTGATTGAAGGCTCTGTTTCCATTTCGCGGCGGGCTTTTGAAGAGTCTCCATACAACTTGCGGTTCAATGTATTCAGCACGTCTTGCAAGCGGTGGGCTTCTGCCAGCTCAACGGAAGGATCAGCAGGCATATCCGGAATGACCTGACGGATGGCATCCAGCCGCTGGGCAATGCCGTTGGTGAGCTCGTTGGCGGCACTCACAGCCTTGCGCAGTTCTGCCACGCGTGTACAGAATGCTACGTATTCATCAGGGTTGTTTGGAATGGTGGTATTGCCCAGTGATTTCACCGCGAAGGGTTGCGGTGCAGTGAGTGCAGTGAGCACGCCGTTTTGCGACTTATACAACGTCGCAGTGTATTCACCCGGTGCCGCGAGATGGCCTTTTTCCGATCCACCGAATAGTTCATCCGGACCAGGTGTATACCGGTTATTATACGGAGCAGGTGTGGCGTAGTGAAAATCCCACACGATGCGCTGAAGGCCTGCAGAAGTTCCGGCATCCAGATGGCGCACGGTATTGCCTTTGCTGTCGCGGATGGTGAGAACGTAATGCGGTGGAATTTCTTCATCTTCCATACGCAGACTATCAATTGGCGGGTAGTATACTTTTTGATTCTTTTCGTATTTCGCCTTTTCTGCGGCTTGCCTTTTTTGCTTCAGGGTCTTCAGTTCATTTTTGGTGTAAACCGTAATCACTGCACCTACCGGAGGATTCGGAGCGGTATAGAATGAGCTTCCCTGATGAGCTTTGGCGCGCAGCCCATATGGCTGGCTTTCTACAAACAACAGGCTTTCTTTAATCGGAAGTATCACTGCCTCCTGATTCGATTGCTCTGTGTTGAAATGACGGAGAGGCGTGTAGTCGTCGAGCACATAGAAGCCGCGACCAAATGTGCCGAGCACGAGGTCATTTTCACGGCGCTGAATTTCGATGTCGCGCACTGCTACCGTGGGCAAGCCGCTTCGCAGTGGCATCCATGATTTACCGGCATTTTGCGAGGCGAATACGCCAAACTCAGTGCCCGCGAAAAGCAGATTTCTATCCACGTGATCTTCGGCAATGGTATACACACTGCCGCGTTGCGGAAGATCGGATTGTATGGCTGTCCATGTTTTTCCGAGGTCTGTGGTCTTCAGCACATACGGTTTAAAATCGCCGTAGCGGTGGTGATTGAAACATACGTATGCGGTGTTTTTATCATGCAGCGATGCAATAATCTGATGCACATAACTCTGCGCAGGCACACCGGGCAGGTTGTCTATTTTTCTCCAGTTCGCACCACCATCGGTTGTCACATGTATTAATCCGTCATCTGTGCCGGCCCACAACAGATTTTCATCCATTGCTGATTCGGCTACGGTAGTGAGTTGTCCGTAGATATCCGTGCTTTGGTTTTTGGCCACGGCGTCTACTGACCACACTTTGCCCATTACCTCAAACGTATTGCGGTCGAGCTGGCGCGAGAGGTCAGGACTAATCGCCTTCCAGCTGCTGCCCCGGTTATCGGTGCGGAAGAGTTTGTTTGCTCCGAAATAAAGCCGTTGCGGATTGTGACTGCTGATGAGTAATGGGGCATCCCAGTTCCACCGATAGGCGGGCTCATTTTCCCCTTCAATGGGTTTGATGAACAACATTTCTCCGCTCTTGCGATCGAAGCGGACGAGGCCGCCATATTGGCTCTGCGCGTAGATGATGTCCGGATTGGTTGGATCGACTTGTGTTTCAAATCCATCGCCGGTAGAGGTGGTGTACCAGTCGGCGTTTTCGATGCCGTTCACTGAAGTGGTGCGGCTGGGACCGCCTAAGCTGAGGTTATCCTGTGTACCGCCGTGAATGTGGTAAAAGGGCAGCGCATTGTCAGTGGATACTTTGTAAAACTGGGTCACCGGCAAATTTGGTTTGAAGTGCCAGCTGCCAGCAAAGTCCCAGGTTTCATACACTCCGCCATCGCAACCAACGAGGAGGTGATTGGTATCGTTCGGATCAATCCAGATGCAGTGATTGTCGATGTGCTTGTTGATCTCACCCAGATTGTGCACCGACGCGCCACCGTCATCACTCACCTGATAATACGTATCAGTGATGAAGATGCGATCGGGGTTGACAGGATCGCATGTGAGTTCATTGTAATAATTTCCTGAGGTATAAAAGCCGCTGCGCTTCTCCCACGCATCACCGCCCGAGGTGGAACGGTAGATACCGCCTTTGCCGTTTTTCGCTTCTACCACGGCATAAACCAGTCCTGCTTGCGCCTTGCTCGCATCAATTCCGATGCGGCCGATATCACCTGAAGGCAGTCCGCCTGCGAGTTTCTTCCATGTCTGCCCTGCATCGGTGCTTTTGTAAAGCGCAGATTCAGGTCCGCCCCCAATGTAGGTAAACACTTTGCGCATCCGCTGATGAAATGCCGCATAGAGCACATCCGGATTGTGCGGATCCATGATGAGGTTGTTGCATCCGGTATATGGACTTACAGAGTGAATGAGTGACCAGGATGTTCCGCCATCGGTGGTTTTGTACACGCCGCGCTCACCACCCTCGCGCCACAGAGGTCCGTATGCAGCTACATACACTACGTCAGAGTTGCGAGGATCCACGACCACGTTGGCGATGTGCTCACTGTCTTTCAACCCCATATTTGTCCAGCTCATGCCGCCGTCGGTGCTCTTGTATACGCCGTCGCCGTAAGCAACCGAGCGCTGGTTGTTGTTTTCCCCTGTACCCACCCATACGATGTGCGGATGGTTGGAATCGAGGGTCACACAGCCGATAGAGTACGAGCCTTGCGCATCAAATACGGGCTGGTACGTGACACCGTGATTGGTGGTCTTCCACACTCCGCCTGAGGAGGCAGCCACGAAGTATTCGCTTGGTTTTGAAGGGTTTACTGCAAAGTCGGAGATGCGTCCTGAAGTGACTGCGGGCCCCACGGAGCGAAACGTCAGAGCACCGAAGGCCTCGGCAGTGATTGAAGGAGCAGGGGCAGCTGCCGTGGATTTCTTTTGAGAATGTCCGGCCTCAGCGATAAGAAGTCCGGCGCACAGCAGCAGAAGGGGAGTAATCCGCATAATACAAATTGGTTGGTTGTGGTCAAATGTACCAAGTGAAACCAACCCGAAGGAAGAAAATACATGAGCGGAAAAAGAACGCGTCAGGCCAGCGGACGTTTCGACCAGTGCACGTTGAGGGTATCATCCGTGACGCTGGTGAACTTGCCTTTGAGAAAGGCATACTCCTGAAAGCCTTTCGGGGTGAGGTATTCCTTTACAAAGTCGTAGCTGCGTTTCGATTTTTCGATGATGAGCACCACATCCTGCTGGAGAATCTGTAGGGTTGAATACCGGCTATATTAAAACTCAAGCCCGGTGCAATACACGATTACACCGGGCTTGTTTATTTGTTCGAACGCTGATCAGGCATTCAACCCGTCAGTGAATCACTTACGCTTTCACAAACTGCACTTCTGCAAACAGGCGCACATCTTCTGATACAAGGATTCCGCCTGCTTCGAGTGGTGCGTTCCATGACAGGTTCCAGTCGTTGCGGTTGATCTTGCCGTTCAGTGTGAATCCGGCTTTCAGATTGCCCCATGGGTCTTTGCCGATTCCGCCAAACTCTGCCTGCAGTGAGACTGGCTTGGATACACCACGAATGGTGAGGTCGCCGTGCAATACGAAGTTCTCCTCGTCTTTCTTCTCAAGACGGGTAGAGGCAAAGGTGATTTTCGGGAAGTTGGCCGCATCAAAAAAGTCTGCACTCTTCAGGTGCCCGTCGCGCTGCTCATTATTGGTATTGACGGAGTTGATGTCAGCTTCAAAGCTGATTTTCGCAGTGCTGAAATCATCACCTTCGGTGGTTACTGATGCAGTGAATGTCTGAAAGTACCCGGTCACGTTGGTGATCATCAGGTGCTTTACTTTAAATCCGATTTCGCTGTGTGTAGGATCGAGGTTCCAGTTGGTTGACATGTGTGTGTTATTTTATGGGGCAAAGGTCAGCCTGCTGTGGTGCCGGTTTCATTGAACTAGATCAAGAAGTGCACGGGCTATTTGACCTGCGACATCACCACCGCATCAAACATCCGGTCACTCACCAGCCATCGAAAGAAGATAAACAGCCTGGCGAATTTGCCGGTGGCGTAGCGCGTGCGCGGACGTGCACTGCTTACTGCTTTTGAGATGGTGGCTGCTACGACTTCCGGGCCGGATGCATTCTTCTTGTCGTAATTGCGCTGGGAGGAGCGCTTCAATTTCTGAGCAAGTTCTGCGTATGCTCCGCTGCCCGAGCGTTCCATGAACGGGCCAAGCATGACGTCCTCGAACTCGGTTTTGATCAGTCCGGGTTCGATGATCACTACCTGAACCCCCGTGCCTCCAAGCTCCAGGCGAAGGCAGTCCGACCATCCTTCCAGGGCAAACTTGGTGCTGTGATACCATGCCCCCAGCGGGGTGTAGATTTTCCCACCCATGGAGGAGATATTGATGATCGTACCCGAACGGTTACTCCGCATGTGGGGCAGCACGGCCTGTGTGACCCGCGCCAGGCCAAACAGGTTGACTTCAAACTGTCGGCGCGCATCATCAATGGTGGTGTCTTCTACGGCGCCATAGATGGCATAGCCCGCATTGTTGATGAGGATGTCTATCCGGCCCTCCGCCTGTATGATGTTATTCACGGCGGCGGTGACCTCTTCATCGCTGGTCACGTCCATCCGAAGCGCTCTTCCACCGGCCTCCTGGATGTCTTGCATTTCGGAAATGCGCCTTGCAGTTCCATACACGCGGTGTCCATCTCTAATCAGGCGCAAAGCCGTGGCTTTGCCAATTCCGGAACTCGCGCCGGTTACTAAAATGACTTGTTGTTTCATATCGGTTTAGTTATTCTGTGCACTAGCTTCTCCCTTCCTCATACTCCATAACGCACCATCAGCCACTCCTTCTCCGCCTCCAGATCGGTAAGGACCCCTCTGAGGATTTCACCACCGATGGCATCCATGGTGCGCACGAGATGAATGGCCTCACGCTCCGGATAGGGGATGGCCAGCCGTTCAAAGGCGCGTGTAAGTGCCTGCTCCAGCGGTTTCATCTTTTCATCCGGGCCTATATTCAATTCCCATTTCAGCTTGTATAGCAATCGCCAGAAGGGATATTGGCTGGTGGGCACTTCGAAGGGGATGGCAATGGCTTGTCGGATCATGCTGCGGGCATCTTCCTCCGTGAGTAAGTGCTCATAAAGCATATGTATGCGCTCCTCTCCGAGGGTCATTACGGCCTTAAGCAGCCCTTCTTTGCTCCCAAAATGCCTGAATATGAGCCCTTCGGATACACCAGCCGCCTGGGCCACGTGGCGTGTAGTTGTGGCGTGATAGCCCTCATCTGCAAAGAGTTGGAGGGCAGTGGCGAGGATTGAGGTTCGGCGCTCAGAGCTCATGAGTGAGTAATCGCTTACAAATATATGACAACATGGGTAAACGAGGGTGTGATTGCCTCCGGCTGGCCTCGAATAACTGGGCCGGTTTTCCCGAAACCGGATGAGATCAGGGAAGGGGGATGTACTCAAACCGTTGGATGACCACCTCGTGCTCCATGCCATTTGAAGGGCCATTGGCGAGGTAAGCGAGGGTCCAGAAGTTCATGCGTGCATTTGTCGTAGACCCCGGTGCGGGTATGACGACCGGGAGCGAGGCCAGACCATTCTCATACTTGATGCGCGGTGGATTATCGAGTCCAAACTCCCAGGTGGCAAAAGGGGCAGCATTCCGGAAATCTGTGCCCCGATAGCTGGCCCATGTGATGAGTGTATCGGTCCAGTGGAAGACATGAGTCGATACACCCTGAATGTACGCGGGATTAACAACGGCCTCGTGAGATCGCTCGGGATAATACGTGCCGAAGAAAACGGGCTGAACGGACATTGTAAGGGGATAGATATCGTCCTCGTTGCCCCATTTCGAGAACTCAATATCCACCTCACTGTTGGCTTGTTCGTAGAAGGTGTTATTGTCCCAGGTGAATAACCCAAGGACCACATTTGAAGCAAACTGGAGGGGATCGGCCTGGATGGTGAATGCATAGGTACCATAACCCATCGTGTCTTGTGAAATCACTTCAGAGGAATACCATTGGCCGTCATCTCCGCGCAAGATGGACAAGTGAAGGTATCCGAGTTCATCGACCCACACATTCTTGTACGCCTTGGAAAAATGATTCGGTCCGGGGCCATTAAATCCTGATTTCACATCCCACAGGAGGCCAGAGAAGTGAACAATGTCGCCTTTCCGTCCCAGCACATCATCGGGTTCGGACTGGTGGCACGAAATAGCCATCAGGATGCCGAGCAACAGAAAGGGTAATGCGCGCCTGGTGTTCATCGTGCGTTGAAGTAAAAGGTTTGGCTGGAGCTCCCGAGCATAATGGTAAAGTGACCTTCCTCAGTAACGGGTTTCATGGCTTTGCCAATAAATGCTAGGTCATCGCGTGTGATGCGGAAATGGACTTCGCGCTGTTGTCCGGCTCTGATATC
>Ga0068877_10004224_pt1 | contig 11243 bp, 6 predicted proteins | sample NOAtaG_FD_66437 | JGI IMG/M metagenome (GOLD analysis project Ga0068877, IMG submission 66437) | Freshwater lake microbial communities from Lake Erie, under a cyanobacterial bloom - NOAA_Erie_Diel6S_1000h metaG | ecosystem: Environmental > Aquatic > Freshwater > Lake | place: USA: Ohio, Lake... | reverse complement strand
CGCGGCGCACTCCTACGCGCCCTTCGCGTGGTACCGCATTGCCTTCGGCGGCTTCATCCTGCTCTCGGCGCAGGCGGGCTGGATCGACTGGAGCGGCGCGACGCACTGAACCCCGCCGCGTGGCCTCAACCCGCAGCTGCGCGTATCGCCTGATCCAGATCGCGCCACAGATCCTCCACGTCTTCGATCCCCACGCTGAGACGCAGCAACGTTGGCGGGAGATGCCCCTGTCCGGGCACGGCGGCGCGTCGCTCCATCGTCGATTCCACCGCGCCCAGACTGGTCGCGTGGTGGATGATCCGCGTGTTGCGACAGGTTCGATCGGCCAGGGCAGCATCGCCGCGCAGGTCGAAGGAAATCATCGTGCCGAAGCCTGCCAGCACGCGCCGCGCGATCGCATGCGTGGGGTGTGAAGGCAGGCCCGGGTAGCGAACCCGTGTGACCTGCGGGTGCTGCGCCAGGCGCTCGGCCAGTGTCATCGCCGACTGCTGCGCGCGCTCGAGTCGCAGCGCGAGCGTGCGCACCCCGCGCACCGCGAGGAAGGCTTCCAGCGTGCCTGGCGTGGCACCCGTCAGCTCCCGAGTGTGCCGCAGCGCCTTCAGCAGGGTTTCGTCTTGCGTCGAGGCGACACCCGCCAGCAGATCCGAATGCCCGCCAATGAATTTGGTGGCGGACTGTATGGACACCGAGGCGCCCATCTCCAGCGGCCGCTGGTTGAGCGGCGTGGCGAGCGTGCTGTCTACCGCCACCAAAGTCCCCGCCTTGCGCGGCGCGGCGCATATCGCCTGCAGATCGGCCACCGTGAGCAGCGGGTTGGAGGGCGATTCCAGCCACACCAGATCCGCCGTGGCACAGGCCGCGATCCAGCCTGCAGTGTCGTCTACGGCGATGCGCTGCACGCGCCAGCGTCCGCGCTCCGCACCGGCCGCCGCCAGCCCCGCGACGCCCTGGTAGCAGTCATCGGGCAGGGCCACCACGCTGCCCGTGTGCAGCTGATCGAAGACCGCGGCGATCGCCGCCATCCCCGAGGCGAATGCCACCGCCTGTCCGGATTCGAGTCCGCCCACGATCTCCTCGAGTGCCTCCCATGTGGGGGTGCCGTCGTCGCGCGCGTACTCGTGCTTGCCGCCGATGATGAAATTCGAGGCGGGCACCAGTGGCACGTTCAGCGCCGATCCCGGCTCCGAGGGGCGCCCGGCGCTTACCAGCCAGGTTGCGCGCGAGAAATGGGCGAGATCTTTGTGCATGAGGCAGTGTCCTTGGGGTGCAGTGCAAGGGTGTGCGCATCGGCAGCGCAGTGCCATTCCCCGGTGGTGGTGTCGTGGCGGTCGAAGCGGCCGCCGCATCGCTCGCCGGATGCATCGCTCGCCGGATTGTCAGCGCTCCCCCGGCACGCTACCTTGCGGCCCTGCCCACGAACGCCGGAGACATCGACGCATGAACGTGAAAAGCCTGGGATACCTGCGCATCGCATCCACCGACATCGCGCGCTGGCGCGAGTACGGCACCTCGATCCTCGGCATGATGCTCGCGCCCACCATGCCCGATGACGGCAACCTCTACCTCAAGATGGACGAGCGTCCCTTCCGTTTTGCCATCATTCCGGGTGCTGCAGACCGACTGCTCTGCGCGGGCTGGGAACTCGCGGGGCCCGAGGAATTCGACGACGCGCTGGACGAACTCACCGCGGCGGGCGTCGCCTGGGAATTGCTCGATGCCGCCGAGGCCCGCGCCCGTCGGGTGCGCGCCGTCGTCCGCTTCAGTGATCCGGCCGGCGCCACCGTGGAGCTCTACCACGGTGCCGATCTCGACTACGCGAAGTTCATCTCTCCCTGCGGCATTCCCGCCTTCGAGACCGGCTTCAACGGCAACATGGGCTTCGGCCACCTCGTGGTGCCGGTGAAGAACCTGCAGGAAACCCGTCGTTTCTATCGCGAAGTGCTGGGTTTCGGCGATACCGATTACATGCATTTCCACTTCAACCCCGATCCGGCAGATCCGGGTCAGGGGCTGTACTTCATGCATGTCGACAACCCGCGTCACCACAGCCTCGCGCTCTACGAGGAGCCGGGCGAAAACCCCACGGGCTGCGTGCACACGATGCTCGAGGTGAAGAGCGTGGACGAGGTGGGCTATTGCCTCGACCGCGTGCAGGCCGCGGGCATTCCCGTGATCTCCACCATGGGCCGTCACACCAACGACCGCATGCTCTCGTTCTACATGCTCACCCCGGGCGGCTTTGCGATGGAATTCGGCTGCGAGGGGCTCAAGATGGACTGGAACGGCTACACGCCCACCGTGAGCGCGCTGCCGAGCATCTGGGGCCACAAGTTCCAGATGCCTGAAGGTGGCCACTGATCCGCGCCTCCACGGCGGCGCGTATCCGCCCTTACATCTTCTCCCGAGGACGCATCATGCGCCGCAGCCTTGTCGCCCTTTGCCTCGCCGCCGGTAGCGCCCCCCTGCTGGCCGCCTGCCCCGATTTCCTCAATCAGGACGTGAAGCCCCTCGGCAAGACCGACACGGTAAACCTCTGCGAGCGCTATGCCGGCAAGCCGATGCTGATCGTGAACACCGCGAGCCACTGCGGCTTCACGCCACAGTTCAAGGGTCTGGAAAAACTCTACAAGGCCTACCGTGACAAGGGCTTCGTGGTGGCGGGCTTCCCGAGTGACGATTTCAAGCAGGAGGCGGACAGCGCAACAGAAACCGCGAAGGTCTGTTACGTCAACTACGGGGTCACTTTTGACATGTACTCCGAGGTCCATGTGAAGGGCAGCGAGGCCCATCCCTTGTTCCGTGAACTGGGCGCCCAGTCAGAGGAGCCCAGCTGGAACTTCAACAAGTACCTCGTCGACAGAGACGGGAAGGTCGTGGCCCACTTCGGTTCCATGACATCCCCCGAAGACAAGGACCTGAAAGAGGCTATCGAGAAACTCCTCTGACCCGGCCTCCCGACGCGGTAGCCGGTACGTGCCTTCCGCCGTATGATCGAGTGACCGAGGCTGTTCCCGGGAGCCGCAGCGCGCATGTCAATGACCTGCCCCATCCGTCTCTCCCTTGTCGCCGGCGCGCTCGCGCTGGCGCTCGCGGGCTGCACGACAACCAAGATAGATGAGCGGCGCGTGACCTCAGCTTCGGTGGTGAGCGGCGACGCCGTGGTGGTGCTGGGGCGGCGTCATAGCAGTGACTACGAGACCGAGCCTGACTTCATCCGCTGCGTGGGGAGCGGGGTGTCGAGGGCGGGCGCCAAGGTCCTGCCGGAACTCGAGTTCATGAACAATTTTTATCCGTGGTTCGAACCGCGCACCGCGCCGATGAGCATCAAGCGCCTGGAAACGCTCATGCAGAAACCGCTTTTTGCGCAGAACCTCCGCCAGACGAACCTTCGCTATATCGTTTGGGTGGATGGTCAGACGCAGACGGTGGACAAGGCAGGATCCATCTCCTGCGCGGTGGGGCCGGGTGGCGCGGGCTGCATCGGCTTTGGCACATGGGATGACTCCTCCACCTACGAGGCGAGCGTCTGGGACCTGCAGAAGATGGATACCGTCGCGCAGATCAGCGCCGAGGCCTCCGGCACGTCCTACATGCCCGCGCTGATCGTGCCCGTACCGCTGATCGCGCGCGTGCAGGCTGCGGCCTGCGACGGGCTCGCCAAGCAACTTCAGAATCTCTTTACCGCCCCATGAAGCGCCTGCTGTTTACGCTCTGCCTGCTCGCCAGCGTGCCGCTGGCCTCTGCGATGTCGGAGAAAAAAGAGGCTGAGATCGGCAAGAAGATGTACGACGACATCCTTGCCAAGATGCGCACCTACGACAACCCGAAGGTCGTTGATTACGTGCGGCGCATCGGCGAGAGCCTGGCCGCGAACAGTGACCGACCCGACATCGACTACACCTTCACGGTGCTGGACAGCCCTGATATCAACGCCTTCGCGACGCCGGGCGGATACATCTACGTAAACCGCGGCCTGCTCGCCTATCTCGACTCCGAAGCCGAGCTCGCCGGCGTGCTGGCCCACGAGATCGCGCATGTCACCGAGCGCCACGCCTCGCGCCAGGACTGGATGGGCAAGGGCAGCAACGTCGCCTCCGCGGTCGTTGGCATCCTTGCTGCGATCAGCACCGGCAGCGGGGCGGTGGGCAGCGTCACGCAGGACGCCGCTAACATGGCGGGTACGGCGATGGTGCGGGGTTACGGGCGCGACATGGAGCTCGAGGCCGACAGTGAAGGCGCGCGGTTCATGCACAAGACGGGGTATGACCCGCAGGCGATGGTCGAGGTGCTGGGTGCGCTGAAAGACCAGGAGAGCTTCGCCCGCGTCAAAGCGCGCAAGGAGGGCCGGCAGGCCGCCACCTACCACGGCGTGTTCTCCACACACCCCGAGAACGACGAGCGTCTGAAGGAAGTGATTGCCGCCGCCGGGAAGCTCGACGACGGCGTGCACCGCGAGACGCGCGCAGATGCTTTCCGCGAGGCCATTGACGGCATGAAATTCACCGAGGAACCCCGTTCCGCCGCGGTGATCGACAACCGTTACTACAACGGCAAGATGGGCTTTACCGTAGCTTTCCCGACAGGCTGGAAAGTCATGAAGCGCTCGAGCACCGTGCTCTCGGGCCCCAACCGGGATAACACCATCCTGCAGATGGGTGTGAAGCGCGCCATGCCGGAACTCGCGCCGCAGGACTTCGCCGATCAGATGCTCGGCATGAAACCGCTCGAGGGAGTCGAAGAACTGAAGCCAGGGGAGGGTATCGATGGCTTTACCGCGCTGTTCCCTCAGCCCGGCACCGCTGCCCGACGCGTGGCGGTGCTGTACTTCGGTTCATATGCCTATGTGTTCGACGGGCGCACCGCCAACGCCGCGCTCGCGCCCTTCTACGACACCATGTTCCTCTCGGCGATCCGCAGTTTCCGCCCGATGACCAACGCCGATCGCGATGCGGTGCTCGGCATCCGCATCCAGTACACCGAAGCCCCCGTGGGCATCACCTTCGCGAAACTCGCAGAGACAAGCCCTGTGAAACCCTACGCCGAAGAGATGCTCCGTCTGGTGAACGGCTATTACCCCAAGGGTGAGCCGGAGCCGGGCGAATGGATCAAGGTGTTTCGTTGACGGGTGTGACGGGTTCTGTCGCGCGCTCAGCGCGCGACAGCAACAGGTCTGCCCCTTAGGGATCTCTCGGGAATCGCTCGTTCCAGCGCTTTTCTCGCAGCAACTTCCCGTTCTCGAAAACCCGCCTGACGTAGTCGTAGTGATAGGCCTCCATGTCGCTGCGGAACTCAAGCTCCGCCTCCCAGCGGAGCTTGCGGTTCGGCAGGTCCACTTCCATGCGGTGGGAACCTTGCATGCGCGTGTTCTCGGGGTGGGCCTCCGAGGTGCTGTGTTCGATCCGCTCCTGATAGCGCTCCTCGCCCCATGGAAATTTCTGTGCGCCCGAGTTGGTGGCGATCGCCACGATCTCGCCGGTCTGCGGGTTGCGGCGCACCTCTGAAATCTCGCCGTATCCCGAGGGGTTTCCGTCATCGATGTTCTCGAAGCCCGCGAGTGTCGGGCTCTTTTCCGGCGGCAGAAAATCCGGGGCGGCGCGCTTTGCCGGCGCGACGACGGGCAGCAGCACACGCGCTCCGTCCTCGCCGCCGATCGCGAGCGTGGTGGTCATCGGATGCGGTGAGGGCCACATCATCGGCCACTGCGCGTTGCTCACGGAGACGCGGATCCGGTGCCCTTTGGGGAACACCCATGAGGTGAAGTGAAGCTCGATCTCGAGCGGAAACTCCTCCCCGGGAACCAGAAGCTCCGGCGCGCGCGCGGAGCGCCGATGGTTGCCGTTGAAGCCCGCACCTGCGACCTGCGTCACGCGCCCGTCGGGCGCCACATCCGAGACTTTCACGAACCAGTTGGCGCGGGGTGCGTCTGCACTTACGCGCAACTGGGCATGGGGCATGCCGAGGATTTCCATCTCCTGCGCGAGTGGTGCCGAGTCGTAGACCAGGCTGAAGGCATCGGTGCCGCGCTGGTCGTGTGCGGCATCGCCCCACCACATCACCGGACCGCCAGCCTCGATGCCGGTGCCGGGCGAATAGCGGAGCTGGTGTGTGCGCCGCTCGCGTTCCGGGGCGCCCAACGTGTGCGAATCGCGCAGGTGCCACACGCGGCTCTTGATGCGAGCTATGGGCCAGCCCTCTTCCCAGCGCCAGCGGCCGGGTGCGGTGTCCAGATAGGAGCCTGGCGGATGCCAATCGCGCACATACACGGCGAAACGGGGCTCTTCCATGATTCCGGTGTCGATGTCCTTCAGCCAGTGATCGAACCAGCGCACTGCCTCGCGGCGCCATTCCATGCCCGGACGCGGATAGGGTTCGTGGGGCCACGCGTGTGACCACGGGCCGATCATCGCTTTCACCGGCCCGCCGGCGTGCTCCAGTGCGCGCGGGATCACATCGCGATAACCGTCGTACCAGCCGCCGATGTAGTACCCCGGAACGGTGATGCGTGACTGCCGGTCACGCCACGAAGCACGGTCCCAGAACGGCCCGTCGCGTTGCTCGCGTTTCCAGGTGAGCATCCATGGCGGTGTGTCGAAACGCTCGCGGAAGTTTGCGTCGTCGAGACGGTAATCCGGAGCGCCCGGTCGCGCGTTGTCGAGTTCCTGGCTCATCTCCCAGGAGTCCAGATGCATGATGCCGTCGATGTAGTGCACATCTTCCTGGTAGAGATCGTCGGTGGCATCCACCGCGATGAACGCCTTCAGCGCGGGCGGGTTGCGGCCCGCCATCTGGATCGCGTTGAAGCCGCCCCAGGAGATGCCGAACATTCCGACCTTGCCCGTGGACCATGGCTGTTTTGACAGCCAGTCGATCAGCACTTCGCCGTCCTGCTGCTCGATGTCGGAGTACTCGTGCGGCACCAGCATCCCCTCGCTGTTGCCGGTGCCGCGGATATCGACACGCGCAACGATGTAGCCCCGCGCCACGAAGTACGAATAGAGCGGCCAGTTGCGACCGCGCGCTTCGGTTTTGCGGTAGGGCAGGTACTCGAGCAGCACCGGGAATCGCTCGTTGGCGGCGCCACCTGTGGGCACATAGAGATCGGCTGCGAGGCGCTTGCCGTCAGGCATGGGGATCCATGTCTCGCGCATTTCCATGCCGTAGCGCGGGGCTGCATCCTGCGTGGCCGTCTCGTCGCCGGAGACGTTGGAAAAAGCCCTCTCACTCGCAGGAAACACTGCAAAAACCAGCGCGAAAAGGAGTGTGCGACAAGCGATCGACGTGCGCACCAGCATGGTTTCGCTCCCGGTGTCCGGTTGTGTGACCGGGCATTGTGTCGGCTCCTGCGCCGGCAGCAAAGACCGCATGATGGCGTGAGCATTGCAGTGAGCTGCCTCCCGTCGCTGGCATGTGCGAGGGGTGTTGACGACGTCCGCTGAAGCTGCGTAGTCTGAAAAACAGATGTCCTGAGTCGGCACATGTGCCGCCGCGAGCCGGAGTGCTCGCGGATGTCAGGGGAATGTTTGGGACAGGGACGATCCAACTCCGGGCCAGCGAGGGGCACTCTCATGCAGCGTCATAGCCGTTTTGTGCGCGTTTGTTTTTTCATCTCCGCAGTTCTTTTCCAACTCGTTTCGGGGGCCGGCGCCCAGGCCGTCGCGCCATCGAGGCCGGCGTCGTTCACGGTGTCGCAAACGCCCGTTGCCACCGGCGCGCGCTACAGCCTGAACTGGTCGGCTGCGAACGGGGCCGGCACCATCACCTACGATCTGCGCCGTCGCCTCGCGGGGGGTGTCTGGTCGGTTGCCTATTCGGGCACCGCCCTCTCGCGCCTCGAAAGCCAGTCCGTTGCCGGGCTCTACGAGTACCGGCTCCGCGCCTGTAACGCGGCCGCCGAGTGCAGCGCCTACACCGCAAACCTTCCGCTCAGTGTGCAGGTGCCGGTGTCTATCCAGGCCTTCGCGGCCTCGGTATCCACGGCTGCGCCGGGCGAGCAGGTCTTCCTCAGCTGGAACACCGAAGGCGCCACGGGCGTGAGCCTTGATCAGGGCGTCGGGGCGGTTCCTGCGAGCGGCAGCACCGCCGTGACACCCGCCCGCAGCACCACCTGGACCCTGAGCGCGACGGGCTTCACCGGAAACGGTTCAGGCACCGTCACGCGCGCGATCAGCGTCATCGTCGAGTCAGCGCCCGCTGGCGGCGCGGCCGGCACGCCCCAGATCGAGCCTGCTGCAGACCAGAGCCGCGGTGCTGTGGGCGCCGTCGCGGCCTCGCACGAGGTGGGTAGCGACGGCAGCGCGAACCTGAGCATCCCCTTGCAGGTGCCGCCGGGCGTGCAGGGCATGCACCCGGCTGTGTCGCTTGCCTACAACAGCAACGCGGGCAACGGCGTCGCGGGCGTGGGCTTCGATATCGCGGGTCTTGGCGCCATCCACCGCTGCCCGGCCACCCTCGCCCGCGAGGGTGTGGTGGACGCCGTCGACTTCGACGACAACGACCGCTTCTGTCTCGACGGGCAGCGCCTGGTGGTGCTGGCCGGCGCGCAATACGGCGCCGATGGTGCCGAGTACCGGTTCGAGAACGACACCAGCGACCGCCTGCGCTCCTTCGGCAGCGAGGGCACGCTCATGCAGGACGAGTCCGGGGTTTACGTCACCAGCAACGCGGCCGCAAACCCGCTGTGGTTCGAAGTCCATGAGCGCTCCGGGCGCATCTCGCGATACGGCCATACCCCCGATTCACGCGCGCGGCGCTCCCTCACCTTCATTGGTGGCTGCCCGGCGACGGGAGACTTCTTCGTCGATGCGGACGGCATCTGCCGCAACATCGAGACGGGCCAGCAGCGCAGCCTGACCTACACGCAGCAGGACCGCAGCACCGAGTGGAAACTCGCCGACACGCGTGACCGTTTCGGCAACCGCATCGCCTACGCCTGGGACACATCCGTCGCGGGCGAGCAGTTGATTTCGCGCATCGACTACAACTTCAGCGGTGCTGCCGGCGCTGGCAGTGGCGTCGCGTTGAATTCCCTGCGCTTCAGTTACGAAACACGTCCCGATGTGGCCGTGGCCTATTTTGCGGGAGGACAGTTGCGGCAGGGGCGCCGGCTTGCCTCGGTGGCGGCGTACTCGGGCGAGACGAAGATCCGCGAGTGGCGCATCGGCTACGACACGACGCTCGCGCAACCTGTGCGCAACTCCCGCGTCGAAACCGTTACCGAATGCGCCGGCGGCAGTTGTGTTCCGGCCACCCGTTTCGCCTGGCAGGGAGGTGGCGCGGGATTTGCCGCCACGGCACAGAACACGGGCAACCCTGTCATCGGCTGGGACAAGAACCCCCTCGTTCTGGATGCCAACGGCGACGGCCGTGACGACATGCTCCAGACCAACGGCAACACCGGTACCTGGCAGCTCATGCTCGGCAACGGGCAGACGCTGGCGCCGCAAACCGATACGGGCATTGCCGATACCGGTCGCGAGAGCGCACGCGTACTCCGCTACAACCCCGACGACAACCGCGATGATGTGCTTCTCGCGCGGAACGGCACCTGGTGGGTCCTGAAGTCCGTGCCGGCCGCGAGTCGTGCGTTCAGTTACGCGCACCCGCTGAACGGCACTCCTGTCAGCATCAGCGTGCAGGGCGTTGCCTTCACGCAGATCAATACCGGCATTCCCGCGATGAATCCCGCGGAGGCCCTTCTCGCCGATGTCGATGGTGATGGACGGCAGGACCTTCTCTACCGCAACAACGGACGCGTGTGGGTGCGTCTGCTGACCGACAACGGTTTCTCTGCCACCGAACTGCAGACGGACATGGCGGGTCTGGTGGGCACCTATGTCTTCGATGCGGACAACGACGGGCGCAGCGATTTCCTCCAGACCGCAAACGGCAAGTGGGTGATCCTGAAGGTGGTGTCCGTGGGTGGCGCACAGATCAACCTGCGGCGCGTCTACACCAACCGCCAGAAGGGCGACGAGTTCAACGCCCGGCTTCTGGACATGGACGGCGACGGGCTCACGGACCTGCTCGATCATGCCAACGCCACAGGCGAGGTGTTCCTCCTGCGAAACGCAGGTGGTGAGTTGCAGCCGCCGCGCCCGCTGCGCCAGAGCGCGGACGGACCCGCGTGGTCGGTGAGCGATGCAGCCTGGGCGAGTACGCGCGTGGTGGACTTCAACGCCGACGGGCGCGCAGACCTTCTCTACCCGGAAGCCGGTGTCTGGAAGGTGATGCTCTCGAGCGCACTGCCAGGCAACGCCACCGCGCTGATCAGCCCCGTAGCGACAGGCATTTCCAGCGATGGCTGGGATCGCGGGCCGCGACTGCTGGACGTCACGGGTAACGGCATGTCCGATCTGCTGGTGGCGGCGTCCTCCGGCACGTGGACGCTGCGCCTGCACCAGGGCGCGCGGCCCGATTACCTCGCATCGCTCAGCAATGGCATGGGTGTCGAGACGCGTTTCGAATACGCAGCCATGCCGGATCCCGCGCTGCCTGCGGTCTATACCGCCGGAACGGGTGCCGTTTATCCAGCCGTTGATGTGGCGAAGGGCGCCTATCTCGTCTCACGCGTGCTGCAGAGCAATGGCATCGGCGGTTTCAACGTCACACGCCACGCCTACAGCGGTCTGCGGTATCACCTGGGCGGACGCGGGAGCCTCGGTTTCGCCAGTACGCGCACCAGCAGCGAAGACACGGGGATCCGCACCGACGCCACGTTCTCGCAGGACTGGCAGGCGGGTCTGCAGGGCAGTCTGCAATCCCTGGTCACCACCGCGGGTCCTGTGGTGACCAGCGATACACGCAACACCTGGCAGTCTCTGGCGCTGGAGGCCGGCACACCCGCCGAGCGCCGTGCCCGACGGTTGCTCTCCACCACCGTCACGAAGCGCGACCTGAACGGCGCCTTCATGGGCACGGAAGAAAACAGCTATCAGGGCATCGATGCACACGGCAACGTGGGCAAGTTGCAGAGCGTGCTGAAGGACGCATCGGGCACGGTGCTGCGGAGCACCACGGCCACCAACACATGGAGCAACCTCGAGAACAACTGGCTGATCGGGCTTCTGGACGCATCCGAGTTGAAGACAGAAGTACCACTCGCCACGCCTGCCACGCCCATCACGCAGCGGCTCGCCTATGCCCATGACCCCCTCACCGGGCGCAAACTCCGCGAATCCCTGCTCGATCCTGTCAGCGGCGCGGTGTTGCGCAGCACGGAGTTCGGCGTCGCGGCCGACGGCACG
>Ga0068877_10004221_pt1 | contig 11248 bp, 8 predicted proteins | sample NOAtaG_FD_66437 | JGI IMG/M metagenome (GOLD analysis project Ga0068877, IMG submission 66437) | Freshwater lake microbial communities from Lake Erie, under a cyanobacterial bloom - NOAA_Erie_Diel6S_1000h metaG | ecosystem: Environmental > Aquatic > Freshwater > Lake | place: USA: Ohio, Lake... | reverse complement strand
AGGGGGGTTCACCGATGCCGAGGTGGTGGCGGCGGAGCGGGCCGGGGCCGTGAAGGCGAGCCTGGGCCCGCACATCCTCCGCATCGAGACCGCCGCGATCGCACTGGCCGTTCGGCTGGCAATGAACACTCGCATGCATATCGATGAGACTGGGCGGCGTGACTCCGCGCATTGAGCCCACGCCCCGGTCCGGAGCAGGTGTCATGGCGAGCGGAATCTTCGAGGCCTGATGGACTCGTCGACTCAATCATCTCCCGGCGCGGTGTCCACGGCATCTGCGAGCAGTTTTTCAATCTGTTGGCGGAGCACCGGCGACTGCCAGTCCTCGCGGCCGTCGATGCTGGCAACGATCCGCCCCTCGCGGTCGAGCATCCGGGTCGCGGGCAGAAGCCGTGCGCCGAGTTGCTCGGCCGCGCGGCCCGTCGGATCGACCAGCACCCTTGCGCCGGGGGCGGTTTCTTCGCCGATGCGTCGGGCTTCGGCGGCATCGGGTGCGTCGATACAGAGATGCACCACATCCAGGTCGCGGCCGGCGAATGACCGTCGGAGTTCCTCGATCGCCGGCATTTCTGCGAGACACTCACCGCAAGACGTGCCCCAGACATGCACGACCGTCAACTTGGTGTCGTCGGGCACGGTCCAACGGCCCCCCGCGGCGTTGGCGAGTTTCAGTTCCACCGCGGCCAGCGGCGGGGAATGAACCCTGAGGCGGGTTGCGTGTGGCGAGTCGCCGCCGATTCCTGCGAGTTCCGCGACGTGGGCGACGATGGCGTCGATCGTGGCGTCAGGCACGTCAGCCAGCGGCCTCATGGCCGTGCCGGGCACGCCTTCGATGATCGTCCGGCGGATGGCCGTCGGCGTTCGCTCACTGCGCCACCTCTGAGATGCAAATGCACGCGGAGGCTGGGGCAATGCCGCCGCCGCGGGGCCATCGCCGCCCCCGGCAACGCCGTGGCACCCGGCGCAGTGCTCAAGGTAGGCGAGTTTCCCCGGCTGTATTTTTCGTGCATTCCGGGGGGCAACTGACCGCGGCATGACGGCGCTCTCGGGAGGATTGCCGCTGCGAAGCACGACGAGCGTCTTGCCGGCGGCGGTTCGCTCGAAAAAGGCCGCCGCCACGTCGGCCTCGCGGCCTACCGCGAGACTTGGACGGGTTTGCAGCACCTCGCTTGCCGGGGCGACCGGTTCAGCCGCCGTCCACCCGCCGGAGACCAGTCGCGAGCGAACGATCAGACGGCCGCCCGGCTCGATGTGTGGGCCATGATTGCCGCCTCGGCTGGGTGGCCCGGTGATCGCAGCGGCCGGTTCGGGAGCGGCGGTCGCCGCCGACCGTTCCCAGACGGCGTGCAGCACTCCGGCGGTGTCGCGGGCGAGCCGCACGTTGCCCTGGGCACCGTTCGCAGCCGGGTCGAGCTGCACCGGCTCGGAAAACGCGAGCGGATCGGTGCGGCTCGTTGACACATAGACCCGCGGTACCGCTTCGTGTGCGTCCATCCACGCGACGGTGACCATGCCCGCATGCACGTCGAGAGAAGGACCGTCGTGCGGACAGCCATCGAACTGCCAGGTCTTGGGCACGACCGCAGCGACGGCCGCGAAGCGGGTTGCGTCGGCGGTCCTGCGGGCGACGTGGATGTCGCGGAACCCGTCCACCTGGTTGCGGAAGGCGAGAAACAGGTTGCCCTCACCATCAGCCGCGCAGGCTGTCGGACAGCATGGGCACACTCCGCGGGGCCCGACCGACTCCTCGAGCAGTGTTTCGGGGAGGAACGTCGTTTCTCCGGGACGGGATGCCGCCAATGCCGGTACCTGCACGCCCAGTCGATGGTCGAGCCACGAAAACAGCAGCCGCCCGTCGGCGCCGGTGCCGCAGCCGGTGAAGGTCGGCCGCACCGCCGTCGCACCATCGAGCGGAGCGGGCTCCGAAAAGCTGCGACCACCGTCGTCCGAGCGCACGATCGACGGTCGGACCGACGCAGCGTTGTCGGCCGCTGCCGCGGTAAAGACGACGACGAGCGATTCCCCACCGCCGGCCGGAAGCCGCATGATGTGCGGCGCCGTGCGGAGCGGGCGACGCACAATACGCGGTGGGCCGCCGCGGCCGCCCATCGTCGATTCCGCGACGAAGATGCCCGTCCGCGCGATCACCTGTGGCTTTCCCAACGGTTCGCCGGCGGGTGCCGCAGCGACAAAGACCGTCCGCTCCCCGGCCGCGGTTTCCGAGACCCAGGCGACGTGGAGCGTGCCGCGGGCGTCGATGACGATGCTCGGCGCTTCGATCATGTCGGCCGCGTCGGCTGCAGTCAGTGGCACGCGACCGATCACGGCCGGCTGGATGTCGGCCGGCGCTATGGTTGGCGCCAGAAGCCAGCATGCGGAGGCCAGCAACAGTCTCATCGTTCCCTCGACACGTACGGCGATCAGCCTGTGGAGAAAGGGTGTCTGATTCGATACATGGACGTGATTCATGGCAGTCCTCCGGATTCACCGCCGGCCCTGGTGCCGAGCGCACGCCAGGCAGCCGGATCGATCTCATCGGTCACGAAGTGCACCGATCCGTCGGCCATCGACACGGCCGCTCCGCCGCCGTGGAGGCTCGCGGCCTTGTAGCGGCCGGCGCCGTTCTTGCCGCAGTCGGGCCGTTCTTCGTTGGGTGCGAGCACCGTGTTGAAGGCGATGTTGAACTCGCGACCCCAGAGCCATGACGAGCCGCGGTTCGCCGACCACTGCTGCGGTGAAAGGCAGGTTGCATCACTCACCTGCACGCCGCCGGTCCCGCCCGGCAATTGGGCGTAGAAGCGGCGGGAGTCGCCGGGTCGTGCACCGGTGACCGGCGTCCCTGAGCCGCGGATGGCTTCAGCGAAGAGCAGCGTCTTCGACGTGCCGTCCTGAATGTCCTTGAATCGAGTCCTCGACTGATACCAGAACAGGCCGTCGTTTGGGTTCACCAGGGACTGGCTCGCGGTCGTCGTGCCCGAGCCGATGTTGACCATGTAGCTGGTGGCCGCCCACGTGCCCGAATTGGCGATGTACTCCAACGGCCCGCCGTCCGACGGGCAGAGCAGGAACGGGATCCGCGTGCGGGCCGCCGGCTGCTGGTTTGGGTTGAGCGTCTGGGAGCCACCGCTGCCGTTCATGATCGGCTCCTTGAAATTCACGAGTGACTGCACATCGGCCGCTTCCGCATACGGCAGCATCAAGGCCTGGGCCGAAAAGGCCCATTGGCTCGAGCCACTCGTGCCGATCGTCGGCAGTCGGCCGGTGGCGCTTTCGTGATTGAGCATCGCCAACGCCGCCTGTCGGAGATTGTTCGAGCACGAGGTTCGCCGGGCCGCTTCGCGGGCCGATTGCACCGCGGGCAGGAGAAGGCCGATGAGGATGCCGATGATCGCGATCACGACGAGGAGTTCGACGAGCGTAAACGCCCGCCGAACGCGCGGCCGTTGCGGTCGCGCGGAAATTGATGCGTTCATGAATGGAGTGGGTCCGTGTGTGTGATGGTGGCGTGACGAGGAGCGTGCGGGCACGGCAAACGACGTGCGCACACGGCAGAACGACGCGGGGGCACGGGCGGCGCCGAGGCCGTGCATGCCCTGTCAAGACCGGTAGAAATCCGGCTCAGGCCGCGCGGGGCGGCGGGGCGTCGGGCGGGGAGGCCGACACCACGGCATCAAAGTCGCCGAGCGGGCAGAGATCGACGAGCGGCAGGTCGAGCAGGAGGTCGACGCGCGGCGGCGGCAGTGAACCACCGACGGAGAGCCACTGCGTGAGGATGCCGCCGCAGGCCAGCATGGCCTTGAGCGTCACGGTGCGCACACGGGGCGTCGGGCGCGAGTGGTCGGCATCAGGCTGATCAGGAGCCTTGCCGGCAGCCGGTTCGGTGGCGGCGTGTGACTCGGCGGCAAGCGATTGGAACTCCGTGCAGACATCGCTCGCGCCAGACTCTCGAGCCAGGATTTCCAGCTCGTCGCATCCGTCGGCACTGCAGCAGGCGGGCTTCCGCTTGGCCTTGGCGGCACAACAGCCGCCGGCCGGCTCGGAAGGCTTGGCGTCGGCCGCGGCGCGCCGCTCGAGCGCTGCGAGGACAGCCGGCTCGACCCTGTGGGCCTTCGCCCAGGCGAGCCGCTCCGCCGGCGTGTGGCAGCAGCAGTTGGCGAAGCACTGCTCGGCCGTCGCGCAGCCGCAGGGCTTGTCCATGCACGGGAACGGCCGGGAGCGATCCTTGGCGGCCAGCCGTGTGTCGGCCACCACGTCGCCGCGCGGGGCCGGCATGCCGACAGGCAGCGGCAGGCCACTGGCCACCAGCGTATAGCCGATGATCGCCATCCAGGTGGTCGCCCGCTGAAGCCATGCCGGCGTAGACATGGGCGAAAGGCTACGACCGCGGCGAAGCCCGGTCAAACCTCGTTCGTCACAACGCCCGCATGAACGCGATCGCCGCGGCGAGCTCCTCGCGGGCTGTCCGCTCCTCCACCGGTTCGAGGCCGATCCAGCCCCGATAGGCCCGTTCTTCGAGTGCCGCGAACACCGCCGGCAGATCGACCTGGCCCGTGCCGAGCACCACGGCACGGCCACGGCCCGCGAACGGTCCGGCGACCGCGTCGGTGGCATGCACGCTCTCGATGTGCGGCCCGAGGGTCGCGACGGCCTCCACGGGATCGTGGCCGTGGACGACGAGCGCTCCCGACACGAGGTCGCAGGCGAGCGAGCCCGCGGGCAAGGCTTCGACGAGCCGCGCCAGTTCGTCGGGTGCCGCCCGTCCCGCCTCGGCGCAGAGCGTGGCGCCCACTCGCTGCCCCCAGGCCCCGATGTCGGTGAGCACGTCGATCAAGAGTTGCCGCTGGGTCCCGTCATCCTCGGGCGGAATGTCGCCGATGTGGTTGAGCACGACGTGGGCGCCGAGCGCATGTGCGAGCTCGAGCGCCCGCTTCGTGGCGGTGATCCGGCCCTCGAGCCGCTCGGGGTCGGCGTAGCCGCCACGGGTGCGGAACGTGACGGCGGAGACGACGATCCCCTCGTCGCCGAGCCACTTGCGAATCTGTCGCAGTCCCGTCTGCGTGAGCTGCTCGGGGGCGAGGCCGCCGCGGGCATCGAGCTCCACGCCCGTCAGCCCGAGATCGCGGGCGCGGCGGAGCGCCGTCCGCAGATCGCGGGCGAGGGAGTCGGCGGCGCACGAAAGACGGGAAGTTTCCATGGCGGAACGATACTATTCTGTCTTCATGGCCACGCTTGCCCAGATCACTGCCGAACTCGAAAGCATCGCCCCGCTGCGGCTGGCGGCCGACTGGGATGCCGTGGGACTGCTGGTGTCGCCCCGGCGGTCGGATGTCGGCCGTGTGATGACCTGCCTGTCACTCACGCCCGCCGTGGCCGCCGAGGCCGTGCGAGAACGAGCCGACCTCGTGGTCACGCACCATCCGCTGCCATTTCGGCCCGTAGGGCGGATCACGTCCGAGACCGGCACGGGCCGGGTGTTGCTCGATCTCGTGCACGCCGGCTGCGGCGTGTGGAGCAGCCACACCGCGTGGGATTCCGCGGCCGGTGGGATCAATGATCAGCTGGCAATGCTCCTGAAACTCGCCCACGTGTCGCCGATCGAACCCGATGCCGAACTCCCGCTGGCCGGTTTCGGGCGGGCCGGCTCGGCGGCCGACGGGGCTACGGTGGACGACGTGGCGGCCGTGATCGCTCGCGGGCTCGGTGTGGCGACGGTGCAGGTCGTGGGCGACCCGCAGCGGCCGGCCGGTCGCGTCGGCATCGTCTGCGGCTCGGGCGGCGGCTCGATCGCGGCCGTCCGCCGTGGCGGCTGCCAGACACTGCTGACCGGGGAACTGAAGCTTCACGAGGCGCTCGAGGCGGAGGCGGCGGGGCTGGCGGTGATCGCCGTGGGGCATCACGCCAGCGAGCACTTCGCGATGCAGACCCTCGCCGCCAAGCTGGCCGCCGCGGTGCCGGGCATCACCTGCTGGGCCAGCCGAGACGACCGGGATCCGATCCGCCGGCTCGACGTGTCGTGAAACCTCCCGCCCCATGCGCATCCACCCCCGATGCGCATCCATCCGCCCCATGCGCATCCACCCGCCCCATGCGCATCCAAGCCCCCATGCGCAAGCAGGGGGATAATGCGGCCGCAAGCAAAACCTTCGGCTGCAAACCCGACGCAACGCGGTTCGATCCCCCGGCTTGCGCCTGGGGGCTTCCATGAAGAAAAGGCGTCCGGGGGGTCGTTGGGCCGATCGCCCTCCCGCCCACGGTCGTATCCGAGCGACCGGCGCGTTGCTCCGCGGTTTTTGTGCGCTATCCTTACAAGTGCGTCCAGGCACCATTCTTCGGCCCCGAAGGGGGTTTTCATGGCCCGGTTTCTCACCGCCCTGCCGGTCTACAACGAGGCCTCCCACGTCGGGGGCGTGCTCGACGAGGTGCTCGCCGTCACTCGCGACGTGCTCGTGGTCGATGACGGTTCGACCGACGGCACGGCGGCGGTGCTCGCCGGCCGTCGGGACGTGCGGGTGGTTCGCCATCCCCGGAACGCCGGCTACGGCGCGGCTCTGGCGACGGCGTTCCGCGAGACCCTGGCCGGCCCGTGGGACGGCCTCGTCACGATCGACTGCGACGGCCAGCATCAGCCGCGGCTGATTCCGTCGTTCATCGCGGCCTGTGCCGCCGGCTCCGCCGACATCGTGAGCGGCAGCCGGTATCTCGAGCGGTTCCCCGGCGACAGCGAGCCGCCCGCGGCCCGGCGGCGGATCAACGCCGAGATCACGGCCGAGATCAACGACCGGCTGGGGCTCGCGCTCACCGACGCCTTCTGCGGGTTCAAGGCCTATTCGCGGCGGGCGTTGGAGGCGCTGCATCTCACCGAGACCGGCTATGCCATGCCGCTCGAGGTGTGGGTACAGGCCGCGGCGGCCGGGCTGCGGATCGTGGAGCTGCCGGTGCCGCTGCTGTACCTCGATCTGGCGCGGAGTTTCGGGGGCGCACTGGACGATGCCGCGACCCGTCTGGCCTATTATCGCCGCGTGCTCGATCGGGCGGAGGCGGCCGTGGCCGCCGGCTCGGTCGCCGGCACGGGCGCGGCGTCCTAGGGCGTCGGGCATCCCGCAGCCACAGGGCCTCCATTCCGGCAATGCCTCCGTTCCGCCGCACCCATCGGGCCCCGGATGCGTCCGGCGCGAGGCTCCTCGACCCGCCCGTGCAGCCCGCCGCCGACGGCACCGGGGGATCGATCGAGGCGCTCATCGACAACAACCGTCTGCTGCGGGCGGCGTTCGACACGCGCATCGGCGACCTAAAGCTCTGGGAACTCGTGGCCGCCACCCGCCGCGAGGTGCTCACCGTCGCGGCGGAGTACTCCCGCAGCTACCGCGACATCGTGCGGCCCGACAACATGGCCGATTGGATCGCGCGGCCGATCATCATGGGGGGGCATCAGCCCGATCTCTTCCACCCCGGTGTCTGGCTCAAGAACTCCGCGCTCGACTCCTATGCGCGGCAGGTCGGAGGCACGGCTCTCAACATCGTCGTCGATTCCGATCGCTGCGCCCGCGCCACGGTCGCGGTGCCGGTGGGCACGCCCCGCGAGGCGCGGCTCGAGCACGTGCCCTTCGACGCTGCGGCCCCCGAGATGCCCTGGGAGGAGCGGGGCATCCTCGATGAAGACTGTTTCGACTCGTTCGGCGATCGCGCCAGCGACGTGCTCGCGCCGCTCGTGCCCGACTGCATCCTCAGGCGGTGGTGGCCGCTGGCGATCGAGCGGGCCTGCGAATCCCACCGGCTCGGACTGGCGATCGCCCAGGCGCGGCACATCCTCGAGGAGCGGTTCGGACTGCAGACGCTCGAGCTGCCCGTCAGCGAGATGATGCGGCTGCCGACCGTGATGGTGTTCATGGGCTGGCTGCTCGCGCACACGCGGCAGCTCCACGAGGCCTACAACGCGTCACTGGCCGCCTATCGCCGCGAGCATCGCGTCCGCGGCCGGGCCCGGCCGATGCCCGACCTCGCGGTCCGCCACGATGCCTCGGGCGAATGGCTCGAGGTGCCCTGGTGGCTCTGGTCGCGGGACGATACGCGGCGTCGGCGGGTGTTCGCCCAGGCGACCCCCGACATGCTCGCGCTCTCCGACATGGAAACGCTGCGGGTCGAGCTGCCGATCGCCCCGGGCGTGACGCCCTCGAAGTGGATCGACGCCCTCTCGCGGATGGAGGAGCACGGGCTGCGGCTGCGGCCGCGGGCGATCCTCACCACGCTCGTCTCGCGGGTGCTCGTGGCCGACGTGTTCGTGCACGGCATCGGCGGGGCGGCCTACGACCGGATCACCGACGACATCGTCCGGCGGCTTACCGGCTGCGATCCGCCGCGGCATGCCGTCGTGTCGGGCACGCTGCGGCTGCCGGTGGAGCGGACGTTCCCCGGGTTCGACGCCGACGACCCGACCGCCCGCCTGGCGGCCTTGCAGCGGCAGATCCGCGATCTCGAGTTCCACCCCGAGCGATTCCTCGAGCCCCTCGACGCCCAGCCGCAGGAGGTGCGGGATCTGGCCAACGAGAAGCGCCGCTGGATCGACACCTTCCCCACGCCGGCGCTCGCGAAGCGCCGCTGCCGGGAGATTCGGGCGGCGAACGAACGGATGGTGTTCCACGCGCGGTCGATCAAGGACGAACTGCTCGGACGCGTGGGGCCGCTGGCGGCCGCGGTGCGGGCCCGGAAGGTCCTGGCATCGCGTGACTATCCATGGTGTTTTTACGCGGAAAAGACGCTCAAAAGCTTCCTGCTACTGGAATCCACCTAAAAATCCGCCTATCTTGTCGCGCAACGGACTGATTCGATTGCCCCAGGGAAAGGAGGCACCATGCAGCGGAGTCAACGCACGCATTCCAGGGCCGATGCCACGGCCGTGAAGCGGCCCAAGGCAAAGCCGCAGCTGAAGATTCGTGCGAGCACGGGTCGTGCCGCCGCGGCGACCACCGGCAGCCGCCAGCCCCAAAACAGTGCATCCGTCTCGGCCCCAAAGTCGGCCAAGAAGCTCGTCCGGCTCGCCGAAGGCACCGCCCCGGAGGCCGACGGGGTCGCGGCGATCGACATTCGCCCCGCAGGCACGGTCGTCAGTCGCCGCCCGCTCGGCGCCGCCAAACGGACGCCGGTGCGGCACGTGCCGCTCCATCCTGTGGTGCCGGTCACCCCCCCCGCCTGGATGCTCGAGGACTGCCATGTGGCCCCGGCGCGGGCCGGTGATCAGAGCGAGATCCTCCAACTGCTCGCCGGGCTCCCCGCTCCCCCGTCGCGGGCCGAGTTCCATGCGGCCGTCGATCATCCCGACCACGACTCCGCCAACCGGCTCGTCGCCCGCCTCGCCGGCCGGATCGTCGGGCACGTGGAGATCGTGCCGCGGGACGTGATGGTCGGCGCCGCCGCCCCCGGCGGCGAAGGCGTCGCCGTGCGGGGTGCCGTCATCGATCGCGTGGCCGTGCTGCCCGAGTGCCGCGGTGCCGGTCATGGGCAGCGACTGGTGCGGGCCGCCGAGGATCGGATGCGGCAGCTCGGGGCCGTCGTCGCTTTCTCGCGAACGCGCATCGCGCCGTCGTTCCGTGAACTCGGCTGGAGCGTGCTGGCCCGCGACTGTGCGACGCCCGGCCGCCCCGCGGAGATTCTCGCGCGGCTGCTCGAGGGGCCGCAGCGGATGGGCGAGGCGGTGACGATGCGGCAGTGGCGGCACGTGGAGCTTCCGGCGATCCTGCGGATCTACCGGCAGAACGCCGCCCGCTACATCGGGCCGCTCGACCGCGACGAAAACTATTCGCGCTGGCTCGTGAGCAGGGGCGCGTTCGACTCGATTCTCGTCGCGCTGGTCGGTCAGGATCGCTACGACCTGCACGAGACGACCGCCCGGATCGTGGGCTACTGCGTGCAGGCTGGGCACCGCGTGCTCGAGATCATGGCCGATCCCGAGTTCCCCGGTCTGGAGCGCGAGATCCTGGCACGTGTCTGCGGCGAGGCCATCGAGAACGACCGCCAGGAGATCGTCTACGAGTCGCACGCCTCGGATCCGTTGCATGCGGCGGTCACCGGCGGCGAGAGCCTGGTGCAGGGGGGCGATCGGATGATCGTCGCCAAGGTGTTTCGGCCGGGCGAGCTGCTCGAGTCGCTCGTGCCGGCGGTGGCCGCGCGGGCGGCCGAGGCCGGAATCAAGGAGACCGTCGAACTCGGGCTCGAAGCCCCGGGATTCCGCGGCTCGGTCGTGGTCGCCGACGGCAAGGCCGCCGTGCATACCGGCCGCGTGGGCCGCAGCTATCTCAGGCTTTCGGACGACGAACTGGCGCGGCTGCTGCTCAGCCAGTGTGATCCGGCCGAGGCCGCGGCAGCCGGGCGGCTCGAGGGATCGACGCAGATCGCCATCAAGCTCGCCGGACAGCTCTTCCCGCGGACGCCGCTGTGGTGCCCGATGTGGGACGACCTGCCGGCCTGACCGTCGTCCGCCGCGGGGTCACGCACCGTGCCCGCGGCTGCCGGCGAGCCATTCGTCGGCCCACGTGCGGACGCCGTCGACGCCCTTGCGGTGGCAGAAGTCGCCGAGCGTCTCGCCCGTCTTCCGCTCCGCCTTGTAGCAGGCGAGCACCGCCGTGAGTTCCTTGGAAAGCTCCTCGAAGGGCACGACGTCCTTGTACTGCACGTTGAGCCGGTCGCCGAGCAGGCGGCCGCCGAGGAAGATCGTGTACTTCCCGAGCGTGCGGCCCACGATGCCGATGTCGGAGTTGTAGGGGCGGGCGCAGGCGTTGGGACAGCCGGTCATGCGGAGCGTGAAGGCGTCGTTGGAAAGACCGAGCTTCGCCACCTCGGGCTCGAGCGAATCGATGAGCCCGGGCAGCACCCGCTCGCTCTCCGCGACGGCCAGGCCGCAGGTGGGCAGCGCCACGCAGGCCATGCTCCAGCGGCGGATGGTCGAGATCTCCTCCGACGTCTTCACGCCGTGGGCGTGGAGAATGTCGGCGATCCGCACGCGGTCGGTGGCCGCGAGATCGGTGAACAGCAGGCTCTGGTGCGACGTGATCCGCACGCCCGGCTTGATCTCGCGGAGAATCTGCCGCAGCGCCGTCTTCAGGCGGAAGCCTTCCCGATCGACGACCCGGCCGTTTTCCACGTTGAGCCCGTAGAAGAACTTCCCGTCCCCCTGCTCGAACCAGCCGATGTGGTCGTCGAAGCCGTGCACGTCGGCCGGATGGCAGGGGGCGAGCGGCTTGCCGAAATACTCCTC
>Ga0068877_10004218_pt1 | contig 11251 bp, 10 predicted proteins | sample NOAtaG_FD_66437 | JGI IMG/M metagenome (GOLD analysis project Ga0068877, IMG submission 66437) | Freshwater lake microbial communities from Lake Erie, under a cyanobacterial bloom - NOAA_Erie_Diel6S_1000h metaG | ecosystem: Environmental > Aquatic > Freshwater > Lake | place: USA: Ohio, Lake... | reverse complement strand
TGCTGTCGCGCCGCACGCCGTTGTCGGTGGCGAGCATGGTGTCGTAGGCGGGAGGCACGGGCAGGGGCACGATCTCGGCCGCAAGCCGGCCGTCGTCGAGACCGCGCGCCGCCAGTTCATGCGAGCGCAGCGCAAACCGATCCTGGGCCTCGCGACTGATGCCATTCAGTTTGGCCATCTTGTCGGCGCTCTGCCCCATGGTCTCGCCGGTGCTGGGCTCCGCAATGGCCGGCGTGATCGGCACGAAGTCGCCCGGTCGCACGCGCGCGAGCGTGGCCACGCGCTGGCGCATGCTCCTGGCCTTCGACGCGGCCACGAGGATGTCGCTCATGCCGCGGGAATGCAGAATGGGGACCTGCGTGAGACTCTCGCTTCCGCCGGCGATGGCCACGTGGGCGTGCCCCAGCGCGATCTGGTCGGCCGCGTCGGTGATGGCCTGATTGGACGACGCGCAGGCGCGTCCCACGGTGTAGGCCTGCACGGTACGCGGGAAGTGCGGCATGAGCGCCAGTTCGCGCGCAATGTTGGGGGCGATGACCGACGGGATGACCGTCCCGTACACCAGCAGGTCCACCGTACTGGCGTCGAGGCTGGTGCGCTGCACCAGCTCTCCGACGGCGGCGCGACCGAGGTCGATGGCCGTGAGGTCCTTGAGCGCCGTGCCGGAGCGCGCAAACGGCGTGCGGACGCCGGCAATGATGGCGATGCGTCGGCCGTTACCGAAGGTGGGCATGGGGCAAACATAACCAGTGGGCCGCAGGGCCGACGGCCTCCGCTTGCCGGGTGCCGGTCCGTTCGCGATGATGCGGCATGGGGAGCAGCGCACCGCCACCGCCACCGCACCGCCCCGCGGTTTGGGCCGCGCTTGCCGGCGAGCCCTTCGATCTGGTCGTGATCGGCGGCGGCATTACGGGCGCCGGCGTGGCACGCGAGGCGGCGCTTGCCGGTTACCGCACCGCGCTGCTCGAGCGTGACGATTTTGCCGCCGGCACCTCCAGTCGCTCCTCGCGGCTGGTGCACGGTGGGGTGCGCTACCTCGAGCACGGACATCTCGGGCTCGTTTTCGAGTCGAGCCGCGAACGCCGGCTGCTCCTGCAGCTCGCGCCGCATCTGGTGCGCCCGCTGGCCTTCACGTGGCCCGTCTACCGCGGGGCGCGAGTGCCGCTCTGGAAGGTGCGCGCCGGACTGGCGCTGTACGATGCCCTGTCGCTCTTTCGCAATGTGCACCCGCACCAGGGACTCTCGGCAGCCGAGGTGCATGCCCAGGAGCCCGCCCTCGCCACGCACGGGCTCCAGGGCGGGGCCCGGTACTGGGACGCGGCAACCAATGACACGCGCCTCACGCTGGCCACGGCCCTGGCCGCCCGCGACGCCGGGGCGGTGATCGTGAACCATGCGGCCGTGGTAGGGGGCGTGCGCAGCAGCGGCCGGCTCACCGGCGTGCTCGTGCACGACCGGCTCGGTGATCAGCAACTGGTGGTGCAGGCGCGGGTGGTGGTCAACGCCACCGGGCCGTGGAGCGATGCCACGGCGGCCCTCACCGGTGAGAGTCAGGGCACGCAACTGCTCGGTTCTGCAGGCTCGCACATTGCCGTACCGCGGAACCGCGTGGGGAACCACGATGCGGTGACGATGGTCTCGCCGCTCGACGGGCGCGTCATGTTCGTGCTCCCGGCGGGGGCGCACACCATCATTGGCACCACCGAGCGAGCTGCGCGCAGCGGCCCCGACGAGATTCGCGCCACGGAAGCCGAGATCACCTACCTGCTCCAGAGCGTCAACGGGCAGTTTGGCGACGCCCGCCTGTCACGCGACGATGTGATTAGCGCGTGGTGCGGTATTCGCCCCCTGGCCGCGGCGCGGGCCGGCGCCGGCAACGCGGGATCGGCATCACGCGAGCATGCCGTGGTACACCGTGCGGACGGTCTGGTCAGTGTGACCGGGGGCAAGCTCACGACCTACCGGGCCATGGCCGCCGATGTCCTCACCCATGCCACCCGCGGGGCGGCGGCCACCGGCGCCGCACTCGTGTCGCGTCGTCCCCCGCAGGACAGTACCAGCACCCCACTGCCCGGCGGCGCGTTCCCGCACCGCGAACCCCTCCTGGCCGAAGCACGCGCCACGACGCGAGACGCCGCCGTGGGCGAGCAGCTGGCGCAGTCGTACGGCGCCCACTGGCGGCGGGTCTGGCAGTACGCGGAAGCCGACGAGCGGCTTGGCACACGCATTGTGGAGCAGCTGCCGTACGTGCTGGCCGAAGTACGGCACGCGGTGGAACACGAGTTGGCGTGCACGCTCGCGGATGTCCTGGTGCGTCGTACGCACATCGCCTTCGAAACGCGCGATCACGGTCGCGCGGCGGCACGATGCATTGCGCCGCACATGGCCTCAGCGCTCCAGTGGAGTGCGACCACCACGGCGGCCGCGCTGGCAGCGTACGACGCCGAGGTGACGCGGCTGTTTGCGGTGGATGCCGTGTAGCTGACTCAGGGAACGAGCAGCACCTTGCCGTTGCGCCCGCCGGCGGCCGCATACGCCACGGCATCCTGTATCTGCGCCAGCGGGAAGGTGCGATCCACGCGCGCGGCCAGCGTCCCTGCAGCGACCCGTTGCGCGAGCTCCCCGTACAGGGCACGCTGCTGCTCGCCCGTGGCATGCCGGAACCAGAACGCCAGCCAGAATCCGCGCAGGGTGACATCGCGAAAGACGAACGACCCGGGGGCCACCTTGCAGGCCTCGCCACTCATGGCGCCGTAATTCACCACGGTGCCGCCAATGGCCACCGACCGAGCCAGCCGATCGGTGGCAGTGCCCCCCACGGCATCGAAGGCAAGGCGCACCTTCGCTCCCTGGGTCGCGGCCGCCACGCGCTCTGGCAGATCGGGGCCGTCAACCAGCACGACATCGCCACCGAGCGCTTCCAGCACGGGCACCATGGCGTCGCGGCGCACGACATTCACGGTGCGAATGCCGCGCGCACGCGCCAGCTGGATGAGATACTCCCCCACGGCGCTGTTGGCCGCGTTCTGCACGACCCAGTCCCCGGGAGCGAGCGTGCCGAATTCCGACAGCAGGAGCGACGCGGTGGGCGGGTTGACCGTGAGCATGGCCAACTGGAGCGGATCACCGCCGGCGGGGAGTGGCAGCAGCGTGTCGGCCCGGGCGACCGCATGCGAGCTCCAGGTGCCGGCGCCCACCGGCATGAGGACCAGGTCACCCACAGCCAGTCGCCGGACATCGGCGCCCCGTTGCGCGACGCGCGCGACCCCCTCGTTCCCGCCCACGGCCGGCAGCGGCGGCAGTGCGCCGTACTGTCCGGTGATGGTGAGGACATCGGACGGGTTGATGGGTGCCGCGAGCATTTCCAGCAGCACCTCACCGGCCCCGGGTGCTGGGGTATCGCGCTCCACACAGCGGATGCGCGTGTGCGGGGCGTCACCGCGCGTGTCGTAGACGGCCTGCCACATGAGTGCTCCGGTCGGGGCGGTAATCAGACGAGATCGTCGGCGTTGCGATCGTGAATCGTGTACAGCTCGACAATGAGCAGCCGTCGCACCTTGGTCGGCAGCTTGAGAATGCACACATCGCCAACGGCCTTGCCCTGCAGCGCGCGGCCGATGGGAGAGCCCATGGTCACATGGCCGTCATGCAGCTCGCCGGCATCACCGAAGACGAGCTCGTACGTCTCCAGCTGCGTCGTGACTTCGTCGGTCACGACCACCTTCGACCCGAGCCCCACCTTGTCGGCGGGAATCTGCGTGATGTCGATGTTGGCCAGCTTGGTTACGCGCTGCGTGAGCTGCCCCAGTCGCGCCTGCACGAACTGCTGCCGCTCCAGCGCCGCCTTGTACTCGCTGTTTTCCTTGAGGTCGCCGAGTTCGACGGCTTTGCGGATTTCCGCGGGCAGCGTGACGTTCAGCTCGAACTGGAGCTTCTCGACTTCGCGTGCCATCTGGGCGATCAGTTCCTGGAACATGCGCGTGCCAGCTGGGGCCGGATAAAAGGCGAGCGCCCGACCGTGGTGGCCGGGCGCACTGGAAGGCCGAAATATGCCGTGTCTGGCGAATGGTTCAAGTCTCGGGGCGTTCAGCCCTCGTCCGTTCGCAGACGCCCGGCCGTTTGCGCATCGTGCGCGTCGATGACCGCCTGCGCCGCCTCCTGCGGGTCATCGGTCAGGAGCAGCAGGTCGAGATCCCCCGGCGAGATCTTGCCTTCAGCAGCCATGCGCGAGGTGATCCAGCGGACGAGCCCCGCCCAGTAGTGCGTGCCGAAGAGGACCACGGGGAACTGATAGATCTTCCCGGTCTGAATGAGCGTGAGCGCCTCGAACAGCTCGTCGAGCGTCCCGAAGCCGCCCGGGAAGATGAGGAAGGCATTGGAGTACTTGATGAACATCGTCTTGCGAACGAAGAAGTAACGAAAGTTCACCAGGGTATCGACGTAGGGGTTGGCGCCCTGTTCGAATGGGAGCTCGATGTTGCATCCTACCGAGTGCCCATCCACGTCCTTGGCCCCGCGATTGGCCGCCTCCATGATGCCCGGACCGGCGCCGGTGAGGATGGAAAACCCCTGACGCGCAAGAATCCGCGCCGTTTCCCGTGCCGCCTCGTACATCGGGTCGTCGGGACCGGTGCGGGCAGACCCGAAGATCGTCACCCCCTTCTGCACGTCGGAGAGCGCGTCGAACCCCTCGACGAACTCCGACGTGATGCGCATGACGCGCCAGGGGTCGGAGCGGGTGAAGGCGGTGGCCTCCTCCCGTGGCGCCTGCAGCAACTTTTCGTCCTCCGTAAGCATTGGCCGGTCGCGCAACGACTGATCCACGAGTCGGGGATCGGTGCGTCGCACGGCGCGTGCTCCCTTCGACACCAGATTCGCGGTGCCGGCAGGTTCACGGCCCGCGGCGCGATGCCCGGCCTCCGTGCGTTCCCGATAGGCGGCCACGGACTGCTGCTCGGCCGTGGCCCGGGTGACGGGAGAGGCCTGCTTGCCTGTTGCGGTACGAGGAGACGAACGTCGGGATTTCGCCATGAGTGGACGGGTGGAGACAGGGGGTCGGTGAAGCGCAATACGAGCGGGCACGCACGCCCCAACGGCATGGCACGAGTGGGTCCGCCGTGACGCATGATACCACCACGACCCGGCGCTTGCTCCTCGTCGTGGCCGACGGCGTGCGCCACGATGTACTGACCGAGGAGATGGATGCCGGCCGTGCGCCTACTCTGGCCGCACTGCGGGCCCGCGGCAGCGCGCACGCGGTCACGACGTCGTTCCCCTCCGTCACCGGGCCGGCGTACGTGCCGTTCCTCATGGGCCAGCACCCGGCGCGCGTCGGGCTGCCCGGCCTGCGCTGGTTCGACCGCAGCCGTTCGTTGCGCTGGGCCCCGGGGCAATCGCGCAGCTACGCCGGCATGGACATCTGGCACGTGGATGGCGATGTGGCCGCCCACGTTCCCACGCTGCTCGAATACGCGCAGCCCTCGCTCGCCGCCATGAGCATGATTGGTCGCGGAGCCACGCACGGGCGCATCGGCCGCGGCGTGGGATGGATGCTGCGGGCCGCACCGGCGCATTTTCGCGGTGACCTGCAGGGGTGGCGACGCGTGGAACAGCAGGCCACGGCCGCCTTTCTGGCCCGCTTCGCGCGCGTGCGCCCCCGGGTGGCCGTGCTGGCCATTCTCAGCGCCGACAAGCTTGCCCACAAACATGGGCCGCGGTCCGACGCGGTGCGCGCCGCCATCGCCGATGTGGACGACGCCGTAGCCCGGGCGCTGGCCATCGCCACGCATGGCGGCTGGCGCGATTCACTGCACGTGTGGGTGACCGGAGACCACGGGCACGCGGAGGTCACCCACCACGACGACCTGCACGGCTGGCTGCAGCGCGAAGGGCTGCGGGTGCGCGCGCACCCGCAACTGCGCGTGCGCAACCCCGACGTCGTCCTCATGGTGGGAGGGAACGCCATGGCGCATCTCTATTTCGCGCCAGAGGAACGGGAGCGACGCTGGTGGCGTTCGCACACGGCCAGCTGGGGGCGCCTGCTGGACAAGCTCGCGGACCGCCCGGCCGTCGACCTGCTCGCCGTGAACAATGATGCGCACACGGTGCAGGTGCGCCACGCGGCGCGCGGCGTGGCCGAGGTGCGTCGACACGACAGCCCGCACGGCCCACGCTGGTCCTATGTGTGCACCGAGGGGGACCCGTTGGGCCTCGGCGGCACGCTGCGCGATCTCGACGCCGACGCGGCATGGCAGGCCACCCACGCGTCGGCGTATCCCGACGCGCTGGTGCAGCTGTCCTGGCTCGGCGCCTCCTCGCGGTCGGGGGATGTGATCGTCTCGGCCGCCAGCGGGTGGGACCTGCGCGCGCGTTTCGAACCGGTGCGACACGTCTCCACCCACGGCGCCCTTCTTCGAGACCAGATGCTGGTGCCCCTCATCGTGGATTGTCCCACCACGCGACCGCCACAGCGCACTGCCGACATTGTCCCGTCGGCCCTGGATCTGCTGGCAATCCGCACCGATACCGATTTCGACGGGCGATCATTCCTCCGGTAGGGCACCACCATCGAGGGGCGCGGCGCCCCCGATGGCCGCTTCGCGCGGTACGGTTCGCGGGGGGGCTGCGAGGGGCGATCGTCGCCGGGGACCGCACGGGCCGGCCACGGGGCGTCACTCGGTCCGCGTGCGGCTGCGCTCGGGATCAAAGCCATCCGGATAGCGCCGCCGCAACTTGTCGATGTTGCGCTGCGCGATGTCTTCGAGTGACAGGTCCAGCACGGTGGCGAAGGCGCCGATGTACCAGAGACAATCCCCGAGTTCCTTCACCAGCGCGTCGTGATCGAGGGGCGTGGCATGGAACAGGTGCTTCTTGATGATCTCGGCGGTTTCGCCCGCCTCGCCGGTGAGCCCGAGCGCCGCGTTGGCGAGCTGCTGCTCGGGCGTGCGATCGCGTCCCAGGGTGCGGGCTGCCAGCTGCTGATAGTCATCGAAGGTCATGAGCGGGCAATCTAATGCGGGCCATGCCGGCCCGGTGCCGACGGAAGGGGCCGCGCGCCTGTTCCCGAGCGTGGCCGTCGTTCGCCACGACACATTCCGCTAGGTTTCGGCATGGCGTGGATTACCCTTTCCCTGCAGCTCGCCTGGCGTGCCCTGCTGGCCCCGGCGCTGGCGGTGGACCTGCTGCGCGTAGCGTGGCGATTCCGGCACCGGCACTGGTACCGGCGCTTCCCGTTTCTGCCGCTTCCCGCCACGACCTACGTACGGTGGCGCATGTACACGGCCTACGGTGACGAGGCGGCGATTCCGCCGGCCAGCGACGTGATCGCCTTTGCCCGGTGGGTGGGGCGACAGCCCTGACGATCCGCTCCCTCACCGAACGGCTCAAGGCCGAGGCGTACGGGCTGGGGTTCGATGCCGCGGGCGTGGCGCGATTGGGTGAGCCAACCACACGGGCCGCGTTCGACGCCTGGCTGGCCGCCGGCCATCAGGCCTCCATGGCGTACCTGGAGGGGGAAGGGGCGGCACGGCGCCGCGACAGCCGCCTGCCGCACCCCGGTGCCACGCACGCGGTGGTGGTGGCCGCCTCGTATGGGGGACGCACCCCAGCCGGTCCCGTGGCGCGCTACGCGCGGGGCGACGACTACCATGTGGTGCTGCGCGAGCGGGTGCGGGAGCTGCACGGCTGGCTGGAGCGCGAAGTAGGGCGACCGGTGAACGCGCGCCCGTACGTGGACAGCGGGCCCATTCTCGAGCGGGATCTCGCGCAGCGCGCGGGGCTCGGGTGGGTGGGGAAGAACACCATGCTCATCGTGCCGGGGGCCGGTTCACACCTGTTCCTGGCCTCGCTGTTCGTGGATGTGGCGCTCGATGAGGACGCGCCGTTCGATGCCGATCGTTGCGGCACCTGCACCCGCTGCCTGGACGCCTGTCCCACGGGGGCGCTTCCGGCGCCACGGGTGCTCGATGCAAACCGTTGCATCAGCTACCTCACCATCGAACACCGCGGGCCGATTCCGCCGGCGCTGCGCGAGGGTGTGGGCGGGCTGCTCTACGGCTGCGACATCTGCAATGACGTGTGTCCGTGGACCGTGAAGTTCGCGCGGGACACGGCCTTCGATGCGTTCCGCCCGCGCGAGCTATTTGCGGATACGCACGATCGCGCGGGGACGCGGGCACTCGCGCGCGAAATCCTGATGATGACGCCGGCCGATTATGCGGCGGCGTTCAGGGGCAGTGCGATCAAGCGTGCGAAGCTGTGGATGCTGCAGCGCAACGCGTGCGTGGTACTGGGGAACGTGGGCACCGACGAGGATCTCGCCGTGCTGGAGGCGATGCGCGAGCACGAGCACGAGATCGTGCGCGAGCAGGCGGCGTGGGCGGTGCTTCAATTGAGTCGCGGAGCAGTCTGAAGAGCACACCTTGGTCCTTTCACCATGATCAGCGGATCATGGAGGCCATCGGCTACTAGTCCCCCGGCAAAGTAGCAAGCGCGATAGGGACGGGTGTCCGATCCTCGGACCTGGTCGAAGTGGGACTCAACTCACGATTCTACTGAAACCCGGGGCGATTCGTCGATCTGGCTCATCGGGGAATGCCCGGGGAGCTCCATACGTGGTATTGGCTCTACTTCGCCAGGAAATAGCGCCGCTTCGGATCCTGCGGTCCGCTTCCAACTTCGCGAACAAGCCCGTTACCCACGAGGCGGGCCAGTCGGGTACGGGTGGCCCGAGGGGTCAGTCCAATGACGGCGGCGATCTCACTGGTCAACTTGCCCTTCCCATCTGATAGTCCATCGACGATGGCCTGATCGGTGTCATCGAGCGTGGGGCGGTTGACCCGTGAGGTGAATATGGTCACGCGAAACCTCGTTGCGATCTCCTCAAGCCGGGGGTCAGCCAGCCCGGCCTCGCGGCACGCGGCGGTCATTCGCTGGATGCCACTCCCCCACTGCTCGATAAGGCCGATGGCATGGAAGACGCGGCCGATTACTCGGTTTCGGAGCTTGGAGATGCCATTCTCGAGGTCTGCGACCGTTAGGCCGAACGGGAGCAGACCCGGATTCTCGATCTCCAAGCGATCGTCGAAGATCGAGATACGAATCGGAGCGCCGCGCTGCGCGTAGTCGGCGTGGGCGACCGCGTTGATAACAGCTTCTCGTACGGCAACAGGCGGGAGGTTCCAACGATCCGTTCGACGGACTCTCCCGATGTCGGCACTGTACAGGGAATGCTTCTCGATGAACGCGATGGCGTCCTCGATGGCAGCGACCGGTGGGTTGCGGAACTCTGCCCGGTCGAGGATACGGCTCTTTTCGAGCCCGTCAAAGCGCCCCGCCTGGATCCAAGCGTCCGGGAAGTGGCGCTCGCGCTCCCGACCGAAGAGTAGCATGCCGCCTACCGTCGGTACGGTGTGGCCCTGATGACTGGTGACGAGCCTCAGCGTCTCCAAGTCGCGACGCCGAAGGGTCCGAGTGGGCTTGAAGGACTCGGAAGCAGCTCGGAAGTCGAGCGCTTCCGAGTCAAGGTCGATCATCGGCTGCTCGTCGTAGCTCTCTCCGCGCGCGGTGCGGCGGAGCTCCTGCAGCATCTCGTTATCGGCGCGGCGGTTGGTGGAGCCAACGCGGACGTAGGTCCCGGACTCCGCTCCCTCACGTTTGAGATAGTGCGGGCGAGCAGCGCTCGGATGAATCCGAATGGCGATGACCTGCGTGCGGCGCCACGGCAGGATCTCGATGTCCGGCAACAGCCGGGGCGCGATGGAATCGCTCACGATGTTTGCGATCCGCTCTTCGACATCGAGGGCATCAGGTACGCCTCGCACGCTTCGCGTCCGATCCTCGACCCCGACGAGCAGCGTACCGCCGGCCGTGTTGGCGAAGGCGATCAGCGTCTTGAGCACGCCGTCCGGAGAGGACAGATCGCGCTTGAACTCGAGGGTCTTGCCTTCCGGGCGGGTGAGGATCTCGAGGAGGTCCATATGCTCGGAAGTATACTATGAAGCTTCTTCTGGGGCAAGCTTCCGAGCAGATGGAGCGAGGGGCCAATCCGCCGCCCAAGGCAATCGCTCCTTGCTTGCTCAAGTCGTTGTATTTTTGAGAGTTAGCCGACCAGTCGACAGCCTGATCTCAATACGGGTTTCCGGCCATTCTTTCAACGAAGTGTGCCCGTGGAATGTGAAGTGCGCGCGTGACGCGATGCTGCCGGAGTTCGCACCACGGGAGCTGTTCGCCGAGTCGTACGACCACGCGGGCACGCGTGCCCTGGCGCGCGAGATCCTCATGATGGGGCCGTCCGAGTACGCGGCGGCATTCAAGGGCTCAGCCATCAAGCGCGCCACGCTGTGGATGCTGCAGCGCAACGCGTGCGTGGTGCTGGGCAACATCAGCTCCGACGAGGATCTCGCCGTGCTGGAGGCGATGCGCGAGCCCGAGCACGAGATCGTGCGCGAGCAGGCGGCGTGGGGCATCGAACGTCTCGCCCGCGGGGGATACGGGTCGTGATCATTACCCACCAGCGGCCACCCAGAGCGGCTGCCCCGGTGGTGTCGCTCAGCAACGGCGCGTGCGCCTAGCGCCGCGGACCACGGGCATCGCCGTGCACGGCACCATCCTTCAGGTGCTGCGTGAAGAAACCGTGCATATCGTCGAGCAGGGCAACCGTGTTCTCCCGGTTGGAGATGTAGTAGTTCTCGTTGGGATAGGTGCGATAGACGAACGGCTTGTACAGCATCTCGAGGCGGTCGGCGAACAACCGGGAGGCGTCGGATCGCGGAATGGTGGTGGCCGCGCCATGCACCAGCATGATCGGGGTCTCGAGATTCTCCAGCTCGTAGATCGGTGAACTGCGGCGGTATTTCTCCAGATTGCGGCTCAACGGGCCAAACTCGTGTTCCAGCAGCTTCACGTGCCGCGTTTCCTGCTCGGCCACAGTGTGGACCCAGTCGCCGTAGCCGGACGCGGCGCTTGCCGCCTGGAACACCTTCGGCGCAAAGACCGGGGCCGCCATGCTCATGTATCCGCCGTAGCTCGTGCCGGTAATGCCCATCCGGTCTGAACGGACCTCGGGCAGCGTCTTCAGCACGGCGACTCCCGCCAGAACATCCGGCAGATCGCAGCGCCCCCAGCAGCCGTTGTTGGCTTCCTCGAAGGCACGGCCATAGCCTGAGCTGCCGCGAATATTCGGCAGCAGGACGGCATATCCACGCATCGCGAAGAACTGCACGTCGCGCTGCAGCGCATCGCTGAACTGCGC
>Ga0068877_10004217_pt1 | contig 11251 bp, 8 predicted proteins | sample NOAtaG_FD_66437 | JGI IMG/M metagenome (GOLD analysis project Ga0068877, IMG submission 66437) | Freshwater lake microbial communities from Lake Erie, under a cyanobacterial bloom - NOAA_Erie_Diel6S_1000h metaG | ecosystem: Environmental > Aquatic > Freshwater > Lake | place: USA: Ohio, Lake... | reverse complement strand
GGTATGACCGCGACAAGTTCGAGCTGTCGATGCGGATCGCGGGGCTGAAGGGGGACGGGGTTGAGCCGGGGGGCGGGGTTATGCCGCTGATTGCGAGGGAGGTGGCGGCGAGCGCGGAGGGCGCGGTGACGGTTCTGGCGACGGGGACGAGCTGCCGGCACCAGATCCACGACGCGGCGGAGATGGGGGTCGGCGGCGTGAGCGCGGCGGATGTGGCGGGGGCGGTGCATCCGGTGGAGTTTTTGGCCGGACTTGTGGTTGATTGAGGATCGAGTTGGTTTATCAGAGGACACTTGTGTTGGAGATGAAAAGCGGCGGCCACCGTGATGGTGGCCGCCGCGCGGGTATGTTGGGTGTCAAAGCGCGTGCGTTCAGTTGCAGTTGTTGAAGAAGCCGTTGAAGAAGGCGTTATAGTCACCTTCGTTCACGCCGTTGTTGGGGACGCCGAAGAGGCCGGGGAGCGGGTTGCCTTGGTCGTCGGCGATGTTGGCCGGCGCGTTGGCGGGCGCGGCGAGGAAGAAGCAGTTGAAGAAGAGGTTGTAATCACCCTCGTTGACGCCGTTGTTGGGCACGAGCGGGTTGCGTGCCGGGTCGTAGAGCCATTCGCCCTGATCGTTGGCGATGTCCGCGGGGTTCGGCGTGCCCTGGCAGGTCTGCTGATCGGTCAGCACGAACTCGACGGGGGTTGTGGGCGTGATGCTCGGGTTGGCGGCGCCGAGGCCCAGGTCGGATCTCAGACCGGAGGTCGCCGAGACGCGGTAGCGGCCGAGGGGGAAGGTCGTGGTGCCTTTGATATAGACACCGCGGCCTCGGTTGTTGGATTCCCAGTCGCTGACGGTGCTGACGGCGTAGTTGGCGGCGGGGACGGCGGACCAGGTGCTGGTGGCCTCGTTGAACGATTCGAGGATGATGTTGCCGGTGGTTGCGCCGGTGACGGGTCCGTAGAAGGAGAGGCCGAAGGCGTTGCCGACGTGGGCGGCGGTGTTGAAACCGAAGGCACCGCGGGCGATCCGACGGACGCCGCCGATCGGCGCAGGTGTGCATTCTTGCTGACGGAGGCGGAAGGGGACTTCGCCGACGGCGCCGTTGCCGAGGGTGGTTGCGGAGTTGGTGTAGCTGGGGATCGGTGAGAGCAGGGTGCCCGACGCTCCACCAACGCGGACGCTGCCGAGCCACGAGCCGGCAGTGTTGGAGGGGTTGCGGATGATGACCTGCCCGGCGAGGCCGGGGGTGGTGGGGGCGGTAGAGGAGCCGAAGGTCATGGTCCAATCGGACGGAAGGCCTGCGCCGAGGGAGAAGGTTGCGTCTTTGTTGAGTGTGCGGACGGAGATGGATTTGATGTCCGCGGGGGCGAGGGCGGGGACGATGACGGAGCGGTTGGCCTTGATCTCGCCGCCGATCTGTATGGTGCCCGCGACGGCGTTGGAAACGGTCACGTTGGCGTCAAGGTCGCCGGCGCAGTAGAGGCCCTCATTGACCTGTTGGTTGTTGTAGATGCTATCGAACCGCAGTTCGCCAACGATGGGCCCGGAGGTGGTGCGGAACTCGCCAACCTGCGGTGCGGGTTGGGTGCCGGGCCCGCGGAGGGTGCCGTAGAAGGCGGAGCATCGGATTCGGGTGATGAACGAGTTCGAGCTGCCTTTCGCGCTCACCGTGACTGGGTTTGACGGCGTGCCGATAGTGCCGCCGACCACGAGATTGGCGATGTAGCCGGATTCGCAGTTGATGTTGCCGAGGACGGAGCCGTTGATAGAAGTATCGAGCAGAACGGTCAATCCGCTTGGATTGGTTGGACGCGGATCGATGGTGATGTTACCGGTGACGGAACCTGAGATGTCGGCGAAGTTTAAACCGTGAGCGCGGATAGACCCAACGCTGCCCGCACTACGAAGTTCGGTAATGATCAAGTCACCGGAACTGAGTTGGTTGTAGGTTATGGAGCCGATAGATCCCGTTGGCGAGAGATCTGTCGGACCGAGAACACGCAGGGTGCAAAGCTGTGAAGTGTTCAGATTAACGATCAGCGACGAGAGCACTGCTGATGAAGAGTTGCCGCGTACGACGATCGAGTTTGAGCCGCCTCCAAAGTTCATGTTAATCACGATCTGGTCGCCGTTGGCAGTAGGTGTTATAGTAAACGTGTTGCCACTCCCGACACTGACTGTATGCGACTGTGAATTGGCGATCGGGCAGAACGCCGCCAAGTTGATGAAGGCAATGCAGAGAGTCTTTCTCACAATTCTTTCCTCCTACGTTGACGGAATAGTGCAGTGACTAGCAACATTGCCAGTCCAGTACTTGGTGTTGGAACAATCGCCGCTACTCGAAATCCATAAACGATGCCATCGAGAGGCCATGCCACTCGTCCACTAAGAGCAAATCCGTAATACAGTGAGTCGGATAGATCAGGCACGGCATCTCTATACCCGGTACCTGAGAGTAACCGACCAGTGAGATCTGGTGTGGGATCTTCATTCCAATCGCGAGCACTCCCCGTCAGATCAAACAGCCCCCACGGGCTCTGCGTATTCACATACGAAGCCACCGGCTGCACCCAACTGAAGAGCGGGATGTCCTCTCGCCCAACGATCGACTCGCCACCCTCCCACGGGAAGCCATAGATCGGCGCCGTTTCCGAGCTGTGCGGGTATTGCCAATAACCCCCAACCCCTGGCCCGTTGCGGTTGGGGTCATAGAACGCCGCCTTCACCCACTGATCGCGCGTCGGGAGGAAAAACCGCGCCGAAGTATTGTGCGTCAACTGATCGGTAAACGTCCCGTTCGGCCCGTTACCGAACGTGCTCGTGTCATACGCGCCGGTCTCGAAGGCCGCCAGATCCGTCCGCCGATCGTTGCACAGCCAGTTGCAATACCGCGCCGCGATCCGCCACGAAACCATCGCCGGAAACAGCGCCGCCTGCGGCGTAGTCACATACCGCTGCTGCTGCTGGTCGTACCCGATGAACGTGCTGCCGAGGATGCCCAGCTGCTCGCGCGGATTGTCCCCGCGGGCCAGAATGTGCGGCAGGTACGCGTTGGCAAACTCCACAATCTGCGCGTTCGTCACCTGCGTCCGCGCGATGCGGAACGCCTCACTCACCGCACCCGCACCGGCGTTGTTGCCGAACTGCCCGCCGGCGTACCCCGCGTTCCCCGGCGCACCGATGGTCACAAACTCAATCCCCTGCTCAACACTGGTCACCGCCCCACTCGCCACCGCCCTTTCACTCAACGGCGGCAAAGGTGTGGGCTGCGCAACCGCGGCACTTGCCGCGAGGCCGAGCGTGCACAAAAAGACGAGGGTGGGGGCTTTGGCGACGGTGCGAAACCATCGGCGCGAGGCCGGTGCGCTCACGGCGCGCGGCGAGAGAACTGCTGCGATCATGGTGGATCACTCCTTCCTTCAGGTCCCGAGAAGAGGCTAACGGATCTGGTTTTTGTGGTCCAGTAGGAATTACCCGGTGTGGAGAAGAACTGATTGATTTCATGGGTTCATGATTGAACGTGAATGGTTGGCTTTGTTGGAGCCGGGTTGTGGGGTGCGCGGAGTGCAGATGGAGAGTGGAGGGCGTGTCTGCGTGGATTTGGTGAAGGGCGGGGGAAGTCTGCGCGGGCTAGCCTTGTGCAACCAAGCCTTGGGCGTGGTGGGTGACGGAGTTTGCACATGGCTATCGGCGGGAATGAGCGTGCGGCGAAGGCGGCTTTGGAGTGGTTGAGCGAGAACGAGAGCGCTTCCGTGCAGCGGTTGATTGACTGGCTTGCGATCCCGTCGATTTCGACGGATCCGGCGTACAAGGTGGAGGTGAAGCGGGCGGCGGTTTGGTGTGCCGAGCAGTTGAGGGAGGCGGGGTTTAAAGAGGTTGAGGTGTGCGCGACGGGGGAGAGCGGGAGCGAGGGGCACCCGATTGTTTTGGCGCACAGCCCGGGCGCGCCGGATTACAAAGGGCCGCATGTGCTGTTCTATGGGCACTATGACGTGCAGCCGGTGGATCCGATTGAGTTGTGGGAGAGCCCGCCGTTCCAGCCGGTGATCCGCGAGGCGGAGAAGGACGGGCCCGGACGGCGGATCGTGGCCCGCGGCGCGGTGGACGACAAGGGGCAGGTGATGATGTTCCTTGAGGCCCTGCGCGCGGTGCGGGCGGCGACGGACAAGGTCGGCGGTGGGGTGAAGTTCACCGTCATGATCGAGGGCGAGGAAGAGAGCGGCAGCGTGAACCTCGATCGTTTCGTGCGTGAGAAGCGCGCGGCGCTGAAGGATTGTGACGTGTGTTTGATCAGCGATACGGGGATGCTGGCGCGGGGCAAGCCGGCGATTACGTACGGCGTGCGCGGGCTGGCGTATACGGAGGTGACGCTTCACGGGCCGAATCAGGATCTGCACAGCGGGATGTGGGGCGGGCGGGTGATGAACCCGAATCTGGCGATGGCGAAGGTGCTCTCGCGGCTGCATGACGAGCAGAACCGCGTGACGATCCCCGGGTTTTATGACAAGGTGGTGGCGCTGAGCCCCGATGAGCGGAAGGCGTGGGACGCGCTGAAGTTTGATCAGGGCGAGGCGCTGAAGAAGATCGGCCTTCCCGCGTCGAGCGATTGGGGCGAGAAGGGTTTTTCACCCCTGGAGCGCGAGTGGGCACGCCCCACGGCGGAGATCAACGGCATCTGGGGCGGCTACACCGGGCCCGGCGCGAAGACGGTCATCCCCAGCCACAGCAACGCGAAGGTGAGCTTCAGACTTGTGGCGGATCAGGACCCGGAGGAGATCACGCGGAAGTTCTTTGACTGGTTCACGAAGACCGCGGCGGAGGTGGCGCCGGGGTTCCGCGCGGAATGTAAGGATCTGCACGGCGGGCTGGGCGTGACGCTGCCGACGGACTCGGTGCACTTGCAGGCGGCGCGGCGGGCGATTGCGCGGGCGTGCGGAACGGAGCCGGCGCTGATCAAGACGGGCGGGAGTATCCCGGTTGCGGGGCTGCTGAAGCGCGAGCTGGGGATCAGCACGATCTTCATGGGCTTCGGGCTGGATGACGATCGCGTGCACTCGCCCAATGAGAAGTTCGAGCTGGAGTGCTTCCGCATGGGGTGCAAGAGCCACGCGATGTTCATGGATGAGTTGATGAGGTTGTGAGGGGGAGGCACTGGGCACTAGGCACTGGGCACTGGGCACTGGGCACTGGGCACTGGGCACTAGGCACTAGGCACTAGGCACTAGGCACTGGTGAAGAGTGAGCGCCTGTGTGACTGCGGTGCTTTGGTTGTTGGTTTGCTGGCTTGGTGATTTGAGATTTGCTGCTTTGAGCTTTGAGTTTTTCTCTGTGCCCTCCGTGACTCCGTGGTGAGTTCGGGTTTGGCTTTGAAGGGTTGTGCATGAGCATTGCGGAGGTTGACGTTGTGGCCGTGGCGGCGGGGGCGAGGCGGAGTGCTCGTGCGCTGGCGACGCTGAGCACGCGGGAGAAGAACGCGGTGCTGGTTGAACTCGCGTCGGCGTTGCGATCGTCGTGGGCGGGTGTTCAGGCGGCGAACGACGCGGACGTTCGCGATGCGCGAGCCGGTGGAGTTGATGAGGCGAAGATCGCCCGGCTGACGCTCTCGCCCGGCGCGTGTGAGAAGCTCTGCGATTCGCTGACTCAGCTTGCGAAACTGCCCGACCCGGTGGGCGAGGTTGCGGACGAGTGGCGGACGGAGAGCGGGATGCTCGTTCGGCGGGTGCGGGCGCCTTTGGGCGTGGTGTGCATGATCTATGAAGCGCGGCCGGGCGTGACGATCGAGGCGTTTGCGCTGTGCTTGAAGTCGGGGAACGCGTGCGTATTGAAGGGCGGCAAGGAAGCGGCGCGGAGCAATGTTGCGCTCGCGGCGGTGGTCCACGGCGTGCTACGGAAGCTGGGGATTGATGATGCGGCGCTGGGGGTGATCCCAACGCTGAGCCGGGAGGGGCTGCTGAAGTTGTTGCAGCAGCGCGAGACGATCGACCTGGTGATCCCCCGCGGCGGGGAGGAGCTAATCCGGTTCGTTGCGGAGCACTCACGGATACCGACGATCCAGCACTACAAGGGTGTGAACCATCTGTATGTGGATCAGAGCGCGGATGTGGAGATGGCGGTGAAGTTGGCGGTGACGGGGAAGACCACCGCCCCGGCGACGTGCAACGCGCTGGAGTGTGTGTTGGTGCACGAGGCGGTGGCGGGGAGTTTTCTGCCGCGGGTTTGCGGGGAGATGGTTCGTGCGGGGGTGGAGGTTCGGTGTGAGACGCGGGCGATGGGGTTTGTGGGAACCATCGAAGCGGCGAGCGGCGGCGGCAGGGTTGTCGCGGCGCGGGAGGATGACTTTGGGCGCGAGTTTTTGTCGAAGGTGATCGCGGTGAAGGTCGTGTTGTCGATGGCGGAGGCGATGGGGCATATCGCGCGCTACGGCTCGAACCACAGCGAGGCGATCGTGACGCGCAGCGAAGAAGCGGCCCAGGCGTTCTGCCGGGGCGTGGATGCGTCGTGCGTTCTGTGGAACGCCAGCACGCGGATGAACGACGGGCACGCGCTGGGGCTGGGCGCGGAGATCGGGATCTCCACGACGAAGCTGCACGCGTACGGGCCGATGGGGTTGAGGGAACTGACCACGACAAGGTTTGTGGTGTCGGGGAGTGGTCAGGTGCGGTGATGAAGTGGCGAAGTGGCGAAGCGTTTGTTCTGCCACTCTACCACTCTGCCACTCTGTTACTCCGCACTCAGCACACAGCACTCAGCACTCAGCACTCAGCACTTTTGCTCACGCCGAGGCGTGGTGTTGCTGGCGCTGCGCGTCGTTCAGTGGCATGGTGACCACGACGGTGGCGGGCTTTGAGCGTGCCACGACGGCGGGTTGTGCTTTCGAGGGCGACTCGCCCGTGCGCGTGGCCTGAAGCAGGCGTTCGACGACGGTGTCGAGGACGCGTTGCGATTGACCCCGGCGTTCGGCCATTTCGGCGTTGAGCGCGTGCATCTCCGCGCGGAGTCGCTCAGTGCGCGCGCGATACCGCCGACCCGATTCCCCGTCCAACTGGCTGTGCATCTCTGTCTTTCCTTCCCTCCGGCGCGGGCCGCGGGTTCTGTGCGCGGCGCGTCGGTCTTTGTGTGCGTCAGACAGAATCGGCACATCTTGAAACGGACTTGATGGTTTACTCGTGATTTGGCTCGTTTTACGGGACACCCCTCGCTTTGTGCGCGTCAACCGTGCAGAAGCAAATCGAGTGAATTCCCTGCCCCATGTTCGGGTGCATAGGGAGCGCTCGGGCTCCGTGTTTATCCGCACTTCAGCTCACGAGCTTCTCGCGGAAGGCGAACAGCACCAGCTCGCTGCGGCTGTGGATGTCGAGCTTCGCCATCAGCCTTTGCGTGTGGTTATCCACGGTCTTTCGGCTCACGTTCAGCACCGCGGCGGCCTGCTTGATCGACAGCCCGCGGGCGAGCTGCACGAGCACTTCGCGCTCGCGTGTGGAGAGCGCGTCGAGCGGCGTGGCCTGCTCGAAAAGCCCCGTGCGCGCGTCGGCGGCGGACAAGCGCTCGGCGATCTGCTGCGAGTAGTACCGATTCCCCGAGGCGACGGACTTCACGGCGCGCAGAACTTCTTCCGCTCGAACGTGCTTGGTGAGGTAGCCCTGCACGTTGGTGCGGATTGCCTGTTGAATGCGCGAGTCCTCGCTATGACCCGAGAGCAGCAGGGCGCGGGTCTTGGGCGAGATGGCCGGGAGGCTCTGGGCGATGTCGAAGCAGGTGCGTCCGGGCATGTCGATATCGAGGATGACCACGTCGGGCTGGTGCTGGGCGATGAGCTTCAGCGCGGTTGTGCCGTCGGGCGCGGTGGCGACGACGCGGACGGATTGATCGAGCTCGAGCGCGGCGGCGAGGGTCTCGCGCAGCAGGGCGTGGTCATCGACGAGGATGACCGAGAGCGTGCCCGCATCGGGGCGCACGCCGTTGGTGCCGCTGATGCTCACGGCGGTTGTGGTGGACGCGGCGGCGGGGTTCATATCGTCAGCTCCGTCGTGGCGGGTGCGGGGTCGGTGACGAGGGGGATGCGGATGGTGATATCCGACAGGGCGGCGGGCGAACCGCGATGAGGCCAGCGTGAGGGGAGCGGTGTGTCGCCGTCCCAATGGTGGTCGATGGCGTGGGGAGCATTGGGTGAGATGACGGGGGCGCTGTGCTCGTGTTCGCGCGTGCCCTGCGTCCAGAGACGCAACAGACCCTCGCGCGTGCGGGGGTTGAAGGTGAGGCTGACGTTGACGATGCTGGGGATGGGCAGGCGCTTGCCGGCGAGTTCGAGATACGCCAGCACGCAGGCGAGCAGTTCACCCTGGCGGAGGTTGGTGGTGGGCAGGTGGCTGGCGAGGTGCTGTCGGAGGGTGATGCCGGCGGGGAGCAGGGCGCGCCCGAGGGCGGTGGTTTCTTGCAGCAGGTCGGAGAGGGAGACGGTGCGGACGGGGTTGTGATCGCAGCGGGAGAGGCGGATCATGCCGCGGGTCATGAGGCGGGCCTGCTGGGCGGCGGTGTCGATGAGGTCGAGGGTTCTGCGGAGTGCGGGGTTGTGAGATGGGGTGACGGGGTCGGGGTGTTCGGAGCCTTTGGCGACCATGACGCCGGCGGAGATGGTCAGCAGCAGACCGTTGAACTCGTGGGCGAAGCGTGGGCAGGCGCGGAGGAGCGTGGCGAGTCGGCGGAGGCGAGCGCGGGTGGCCCGACGGGCGGAGGAGGGGTTGATGGCGGGCGCGGGCCGGCGCTGGAGGGCGGCGGCGAGCGGGGTGGGCGGCAACTCCGGGGGAAGTGCCGGGGTGTCGGGCTCAGCGGGAGAGCCCAACGAACGCGAACGGGTGAACGAGACGTTGATGCTGCTCATGGTTTGGCTTTCGAAAAAAAAGAGCGAGAGCCAAGCGGTCGTCCAGCGGGCAAAGGAACTCAAAGCGGAACAGTGATCGAACTGGTTGAGCGGATGAGCGACGTCGCGGAGAAGAGAGCGGGTCGCGGGTTGTGGAGAAACTGTCGGTTTCGGGAAACCCCTCGTATTGGTACCCCAGATTGCCTGGATTGACAAGGTCCGGTTTTGGAAGATTCATGGGGGTGTCGAGGGATTGGGGTTCAGTTGGTTGAAGCAACAAGATGTGGTGGGTCGTGTGTGGGTGTAGGGTGATTACCTTGTAGGAAAGTTGTGTAAACCGACAGAAATCAATCGTCGAGGCGGAGGACTTGGCCCCGGTCGCGGCGTTCGGCGAGTTCGCCGGCGCGGGCGCGGCGGTGGATGTCCAGGCTTCGGGTGAGGCGCGCGACGTCGATGATGACTTCGTCGCTGGCTTCCATGAGACAACGCACGGCGGCGCGGGCTGTGGCGACGGGGTCGGTCAGCAGTGTGGAGAGTTCGCCGACGTGCAGGGCGCGCTCGCGTGCGTATTCGCTCAGGAGGGTAAAGGCGAGGACGTCTTGCCCGAAGGTGAACTGGATGAGCGGGTTGAGGTCGGTGGCGAGTGTGTCGGCCAGCTTGAGGAGTTGATCGAGGCGCTGGGCGGCGCGGAAGCGGCCTTGCTCGTTGAGCCAGATGAGCAGGGGGTTGGTGAGCTCTTCGGTCGTTCGGCGGCGGGCGTGTGGCTCGGGGAAGTCGGCGATGGCGCGAGCGATGACGGCGGACTCCGCTGAGGCTGACGCGGAATGATCGTCGGCGGTGCGGGGGAGTTTGCGGGCGTGGGGCATGGTGCGGCGCTTCCTTTCGGTGGAGGGTCTCGCCAGCCGGGCGCGGGGGAGCGGGGCGGGATTGGGGCGGAGGGAGAGCGTGCTCGCGTGCGCGGAGTGGTGCGCGGCGAGTGTGCGGGGGATGAGGAGGGAGAGGGGAGGTGCCCCGAGCCGGGATGGAGGGTGAGGCGGAATGCCCGACCCTGAAGATCCACCGACCCGTTCCACGGGAGCGATGGACCTGCGAAGGAAGCGCGTGCCGGGGGCGAGGAACCGCGAGCGTCCGTGCTGCGCGGTGGCCGTCCGTGGCCGAGGTGATTCGGCCCCGGCAAGGCTCGGTCAACCCGAAGAGGTCGGGGTGACGAGCCGGGAGGGAGGGCTTGCCGGCGTTGCGGTGCGGAGCGGACGGAGCGGGGGAGTCAGGCCGGCCCTGTCGCAACGCACCGATCAGCGGGCGAGCTGAGAGGTGTGTGCGTGGAGAAGGTCGGCTGTCGGGGGTGTGATGTGAGAGGGGCGAACACCCTGAAAGCGGAAGGGCCGAGGGTTCAGGGCCGAGGGCCGAGGGTTGGTGCTGAGTGCTGAGTGCTGAGTGCAGAAGAGCCGACGCGGGCTGGGTGTGTTCAGCGCGTTGCCGATTTGTCGGGCGTGCTTTGCGTTTCGGTTGTGAGGTCTTCGAGGCCTCGAAGTGTTGAGAGGTCTTCGGTGGTTGGGGTTGGCTGCGGCGGCGAGGCGGAGTTGGCGGCGTTTTCGAGTGTGGTGAGTTTGCGGAGCTGGGGGAAGAGTGAGGCGATGACGGCGACGACGGCGAGGGTGCCCAGGCCTCCTGAGGCGGCGGAGACGATCGGGCCGAGGTAGTGCGAGACGAGGCCTGATTGCAGGCCGCCGAGTTCGTTGGAGCACTCGATGAAGATGGAGTTGACGGCGGAGACGCGCCCGCGGAGGGATTGGGGCGTGCGGGATTGAACGAGGACGTGGCGGATGACCACGGAGATGCTGTCGACAGCGCCGGAGACGAAGAGTGCGAAGAGGGAAAGGTAGAAGTTGGTGGAGAGGGCGAAGACGATGATGGAAAGGCCGAATGCGGAGACGGCGGCGAGGAGCGAGACGCCGACGTTCTTCATGGGTGGGCGGTGAGCGAGGACGGCGGCCATGATGATGGCGCCGAGGTATGGCGCGGCGCGGAGGGCGCCAAAGCCAAGCTCACCGACGTGGAGGATGTCGGAGGCGTAGCGGGGGAGGAGGGCGGTGACGCCGCCGAAGAGCACGCCGAAGAGATCGAGGGAGATGACCCCGAGGATGACTTTGTCGTGGTAGACGTGCGACGCGCCGGCGAGCATGTCGCGGGGCTTGAGGGCGGTCTTGGGCGCGGTGCGCTGCGGGATGATGATGCGAACGGCGAGGAAGGCGAAGAGGACGCAGAAGAAGGCGGTGAGGAGATAGACGGGGGCGAACTGGGCGGTGGAGGCTTCGACGGCGGTGGTGCCGGTGGTTGTGGTGGTTGTGGTGGCTGTGGTGGCTGTGGTGGCTGGTGCGTTGGTGTTGAGGCGGTTGGGGGAGAAGAGGTA
>Ga0068877_10004214_pt1 | contig 11254 bp, 8 predicted proteins | sample NOAtaG_FD_66437 | JGI IMG/M metagenome (GOLD analysis project Ga0068877, IMG submission 66437) | Freshwater lake microbial communities from Lake Erie, under a cyanobacterial bloom - NOAA_Erie_Diel6S_1000h metaG | ecosystem: Environmental > Aquatic > Freshwater > Lake | place: USA: Ohio, Lake... | reverse complement strand
AACTGCAGACCTAGACGGCAGTTGCCAACCCGGCATAATTCTCGACAGTCCTTAGTCATCCATCGCGATTTTTCGCTAACAACCCATCCAGCCAAAATGTCCGAACCAACCCACCCAGCACCCTACGATACGATCATTATCGGTGCAGGCATGAGCGGACTTGCAGCAGGTATCCGGTTGGCTCATTACGATCAACGTGTTTGTATCCTCGAAAAGCACTGGACCATCGGTGGATTGAACTCATTCTACCGCATGAATGGACGCAATTATGACGTCGGTCTTCATGCGATGACGAACTACACGGCCAAGGGGGCGAAGAAAGGTCCGTTGGCTCGCTTATTGAAACAACTGCGATTCCGCTGGGAAGACTTTCAACTGGCCGAACAATGCGGCTCTCGAATCGCATTCCCTGGTGTCAACCTGGAATTCAACAACGATATCGCCTATCTCCAATCACAAGTGAACGCGTCCTTTCCGCACCAGAAAGACGCATTTCAAACATTGCTCAATCGACTGGTCGATTACGACGATTTGAAGCAAGAAGACTTCGCACAATCGACACGAACGATCTTGAGCGAAATCTTCTCAGATCCGCTTCTGATTGAAATGCTCTTATGTCCATTGATGTGGTACGGCAATGCAAAAGAACACGATATGGACTGGGGGCAGTTCTGCATCATGTTTCGAAGTATCTTCCTCGAAGGATTCGCTCGACCATTCAAAGGCGTAAGACTTATCCTCAAACACTTGGTGCGGCGCTATCGCGAATTGGGAGGCGAACTCCGGTTGCGAAGCGGAATTTCGAAAATCCATGTTGATGGAGATCATGCAGTCGGTGTTGAACTCGAAGATGGAACCATAATGACTGGTAAACGTATTCTCTCAAGCGCTGGCGTTGTCGAGACCATGCGACTGTGCGACGATAGCTCCGTCGTCGAGGTAGCTGCGGCTGGTGAGATGACGTTTATCGAGTCGATATCGGTTCTCGATTGCCAACCGAAAAAGCTCGGCTTTGACGAAACGATTGTCTTCTTCAACGATTCCGAAAAGTTCCACTGGTCAAAGCCTGCCCAATCGTTGTGCGATGTTCGTACAGGTGTGATTTGCTCACCGAATAACTACGCATACTCTGCCGAAGAAGGGGAACTCGAAGCGGGCTTTATGCGACTAACGACCATCGCTGACTTTCAACGCTGGTCCTCACTCAACGACGAAGAGTACCAGCGGGCCAAGTTTCGTTGGTACGACGAATCGGTAGCATCTGCAGTTCGATTCATGCCAGACTTCCGACGACACGTCGTCGATACGGACGTGTTTACGCCGAAGACCATACGACGCTTCACTTCCCACGATAACGGTGCCGTTTATGGCGCACCCCACAAACAACTCGATGGCACAACCCGTCTCAAGAATCTATTTCTTTGCGGGACCGATCAAGGATTCGTGGGAATCGTCGGAGCCATCGTCAGCGGTATCTCGATGGCAAACCAACACTGCCTCCGCGAATGGGCCCAGTAACTTGGCCCAGTAACTTGGTGCGGTAACTTGGTGCGGTAACAGTAAGTTGTTGGTACGGCAAGTGGTCGCATTGAATTAACCCATCGAGCGTGCGATTGCTGCTTACTTGTTCGATTTCTCTGTTCGAAAAGGAGAAGCGGGGAGGCCAGCGCCGTTGTAGAGATTGCAATCTGGAAAATTCTCCCATGCATAACGGACAGCGATGGGATTCGTCACTTCGGGACTACTCACAATCACTGTATTGCCCTCAATTCGGGCCTTAGCTGATTTCCACTCCATGCTCTCGCCTGCAATCAGAAATCCCTTCACCGTTCCGTCCGATGCGACGAGCCCGCCATTGGCATGCAGAAACGAAACGATGACTTCATTTCCGCGGATCTTTTGGTCAAGTGGTAATGGTCCCGACGTGGCCGCCACCGATTGACCGTAGACAGTACCTAACGCCCAAAGCGATAGTCTCCTTCCAACCTCTTGTTTGTTCTTGGGATGGATATCTTTCTTGTCACCGATATCGATGTTGATACCCATACCGGTTTTCGGAATCGAGAGCGATTTAAGCATGGCCTCTCGAATCGTTGGCCAATCGCGACCTTCACCTTCAAAATTAGGAAGTTGCGCCCAAGCGAATGGAAAATCATATCCCCATCTCGAACGCCAATCCTGGATCAACAAAGACAGTTGGTGCTCATAAAATGGAGCTTTCGCAGGAAAGCTATTCGCTTCCCCTTGATACCACAACGCACCTCGCAAGGCATATGGAATCAACGGTGCAATCTTTCCATTGAACAATCCTCCTATGTTCCCCTTTCGATTGCGAACTTCAGTTGGATCCGCTGGTTTGCGTGGAAGCTTTCGATTTTCCGCTCGAGCTTTCTTAGCAGTTTCCGCCCACTTTGCTAGATCTTGCTCGTACTTCTTCTTCTCTGATTCAGTCGGAGATGTGTTAGCTGCTGGGCTCTGCTCTTCAAAAAAGGCTTGCAATGATTTCGAATTGCGTTGCACATCAGCGGCAATCCACGATTCGATCGGAGTGCCACCCACTGAAGAATTGATCAAGCCGACAGGAGCCTGAAGGGATTTGTGAATCTCGCGTCCAAAAAAGAACAATGTGGCCGAGAATCCCCCAACGGAATCCGGAGTGCAAACAAGCCACTTTCCTTTTCCGATTTTCTGCTCTTCATTTGAAGCCGCAGACTCTTCCTTGAACATCCGAATCATCGGTAGATCGGCATCGGATTGCTCCTGGCTAAAATTGTTGGACGCCTTCACCGTCATCGCCATGTTGGATTGACCTGAACCAAGCCACACTTCGCCCACGACCACGTCACGAATTACGACTTCGTTCGTTCCACGAATCGTTATGGTGGTCGATGATCCACTAGCCATTGGCTCAAACCGAACCATCCACTTTCCGTCGGAATTCGCGGTAGCTTGCTTGCTTTGTTGATCAATCGAGACGGTCACAGCCTCTCCCGGTTCCGCCCATCCCCAGACTGGCGTTTCCATATTGCATTGCAAAACCATGTGGTCGGAAAAGATTGCGGGCATCGTAATTCCGCCCAGCACTACTTTCGTTCCCGCAAAAAGCAAAACCAAGAACAGGCAGGAACGCACGAGAGAAAACTGAATCACGACGACGCTCGATAAATTAAGGAAAGACAATAGCTCGACTGCTTACACCACAAGTCGCTTGGACTCAATTAGCTTATCAAGTTCTATTTTGAGCTTACCAAGAATCTCATCGTAGGGAAACGCCCCCAACGACTCGCTCCCCTTCTTGAGATTTACTTTGCTGGGACCGCACCATAAACCGAGATCCGCATCATCCGTCTCTCCCGGTCCATTCACACGGCACCCCATCACTGCAATCGTAATTGCATAATCCTTCGCGTATTCGGTCATCGCCTTCACATCTTGAGCCAGTTCGACGAAGGCTTCGTTTTCGACGCGAGAACAACTGGGGCACGAAATGATATTCAGCTTGGTTGGATCCAGTGCAACCACAGATCGAAGGCGGCCATTATAAATATCGTCGATGATCTGCATCCCGGCTTCGATCTCCATCGATTTTTTCGAATTTGGGACAGTTAAACTCACGCGCAACGTGTCGCCGATGCCTCGCCCAATGAGCTGTTCAAATGCGATTCGCGTTTTGATAATTCCATCAGGGGGCAATCCTGCCTCAGTGACCCCCAAATGCAACGGGATGTCCCGACGTACTTCTGCAAAGCGGCGATTCACTTCAACAACATTGGTTGGATCACTATCTTTCAATGAAACGACAAAACGATGAAAGCCGATCGAATCCAATAGCTCGCAATGCTCGAACGCGGACGCCAACATCGGACCGATCGAGTCATGCTCATCGAACTTTTCTCTTTGTGCAGGGTCTACGCTTCCGCAATTCACACCGACTCGCATCGCACAATCATTGGCGGCAGCGACTTCGGCCAAATACTTTACCTTATCTTGCCAAGGTCTCTCCCGTTCATGGTGATAAAGATGCCCTGGGTTGTACCGAACCTTGTCTACATGCGGCGCAACTTTTTCAACCAACCGATAGTTCTCTTGCAAATCCACCGAAAGATTCGCTGTCGTTTGTTTGCGAATTTCGGCAAGAGCCGCAGCATCCTTATCACTATCGACTGCGATGCGAACAACGTGAGCCCCTGCTTTCTCCAGAGCATTCACCAAGGCAACCGTTGCGTCGATGTCCGTCGTGTGCGTGGCAGTCATGCTCTGCACCGCAATCGGGTGAGCCGCTCCCACGTGAATAGAGCCGATTTTGACAGATCGAGTCGGGTTGCGTTTGATGTCCATAGGTAGATCCTGGGAATGATGGCGAGAAACCATACTATACAGGATCGGCAATTTGCTCAAACCGGTTTAGAAGCCTTTTCTTCCGCTGCACTGCCGCGAAAATACTTGGGAAGCAAAAGGAACGGGTCTAATGTTTTGCCTGACATCCATTTTCTCCAGCCCAATTCCGCCACGCTAGATGCTTGGGGACTCGAATGTGAATCGTTAATCCATCTTACCGATTCAAACCATTTCTTGACGGCATCTAACTTTTCTTCACGTGCCAAATATCGTTGAAGTCGCTCACAACCTGGCCCAACAAAGACCTGCTCTTTGTCAATACCCGCTGACATCGCACTCTGGACAAGCCCTTCGATGTCGCAAAGGACTGTCGCTCCCTCGGTCCGTCCCGTAGTCGTATTGCCAGAGATTGTCTTCACAAAGAGTTGCCCACGGTAGGCATCTAATAAAACATGTGCCAATCGATAGCCTTCAGTGGTGTGCCTCGTTTGACGTAGAATGCAATCTAGCGTGTCTAACTCGACCACTGGAATGGATAATGCATAAGCCATCGACTTGGCCGTCGCGATGCCGACACGCAGACCTGTAAAAGAGCCCGGCCCGCTTAACACTGCGATGCACCCGAGATCGCTGGGCTTCAAATTCTCGGAGCGAAGCAATGAGTCGATGAATGCGGCAAGAGATTGAGCCGAACCGCGATCGGTGGGCAAGTCGACCGCTACCACCGCTGGGCTCGCTAGACCTGCGTCATGGGTTGCGTCTGCCTCTTGGAGTTCTTGTGGTACTTTCGCAATCGCGACCGATCCATATTTGCCGCTTGTCTCGATCGCTAACAGGACCGTCACGATCCGCTCAGCATTTCAGCGAAAGTACGAACCAATGCGCCAGAGCCACCCGCATCGCACCATGGCTTCGGAGAATCCAAGAACGCTGGGCCTGCAATGTCGATGTGTGTCCAAGGTGTCTTGTTGACAAACTCTTCCAAAAACTTAGCAGCCGTTATCGCACCACCCCAGCGTCCTTCGCCGACATTCTTGATGTCTGCAACCTTCCCGACAATTTGTTCCGAGAAGAACCCATGCATCGGCAATGGCCAAACATACTCACCAAAGCGTTCGGCCGCCTGTTGGATTTCAGATTGCCATGCGATGTTATTGGTCATCAGGCCGGAGATGTCATTGCCGAGCGCTACACAGCATGCTCCAGTCAATGTTGCAAAGTCTACGATCTTGGCAGGCGAGAAACCTAGAGCCACGTCCAAACAATCAGCGAGTACCAATCGACCTTCGGCATCCGTGTTGTGAATCTCAATCGTTTTTCCGCTTCTCGCAGTGAGAACATCGCCCAGCTTGAAGGCATCGCCTGATACGAGGTTCTCGACGAGACCGATGATGGCAACTAGATTGCAGGATGCTTGAAGCCTCGCCGCGGCTTGCATGATACCCAGTACGGTTGCAGCGCCAGCCATATCGCATTTCATCGTCAACATACCGTCGGTCGGTTTCAGCGAGTAACCACCGCTGTCGAAGGTGACTCCTTTGCCAACCAGAGCAATGGGAGCCGAGGCCGAATCTCCACCGCGATAATGAAGGATCACCAGTCGTGGTTCCTTGACCGAACCGCGTGCCACGCCCAGCAATGAGCCGCAGCGCTCTGATTCTAGTTTTGCTTTATCCCAAACTTCGATGCCGAGTTTGTACTGTTGAGCGACGATTTGTGCTTCATTGGCAAACGATTCTGGGTAAAGATAGTTTGCAGGTAGATTTACCAGCCTGCGAGCCAAGTTAACCGATTCGCCAATAGCAAATGCCCGTTTGATGTTCTCTTCCTCGATACCGACCCATTCGTAGACTTCAGGTTGAAACAGAGACTTTTCTTTTCGCAAGAGATCCTGGCCAACGCTTCCGACCAGTGCGCCACAGATCGCAGCTCGCTGCTCAGCGGGGGAGCCTGTAAAGCCAACAAATCGAACACGTTCCAGTCGTCGATTTGCAACCGATTTCGCAGCGGTACCCGCCGCGCGAAAGGCAGTGCTGGTATTCCATTCGGAGGAAACACCCGTGCCGACCAACACCACTTGCTTGGCAGGGATTCCAACCGGGGCGAGCAACATTGTCAGCGTATTGGCTTTGGTCGGCACATCTCCCGACTCCAAAAGCTTGGTCAATAGGCCCGAAAGAGACGCGTCCAATTCTCCAATATAGCTCGCGCTCTTCCAGTCATCAGGGACGCCTACGACAAGACAATCGCAAGGAAGCTGGAACCAATTCGGCAACGAAGCGATACACTGCATAGAATTCTATTTTCTTGAGAGACTAGATACCCTTCGAATTAAAGCAGGTTTAGCACTGCCCCGCAAGCACTGGCTACAATCAACCGTGTCCTTTCAATAGGCTAGGCCACGTTAGTGCCAATTTGGGAAACCAACGTGTACCAAAACAAGATCCGCTTACCAATAGAGCCCACTGCACACCTTACATCACATAGCGCATCTACTTGTTCTTAGCCTCTCCTTAGCGTGTTGGGAAATGGGGATTCATGCAAATGAATTTCAATTGCCACCGTCTCAAATTTCGTTCACGCAGAATGCAATTGGCAACGTAGTTGAGAAACTGGGTGACAATTTGATGCTGGTCCATCACGACAGCAAGAACCATTGGTGGTTCGCAACCTGGAAGGATGGACTTTACCGTTTCGACAGGGAACGCATCATCCACTTCATAACCAAGCACGGTCTCAGTCACCATAGGATTGATCAGATCGCGGAGGATCCTATAGAAAATGTGTATATTAATACAACGGCAGGGATCAATCGATTCGATGGAACTTCGTTCCAGCGTTTCTAGTACAATGCCCAGCCCAACAGCCGCGACTTCATCTAGCAGAATGGAAGAAATTAGGCCACGGTTGGGATGGATGCCGTCATGCCGAAAGATTTGAAGAGAAGCAATTGTGACGATGCGTGTTTTTCAAGCTGTTCCTGTTCTCAAGGTAAATGACGTACAACGAAGTATGCGATGGTACGAAACTGCCTTGGGATTCGAAGGAGATCCTTTTCCCGAATCGCCTCCACATACCTTTGCCATTTTGCGTCACGGCGAGGCGGAGATCATGCTTCAGCGGGAGCCAGGTCGCCCAACTATTGAAAGAAAGCCGTATTCGTGGGATGTCTATTTGCGTTTGGAGGGTGGTAAGCTTCGCACGCTCTATGAGCAATTTGTAGCCGATCGAATCGTGCATCGTCGACTCGAACGGATGTTCTACGGGTTATCTGAATTCGAGATTACGGACCCGGATGGCCACGTCCTTTGCTTGGCCGAAAAGCTCCGCAACGACCGCGACTTGCCGACCCCGGAGGCCTAAAGCGAGAATTCCACCACAGTCCGTTGCGCCGTAGCAGTTGGCGATCATCTTTCAAGCGGTGGCCCGGAACGCAATTCTTTAGAATACATTTCCGGTTTGGCGCGGCATTTGCTTTGGTGGCCAGTTGTTCCGTTTCGCGACTGCCAAGGCAGTTGCCCGGCTCCGAGTGTACCCCGATTGACCAGAGGTTTATATGTCGTTTCGAATGGACAAACTGACGATCAAAGCACAAGAAGCGATCGTCGAGGCACAATCAAAGGCTTCATCGCTCGGCAATCCTGAGCTGGAACCATTGCACCTCATGCATGCATTGTTGCTGGACAATGAAGGTGTAGTCGTGCCGTTATTGAAGAAAATCGGGGCCTCCGTTGATAAGCTTCGTTCGGTTACTGACAGTGAATTGGGACGATTACCGAAAAGTTCGGGTGGTCGGCAAGCGGGAGTTGGCCCCAGTTTGCAAAAAGTTTTCGAATCGTCTGCTTCCGCGGCGACGGCGATGAAAGACGAGTACGTTAGCACCGAGCATTTGTTATTAGGGCTTTGCCGCACGCAAAACAAAGCAGGAGAAGTGCTGAAGCTATTAGCGATCGACGAGAACGACATTCTCGGTGCACTGCAATCGGTGCGAGGTAGCGCGCGAGTAACCGACCAAAACCCCGAAGGCAAATTCCAAGCATTGGAAAAGTATGGAATCGATCTGGTCGAGATGGCGACCAAGAACAAACTTGATCCGGTCATCGGTCGCGACAATGAGATTCGTCGCGTGATTCAAGTGCTCTCGCGTCGAACGAAGAACAATCCTGTACTTATCGGCGAGCCTGGTGTGGGTAAGACGGCGATCGCCGAGGGGTTGGCTCAACGCATTGTGGCTGGTGATGTACCGCAAAGCTTGAAGAACCGGCGCGTTGTCGCGTTGGATATGGGAAGCTTGATCGCAGGCACCAAGTTTCGCGGTGAGTTTGAAGAGAGACTCAAAGCGGTTCTGCGCGAAGTCAAGGACTCGAATGGTGATGTCATTCTGTTTATTGACGAACTGCATACCGTCATTGGAGCAGGAGCGGCAGAAGGGTCGAGCGATGCTGCAAATCTTCTCAAACCAGAATTGGCCCGCGGTCAACTGCGTTGCGTCGGTGCCACCACCCTTGATGAGTACCGTAAACATATTGAAAAGGACGCTGCCCTCGAACGTCGCTTTCAGCCAGTCTATGTTGGCGAACCGAGTGTAGAAGATACGATTACGATTTTGCGTGGATTGAAGCCTCGGTACGAAGCGCACCACGGCATCAAGATTCGAGACGCGGCACTCGTCGAAGCGGCCAAACTATCGCAACGCTACATCTCAGATCGCTTCTTACCGGACAAAGCCATCGATCTCGTGGACGAAGCGTCTGCTCGGATTGCGATGGAACGCGACAGCGTGCCTGCGGAAATTGATTCACTGCAACGTCGATTAAGGCAGTTAGAAATCGCGCAACGCCAACTCAACGATGAATCGGATGAGGAAAGCGAAGAGTCATTGGCAGACATCGAACAAGAGATTGCGAAGACGCAAAAGGAACTCGCATCGTATCGGGAAAAATGGGAAGCCGAAAAGTTGGGACTTTCTGGCGTCGGTTCGATTCGTCGCGCGTTGGACCAAGTTTCAGGCGAATTTCGTCAAATCGAATCTCGCATCAAAGAGAAACAATCGTCCGGTGGAACGGTCGAGGAATCGGAATACCAACGGCTTTACGAACTAGATCAAAAGCGTCGCAAATTGACCGATGAGCTGCACAAAGAAGAAACGGAAACACATCCTGTTTCCACCAACACCAGTGAGCGGAAATTGCTTCGAACGGAAGTCACTCCCGATGAGATCGCGGCGGTCGTCAGTTCCTGGACAGGCGTTCCCGTTACGCGAATGCTTGAGACCGAGCGAGCAAAATTGTTGGTGATGGAGGAACGCCTTCATCAACGTCTCATAGGTCAAAACAAAGCCGTCGAAGCGGTTAGCAATGCGGTGCGCCGAAGCCGAAGTGGATTACAAGATCCCAATCGACCGATCGGTTCTTTTCTATTCCTGGGTCCGACAGGTGTTGGGAAAACGGAACTTTGTAAATCGCTTGCTGAAGTGATGTTCGATGATGAATCTGCCATGGTTCGCATCGACATGAGTGAGTTTATGGAAAAACACAACGTGAGCCGGTTGGTCGGCGCACCTCCTGGCTATGTCGGTTACGAAGAGGGTGGCCAACTGACGGAAGCGGTGAGACGCCGACCTTACTCGGTTGTTCTGTTGGACGAAATCGAGAAGGCCCACACCGATGTCTTCAATGTGTTGTTGCAAGTGCTCGACGATGGACGTTTGACGGACGGTCAGAATCGCACCGTGGACTTCACAAACACCATCATTGTGATGACGAGCAACATCGGCAGCCAAATGATTCAACGTGTCGCTGAAGAAGGTGGCAATGAAGAAGATATGCACCAAGCGGTTCAAGATTCATTGAAAACGCGATTCCTACCCGAGTTCCTCAATCGAATTGACGAAACGATCATTTTCGAACCTCTCAAGAGAGAGCAGATTCGCAAAATCGTTAGCTTGCAGATGCAGAAGCTCGAGAAGCAACTTGCTGACAAGCACATTACGCTCGAAGTTTCCGACAGGGCGCTCGATGCCATTGCAGAAGAAGGGTTCGATCCGATTTACGGAGCGAGGCCGCTGAAGCGAGTGATTCAACGGCGATTGCAGAACAAGATCGCGACAGAATTGCTTCGACGTGAACAAGACGACACTTCGCCAATTCACATCGACTGCGAAGACTCCGAATTGGTTTTAAAGTAGACGGTCGCCAGGCGCCCACTGAGATCTAGCTAGTACGCGGAACGAAAGCTGCCGCACTGGTTTCAGGTCGGTGCGGCTACGTTCGTCACCTTTCGATGCGCGAATCGTTTCAATCGTTTGTGGGCCGATTATCCAACAATCGAATCGCTTGTCTCCTTGAGGTTTTCCGACCTACACTAAAATTAAGACCTCGTATGGCCAAAGGCAAACGGATCGAGCATCCCCAGAATGGGAACTATGCAGCGGATCGAGTTTCGTTCGTTGCAACCGAATCGACCCAGGAGTCATCGTGCTGAAGCCAATAATCACGGACCCAGCTCACGGGTCCATAACCGAACTTTCGTTTTGTACCCCAGCGATAATTGCCAAGCGGGACAACGTCGATAGGGCGAGGCTTGCCATGAAAAACAACAATCTTGGCTCGTTTCGGCTCTTTGGCTTTAGGGAACAGTTTGTTGAATGGATAGTACTTCAAACAATGCCACTTGAAGCTCGCGGTCCATGCAAAGGGCCAATACGTTCGTTCTCCGGCAGCATCCGACAGGTACTGCTGGTCCAGCGAGTACTGCTCGAAGCAGGCGTTCTGATCACGCATGAATCGATGATAGATCTCCGCTTGTTCGCTGGGGATAAAGCCTAATATCGAGCCTTGAACACCCCGATCAGGCCTCAGTGATAGCGGAACAAAGCTCCATAAGGACGGATTCCATTCGCGCAACGCATGAAAGC
>Ga0068877_10004212_pt1 | contig 11256 bp, 5 predicted proteins | sample NOAtaG_FD_66437 | JGI IMG/M metagenome (GOLD analysis project Ga0068877, IMG submission 66437) | Freshwater lake microbial communities from Lake Erie, under a cyanobacterial bloom - NOAA_Erie_Diel6S_1000h metaG | ecosystem: Environmental > Aquatic > Freshwater > Lake | place: USA: Ohio, Lake... | reverse complement strand
GGTCCACGAACAGGATGATGGCCTGCTGTTGTATGGAGAGACAGAGGCGGCGCCGTTGTACTGCGTGAAGCTGCCGGGCGCCGGGGAGCGCGGGGTGTATGCGACGGCGGCGCAAATCCGGTTGCCGGAAGGGGCGCCGGTGGTGCGATTGGCGTCGATTCTGCCGGTATCGGACAAACAGGATGTGGCGCGGCCGCTCGCCTACGTGGCGGCGCTGGCCAGTGCCCTGCCGCGGCTGATTCTGCCGGTGAATCTGCTGCCGGTGGAGCAGCGAAAGAGCAGTTCGCGGTTGAGATGGCTGCCGACGGCGGTACTGGTGCTGCTGCTGGTGGTGCTGGGGGTGGGGTATGCAAGCTATGAGGATTACGAAAACGGGCGGCTGCTCGAGCGCCTGGACCAGGAGACCGGGCGGCTGACGCCGCGGCTGAAACAGGTGCGGCAGGCCGAGAGTGCGATTCAATCGACCGAACAACGTTTGAAGTTTTTGTCCGAGGCGGCGGCTTATCCCGGCCAGGATCTCGAGTTGCTGCGGGAGTTGACGCGGCTGTTGCCGTTGTCGGCCTGGGTGCAGCGGCTCGATATGACGCGGAATGAGGTAGTGTTGACGGGAGAATTTGATCAGGCGCTCGAGCTGTTGAAGATGCTCGATGCCTCGCCGTTGTTGCGCGATTCGGAGTTCATGGCCCCGCCGTCGCGCACGCCGAACGGCAAGGAAGTATTTCAGATTCGGGCCAAGCGGGAATTTCCGCAGGCCGGGAAGGCCGCGGCGGCGGCAGGCGCTGGTCTGCCAGCGAATTTGCCGAAAGTGGCGCCACCGCCACCACAACCGGCGGGGGTGCGCTGATGCTCGAAAGATTGACGGAGCGCGAAAGAAAGCTGGTATTGGCGCTGGTGCCGGTGCTGCTGGTCACGGTGGCGGTGTATTTTTGGACGGAACCAGCGGCGGGGGAAGCCCCGGTGCTCGATAAGGCCGCGGCGGTGGAGACGGCGCGGTTGCGGTTGGAGAAAAGCCGAATGCAGGCGGCCACGCTGCCGGCCCTAGAAGAGAATCAGAAGAAACTGGCGGCGAGTCTGGCGAGCTGGGAGAAGCGGTTGATCCAGGCCGACACGACGGCGCAGGCCGTGGTGCAGTTGAATCAGTTGTTTCGCCGCGTGGCGCGGGCGCAGGGGTCGGCCGTTGAGATTCGCTCGATTGATCTCGGCACGATCCGGCCGGCCAGTGAGTACCTCGAGGTGATCGTGAACATCAGCTTCGACTGCCAGGTGGAGGGTTTGGTGAATTTGTTGACGGAGCTTTCCTCGCAGCCGGAGTATCTGACCTGGCGCGACCTGCGTATTTCGAGCAATGACTCCAAACAGAAGCGGATTCAGGTAGCGTTCACGCTTGTGGCTCTAGCGCCGATTTCGATCCTGAAGAAGCCGGCGGCGGGGGGTAAGGGATGAGGCGCCCGTTGTTGATGCTGAATCTGGTGCTGCTGGCCGGGCTGGTGGCCGGGAGTATGGAATTACGGCGGCGTTGGCTGGACAGGCGGGGGCGCGAGGCGCAGGTATTGCGGATTCAGCCGCTGGGCGTCGGGCCGGCGCCGGTGGCGGCGCCCGAGCCGCCGGGACGGCTGCAGCCGATGCAGTACTTCGAGGTGGCGGAGCGCTTTCTGTTCGCGCGTGACCGCAACCCGCAGGTGATCGTGGAGAAAAAACCCGAACCACCGCCGAAGCCCATGCCAAACTTTCCGCTGGTGTACGGCGTCATGGATATAGGAATGGGGCCGACTGTATTCATGAGCTACGATCGCGAGAAACAACAGGGCTACCGGTTGGGCGACAAGGTCGGGGAATTTACGCTGAAGGCGGCCAATCAGAAGGACATCACCTTTGAGTGGGAAGGCAAGCCGGTGACGAAGCCGATCGATGAGCTGAGGCCCAAGCCGGAGGATGCGCCGCGGCAGGCGGAGGCCCCGGCCGTGGCGGCCAACCAGCGGATGAATTCGAACGTGAATAGTGTTCCCGTGGCGCCACCGCCGAAAATTCCTGAAAATGTGAAGCCTGCTCCCGGCCAGGACATTGGCATGGGGCGGCGCGGTTGTATCCCGGGGGACAATTCTCCGGCGGGTACGGTTGCCGATGGCTACAAGAAAGTTTCCTACCAATACGCTTTTGGCCCGATCTGCTATTGGGAATCGGCCCGCTAAGTTTGAACTGGAGCAAAACATGATTCGAATCCTTGCCTTGAGTTTGACCCTGATCGCCGGACTGGTGTGGGCACAGCAAGCCGCGCCGGTGGCGGCCAGCAAGCCGGCGCCGCGGGCGGCGGTCGTGAAGCGGCATCCGGACGGACGTCCGCTGGGGATTCCCTACTCGGCAACCAAAATTGCCGACGGGGCCTGGCGCGCCATGGAGAATGGCAAGCCGGTGATCTACCGCTCGACGGCTTTTGGATTTTCCAAGGTAAGCGAGGAAGAAAACACCCGGATCCAGAAGTTGCTGGACGGGCGGCCGGAGGAAAAAGCGCAGGCGCCGGAAGGCGTCAGCGTGGAGGAGCGCGAGGGCAAGCTGTACTTCAAGCGCATCACCCCGTTCGGCAACTACGAGTGGGTGAAGGAAAAAGACCAGTTGAGCGCGGCGGAAAAAGCGGTTGTGGACCGAAGCAAACAGACTGCCGCTCAGGGAGAGACGAAGCGCTAATGCGACTGCAAATTGCTTTCTTGATTGCCTTGACGCTGCGTGCGCAGCAGCCGGCCCCGGCGCAGGCGGCTCCCCAGGCAACGCCGGCGGCGCCTCAGGGGGCAACCGCGCCGCAGACGGCGGCTCCGGCTCCGCCCGCGAACCCGACGATGACGCTCAATCTGCCTGGCGCCTCGCTCACGGAGGTGATCGATACGCTGGCGCGCGTGCTCAAGATCAACTACATTCTCGATCCACGCGTGCGTGGCAACATCACGATTCACACCTACGGGGAAATCAAGGCGATGAATGTGCGCGATCTCTTCGACCTGATCTTGCGCATCAACGGGGCGGCCATGGTGCAGGTGGGCGACATCTACCGCATCGTGCCGATCGCTGAGGTCCCGCGGCTGCCGGTAAACCCGCTGATGAACGCCGAGAAGAAAGACCTGCCGAATGACGAGCAGATTCTGCTGAACCTGATTTTTCTGAAGTACACCTCGGCCGGGGAAATCAAGCAGATCATCACACAGTTCCTGGGCGAGGGTGGCAGTGTATCGAGCTACGACCCGGCCAACATGCTGATCCTGCTTGACAACGCCCGCAACATGAAGCGGACGATGGATCTGATTTCGTTGTTTGATTCCGATGTGCTGGCCAACCAGCGGGTGCGGACCTATGAGCTGACCAATAGCCGGCCCTCGGACATGGCAAAGGAATTGAGCGATGTCTTCAAAGGGCTGTCACTGGCCAGCAAGGCTTCGACGGTGCAGTTTCTCCCGATCGACCGGCTGAATTTGCTGCTGGCGGTGGCGCCGAATCCAGGGGCCTTCAAGGAGGTGGAGAGCTGGATTGAAAAGCTCGACATCGCGGTGAAGCCGCCCGTTGGGGGAACGGATAACTTTGTGTTCCGGGTGAAGTATGGCCGCGCGGACGCGCTCGCCATGGCGGTGACGATGCTGTATGCCACGCAGCAGGACAACCCTTACGCGATGATGACGACCATGATGACGATGATGATGATGATCGGCATGACCAGTTCACTGGCCTCGCTGACGAACAACAGCAACGGGGGCGGCGGAGGTGGTGGTGGCGGCTTTGGCGGCATGGGTATGGGCGGCATGGGAATGGGCGGCATGGGAATGGGTGGTATGGGCATGTTTCCGGGAATGATGGGGATGGGCGGCATGGGCATGTTTCCGGGAATGATGGGCATGGGTGGTATGGGTATGTTTCCGGGAATGATGGGAATGGGCGGTATGGGCATGGGCGGCATGGGCATGGGGATGCAGCCGAACGCCTCAGGTCTGGCCGGTGGCGCGCCGGGCGCGCGAGCCGATGGAACAGGCACGTATGTAGGCCAGCAGGGGCAAGGCGGCATGGGCGGGAGCTTCCCCAAAGTGCCGAAAATCGTGCCAAATCCCTTCGACAACACGTTGCTCATCCAGTGCACCCAGCAGGAATATGAGCAGATTGCGCGGCTGCTGAACCGGCTCGACATACCGCCGCGGCAGGTACTGATTGAAGCGAAGATTTACGAGGTGAGCTTGACGGGCGCATTTGCCGCCGGAGTGCAGGCATTCCTGAACGCGCGGCGGAGCGGCTCGGTAAACCGCCAATTGGTGGGCGCCTCGACGGGATCGGGAATCAATCTGACGGCGGGAGCGCTGGTGGGACAGTCGCGGGAATTGCTGATGGCGCTCAGTTCTCAGGAAGACGAACGCCGGGTGCGAGTCATCAACTCGCCGCAGATTATAGCCACGGATAATATCCCGGCGTCGATCTCAGTTGGCCAGCAGGTTCCGACCCTGGCGTCCCAGGCCGTTGCCGCGGGGATTCAACAGGGCGGGAGCTCGGTGTTTGCCAACCAGGTGTCGCAGCGCAACGCGGGGGTAAACCTGAACATTACGGCCCGTGTTTTGCCGAGCGGAATCGTGACACTGGTGATCAATCAGGAGATCAGTGCTCCGCAGGCGCCGGCGGCGAGCGCGGCGATTCAGAGTCCCTCGTTCTCCCAACGGAATGTTTCCACGCAGGTGACCTTGCAGGATGGCGACACGATCGCCATCGGCGGCATCATCACCGAGTCTGATACCTTTTCCACCTCCGGCATCCCCGGCTTGCACAAGCTGCCGGTGGTGGGCAATGTATTTGGCAGCCGTTCGAAGTCGAAGGAAAGAACGGAACTGGTGTTGTTCATGACGCCACGGGTGATCTACGATATCCCGGACGTGGTGGAGGCGAGTGAGGAAATTCGCGGACGCTTCAAGCGGCTGAACAAGATCCTGAAGGATCAATAACACTAAAAATGCAACTCTGGGCGTAAGGCCGTGTTAGTCTACATTTCGTCCTGAATGCGCCTGCTGATTATCACTCTATTGCTATTCAGCCTGACACCGGTCTGCTTCCCGCAAGGATCGAGCATACAGGTGGGAGATGGAGCGACCACGCCGACCATCCGCGAGGAGTTTCTGGCGGCCTACCAGCGTGGAGATTTTTTCTCCACCGTGGCGTTGCCGCCACTGTCCGAGGTGGTGAGCTTTGGCAATGGCGGGTTTCGCCAGGAATTCAACGACGCGGCGCGGACGGGCACACGCAGCGCGCTGATCCGTCCCGCCGTGCCGGACCTGACATTGGGTGTGAACAACGCGGTGCGCCAGGTGCGTCCGCCGGTCTACGCGGTATACACGCAAAGCTCGATCGGTGTTTCTAATGCCGGGTTTCCCAACATGGACACGGCGCGCTTCAGCGTGCCGGTGCCGGGATTGGCGGCGACCTTCCAATCCGGCTTCTATCAGACTTTTGACCGTGGATTCGGCATTTTCGTTTGGGATAATGCACCGGTGAATGGCTCGCCGGACACGCGATTTACCTTGTCGGGCGCGATCTTTAGCAGTTGGCGGCTGCTGAACTTCGAATTAGTCGGTCCGCCGGTCGTGGCGGTGATTCCGGCCATCTCTCCGTTCGGCGGGCGCGCCGATTATCAGTTGTTCACGGGTGGGGGCATCTATTCGATCACCGCCGGGGCGGCGAGCGGTAAGGTTTTCTATTTGCGGCAGGCCGTACAGGATCTTTACAGCCAAAACGGGGGGCCGACGGGAATTCTGGGTTTGCCGAACGGGGAAGAACTGGTGTTGGCCAACGGGCGGAGACGGCAGAACTTTGAGGGCGGATCGATGGAGTATGCGGTGAACGGTACGCCGGTGCTGAAGCCGGCGCTCACGAGCCTGTCGATTGCTGGAGAGGATCCGATTCGGCTGACGGTGGGGCAGACACGCGTGCTGACGGCGCGGCTGCAGATCAGCACGGGCGAGCAGGTTAGCGACCGGGATGTGGTGTGGTCGACCTCGAATGGGCGGGCGGTGACGGTGACGGGCAGCGGGACGCAGGCGACGGCGCGGGCCGTGGGGGGAGGGACAGCGCTGATCACGGCCACCAGCGAAGGGCGGACCAGCAACCGGATTACGATTTTCGTGGCGTCGCAATGCTGTGCAATCGGCGAGGGGGCGCCGACGCAGGCGCTGACGCAAACTTTTCAAGACGCGGTGCAGCGCAACCGGCTAACGGTGCGAACGCCGGTGGCAAATCCGGTGCGGCGTGCGGCCAACGGGCTGGCGCAGGAGGCGATCGTGCTGCCTTCCGGTGAGCGCGTGGTAATTGCCAAGGCCGACAGCAGCCCGCTGGCTTTTGTGCTGAGCGGGCGGCTGCTGAGTACTTTTGAGGCCAGTGGGGGCTTGGGCGGGGCGCTGGGGTTTCCGCTGAGTGATGCGAGCGCGGGGGGGACACAGCGTTTTGAGAATGGGGCGCTGGCAGGTTCGCCGGTGCGCCTGGTCTCGGGCGCGATCCTGACGCGATGGCTGGCGCTGGGGGCGGAGACAGGCCCGCTTGGCCCGCCGGTGACCGATACGGTGCAGGCGTTGTCCTTTACCGGACAAGCTGTTTTCAGCCAGGGCTTTCGCTCCGGGATGCTGTATCAGTTTCCCGCCGCGGCGCGTGCCCTGCTTACGGCGGGCGTCATTGCGGCCAAGCACCAGGAGTTGGGTGGCGCGGCAGGCGAAATCGGGGCGCCGCTGACGGATGAGTTTGCCAGCGCGGGGCTGGTGCGGCAGGAATTTGAAGGCGCGTTTTTGGAATACGCCCCGGGGGGAGCGGTGCGCGTGGTGTCGAAGGACCGGCGGCCGGCATTGACGGTCAACCCGGCCAGCGTGCTGCCTGGGGGACGCTTTCGGGTGTCGGTAGGCGGATTTCCCGCCGATTCCCAGTTGCATTTCACGGTCGGGGGCGGCAGTGCCGCCGGGTTTGATGCCCGCAGCGGGAACGGAGCCTTTGTTTTTGAATCCTCGGCGGCGCCGGGAGCGCGGCCGGGCGTGGTGGTGATCCGGGCCGCTCTGGCCTCCAATCCGCAGGTGTTTGCCGAGGGCAGCTACACGGTGCGCTCGCTGGCGGAATTGCGGCCGGCGCTGAGCCGTCTTTCGGGCGATGCGCAATCGGGCGCGCCGGGTACGGTTTTGCCGGCGCCCTTGCGGGTGGTGCTGCGGGATGGATCGGGCAATCCGATTGCCGGAGTGGCTGTGCGCTTTGAGGCCTCACCGGGCGGGGCGATTGTAGATGCGACGGCGCTGACGGATGCCGACGGTACGGCCCAGGCGCGGCTGCGTCTGCCGGCGGTGGCGGGCGTGGCGCTGGCCAGCGTTGAGGCGGCCGGACAACTGGTCACATTCAGCGCGCGCGCGGCTGAGCAGATTCTGACGGATTTCCCCCGCATGAGCCAGGATGTGGAGGGCACGGTGGGCTCCGGCACGCTGCGGTTGGCCGACAAGGGCGCACTGGTGGCGAGTCTGGCGGCGGTGATTCGTTTTCATCAGCAGCGCGGCTCGGTGCCGGCCGACAATGGCTTGGCGGATACACAGCTGTTGAACGCTTATTTGCGCGCCTTCTGCGCAAGCGACGTGGCGGGGGCGCCGCTCTGTGATGGGTATCTCGATACGGGGGGAGAGCCGCAGCCGAACCTGTTCCGGGCCATTGATTTTGCGGGGGGAGCGCTGGGTATCGGCTTCGTGGAGCCGACGCTGGCCGGGCTGCGTGAGGCTTTTGCCGCCAATGGGCCAGTGATTGCCGCATTGAGCCTGAGCCGGGATGGTCAGCCGGCGGGCGCTCACTTTGTCACCGTGACCGGACTCACCGCGGAAGGCGATCTGGTGATCAGCGATCCGCAGCCGCGCTTTGGCGCAACGCGAATGAATTCTTATTCGAATGGGTTTCCGCTGGGGTCGAATCTATGGCGGGGGACGCTGGCGGCGGCCATTCAGCTTTCGCCGCGACTGAATGCGCCGGCCTTCCATGCCTACTCGGGCAGCGCCTTTGAGCTGGCCAGCCCGGCTCAGCCCTGCAGCCGCGTGGCGGCGTGGCCGGCCAGCTTTGCTCATCCGGGCTCGGCGGCGCCGGCGGGGCAATTCCGCGTCCAGTTCTGCGACGGCAGCGCACCGGCCTATCAGGCCGTAGTGCCCGAGGCGCCTTACCTCTTGACGCTGACCAGCCTGGGTCCCCCGGCCAGCCGCACGGCCAGCAGCGGCGCCGTGCCGGCGGCGTTTCGGGTGGCGCGTCCGAGTGGGGAGAATTGGGTGCTGAGCCCCGAGCAAATTCAGGTCAATGCCGGGGCGATCGTGAATGCGGCCAGCTTCGATGGCCGTCTGGCGCCGGGGACGATTGTCAGCATTTTCGGAAATGGTTTGCCCCTGGCCGGCCAGGCCGGCTCGAGTGTTCGCTTCGAGGGGCAGACCTTGCCGGTACTGTTTTCGAATGGATTTCAATTGAATACGGTGCTGCCGGCCGGGGCGGGGGCCGGTTTAGGAAGTTTGACGCTTGAGTCCGCTTTTGGCGCCGCGCAATTGCGGCTGGATCTGGCCGAGCGGGCCCCAGCGATCTTCGTACTGGATAGCCGCCAGAGCGCGGCCGCGCTAAATCCAGACGGAAGTGTCAATAGTGTGGTGAATGCCGCGAACCGGGGAGAAGTGATTTCGGTCTTCGGTACCGGGCTCGGCGCGGTACGGGCGGCGGGCAACGGCTTGTCGGTCGTCGAAAACCCGGTTGTTGTCTCGATTGGCGGGGTCGAACAGACGCCGCTGTTTGCCGGTCTCGCCCCAGGCTTTATCGGTTTATACCAGGTGAATGCGCAGATTCCCCAGAATCTCGTTCCGGGGATGGCGGTAGGCCTGCAGTTGCGGCAAGGAGAGGCCGTTTCGAATCTCGCCGTTCTAACAATTCGTTAATCTTGGCCTGGGTCAAACCGGAAAAAGTGTGTCGAAAGGGTGCAGGTTGTGTCAGAATGCCACAAAGAGCGGAGCGATTGGGGTGTAACCCATGCACTTTCAGCATCTTGCCAAGAAAATTCCTTGACTCGAGGCAATGGATTCTGCTACTACTAGAATGTCTGTAAAGTGACAGGCGGCTTTCATCACGGCGACGTGAATCCCGCGAGCACAGAAATCCAAGAGATTTACAAAAGAAGTCGCTTCGGCTTGGAGTCGTAGTAAAGGTTTGAGTCGTAGTACAAAAGCTGTAACAAGAGGCTCAGGTTGAAAGAGAACTTCCATCAATTCAAAAAACAAGACAACACTTCACAAGGAGAAGGAAATGTCGCATTTTCGTAAAATGCTTTTGGCCGTAGCGGCCGTAGCTTCCTTTTTTGGGGCTGCGGATTCCGCCAAGGCGCAAGCAAATCCCTACGTCTGCAACACCAGCTTTTCGCCCCTCGTCGTTCGAAGCGAAGGGCTGCGCGAGCTTGTAGGCGATATCGTAGTTACCTGTAACGGTGGCAATGCTGTCACCGGCTACTTCAATCTGTCTCTCGTAACCGGGTTCAGCCCCAATGTTCCCCAAGTGATTCCGGCAGTCGGCGTGGGCGCCAACGCCGGGTCGCAATTATTGTACACAGCAACGGGCTATGTTGCTGGGAGCGTACCAAACCTTGGCACCGGTGTGAATCTTCCGACTGGCTGCTGGGTTGGCGGTGTGATCAGCAACGCTACGCCGTGCACCGGTTACAGCGGTGGCACCGTCACGGTGACGCTCGCCAATGTGGTTGTACCGGCGATCAATATTTCCGTGACTGTTGCCGGTACCCGTATCACCAACCGGATTTTCGGCACGAGCAACCTGACGGATGCATTGTTGTTCATTGATGAACCGACCACGGCGAGCACAGGAAGCATGATCAGCAACCAGAATCCTTGCGCTAACGCCGGCACCACGGTAGGCACGGCTGGCGTCTGCACGGGCCAGAACTACTTCTTCAACAATGGAACCGCGATTGCTTCTGGCTACGGTACCGGTACTAATTCCAATACGGGCGGCACCACGGCTGGCAACCCGCTGAATGTCTATCAGGCTCAGTATGGCGTGGGTGGCGGTTTTGTTCCGAACGAGCAGACGATCACCTTCGTTGGCGTGCCGGTAGTGCAGCCTGGTGCGGGTAACGGCAATCGCGTGTACCGCATCAAGAACATCCGCGTGCAGGTGGCCAATGCGTTCCAGGTGAACGGCCAGATCCAGGCCTTCATTTCGATCCAGAACCCGCCGGCGAACCTCGTCCTGAACAATGCTCAGGGCGTGGTGGGCTTTGTGCAACGTGGTCTGTTCTTTGACACGATTTCGGGCGGCCCCTATGCCCAGTGCTTGGGCTGGAACGCCACTTCGGGTGGCGCTTTCCCAACGGAAGGTGCATCGCCAGCTGGCGGCCTCGTTTCTACGGGTGCGCTGAGCTTCACCGAAGCTTATGGCGTTGCATTTAAGCGCCGCGGCTACTCGGGCGGCACAAGTGGCGCCTTTGCCAACAACTCCGGCCTGGATGTTCAGGATCCTCAGTTCAATCAGTTCTTCACGAATAATGTTGGCCAGGCCAACCCGACTGTGAACTACAACAATGAATCTGGCTTCTACAACACCAGCTTCACCAACGTGAATAGCTTGAATGTGGCCGGTATTGCTTCCAATGGAACGCGTCTGCGCGCTCGCTTCTCAGGCATCCCGGCGCAAGTTCGCCTATATGTTTCGGCACAACCGGTTACGGCCGGTGCGGGTTGCGCTTCCGGCACGGCTGCTGGACGTATCGGTCGCAACGCTGACAACTCCTCCGGCTTCTGCATCGGTCAGGGAACCGATGCCAGAAATGCGGCCTATGCCATAGACGGCGCGAGTGCTGATGGTGCTCGCGAAGGTTTTGCCCCCCTTACCACCCAGGCTTTCACCGTCAACGCGGGAACGGGTGGTGTGGCTGCCGTACAGGGTAGCGCGGCGATTGGCTTCGCTGGCCCTGGCGCTGCCTATGCCGGTTACAGCATCCCCTCAATCGGTGGCATCCGCTTGATCCGCGTTCCCATTGCCGCCGATGGCACGGGCGTCTTCTTCTGGGAAGTTCTCCGCGCTGAGGACAACGTGCTCGACCGCTTCGATTTTATCGTGGCGATCGCCTTCACGCCGACCACCAGCATCGTGACGGATGCCAACACCAGTGTTGTGGCCAACGCTTCGGGCAACTTTGCTCCGATCCAGGCCACCGGTGGTAACGGCTATCCTTCGGTGCCGGCCTTTGCGCTG
>Ga0068877_10004210_pt1 | contig 11259 bp, 13 predicted proteins | sample NOAtaG_FD_66437 | JGI IMG/M metagenome (GOLD analysis project Ga0068877, IMG submission 66437) | Freshwater lake microbial communities from Lake Erie, under a cyanobacterial bloom - NOAA_Erie_Diel6S_1000h metaG | ecosystem: Environmental > Aquatic > Freshwater > Lake | place: USA: Ohio, Lake... | reverse complement strand
GCGGCCGATGCGCAGCTGGTAGCGGAAGAAACTGCGCAGGCACGACAGGAGTCGTGCAGCACTTCTTCCCGAGCGTCCCGAACGCAGCCCCTCAGCGAGGAAGTCCAGCAAGTCCGTCGAGCCGCAAGCAACTGGATCGAGCCCCCTGCCGGCGCACCAGCCACCCAGGGATTCGAGGTCACTGCGATAAGCGGAAAGCGTATTTGCACTGAGGCCCTTCTCGAGCCAGGAGGCATCGAGAAACGCCTCGATATCGGCGCTTCCGGGCACAGGGGAGCTCATATCAGAAAATGAAAAAGGTGGCTCTGGGCCACCTTTTCCCTCTGCAAGGCCAGGCGATCAACCTGCCGACTGTTTCGAGAGCTTTTCCTTGATACGGGCCGCCTTGCCGCTCAGCTCGCGCAGGTAATAGAGCTTGGCCTGGCGAACATCACCACGGCGCTTCACCTGGATGGCGGCAACCGTACTGCTGTACGTCTGGAAGGTACGCTCCACGCCCACGCCGTGCGAAATCTTGCGCACCGTGAACGCCGAGTTGAGGCCGCGGTTACGCTTGGCGATAACGACCCCCTCGAAGGCCTGGAGACGCTCCCGGTCGCCCTCGACAACCCGCACGTCCACCACCACCGTGTCTCCCGGCGCGAATTCGGGGACGCTCTTGCCCATCTGCTCGGCCTCGAGCTGGGCGATGATACCGTTCTGCATGTGCCTTCCTCCTCGTGACGCTCCGCGGGCCTGCATGCCCGCGATGGCGTTGCTACCAGTGACGGCGATGGCCGCACTTTGTCAGTCAATCTTCCGTGCCCGGCGTGAGGTCCGGACGACGCTCTCTTGTGCGCTGGCGCGACTGCTCCAGTCGCCAGCGCCGGATTTTATCGTGGTCCCCGGACATCAGGACCTCTGGCACCGATCGTCCCTCGAACATCTCGGGCCGCGTGTAGTGCGGGCAGTCGAGCAGTCCGTCCGAAAAGGAGTCCTGCGCGGCTGAGTCACCGTGCCCCAACGCGCCGGGCAACAGGCGAATCACCGCATCCATCAGCACCATGGCGGGTAACTCGCCGCCACTCAACACGTAATCCCCGATCGAAATCTCTTCATCAACGGCGGACTCGATCACACGCTCGTCAATGCCTTCGTAACGTCCTGCCACCAGAACCAGTGCCTCTTCCGAGGAAAGGGACGTGGCGCGAGCCTGCGTCAACCTCTGGCCCTGGGGCGAGAGGTAAACCACCCTCGCCTGCCCGCCCACCGCGCTCTTCGCCTCGCGGATCGCCGCCAGCAGCGGCGGCGCACTCATTACCATTCCCGGGCCGCCGCCGTAGGGTCGATCATCAACGGAGCGGTGGCGGTCCTGCGCGTAATCGCGCGGGTTCCAGAACCCCAGCTCCACGATGCCATCGCGGATGGCTCTTCCGGTGACGCCAAAATCGATAAGGGCGTCAAACATCTCCGGAAATATCGTCACCAACCCGAAACGCAACTCTCAGCCTCCGCTCGGGTTCAGAACGTAGGGTCCCAATCAACCCTGATCTCACCCGCCGCCAGATCAACACCGAGGATGACGTTATCGTCTACCCACGGGAGCATCCGCTCCCTGTCGTCGATGCTGCCCGCACAGGGCTGTACCACAAGCACATCGTTGGCGCCCGTCTCCAGGAGGTGTGATACCTCTCCCAGCAGCACCTGCTGCGACCCCGTGGCCGACAGCACTTTCAGTCCTTCGAGCTGGTACCAGTAAAACTCCCCTTGGGAGAGTTGAGGCATCTCAGTCTCGGGGACCGCGATTTCAGCCTGCACGAAGTGCCGGGCGAGCTCGCGGTCATCACAACCCTTCAGATGCACCACCAGGCCCTTGCCGTGGCACTGACCCGCATCGATCTCTACGTTCCGCCAACCCGCGCCGGGCACATTCAGCAACCAGCGCCGGTAATCGAGGAGCCGGTCGATCGGGTCTGTGAAAGACCAGACCTTGATCCACCCCTTCACCCCGAATACACCGCTCACGCGGCCCAGGATGACGTTCTTTGCGGCTGCGGAGGGCTCTCGCACCGCTGCCAAGGACCTGATCAGGCCGCGACGGGCGCCTTGCGGCTGTCGCTGACGAGCTTGGCGACCCGGTCGGAGAGCTGGGCGCCGTGGCCTACCCAGTAATCGATGCGGGCGAGGTCGAGGCGGATGCGCTCTTCCTTGCCGGCGGCGATCGGGTTGAAGAAACCGACACGCTCGATGAAGCGACCATCACGGGCGCTACGGCTGTCGGTTACCGTGACCTGGTAGAACGGGCGCTTCTTGGCGCCAACCCGGGAGAGTCTGATCGTCAGCATGCCTGGAGGTCCTGAGGTAGAGAGTCCCGGCTTGTCTCCGGGCACATCCCGGCGCAGCCTTGCCGGGCCTGCGAAGGCGCGGGATTGTACGGGAAAGGTCTGGCGCCCGGAACCCTCACCTTCGCGATGCTTGTGGAATTTTCACCGCCTCGGCGGGAGGCCTGCGCCCGGGGGCATCATCCCTCCAAGGCCGCGCATCATGTTCTGCATCGCACCCTTGTTGCCCATTTTCTTCATCATCTTCTGCATCTGCTTGAACTGTTTGAGCAGTCTGTTGAGATCCTGGATGGTTGTGCCTGAGCCTTCGGTGATGCGGCGCTTGCGGGATCCGTTCAGCATGTCAGGGTCACGCCGTTCGCGGGGCGTCATCGAATTGATGATGGCCTCCATACGCACGAACATCTTCGTGTCTACACGTGCCTGTGCTGCCTGGGCAAGGCCACCCATGCCCGGAAGCTTGTCGAGCATCGCGGATATGCCGCCCATGCTGCGCATCTGCTGGAGCTGGTCGCGGAAATCCTCGAGGTCGAAGCCCTTGCCGCCCTTGCGGATCTTCTTGGCGAGTTTCTCGGCCTTATCCCGATCAAGCTTGCGTTCGGCCTCCTCGATCAGCGAGAGAATGTCGCCCATCCCGAGGATCCGCGAAGCCACGCGATCCGGGTAGAAGGGTTCAAGTGCATCGGTCTTCTCACCGACACCAAGGAACTTGATGGGCTTTCCCGTGACGGCACGCACCGAGAGTGCGGCACCACCGCGGGAGTCAGCATCGGCCTTTGAGAGAATGACGCCTGTGAGCGGGATAGCCTCGTTGAAGGCCCGGGCAGTCTGGGCGGCGTCCTGGCCGCTCATTGCGTCCACGACGAACAGCGTCTCCACGGGGTTCAAGAACGCATGGAGCTCGCGGATCTCGGCCATCATCTCCTGGTCGATGGCAAGTCGCCCCGCGGTATCGACGATCAGTACGTCGGCAAACTTGACGCGCGCTGCCTGCAAGGCCTCCCGGGCAATATCGATAGGACGCTGCGTCTCACTGCTGGGAAGAAAGCCCACGCCAATCGACTCGGCCAGCGTTTCCAGCTGGCGGATGGCCGCCGGGCGGTAGACGTCGGCGCTGACCAGAAGGGCCTTACGCCCCTTGTCTTTCAGCAGCCGCGCGAGCTTCGCCGCGCTGGTGGTCTTGCCGCTGCCCTGCAGACCTGCCATCAGAATGACGGCAGGAGTCTGAGCCGCGAGATCAAGTCCTTCGTTGGCCTCGCCCATCGCTGCGACAAGCCGCTCGTGGACGATCTTGAGAAACGCCTGACCCGGGCTCAGGCTCTTCATGACCTCCTGGCCGATAGCGCGCTCGCGCACCTGCTCGATGAAATCCTTGACGACCGGCAGCGCCACGTCCGCCTCGAGGAGCGCCTGCCGCACCTCTCGCAAGGTTTCCTGGATGTTGTCGTCGCTCAGGGTGGCCTTGCCGGCGACACGGCGCAGGGTTTCCGAAAGCCTTTCTGTCAGCTGGTCGAACATGCAGGGATTCCGTACTGGATCAGGCCCGGTGAGGCAGGTCAAACGTTGAGTGGCGCCGAGTATACCCGCCGGCGACTGCAACCGGCAGCGGCTGCAGCAGAACGGGGTGACGGCCGCGCGGACGCGCGTCTAGAATGCAGCATCGGCCGTCACGCGCCGTTCGCGGCATCACAAAAGACATGATGAGCCTCATCCCGGGCCTTGCGGCCTGTCTCTTCTACCTCGCCAGCCTAGCCACTCAACTGATCGGGCTGCACGAGGGGGCGGCGCGTTCGCGGATGCTGCGCTTGTCGATGGGGCTGGCGGCCCCGGCACTGGTACTCCACATCGCCACCCTCGCGCCGCATGTCTTCACAACATCGGGCCTCGATTTCGGACTTTTCAACGCGGCGTCCCTGTTTCTCTGGGCCATCGCGCTGCTTGCCTGGGCAGCCAGCTTCCGGATGCCGATGGCCAATCTGCTGTTGGTGCTCTACCCGATCACCGTGGTGGCGTTGCTGACCTCACTCTTCCTCAGCACGCCCGGTACGCCGCGGACAGCCCTCGGCTGGGGCTTGGGCACGCACATTCTTTTCTCCATTCTCGCCTACAGCATCCTCAGCATCGCTGCGCTGCAGGCGGCGGCCCTGGGGCTACTGATCAGCCGCCTGAAACACCGGCGACTCGGCGGCGTGGTGGAGCTCATGCCGTCCCTCTCGACGATGGAGACTCTGCTGTTCCGGCTCATCTGGACCGGGGAGGTGCTGCTAGGGCTCGCGATCACGACAGGGGCTGTGTTCCTCGAGGACATCTTCGCGCAGCACCTTGCGCACAAGACCATCCTGTCCATTCTCGCGTGGGGGGTGTTCGGTACGCTGCTGTGGGGCCGCCATCGTCTTGGCTGGCGAGGCACCACGGCCATCAAGTGGACCCTCTCGGGCTTCGGATTGCTGATCCTCGCGTACTTCGGAAGCAAGTTCGTCATCCAGTTGCTACTGCAGCGCGTCTAGCTGCCGAACATCCGGCGGTTCTTGCCAGCACCCGGCAATCCCGGCACCATCGGCATTCCGTCTTAAGGCCCCTCCCCGCTTGAACGACTCCTCGCTGGAACTGCAGGTCGGCATCCTCGTGGCCTGCCTCCTCATGTCGGCATTCTTCTCGGGCTCCGAAACCGGGCTGATGTCGCTCAACCGGTACCGACTGAAGCACCTGCGCAAGCGCAACCGGGGTGCGAAGCTGGCGCTGAAGCTTCTGAACAGGCCGGACCGCCTTCTTGGCCTCATCCTGATCGGTAACAACGCCGTGAATATCCTGGCGTCGGCGCTGGGCACCGTCATCGCCATACGATTGTTCGGTGATGCCGGCATAGCGATCGCCACAGCGGTACTGACGGTGGTGATTCTCGTGTTCTCCGAAGTCACGCCAAAGACGCTCGCTGCTCTGCATCCCGAGCGCATCGCGTTCCCGGCGGCCTATGTACTGAACGGTCTCATGCGGGTACTGGGGCCTGCGGTGTGGCTCATGAGCTCGATCTCCAACGGGCTGCTTCGGGTGATGGGCATCGACACCGAACGTCGTCCGGAAGACGCACTGAGCTCGGAAGAACTGCGGACGATCGTGAATGAATCCGGCCCGATGATCCCGCCGCGCCACAAGCGAATGCTGCTGAATATCCTTGATCTCGAGCAAGTTACCGTTGACGACATCATGGTCCCGAGGCAGGAGCTCTACGGCATCGACCTCGACGACGATGATCCGACGCTGCTTGCCCGACTGCAGCGCTCGCCCTACTCGCGGGTTGCGGTGTACCGGGAGGACATATCCAATATCTCCGGTGTCCTGCACCTGCGAACGCTGGGGCAGTTCCTGCAAGCGGACGGCACGGTGGACCGGGACGCGATACAGCGCGCCGCCGACGAACCCTATTACGTGCCTGAGGGAACAGCGCTCAACCTGCAACTGCTGAACTTCCAGAAACTGCGGCGACGCTTCGGCATCGTGGTCGATGAGTACGGGAGCGTGCTCGGCCTGGTGACGCTGGAAGACATCCTCGAGGAAATCGTCGGTGAGTTCACCTCGGGGCTGGAGAACGAGAGTTCGGAAATCAGCCGGGAGGCGGACGGCAGCTTCCTGATCGATGCGGGCGCGTCCATCAGGGATATCAATCGCGTGCTGCAGTGGGAACTGCCCAGTGAGGGGCCGCGGACTCTGAACGGCCTGATACTCGAACACCTGCAGGTCATCCCCGAGGCGAACCTGGGGCTGCGCATTGGTGACTATGATCTGGAAATCACGCAGTTGCGGGGGAGGATGATCTCACGCGTACGGGCTCGCCTTCACACAAGCCCCGGGTGAGACCAGATCAGCGCGGCGGCGAGCCCCAAGCCTCCCGATAGCGCTGCTCGGCGCGGCGCACGACGTCGCGTCTGCCCTCCTCGCTCAGGCTGGTCCAGGCGGTGATCTCGGCTGCGCTGCGGTAACAGCCGACGCAGATGTCCTGCTCATCCAGGGCGCAGATGTTGACACAAGGCGATGTGACCCCAGACATATCAGGGCTGCTCCACGGGGAAGAGCCCATCGCGGAAGCGACGGGCGTTCTGGATATAAACGGTTGCATTAGCCTCGAGCTGCTGGCGACGCTCGGGTTCGAGTACCCGAAGGACTTTACCCGGGGAGCCCATCACCACCGCACCGTCGGGCACCTGCATGCCCTCCGTCACAAGTGCGTTGGCAGCGATCAGGCAACCCTTGCCAATCACAGCTCCATTCAACACCACGGCATTGATCCCGATCAGACTGCCCTCGCCCACGGTACACCCGTGCAGCATTGCAAGGTGGCCCACTGTCACCCGGGGGCCGATCACCAGCGGGAAGCCCGGGTCCGCGTGGAGCACAGCACCGTCCTGCACATTACTGCCAGGCCCGATGTCGATGCGCTCGCTGTCACCGCGGACGGTGACGGAGAACCACACACTCGCACCCTCACCCAATACGACATCGCCGATCACGGCGGCATTCGGCGCCACGAAGCAGCCCTCAGCCAACATCGGAGCGCGTCCTTCCAGCGAGTAGAGCATCGGATGTCCTCCGGGATGGTCAGTCGGTATCGGGTTCGGGCCGGTGCGTGCCCGCCTGGTAACGCAGCTGGAAAGTCCTGCTGTACGCATCGAACCGCCCCTCGCGGATCGCGGATCGTATATCCCGCATCAGGCGCTGGTAGAAGTGGAGATTGTGAATGGTTGCCAGCTGCGGGCCCAGCATCTCGCTACAACGATCGAGATGATGAAGGTAAGCACGGCTGAAATTGCAGCAGGTATAGCAGTCACAATCCGCGTCGACGGGCAGTTCGCTGTCACGATGGCGCGCATTGCGGAGTTTCAGTACGCCATCAGAGGTGAACAGGTAGGCGTTGCGCGCGTTGCGCGTGGGCATCACGCAGTCGAACATGTCGATTCCCCGGGCGACCGCCGCCAGGATGTCCAGCGGGGTGCCTACGCCCATCAGGTAACGCGGGCTGTTCGCAGGGAGCCTGTGGCCCAGGTGATCGAGCACAGCGAGCATTTCTTCCTTGGTCTCCCCCACGGACAAACCGCCCACAGCGTAGCCGTCGAAGCCGATATCGAGCAGCCCAGACAGGGACTCCGATCGCAACGCGGGATACATCCCACCCTGAACGATACCGAAGAGCGCAGCGGGATTTCCCTCATGCGCGCTCTTGCTGCGCCTCGCCCAGCGGAGGCTCAACTCCATGGACGCACGTGCCTGCGCCTCGGTGGCCGGATACGGTGTGCACTCGTCGAACACCATCACGATATCGGAGCCAAGCTCACGCTGGACCCGCATGGACGTCTCTGCGTCGAGGAATACCTCACTACCGTCGATCGGTGACCTGAACTTGACGCCCGCCTCAGAGATCTTGCGCATATCTCCGAGGCTGAAGACCTGAAAGCCACCGGAGTCCGTGAGGATCGGCCTGTTCCAACCCATGAAACGGTGGAGGTCACCCAGCTGCTGGACGAGCCCGCTGCCGGGACGCAGCATCAGGTGAAAGGTATTCCCGAGCACGATCTGGGCACCTGTTGCCTCAACGTCGCGGGGAAGCATGGCCTTGACCGTGCCATAGGTACCCACCGGCATGAAGGCGGGGGTGTCCACCACGCCACGCGGGAAAACCATCCGACCCAGTCGGGCGGCTCCATCCTGAGCAAAGCGTTCGAATGCCATGAAAGACCCTTTCATGCGTCTCTCCGTATCGATTGCTTGATGAGGGGCGCCGAGGCAGCCGCAATCAGCATCGCATCTCCATAACTGAAGAACCGATAGCGCTCCCGCACTGCCAGGCGATAGGCCTGAAGCATGTAGTCCGTACCGGCAAAGGCACATACGAGCATCAGCAACGTCGACTCCGGAAGGTGGAAATTGGTGACGAGGGCGTCCACACAGCGGAACCGGTAGCCCGGGTAGATGAAGATGTCGGTCTCGCCCGAAAACGGCCTGATTCCGTCGGGGGTGCTGGCGGATTCCAATGCACGCAGGGTGGTGGTCCCGACGGAAACCACCCGTCGACCTTCGCGGTGAGCCTGCATCACGGCGTCGCACGTCGCAGTATCTACCCTCGCGAGCTCGGAATGCATCCTGTGCGATTCGACGTCATCGCAACGCAAGGGTTGGAACGTGCCTGCTCCGACATGGAGCGTGAGCGTCACTGTCTCGACACCCCGGGATTTCAAGCTCTCGAGCAGGGTGTGATCGAAATGCAAGCCAGCCGTCGGGGCAGCAACAGCACCCGCCTCGGTGGCATAGACCGTCTGGTAGCGATCGCGGTCCCTTGTGTTATCGGGCCGGTCTACGTAAGGCGGCAGCGGCATGTGCCCGATCGCATCCATCACATCCACAGGAGAGTGATCCGAAGGAAACTCCAGCTCGAAAAACCCCTGTCGGCGGCCGGCCACCCTGATGCGACACCACTCCCTCCCTTCGCCATCGAGCAAGGACAACTCGCTTCCCGGCCGCGCAGGTTTACTGGAGCGCAACTGGGCAAGCACGCGACCACCCTCCTCGACTCGCTCCACAAGAATCTCGACTCCCCCACCCGTTTCTGTCTTGCAGGCAAACAGCCGGGCGGGCAATACCTTCGTGTTGTTGAGCACCAGGAGGTCACCGTCCCTGAGACAGTCCCGGATATCGGAGAATTGACGGTGCACGGGCCCCCGATCTGCGGCGGAGAGATCAAGAAGCCGACTGCCAGTGCGAGCCAGCGAGGGCTGCCGGGCGATCAACTCGTCCGGGAGGTCGTAGTGGAAGTCGCTGACTTTCATTGAGAAGAGGGGGAGCGGCACGGGGCCCGGATCGTATAGAGCGACCTCATCCATGGCAATCGCCCTTGTTGCCGGAGGTGCGAGGGCTATAATGCGGGGCCCTCATGGAGGGAGCTGCTGACCGGCGGGTGTGGCGGAACTGGTAGACGCGCTGGACTCAAAATCCAGTTCTGGTGACAGAGTGTCGGTTCGATTCCGACCACCCGCACCAAAAAAAACGCCCCGGGCTTTCGCGAGGGGCGTTCAATGAGATTCCGGTCGTAGAGCGTGACCCGGCAAGGACCGCTCTTCCAGATTCTCAGTGAGGACAGAACTGAGCACGTTCCCGAATCCTTGGGAAAGCCGTGCGCAGCCCCGCCATCGCGCACATGATCCGATATGTCTCGCCCTCCTGCTCGAGCACATCCTGTAATGACCCCGGATTTGCGCCGCAACATTGACTCATTCGAGTCGTAATCCTGAAATCTCTGGTAGCCACGGGGCGGAGCAGGGGCCTAACTGCGCGATAAGCGAGAGGCCATCTCCCTGCGGACTCCCATGCCATCGGACTCCAGGCCCGGGGGCCATCCAGGAGATTAGTGCATATGCCACGAAATCCGTCGGGATGTTTCATTGACTTGGCAACCGGATGTGCCAAAATTCGGGCTGTTTTGTCCCGTCCGCATGACTGATCTGAGGAGACAACGATGCGCACCATGACCACGAAGGCTGCCCTTCTTTCCGCGGCTCTGGCCGTAACCCTGCTGAGCGGCTGCAACAACAACTCTCGTCTCGACGCTCTTGACGCTCGCGTCGGCACCGTCGAGAAGACTGCAAACGATGCACTCGCCGCGGCAAACCGCGCGCAGTCGACTGCTGATTCTGCTGCCTCTGCAGCTGCAGAAGCTCAGAAAGCTGCGAACGACGCTGTCGAGGCTGTCAGCCGCATGGCTGAGAAGTGCTGCCGCAAGTGATTCGTCGGGTCGGTTATTCCGGCCCCTGACGGAGATCTGAAAAACGCCCATCCAACAGGATGGGCGTTTTTTTATGCGTTTAAAACAACCTGCGCCGAAAGACCGATGGCCGCACAGCAGTCGGAGATCAGCGAGTGGCGACCTGCTCGCTCGAGACTTTCACGGGCAGCCCGGAACGCCTGACCGCTGCGGCTTTCGCCTCAACCCAGTTTATGGGTACAGGTGCGCTGCTGATGCGATTGGCGATGTGAATTGCGTCTGCGACTCTCTCTTCCGGGACATGGATGGAGCGCTGCTCCTCCAGAGCCTCGTGCACCTCAACGTACAGAGATCCCCCTTTCCAGCCGACCTTGACGGGAGAATTGATGATTCTCACCGTCGTACCCACCGGCACCATCGCGGCCAGCTCGGCGACGTTGTTGTTGTACATACGCATGCAGCCATGGCTCACGCGCATGCCAACACCCAACTCCCTGTTGCTGCCATGGATCAGATAGCCCGGCGCGGCCAGACGCAGCGCCCAAGGACCGAGCGGGTTATCGGGGCCAGGGGGCACGTAGGAAGGGAGCGGATCGCCCATCGCCGCATGCTCCGCCCGGATCGAGGCAGGGGGGGTCCAGCCCGGATCCTTCACGATCTTGGTAACGGTCGTGCTCACAAGAGGCGTCTGCCATCCCTCACGTCCGATGCCGATCGGGAAGGTCACCACGGTCTTGCTGTCCGTGGGGAAATAGAACATGCGCATCTCGGCAAGGTTGATGACGATCCCCTTCCGCTCACCCGGCGGGAGGATGTACTGGGTGGGAATCAATACTTCCCGACCCTGCCCAGGCACCCAAGGGTTGACACCAGGGTTGGCCGACAACAGCTCTCTGAAGCCTACGCCGTACACCTCTGCATAATGGTTCAGCGTGTCCTCGTAACTCTGGATCTTGACCGTGAAGGTCTCGCCCACGACGTCCTCTCCAGGGGGCGGCAGATTCAACGTCAGCGCTGAAACCGGGGCAGGAAGGAAAAGAATGGCAAGCAGAGGCAGAAATTTGGGCAGTCGCATGGACAGATATCACGATCCGAAAGAGGGACAGGCCGAATACTAGCAAAGGGCCCCGTGCGGATCGCAGGGGGGCGAGGCCTTGGCGGCAAATTCACGCCTGCGACATGCAGGCTTCA
>Ga0068877_10004209_pt1 | contig 11260 bp, 9 predicted proteins | sample NOAtaG_FD_66437 | JGI IMG/M metagenome (GOLD analysis project Ga0068877, IMG submission 66437) | Freshwater lake microbial communities from Lake Erie, under a cyanobacterial bloom - NOAA_Erie_Diel6S_1000h metaG | ecosystem: Environmental > Aquatic > Freshwater > Lake | place: USA: Ohio, Lake... | reverse complement strand
ACCGTGCTCTTGCAGAACTCGATGTAGCGGCCACCGGCGTCTTCGAGCCGGCGTGCCTTGCCGAGCTGCGACGACGCCGCCCATTGCGGCGGCTGCTCGAGCGCGGCCTCGACGGCGAGCTCCCACTCGTCGGGCAGCTTCTCGCCGCGTGCCGAGAAGAACTTGATGCCGTTGTCGGCAAACGGGTTGTGCGAGGCGCTGATGACGACGCCGAGGTCCAGCCGCTGCGCGCGTGTCAGGTAGGCCACGCCAGGTGTCGGCAAGGGGCCGGTCAGCAGCACGTCGACACCGGCCGATGCGAAACCGGCCTCCAGCGCCGATTCGAGCATGTAGCCCGAGATGCGCGTGTCCTTGCCGATCACCACCGTGGGGTGCGGCGTCGTGCGGCGCAGCACCTGGCCGACGGCATGGCCGAGCCGGAGCATGAAGTCGGGCGTGATGGGCGCCTGGCCCACGGTGCCGCGGATGCCGTCGGTGCCGAAATAGGTGCGTGTCATCAGGTGCGTCCTCCGGGTTCGGCGCGGATTGTCGGCCGCCGCACGGCGGCACCTGTCCTTCTCAAGAGGGAGAGGCGTGAAGATTGCCGGCTTGCGGCTGAGTCGGCTGCGCGGCGATCCAAAGCCGCAGCGCATCGGCCGTGGCCGCGACGTCGTGAACGCGCACGATGCGCGCGCCGCGCTCCACCGCCAGCAGCGCGGCGGCCACGCTGCCCGCCAGCCGCTCGCCCACCGGCCGGCCCGTGACCATGCCCACCGTGCGCTTGCGCGACCAGCCCGCGAGCAGCGGGCGCCCGGCCTCCAGCAACCGCCCCTGCTCGCGCAGAAGCATCAGGTCCTGCTCACGCGTCTTGGCGAAGCCGATGCCGGGATCGAGCACCACGCGCTCGGCCGCGATGCCCGCCGCCACGACCTCGGCCAGGCGCGCCACGAGCCAATCGCGCACCTCGGCGACGACATCGTCGTAGTCGACTTCGGCATCCATGCTGCCGGGCTCGCCCCGCATGTGCATCAGGCACACGCCGGCCGAAGCATGAGCAGCCAGCACGCCCAGTGCACCGGGCCGGCGCAGGCTGCGCACGTCGTTGACGATGTCCGCGCCGGCCTCCAGTGCCGCCTGCATGACCTGAGGCTCGCTGGTGTCCACCGAGACCGGCACGCCCAGCGTCACGGCATGGCGGATCACCGGCAGCACGCGCGCCAGCTCCTCGTCGACCGAAGGCCTGGCCGCACCGGGCCGGGTGGACTCACCCCCGATGTCGAGCAACTGCGCGCCGTCGCGCAGCAACTGCTCGCAGTGGCGGCGGGCGGCGTCGGCATCGAAGAAGCGGCCGCCGTCCGAGAACGAATCGGGCGTGACGTTGACGATGCCCATCACCAGCGGCTCGGTCAGCGGCAGCTCGAACCGCCCGGCGCGCCAGCCATGAAAAACGGGGCCCAGGGCCCCGTTGCTTGCGACCACGGCGCGCCTCAGGCCGCGGCCGGGGCGCCGTCGGCGTTGACCGGCGGCGTCGGGCCGCTGGGCTTGTTCGACGAGGGCGTCCAGTCCTTCGGCGCGCGCGGGGGCTTGCCGGACATGATGTCGTCGATCTGGTCGGCGTCGATGGTCTCCCACTCGAGCAGGGCCTGCGCCATGGCGTGCATCTTGTCCTTGTGCTCCTCGATCAGGCGGCGGGCGGTGCTGTACTGCTCGTCGATGATGCGGCGGATCACGGAGTCGACCTTGCGCATCGTCTCTTCCGACATGCTGGTGGTCTTGGTGACGCTGCGGCCGAGGAAGACCTCGCCTTCGTTGTCGGCGTAGACCATGGGGCCTAGCTCGTCGGTCATGCCGTAGCGCATGACCATGTCGCGGGCGATGGCCGTGGCGCGCTCGAAGTCGTTGCTGGCGCCGGTGGTCATCTGGTTCATGAACACCTCTTCGGCGATGCGGCCGCCGAAGAGCACGCTGATGGTGCTGAGCATGCGCTCTTTGTCCATGCTGTAGCGGTCGCCTTCGGGCAGCTGCATCGTCACGCCCAGGGCGCGGCCGCGCGGAATGACGGTGACCTTGTGCACCGGGTCGGTCTTGGGCATCAGGCGCGCCACCAGCGCGTGGCCGGCCTCGTGGTAGGCGGTGTTGCGGCGCTCTTCCTCGGGCATGACCATGGACTTCCGCTCGGGGCCCATCATGATCTTGTCCTTGGCCTTCTCGAAGTCGCCCATCTCGACCACGCGGCCGTTGCGGCGCGCAGCGAAGAGAGCCGCCTCGTTGACGAGGTTGGCCAGATCGGCACCACTGAAGCCGGGCGTGCCGCGGGCCAGGATGTCGGCGCGGATGTCCTGCCCCACCGGCACCTTGCGCATGTGCACGCCAAGGATCTGCTCGCGGCCACGCACGTCGGGCAGCGTCACGTAGACCTGGCGGTCGAAGCGGCCCGGGCGCAGCAGCGCGGGGTCGAGGATGTCGGGCCGGTTCGTGGCCGCCATCACGATGACGCCGAGGTTGGTCTCGAAGCCGTCCATCTCGACGAGCATCTGGTTCAGCGTCTGCTCGCGCTCGTCGTTGCCGCCGCCGAGGCCGGCACCGCGGTGGCGACCCACCGCGTCGATTTCGTCGATGAAGATGATGCAGGGCGCGCTCTTCTTGGCCTGCTCGAACATGTCGCGCACACGCGCCGCGCCGACGCCGACGAACATCTCGACGAAGTCGGAGCCGCTGATGCTGAAGAACGGCACCTTGGCCTCGCCGGCGATGGCCTTGGCCAGCAGCGTCTTGCCGGTGCCCGGGGGGCCGACGAGCAGCACGCCACGGGGGATGCGGCCGCCGAGCTTCTGGAACTTCTGCGGGTCCTTCAGGAAGTCGACGAGTTCCTTGACCTCTTCCTTGGCCTCGTCGCAACCGGCGACGTCGGCGAAGGTGGTGGTGTTGTTGGCCTCGTCGAGCATGCGGGCCTTGCTCTTGCCGAAGCTGAACGCGCCGCCCTTGCCGCCGCCCTGCATCTGGCGCATGAAGTAGATCCAGACGCCAATCAGCAGCAGCATCGGGCCCCAGCTGACGAGGATGCTCATCAGCAGGCTCGGCTCTTCGCGCGGCTTGACGTCGAACTTCACGCCGCTGGCGATGAGGTCGCCGACGAGGCCGCGGTCCAGGAAGGTGGCGGTGGAGCGCAGCCGGCGGTCATCGACCGTGACGGCCTGGATCTCGGTGCCACCGCCCGGGCTTTCCTGCAGCGTGACGGACTTGATGCGCCGCGCCTTCACTTCCTCGAGGAAGTCGGAGTAGGCGATCTGGTTGCCCTGCGCCACGCCGCGGTCGAATTGCTTGAACACCGTGAACAGCACAAGTGCGATCACGAGCCATACGGCGACTTTCGAAAACCACTGGTTGTTCACCGCGGCTCCTTTTCCAGTTCAGCGGGCAGCGCACCCGAACGGGTCGCGCTTGATTCCACGGTACTTGGGGTTGATTCTAGTGTCGTCAAGAAGGGGCGGACCCTGTGTCGACGACGCGTGCTTCGCTGGAGAAACGGGGCTGAAGCGGGTCGCTTCCGCGCCAGGACAGGTACTGCTGTGGATATCACCATGTCTTGAACCTTAGCGGTTCTTCAGACCCATGCCGACCAGAAAGGTTTCTGCCGACTTGTCACGCGAGGCCTTGGGCTTGATCGGCTTGACGACGCGGAAGCGTTCCTTGAAGAGCTTCACCAGCTGGCTGTAGCCGCTGCCGTGGAAACATTTGCACACCAATGCGCCCTCGGGCACGAGGTGGGCCTCCGCGAACTCCACCGCCAGTTCCACCAGGTGCGCGATGCGCGCCGCATCGGCCGACTCGATGCCCGACAGGTTGGGCGCCAGGTCCGACACCACCAGGTCGACCGGACGGCCGGCCAGCACCAAGGCCAGCTGCGCCGCCACCGACTCCTCGCGGAAGTCGCCCTGGATGAAGTGCACGCCCTCGATGGGTTCGAAGGGCAGGATGTCGAGCGCGATGAGGGTGCCGTTCAGCTCGCCGGCCGCCGCACCGTCGGGTGCGAAGCGGCGCCGCAGGTACTGGCTCCAGGCGCCGGGGGTGGCACCCAGGTCCACCACCACCTGGCCTGGCTTCACCAGTTTGAGCGTCTCGTCGATCTCCTTCAGCTTGTAGGCGGCGCGGGCCCGGTAGCCCTCGCGCTGCGCCTGCTTCACATAGGGGTCGTTCATGTGGTCGTGCAGCCACGCCCGGTTGACCTTCTTGCTCTTTGGTTTCATGTTGTTCCGCGGTCGATAATAGATCGATGCCTGCCATCCAGCTCACCCCCGCCCAGCGCAAGGAACACCGCGCCGCTGCCCACCACCTCGACCCCGTCGTCATGATCGGTGGCGAGGGCCTCACCGCCGCCGTCCGCAAGGAGATCGAAGGCGCGCTCGACGCCCACGGCCTGATCAAGGTGCGCGTCTTCTCCGACGACCGCGGCGCCCGCGAAGCCCTGCTCGCGACGCTGGCCGACGAGTTGTCGGCCGCGCCCATCCAGCACATCGGCAAGCTGCTGGTGCTGTGGCGGCCGATTCCGCCCAAGGAAAAGACCGAGCGCGACGACCGCATGCCCGGCCCCCGCACCGTCAAGATCGTCAGCTTCTCCAAGAGCGGCAATCACCGCGCCACGGTCAAGAAGGTCAAGGTGTACGGCAACGAACGCGTCACTTCGGGCGGCCAGATCAAGCGCGCCAAGACACGCGTGACCAGCGTCAAGAAGAAGGCGCGCGACTAGCCGCTGCGGCCGGCGCCGGCCGCCCGCCACGCCAGGGCCGCCACCAGCACCACCTTGAGGCCGTAGAACGCCGCGCTGGCGGCGTGCAACTGGCCAAAGCTGAAGCTGCCCTGCCCGGTGCGGGCCGCGGCCATCATTGGCTGCAGCCCGAAGTACCCGGCCACGGTGCAGAACAGCGCCCCCGCTGCGAGAGCCATGCCCAGGCTGAACTGACTGGCCCCCTCGACGGCATCGAAGCGCCGCTTGGCCATCACCCGCTCCAGCGCGAGCAGCAACGCCCCGATCAGCAAGGCGCTGTGGGCCTCCACGGCCAGCATGCGCGCCACCACGCGCCCGGCCTCGGCCCGCTCGAGCAGCGCAAACGGCGCAGGTGTGGCGACGATGGCCACGCACAGCAGCCAGCCCAGCCACAGACCCGGCAGCAGCCGACGCCAATGCTCCAGCGTCATCGGCGGCGTACTCAGGCGTAGCGGACGTCAACGATCTCCCAGCGCTTGATGCCGCCCGGCGCCTGCACCTCGGCCACGTCGCCCTCTTCCTTGCCGATGAGCGCGCGCGCGATGGGGCTGGAGATGCTGACCAGGCCGAGCTTCAGGTCGGCCTCGTCGTCGCCGACGATCTGGTAGGTGACCTTGGTGCCGCTGTCCTCGTCCTCGAGGTCGACCGTGGCGCCGAACACCACCTTGCCGTCGGCGGCCAGCGTGCTGGGGTCGATCACCTGCGCAGCGGCGAGCTTGCTCTCGATTTCCTTGATGCGGCCTTCGATGAAGCCCTGCTTGTCCTTGGCCGCGTCGTACTCGGCGTTTTCGGACAGGTCGCCCTGCGCGCGCGCTTCCGAGATGGCCTGGATGACGGCATGGCGCTCCACGGTCTTCAGGCGGTGGAGCTCGCTCTTCAGCAGTTCGGCACCGCGGCGTGTGAGGGGAATGGTGTTCATGGCGGGCATCGGAAAAGTGAAACCGCCGCAGCAAACCCGGGCTGGGCTTGTTGCGGCGGAAACCGGCGGGGAGTGTAGATCAAGCGCCGGCAGCGGCGTCGAGTCCCTCTTCGAGCTCGGCGTGCAGGGCCTGCAGTGACTGCACGGCGATGCCGTCGGCGTGCTTCAGCGCCTCGGTGGCGGCTTCGGCGCCGGCCATCGTGGTGTAGTACGTGACGCGGTTGGCCAGCGCCGCGGTGCGGATATAGCGGCTGTCGGCGATGGCCTGGCGCGTCTCGTCGACGGTGGTGTAGACGAGCTGGATCTCGCCGCCCTTGATCATGTCGGCGATGTGCGGGCGGCCGTCCTTGACCTTGTTCACCACGCCCACCGGCACGCCGGCCTCGGCGATGGCCGCTGCCGTGCCCTTGGTGGCGACGACGGAAAAGCCGAGGTCGTGCAGCTCGGAGGCCACCTTGACGGCGCGCGCCTTGTCGGCGTTCTTCACCGTGATCACCACGGTGCCCTTGGTGGGCAGGCGCGAGCCGGCGCCGAGCTGGCTCTTCAGCATGGCTTCGCCGAAGCTCACGCCGACGCCCATCACTTCGCCAGTGGAGCGCATCTCCGGCCCCAGGATGGGATCGACACCCGGGAACTTGTTGAACGGGAACACCGCTTCCTTGATGCTGAAGAAAGGCGGCACCACCTCGTGCGGCGCGCGGCCGCCAAGGCCGATCTGCTCGGCCAGCTTCTGGCCGGCCATGCAGCGCGCGGCGATCTTCGCCAGCGGCTGGCCCGTGGCCTTGCTGACGAAGGGCACGGTGCGGCTGGCGCGCGGGTTCACCTCGAGCACGTAGACGACGGCCTCGTCGCCTTCGCCTTGAATGGCGAACTGCACGTTCATCAGGCCGACGACCTTGAGCGCGCGTGCCATCGCGGCCGTCTGCCGGCGCAACTCGTCCTGCAGCGCGGGCGAGAGTGAATACGGCGGCAGCGAGCAGGCCGAGTCGCCGCTGTGGATGCCGGCGGCCTCGACGTGTTCCATGATGGCGCCGATCATCACCTGCTCGCCGTCGGAGATGCAGTCGACGTCGACCTCGATGGCGTCGTCGAGGAAGCGGTCGAGCAGCACCGGGCTCTTCTCGCTCACGCGCACGGCCTCGCGCATGTAGCGCTCGAGGTCCTTGTCGCCGTGCACGATCTCCATCGCGCGGCCGCCGAGCACGTAGCTCGGGCGCACCACCAGCGGGTAGCCGATCTCGTGCGCCAGCGCCAGCGCCTGCTCTTCGGTCCGCGCGGTACGGTTGGGCGGCTGCTTCAGGCCGAGCTCGTGCAGCAGCTTCTGGAAGCGCTCGCGGTCTTCGGCCACGTCGATGCTGTCGGGGCTGGTGCCGATGATGGGCACGCCGGCACGCTCGAGGTCGAGCGCCAGCTTCAGCGGCGTCTGGCCGCCGTACTGCACGATCACGCCGACCGGCTTTTCCTTGGCCACGATCTCGAGCACGTCTTCCAGCGTCACGGGCTCGAAGTACAGGCGGTCGGAGGTGTCGTAGTCGGTCGACACGGTCTCGGGGTTGCAATTGACCATGATGGTCTCGAACCCGTCGTCGCGCAGCGCCAGCGCGGCGTGCACGCAGCAGTAGTCGAACTCGATGCCCTGGCCGATGCGGTTGGGCCCGCCGCCCAGCACCATGATCTTGCGGCGTGTGCTCGGCTCGGCTTCGCACTCCTCGTCGTAGCTGCTGTAGAGGTAGGCCGTCTCGGTGGCGAACTCGGCCGCGCAGGTGTCCACGCGCTTGTAGACGGGCCGCACGCCCAGGGCATGCCGCTGCTCGCGCACGGCGTGCTGGTTGCTGCCCATGAGCTTGCCCAGGCGCCGGTCAGAAAAGCCCTTGGCCTTGAGGAAGCGCAGCTCGGTGGCGCTGAGCGAGTCGAGCGCGCGGCTCTTCAGCGCCTGCTCCAGCTGCACGAGCTCTTCGATCTGCGACAGGAACCAGGGGTCGATGGCGGTTTCGTCGAAGACCTCCTCGAGCGTCATGCCGATGCGGAAGGCATCACCCACGAACAGGATGCGCTCGGGCCCGGCATTGCCGATCTCGTCGACGATCTCGTCGCGGTCGGCTTCCTTGCAGGCGGTGCGTTCGCTCAGGCCGTCGATGCCGGTCTCCAGGCCGCGCAGCGCCTTCTGGAAGCTTTCCTGGAAGGTGCGGCCCATGGCCATGACTTCGCCGACGCTCTTCATCTGCGTCGTCAGGTGCGGGTCGGCGGCCGGGAACTTCTCGAAGGCGAAGCGCGGGATCTTCGTCACCACGTAGTCGATACTGGGCTCGAAGCTCGCCGGCGTGGCGCCACCGGTGATGTCATTGCGCAGCTCGTCGAGCGTGTAGCCCACGGCCAGCTTGGCCGCCACCTTGGCGATCGGGAAGCCCGTCGCCTTGGAGGCGAGCGCGGAGCTGCGGCTCACGCGCGGGTTCATCTCGATGACGATGAGGCGGCCGTTGGCGGGGTTCACCGAGAACTGGACGTTCGAGCCGCCGGTGTCGACGCCGATCTCGCGCAGGATGGCGATGCTGGCATTGCGCATCACCTGGTATTCCTTGTCGGTGAGCGTCTGCGCCGGGGCCACAGTGATGCTGTCGCCGGTGTGGATGCCCATCGGATCGAGGTTCTCGATGCTGCACACGATGATGCAGTTGTCAGCGCGGTCGCGCACGACTTCCATCTCGAACTCTTTCCAGCCGATCAGGCTTTCTTCGATCAGCAGTTCCTTGGTCGGGCTCAGGTCGAGGCCGCGCTTGCAGATCTCTTCGAACTCTTCCGGGTTGTAGGCGATACCGCCGCCGGTGCCGCCCATCGTGAAGCTGGGGCGGATGACCATCGGGAAGCCGGTGCCGCCGATCTCGGCCTGGATGCGCTTCTGCACCGCCAGCGCTTCTTCCATGCTGTGGGCGATGCCGCTCTTGGCCGAGGCCAGGCCAATGGACGTCATCGCGTCCTTGAACTTCATGCGGTCTTCGGCCTTCTCGATGGCCTGCTCGTTGGCGCCGATCATCTCGACGCCGTACTTCGCCAGCACGCCGTGGCGGTGCAGGTCGAGCGCGCAGTTCAGCGCCGTCTGGCCGCCCATCGTGGGCAGCAGCGCCATCGTCTCGTGCGGGTGCTCGAGCCGCTCCTTGGCGATGATCTTCTCCACCACCTGCCAGGTGATGGGCTCGATGTAAGTGGCGTCGGCCATGCCGGGGTCGGTCATGATCGTCGCCGGGTTGCTGTTGACCAGCACCACGCGGTAGCCCTCTTCGCGCAGCGCCTTGCAGGCCTGCGCGCCGGAGTAGTCGAACTCGCAGGCCTGGCCGATGACGATGGGGCCGGCACCGATGATGAGGATGCTCTGCAGGTCGGCACGCTTAGGCATGGGCCGCCTCCTTGGGGGTGTGCGCAAGCATCAGCGCGGTGAATCGATCGAACAGGGTGCCGATGTCGTGCGGGCCGGGGCTCGCTTCGGGGTGGCCCTGGAAGCAGAAAGCCGGGCGGTCGGTGCGGGCCAGGCCCTGCAGCGTGCCGTCGAACAGGCTCACGTGGGTGGCGCGCAGCGTCGGCGGCAGCGACTGCTCGTCGACCGCGAAGCCGTGGTTCTGGCTCGTGATGGCCACACGGCCGGTGTCGAGGTCCTTCACCGGGTGGTTGGCGCCGTGGTGGCCGAACTTCATCTTGAAGGTGCGCGCGCCCGAGGCCAGGGCCAGGAGCTGGTGGCCGAGGCAGATGCCGAAAGTCGGCACGCCGGCATCGACGATCTGTCGCGTGGCGGCGATGGCGTAGTCGCAGGGGCCGGGGTCGCCGGGGCCGTTGCTCAGGAACACGCCGTCAGGGCGCAGCGCCAGCGCCTCGGCGGCCGGCGTCTGCGCGGGCACCACGGTGACACGGCAGCCGCGGCTGGCCAGCATGCGCAGGATGTTGCGCTTGACGCCGAAGTCGTAGGCCACGACGTGGAAGCGCGGGTTCTCGAGACGGCCGACGCCCTGGCCGAGTTGCCACTCGGTTTCGGTCCACTCGTAGCGCTCGCTGGTGCTCACGACCTTGGCAAGATCGAGACCCGCCATCGAAGGCGCCGCCTGGGCACGCGCCACGGCTTCGGCGATGTGCGCCGGGCCGATCTCGGTGCCCGGCTCGAAGCCGACGATGCAGCCGTTCTGCGCGCCGGTGCGGCGCAGCACGCGGGTGAGGCGCCGGGTGTCGACACCGGCGATGGCGACCGTGCCTTCGCGTTCGAGGTACTCGGGCAGGCTGGCGGTGGCGCGGAAGTTCGAGACGCGCCGGGGCACGTCCTTGACGATCAGCCCGGCGGCGAACACGCGGTGCGACTCGACGTCTTCGTCATTGACGCCGGTGTTGCCGATGTGCGGGTAGGTAAGCGTGACGATCTGCCGGCAGTAGCTGGGATCGGTGAGGATCTCCTGGTAGCCGGTGAGCGAGGTGTTGAACACCACTTCACCCACGGTGTGGCCGGCAGCGCCGGCGCGGAAGCCGTGGAAGAAGGTCCCGTCTGCGAGGGCGAGCAGCGCGGGTGCCTGCAGGGGCAAGAGAGCGGGCAGCAAATGAAAGGCTCCGGGGTTCGCGCGCTCATCTCCCGCCTTCCGCCCGGCCCGGCCTCAGGGCCGGAAAACGGGGCTTGGTGCGAAAGATCGAGGGAATCCGTCAGCGGAGTTTCGAGCGCGCGTGGCTGTGGGCAGGCAAACCGCCGGAGTATAGCCGCGAGCCGCTGCCCGCCGCCTTGATCAGAGCCCGAGCGCGGCGATGCCGGCGCGTGCGATCTGGGCGTCTTCGCTGCTCTTCACCCCGCTGACGCCCACCGCGCCCACGCAGTGGCCTTCCACGAGGATGGGCACGCCGCCTTCGAGCATGCCGTCGATCAGCGGCGCGCTCAGAAACGACGTGCGGCCGCCGTTGATCATCTCTTCGTAGACCTTGGTCTCGCGCCGGCCCAGCGCCGAGGTGCGTGCCTTGGCCGGGGCGATGGCCGCCGAGACGGGCGCTGCGCCGTCCAGGCGCTGCAGCCACAGCAGGTGGCCGCCGGCGTCGACGATGGCGATCGTCACGGCCCACTGGTTCTTGAGAGCTTCGGCTTCGGCTGCAGCAGCCATGGCCTTGACATCGTCGAGGCCGAGAGTGGGTTGTGTTTTCATGGGGCGCGAAGATACCTCCTTACAGGCTATCCCGCCATTGGCTGAAGGGGCATTTCAGCCCTGACCTGTCGCCCTAGAATTCGCGCACGTGGCCCAGTGGCCATTCCACTCTCGGAGGTCGATACCATGAACCAAGGCGTGCAGAATTTCCCTGGCCTGGCCGGCGGCGGCGCGCTCGCGGCGCAACGCAACCGCGTCCTGCGCAACACGTACTGGCTCTTGGCCCTGTCGATGGTGCCCACCGTCCTGGGCGCCTGGGTCGGCATGGCCATCGGCATCAACCGCATCCTCACGCCGGGCATCGGCCTGATCGTGTTCCTGGCCGGCGCGTTCGGCTTCATGTTCGCCATCGAGAAGTTCAAGAACTCGGCGGCCGGTGTGCCCATCCTGCTCGGCTTCACGTTCTTCATGGGCATCATGCTGTCGCGCATGCTGGCC
>Ga0068877_10004208_pt1 | contig 11261 bp, 9 predicted proteins | sample NOAtaG_FD_66437 | JGI IMG/M metagenome (GOLD analysis project Ga0068877, IMG submission 66437) | Freshwater lake microbial communities from Lake Erie, under a cyanobacterial bloom - NOAA_Erie_Diel6S_1000h metaG | ecosystem: Environmental > Aquatic > Freshwater > Lake | place: USA: Ohio, Lake... | reverse complement strand
CAAACCCTTCATCTGGACCGCCAGCGCTCAGGATATCCTTGCCAAAGTCATGCGGGCACAGAGCGCACTGAATAACAGGCAGACTGTTTGAAGCACACCATTAGTATACATTTGTAACCTATTTCGCTGGGCAGCGGAGCAATAAAGCGAGGCTCGATGTGTGGTGGGTTCTAGGAGTGGGCGGTGTCGAGCAGGGCGGGAAGCAGCAGGAGGACGCAGACGAGAGCGGAGGCGGCGGTGAGGGCGAGGAGGATGCCGAAGTAGGCGGTGGGGAGGAAGGGGCTGAGGCCGAAGAGGGCAAAGCCGCAGGAGACGGCGAGGCTGGTGATGGCGATGGGGCGGGCGAGTTGGAGGAGGGTCTGGTAGTTGGCCTCGGCGGGGGGGACGAGGGCGAGGGTGTGGTGGAAGTGGTGATAGTAGTGAATCGAGTCGTCGACGATGAGGCCGAGGGCGATGCCGGCGACGGTGACGGTGGCGGTGTTGAGGGGGATGCCGGCAAAGCCCATGATGCCGAGGGTGGAGGCGATGGGAATGAGGTTGGGAATCAGAATGACAGTGGCGGCGCGGAAGCTACGGAAGGCAATGAGAATGGCGAGGGCGACGATGACGAGGGCGGTGGCGAAGGACTGGATCTGCGTTTGGAGCAGGAGGAACTGGCCTTCGATGAGCAGGGGAGTAGCGCCGGTGATGGAGCTGGTGAGGCCGGGAGAAACCGGGGCCGCGGCGAGGCGGCGGCGGAGGCGCTCGATGAGTTCGTAGACCTCATTGGTGGAGGCGGTGGTAGTGAGTAGGGTGGTGCGGAGGGTGATTTGGTTGCCTTCGAGACGGACGAAGGCGTGGAGGGCGGGGGGGAGGTCGCCGGCGTCGAGGGCCTCACGGAGTTCGGCGGCGGTCATGACGAGTTCGAGATCGTGGCCGCGGGAGGGTTCGATGAGGACGGAGACGACCTGGCGGGCGAGGGGTTCGTCCTGAAGGATTTGCGCGAAGAAGCGGCGGTAGGTGGAGAGGGAAGCATCGGTGAGGAGGGCGTTGCGGGGGCCGGAGAGAACGATGTCGACGGGGGTGAGGCCGAGGAGGTGTTTTTCGATGGCGCGGTAGTTCTGGGGGACGCGATGGGAGGCGGGGAAGAACTCGAGGATGTGGGAATCGACGCGGATGAGGGTGATGCCGTAGACGGACAGGAGGAGAACGAGAGTGGATGCCAGGAGGATGAGGCGGCGGCGGGAGGCGATGAAGCGGGACAGGGAGAGGGCGCGGGCGGGGGTCCAAGAGGATTGGGCCTCGACGCCGTGGGGGACGACGTGGGGGCTGAGGGAGAGGAGGGCGGGAAAGAGAGTGAAGCTGAGGGCGAAGCAGAACAGGACGCCGGCGGCGGTGAAGAGGCCGAGATCGCGGACGGGGGCGATGGAGGAAGTGGCGAGGGAGAGAAAACCGGCGGCGGTGGTGAGGGCGCAGAAGAGGCTGGGCGTGAAGACCTGGCGGAGGGCGGTGGGCCAGGCCTCGCGGGGAGGAGTGCCGGCGGGGAGGTGGTGGTAGGCCGAGAGCGTGTGCATGGCCTGGGTGATGACGCAGACGGCGAGGATGGCGGGCAGGATGACGACGACGAGGTTGAGGGGGCGGCTGAAGAGACCGAGCAAGCCGAGGGACCAGGTGCTGGCGACGGCAATGACGAGGAGAACGGCGGCGAGGGCGCGCCACTCGCGAGTGGTGAAATAGAGCACGGCGCAGAGCACGAGGGCGACAATGGGGCCCATGGTGAGGAGGGAATCGCGAGAGCCGGTATCGAGGTCGTGGGTGATGACGGCGGTGCCGGCCAGGGAGAAGGCGCCGAGGGGGGTGGCGTGGAGGAGGCGCTCGAGGCGCTCGACGAGGGCGCTTTTTTGCGCGACGGGCATGCCGTCCTGGGGAATGATGACGAAGGCGGCGTGGCGGCGGTCTTCGCTTTCGAGGAAGGCGGCCATGGGGGGAGAGGGGCCTTCGGATTCAGTTTCGGCGAAAGGGGGAGCGATGACGAGGGAGACGCCGGGAACGGCGGCGATTTGCTGTTGGAGTTGACGCCAGAGGGCGGGGCGCTGGTAGAGGTTTTCGCCTTCGATGGCGGCGACGAGGAGGGCGCCGTCGCCAAATTGGGAGCGGAATTGGGCAAGGGCGCGCATGCCGGGGGAGTTGGAGGGGAGCCAGGATTCTGGTGTGTTGTCGAAGCGGATCTGCCGCAAGGGGAGGGCGAGGGCGGCGGTGAGCAGGAGGGTGAGCAGGAAGGCTGGGATGGGGCGTGGCACGGGGGTGGATCTTTGGAATGAGTGCGAAATTGTTGGATGATAGTGGTGTGCAGTACCTGATTGTAGCGGGATTGATGGCCAGTGGGTTGATGGCGCAGACCTGTGGGGTGACGCTGGTGGCACAGGGAGTGAACGGGAGCAAGGGCGTGGTGGGGTTTGTGCTGTTTGAAGGGCCGGAGGGATGGCCGGAGAGCCGGGATCAGGGAGTGAAGTCGGGGGCGGCGCCGGCGCGATTGGGGAATGTGGAACTGAGGTTGACGGGAATCCAGCCTGGACGTTATGCAGTGGTGGCGCTGCACGATGAGAACGAGAACAAGAAGGTAGACAAGAAGGCAAGCGGCCGGCCAAAGGAAGGATTTGGCATTTCGCGGAATCCGAAGATGGGCTTGAAGACGCCGAAGTTTGAATCGGCGGTGATGGACATTAGCTGTAATGCGCGCGTCGAGATGCAGATGCGGTATCCGAAGAAAGACGAGGAGAAGTAAATGAAACATTGGATCGGGATGATGATGCTGGCGGGCGTGCTGGCGGGACAGGATCTGGCGGGGACGTGGCAGTTGAGCTCGCGGGACGGTGACGGAAACCCGGTGAACAGCGAGTTGACGCTCCGCGAGGAGGGTGGGGAGTTGAAGGGTGTGCTGAAGCTGCGCAACGCGGCCATGGAGGTGAAGCGGATCAAGCGGGATGGGGCGAAGGTGGTGTTTGAGATTGCGTGGGAGGACGCCTTGATTGCGGTGGAATTGGCGGCGTTGGAGGAGGGAAAGTTGGCGGGCAAGTGGAGAGCGGGGGACGATGAGGGAGCGATCACGGGGGTGAAGGCCGGTGGGGACTGGGCGGGGGTATGGAAGCTAATGGCAACGCGGCCGAATGGAGGGCAGACGGCGATTGAATTGGAGGTGAAGGGGGACGCGGCGGCGTTCAAGACGGCGGAGGGGCAGGAGATTGGGGCACGGGATCTGAAGATCGCCGGTAACGAGTTGAGCGTGGATCTAGTACTGCCGGAGGCGACCGTCAGGGTGGTGTTGAAGCGGGAAGGCGGGCAAATCAAGGGCACCTACTCGCTGGGGGATGGGACGAGCGGACCGATTGAGGGAAGGCGCTGAAGCGGCTTAGCCGAGGAGACGGGCGAGACGGGAGCCGGGCACAACGATGGTTTCGTTGCGCTCGGGACCGTTCGAGACGCAACCGATCTCGACGCCGGTTTTTTCTTCGAGGAATTTGAGGTAATCGATGGCGTGAGGGGGCATGTGTTCGAGGGAAGCGACGCCCTTGGTGGAGGTTTTCCAGCCGGGCAGGGATTCATAGACGGGGCGGATGCGAGCGACCTCATCGTTGGTGGCGGGCATGCCGGAGACGCGTTGTCCATCGACTTCGTAGGCGACGCAGACGGGGATCTCGTCGAGGCCATCGAGGACATCGAGCTTGGTGATGATGAGGCTGTCGAAGCCATTGATGAGGGCAGTGTAGTGGAGCAGGGGGACATCGAACCAGCCGCAGCGGCGGGGGCGGCCGGTGACGGAGCCGAACTCGTTGCCGACTTTGCGGATGTGATCAGCGGCGGGGCCTTCGATTTCACTGGGGAAGGGGCCGGCGCCGACGCGGGTGATGTAGGCCTTGGAGACGCCGATGATGCCATTGATGGCGGTGGGGGGGATACCGGCGCCGGTGCAGGCGCCGCCGGCGCTGGCATTGGAGCTGGTGACGAAGGGGTAGGTACCGTGGTCGATGTCGAGCATGGTGCCTTGGGCGCCTTCAAAGAGAACGTTTTTGCCGGCGCGCATGGCCTGAGTGACGTAGCTTGAGGTATCGCAGACGAGGGGGCGGAGGCGCTCAGTGTATTGGCGGTACTGCTCGAGGATGAGATCGAAGTCGATGGCTTCCGAGACGGAAAAAGCGCGGGCGAGGATCATCTTGTCTTCAGACAGGTTGCGGTAAAGGGTCTCGAAGCCCTGGGGTGAGACGAGGTCGGCCATGCGGATGCCGCGGCGGCCGATTTTGTCTTCGTAGCAGGGGCCGATGCCGCGGGCGGTGGTGCCGATAGCGGTGCGGCCCTGGCGGGCCTCGCTGACTTTTTCAACCATGCGATGGAAGGGAAAAATAACGTGGGCGCGGTTGGAAATGAGCAATTGGGAGCGGACATCGACGCCGGCGGTTTCGAGAGTTTCGATTTCCTGCATGAGGGCAGCGGGGTCGACGACGACGCCATTGCCGATGACGGCCTTAACGCCGGGGCGGAGGATGCCGCTGGGGATGAGCTTGAGGACGAATTTTTTTTGACCGATGTAGACGGTGTGACCGGCGTTGTGTCCTCCCTGGTAGCGAACGACGAGGTCGAAGCGGTCTGAGAACAGGTCGACGATTTTGCCTTTACCCTCATCGCCCCATTGGGCGCCGAGCACGATTAGATTTGCCATGTGGATGAGTCCAAATCTCTTATTCTATCGCGTACACTGAAGGTTTAACCTCTCCAAATGAAGTTACATGAGCTTTTCGTCGCACTGGGGGAAGAAGCCTTCCGCTCCCAACTGCGCGGCATATCGATGGGCACGCTGCGGACGTACCAGATTTTCGACCGGGTGAAGACGCGTTGTCATCTGGCGAAGCTGAACACGGAGAACCTGCGGGCAGCGAGCGGACGGCTGTGGGAAAGGCTGAAATCGGGCGAGGAAGAACTGGCGCTCGAGCTGAGCCAAGCGGTGCTGGTATCGCAGATGAAGCTGATCGTGGATGTGCTGAATTTCTTTGAAATTCCGCACGAAGACGGCTTTTTCGCCAAGGAAACGGAGCCGCGGAATTATCTGAAGGACGGCTGGCAGGAAGCGGCCTACGAGCGTTTCAAGGGCGAGTATCCGGCGGCGCTGCTGGTGTTTTACCTGAACCATCTGGCGCATGAGATGGACGAGAATAGCCTGGTGTTCCAGCCTGCGTCATGATCGGGCGGATTGAAGAATTGGCCGGGCAGACGCTCGGGCGGGTGCGCGAGGCGGGGACGCCCGAGGAATTGGAGGCGGTGCGCGTTGAGGTACTGGGGCGCAAGGGGAGCCTGGCGGAATTCGGCAAGCTGATGGGCAAGCTGAGCCCGGAGGAGCGGGTGGCGGCGGGCAAGGCGCTGAACAGCGCGAAGACGTCGCTTGAGGCGGCCTATGAACTGAAGAAGACGGCGTTTGAGAGCGCGGCGCTCGAGGCGCGATTGGCGAGGGAATGGGTGGATCTGACGATGCCGCCGCCGGGGATCGTACCCGGGAGTCTGCATCCGCTGACGCGGATACAAAACGAGATTGAATCGCTGTTTTTCTCGATGGGGTTCGCGGCGCTGGACGGGCCGGAGGTGGAGACGGAATTTCATAACTTCGATGCCCTGAACATCCCGCCGGACCATCCGGCGCGGGATATGCAGGACACGTTTTGGCTGGAGGGGGGGCATCTGCTGCGGACGCACACCTCACCGGTGCAGGTGCGGGGGATGCAGAGGCTGGGTCCGCCGCTGCGGATGATCGCGCCGGGGCGGGTGTTTCGCAACGAAGAAGTGGACCCGTCGCACGAGCATACGTTTTATCAGCTGGAAGGGATGATGGTGGACCGCGAAGTATCGATCGCGCACCTGTTGTACTTCATGAAGACGCTGCTGGGGGGAATCTTCGGGCGCGAGGTGACGGTGCGGCTGCGGCCGGGCTTTTTCCCGTTCGTTGAGCCGGGCTTTGAGCTGGATATACAGTGCATGGTGTGCGGCGGGGAAGGCTGCCCGGTGTGCAAGCACTCGGGGTGGGTGGAATTGCTGCCCTGCGGACTGGTGCACCCGAATGTGCTGCGGGCGGGGGGCATCAACCCGGACGAGTATGGGGGCTTCGCCTTCGGGCTGGGGCTGACGCGGCTGGTGATGATGCGGTACCTGATTGACGACATACGCTGGTTGCAGAGTGGCGACCTGCGCTTTTTGAAACAGTTTTAGGAGCCCGGAAAGCGTGAAGTTCTCCTACCAATGGTTGTCGGAACTGGTCGAAGACCTGGACATTGACGCGCAGGAATTAGCCCGGCGCATTACTCTGCATACGGCGGAGAGCGAGGGTGTGGAAGTGCATGGAACGCTGCTCAAGGGCGCCTGCCCGGCGACGGTGTTGAGCGTGGAGCCGATTGCGAACAGCCACAACGGGAAGGCGGAAGTGGAGACGGAAGCGTACGGGCGGAAGACGCTGGTGTGCGGGGCGCCGAACTGCCGGGAGGGTTTGCGGACGGTGTATGTGCCGCTGGGAGTGAAGCGGGTGAGCGGAATCGACAGCGACGGGATGCTGGCGAGCGCGGCGGAGCTGGGGATTAGCGGCGATGACGAGGGGGTTCTGGAACTCGAGGGGGAGTTGAATCTCGAGGCGGACACGATCATAGAGATCGACAACAAGAGTCTGACGCACCGGCCGGACCTGTGGGGCCATTACGGGATGGCGCGGGAGGTGGCGGCGGTTCTCGGCAAGCCGCTGGTGGACCCGGTGAGCCTGGAGATGCTGCCGCAAGGGCCGGGGGCGGTGGGGGTAGAGATCCGCGAGTATGGACTGTGTCCGCGGTATACGGCGCAGTTGTTTGAAGGGGTGAAGGTGGGGCCGTCGCCGCTGTGGCTGCAGTACCGGCTGGAGAGCATCGGGCTGAGGACGATTAACAACATCGTGGACGTGACGAACTGGATTCTGGCGGAGCTGCCGCAGCCGACGCATGCGTTTGACGCGGACAAGATCCGTGGGCGGATTCTTGTGCGGCGGGCGGAAGAGGGCGAGAAGCTGTTGGCACTGAACGGGGAGGAGTATGTGCTGACGGCGGAGGATCTGGTGATTGCCGATGAGGGTGGGGCGATTGCGATTGCGGGGGTGATCGGGGGGAAGGATTCGGCGATTGGGCCGGAGACGACGCGCGTGGTGTTTGAAAGCGCGAACTTTCATGCCAGTGCGGTGCGCAAGACGAGCGCACGATTGAAGCTGCGGACGGATGCGTCGATGCGGTTTGAGAAGGCACAGGACCCGCACAATACGCTGCGGGCGATTGCGCGGGCGGCGGAGCTGTTTGAGCTGGTGTCGCCGGGCGTAGTGGCTGTGGGCGGGCCGACGGATGTACATGGGGAGCTGGCGGCGGCGCCGGTGATTCCCCTTGATCTGGGGTGGCTCAAGCGGAAGCTGGGCCGCGAGATCGAGAAGCAGGAAGTGATCGGGATTCTTGAGCGGCTGGCGTTTGGCGTTGCGGACGAGGGCGAGGCGCTGGCGGTAACGGTGCCGAGCTGGCGAGCGACGAAGGATATTTCGATTCCCGATGATCTGGTGGAAGAAGTGGGGCGGATGGTGGGTTATGAGACGATTCCGCCGGTGGCGCCGGCGATGCCGGTGACGCCGCCGCCGGTGAATCTGGAGCGGCGTTTTTACAATGAGTTGCGTGGAGTGGCAAGCCAGCAGGGATTTACCGAGGTTTATAACTATTCGTTTGTGAGCGAGGCGCAGGCGGCGCGGCTGGGCGTGCCGGTGGAGGGGCATGTGCGCGTGCTGAACCCGATTGCGAGCGATCAGGGATTGCTGCGGACGACGCTGCTGCACGGGGTATTGAAGAATTTCGAGGAGAACCGTAAGCACTTTGACGAGTTCCGGTTCTTTGAGATCGGCAAGGAAATACACAAGCAGCCGGAGGGATTGCCGAGGGAATTGGGGCATCTGGTGGCGGGATTGTATGCGCATGGGGGGGATGGCGTAGCGGGACTGAGGGAGTTGCAGCGGCTGGCGCGGGCGATGGCGCCGGGGATGCGATTTGAGCCGACGGCTGAGGTGCGGGCGTATGAGCATCCGCTGCGGAGCGTGAACGTGTATCTGGGTGAGGCGCTGGTGGGGCGGATATTTGAGTTTCATCCGCGGTGGATGGAAGAGGGACGGGCAGCGGTGCTGGACCTGAATCTGGGGCCGCTGGCGTGCGCGATGGCGGGGATAGCGAAGCAGTATCAGCCGGTGAGGCGATACCCGGCGAGCGAGTTTGATTTGAGCGTGCTGGCGGGGGAGCGGACTTTTGCCGGGACGGTGGAGAAGGCGCTCGGGAGCGCACGGGGGGAAGCGGTGGAACGGATCGAGTTTTTGACCGAGTACGAACTGCCGGACGGGAGGCGGAGCTTGTCGTTCCGCGTGACGGTGGCGCGGCAGGACCGGACGCTGACGCAGGAGGAAATTTCCGCGCAAAGGGAGGCGATGATCGGGGCGATTCGCGAGGCGGGTTTTGAACTCCGCTAGCTAGCGGGCCAGCGGGTAGGTGAGGCCTTCCATGAGCCAGTCGCGATTGAGCTGGACGGCCTCGGTGAGGGTGCGGACGAGTTCGTCGCGTTTTTCAAAGAGGCGGTATCCAGAGCGCGGGCGGAGATAGCCGCGGGCCTGGGGGTGCTGAGCGAAGAGCTGCTCTTCGCCGATTTCGGCGGCCAAATGTTCGTAGCGGGCGCGGTTGTCGAGCAAGGCTTTGACCAGGAAGGGCATGAGCAGGGAGTAATCACACTGGAGGCTCTCGGTGGCTTCGGTATAGGTATCCTTGTCGACCTTGCCCCAGGTGACGGCTTCGGCGGGGAAGCAACTGGACAGGGAGCCGTCGGTGACGGGAGCGGTGACAATCTGGACGTCGAAATTATAGCCGCGGACGTTGGGCAGGCCGAGGATCTGGCCGAGGGCGGGTTCGGGCTGGAGGTTGAAATTCTTGGGAACGCCGCCGCCGAGCACGAGCGTGGCGAGGGCTTGGACGGGGTTCTGGAAGAGTCCCCAGTAGTGGTAGGCGCAGGCCTCGAAGACTTCGGCGTGGAGATCAAGATCGAAGCCATATTCGTCGATGAGGCCGGCTTTGCGCATGGCCCAGAGCTTCATGGAATTGAGAAAGACGCTGCCGTCACCGGGGGCGCCGACGAAGACGGGAATGGCGAGGCGGTGGCAGGCGGCCAGAAGGCCTTCTTCGACGCCGTTTGAGCGTTCCTGGGCGCTGTAGAAGCGGCCGAGGAGGTGGCGGAGCTCGGTGCCGGTCATCTTGTGCTGGAAGTCGGGGAGTTGGAGCATGGCGGTGAGGAAGCGGTCCTGATCGAGCAGGACGTCTTCATCGAAAGCCATGTCGGTGACGCGGATGGTGCGCTCGTCGCGGAGGGCGCCGTCGTCACCAAAAATGGGAACTTCGTGGACGGGATCGCGGTGGCCATTCAAGCTGCGGTGGCCGTCGTGGTAGCAGACGGCATCGGTGGTGGAGAGGTAGGCGACCCAACCGGTTTCGAGCAAGGGGAGGAGCCAGGTCTGGTGCTGGCCGCTGACGGTGACGGGCCCGGCGATGGCGACAGTAAGAGGGCAGCCCATGCCGATGGCGGTATCGAGGATGGAGTAGAGGCGGCGGAGAAAGGCGCCGCCGAAGGCGGGCAGGCAGTGGCGGAAGACTTCGTCTAGGGTCTGGCACTGGTCGACGCGGCGGGTGAGGACGGTGCGCTTGGGGGGGGTGGGGTGCTGGCTCATAGGGTGTGGAGTTCGGTGAGCTGGGAGAGAATCTCCTGCAGGAGGGGGGTCTGGGGGTAGGGGTGGCCGTGGTACTGGCGGAAGCCCTCGGCGGCGGGCAGGCCGAGGAGGGCGCCGCGCTTGGCGGTCCAGCGGAGGGCGGTCTCGACGTAGTCGTCCATGCCGTGCTGTTTTTTGAGCCAGGAGCGCTGGGATTCGTGGCAGCCGATGAGGGTGCGCTTGATGTCGAGGACGGAGGAGACGTCGATGAGGAATTCGGGGCGGAGGGTATTGCCGTCGCGATCGATGCCGTCGGCGGAATCCATGAAGTAAAGGTGGGGGATGTGGTCGAGGGCAGTGAATTCGCCGGTGTGATAGTTGGGGGCGCTGGCACCGAAGCAGGCATCGCGCACGAGGGCGTGAGTGGCCTCGTGATCGCAGTGGTAATCGGGGTGATTGGCGGTGATGACGATGTCGGGGCGGACTTCGCGGAGGATCTGGGTGACACGGCGGCGGCCGGCGTCGTCGTTGAAGATGGCGAGGTCGCGGAACTCGGCGCAGAGGTAATCGGCGCCGAGGAGGGCGGCGGCGGTGGCGGCCTCCATGCGGCGGACGGTGGCGATTTCGTTGGGGCCCATTTCAGCCGAGCCGCAATCGCCGGGGGTCATGGTGCAGAGGGTGAGTGAGATACCGGTACGGGCCAGGAGGGCGAGAGTGCCACCGGCGAGAATCTCACAGTCGTCGGGGTGGGCATGGATAGCCAGGATACGCATGATTTACAGGGAATTTTCATTTTCGCATGAGGAACGGTTGATAAGATCAGAAGTTTATGAAGCTGCAAAGCCATACGATAACCCAGGGACGCGACCGGGCACCGGCGCGGTCGATGCTGAAAGCAATTGGATTTACCGATGAGGATCTGCGCAAGCCGATTATTGGGATTGCGAATACCTGGATCGAGACGATGCCGTGCAACTACAACCTGCGCGACTTCGCCGTGAAGGTAAAGGAAGGGATCCGCGCGGCGGGCGGCACGCCGATGGAGTTCAACACGGTGGCGATCTCCGACGGGGTGACGATGGGGACCGAGGGGATGAAGGCGAGCCTGGTGAGCCGGGACGTGATCGCGGACTCGATCGAGCTTTGTGCGCGGGGCTATATGTTTGACGGGATCGTGGCGCTGGTGGCGTGCGATAAGACGATACCGGGGGCGGCGATGGCGCTGCTGCGGTTGAATGTGCCGGGCGTGATCATGTACGGTGGCACGATCATGCCGGGCAAGCGCAACGGGATCGACCTGACGCTGCAGGATGTATTTGAGGCGGTGGGGGCGAATGCGGCGGGCAAGATCAGCGATGAGGAATTGCTGGATATCGAGAACAAGGCATGCCCGGGGCCGGGGGCCTGCGGGGGGCAGTTTACGGCGAACACGATGGCGACGATCATGGAGTTGATCGGACTGGCGCCGTTCTTCAGCGGGAGTGTGCCGCAGGTGGACCCGGCGAAGATGGACGTG
>Ga0068877_10004207_pt1 | contig 11264 bp, 10 predicted proteins | sample NOAtaG_FD_66437 | JGI IMG/M metagenome (GOLD analysis project Ga0068877, IMG submission 66437) | Freshwater lake microbial communities from Lake Erie, under a cyanobacterial bloom - NOAA_Erie_Diel6S_1000h metaG | ecosystem: Environmental > Aquatic > Freshwater > Lake | place: USA: Ohio, Lake... | reverse complement strand
CCGGGCCACCTCGTCCGCCTGGACGAAGCCGCGGAACTCGACGTGGTCGGCGATCCCCAGCGCCGCCGCCTGCGCCCGCAGCTGGCCCTCCAGCGGGCCCGAGCCGCACAGCACCAGCCGGCGACCGCTCCCGGCCGCCCGCGTCAGGGCGAAGGCCTCGATCGCCAGCCCGATGTTCTTCTTGGGCACATGCCGCGCCACCACGGTGAAGTGCCGGGCGGAAAAGGGCGCGCCGTCCGGGGCAGGCGGCGCGCCGGCCCGGCGCCGGATCGCATCCACCGGCACGCAGTCGTAGTGCATCTCGATCCGGTCCGCCGGCACGCCGAGGAAGCGCAGATAGTCCCGGCTGCGGGCGCTGGCGGCGATCGCCCCCTGGTAGGGCCGGTAGAAGGCCGACTTGATCACCTCGCGCCAAAGGTGGCGCGGATAGTCGTCGAACTTGGAGTCGTTCATCACGAAGGTGGCGACCCCGAACAGGCGGCACACCCAGGCCGCCAGCATCACGTCGGGCCTCTCGTAGTGGCAGAAGAACACCGCCGCCGGGCGGATCCGCGCCAGCGCCCGCAGCAGCGGCCACAGCAGCCCGCCGCCGGCCCCCGCCTCGCGGCGCAGGGTGATCTTCTGGAAGCCCGTCGGTTCGGGCGTCTCCCAGTCGTAGACCTGGGAGCGGCCGAACAGTTCGATCCCGACCACCCGGCGCCCCACGGCAAGCGCCACCGCTTCGGCCCGGGCGGCGTGCAACGGACCGAAATTCTCCCAGACGAAGACGGTTGGGCGAGGCTCCCGGTTGAGCGTCATGTCTGTCGCCTGGCTGCCCCTGATGGCCCCGGTGACATGAAGTTCGTCACGCGGGCAGCCGGTTCTTGCAGACGGATGTTTGCGCTGCAACAAGAGATGAAATCGACAGCGCCTGAACAATGTTACTGAACCTCGTTTCGCACTCTCTCGACGGCCATCGACGCGAGTATGTTGCATTGATGGCGCGCCTTTTCGGGGAAGGCGGCGTCGAGACGCGGCTCCTTCGACGCTGGCGGGACGCCGCCGCGGCTTCGCCCCCTGCATTCTTCCTGATGGTCGAGGAGAATTTTGCAGGCTACGCAGCGGCCGCTCTGTGGCGCGCTGTCATGGGGCGGCGGACCGTCGGCCTCTTGTTTCGAGGTCGGGAGGCTCTGGAGGGGAAGTCGCCACGACTCCGTCTGAAGCGGTGGGGCCTTCGATTGCTGCGGCGGGTTCCGGGGGTCACGACCCTGTCCATCGTCCCCTTCCGGGTCGAGCCCGGGCTCGCCGAGATCGCGGACGACTGGATTGACGATCCGCAGCTGTGGGATTTGGAGGATCTGAGTCCTGAACCGACCCCTCTGAGTGAAGCTGTTCGCGGCGCGGCTGCAGGTCGACGGCTCGTGGTGAGCCTCGGCATACAGAACGAGGCCAAGGGATTTTGCTTTCTGGCGGGCGCCTGGTCGCAGTCGCCGTCTTTGCGCGCAGATTGGCTCTTTGTGGCGGCCGGCAAGGTTGCGTCCGAGGAGCTGCCTGTCGCCGCCGAGTTCGTCGCGAACGGGGGCTACCTCGTTGACCGCTTCATCTCGGATGCCGAGCTGGCGTCGCTCTACAAGGCGGCCGATGTCATCTGGGGAGTCTATGCCCCGTTCTACGATCAAGCTTCGGGCATCTTCGGTCGGGCAGTGCAGTACGACGTGCCGATCCTGCTCCGCCGCGGTTCAGCCGTCGAGACGCACGGCCTCGAACTCGGCGCGCGGCTGGCGACGGTAGAGTACGGGGTCACCGGCGACCTTGCGGGCGCCCTGGAAGCAGCAGCCGCGGCGGAGGTGTCTCGGGGCAATCGGGCGCCTGAAATGAGAGCACGAAGCGAGGCCATTCTGCGCGCAGCGCTTATGGGCTGTTCTTGATGCGCATTGGCCGGAACGCACTCTGGAACATTGGCGAGATCATCGCCGCCAGTGTGGCGCTGTTCCTTCTGTTCAAGGTCATCGTTCATGCACTTGGCATCGAGGCGCTGGGTGTGTGGTCGCTCGTCCTTGCGACCACGTCGCTCGCCCGTCTCGCAGACGTCGGCGTCACCGGCGGCGTCGGAAAGTTTGTCGCCCAGACGAGTGTTCAGCGGGAGCGCGATCCGGCCACCCACTCGCCTCTCGCATTCATTGAAACCGCGATTGTCGCGAATGCGCTGCTGTATGCCGCCATCGCCCTCGTTGCGTACTGGCCTGCCCGGCAGGGCATCCTCGCCGTGCTTGAGGGCGCTCCGGCAGAAATCGCGGTCGAACTGCTCCCTTACGCGCTTCTGTCCTTTGCTCTCGGGAGCATGAGCGGCACGGTAGGGGCCGGGCTTCTGGGGCTTAACCGCAGCGATCTCAAGAGCCAGATCATGATCGGAGGCTACGTCCTGCAACTGATCGTGACGGTGGCCCTGATTCCCGAGTTGGGTCTGCCCGGCGTCGCGGTGGGCCAGATTGCCCAGCATCTGGCGGTGACCCTGGTGGCGTGGCTTCTCGCTTCCCGAGAGGCGGAGGGGACGTGGAGGCTGCAGCTGCCCGTGCGGCTGTCCATGTCCCTTCTCCGTCCACTGGTCAGCTACGGCATTAGGCTCCAAGGGGTGACACTTGCGTCGTTCCTGTACGAGCCGGCGGTCAAGTTTCTCATCGCCGCTGTTGGCGGCGCGGCAGCGTTGGGGCTATTCGAGATGGCGTTCCGCCTGATCACCCAGTCGCGTCAGTTTCTTGCGGCACCGTGTCAGAACTTGTTGCCGTTGTACGTCGCGACTTATGAACGGGGAGGGGGCCTCAGGACGATCTACGGTCCTGCGACGATCATTGTTGCCATTCTCGCGGCGGCCGGACTGCTGTGTCTGGTATTGGCCACCCCTTGGATCAGCTTGATCTGGATCGGGCGGGTCGAGCCACTTCTGGTGAGCTACGTGGCGATGCTCGCGGGAGGATGGCTCCTCAACATGGCGGCGATGCCTGCTTTTTATCTCGGCATGGCGTCAGGACACTTGCGTTGGAACATCCTTGGCAGCGGGCTGACCACGCTCGGCGCCGTACTGATCGGTAAAGTGCTCGGCAGCCACTTCGGTGCAGCCGGTGTCGTGGCAGCGTCATCATTTTCTGTCGCACTCGGCGCCGTCGTGATTGCGATTGGCAACACCCGGGCGGCTGGTATCGCTCTGATCCCCGCGTTTACCAGTGTGAGCACACTCGTAAACGCTGTGACGGGCAGGTTGACAGGACGAGCATGAAGCTCCTGCATCTTCTTCACACGCCGCGTCACTCCGGTGCCGAGATCCTGGTCCGGGACCTTTGCCTTGAGCACGTCCGCAACGGCGTCACTTGCGCGATCGCGGCTTTTGGCGAGGGCACGCCCGAGTTTTCTGCCGAACTGGCGAAGCTGCGTTCAGCAGGCGTCACCATCTTCACGCCATCGGCATCAGGATCCCGGTGGACGCGGCTCTCGACCTACGTCCGGGCGATGCAGTCATTTCGCCCTGACGCCATCTTCGGCCATTCGCTTCTGCCGGCCGCCTACGGGCGGCTCGCCCGCCAGTTGGTCGCGCCGAAGGCGCGCTTCATCAAGGTTGTGCACTCCAGCAGTGACGATTATCAGTCACCCCGCGTGCGGCTCGTCGAGCGCTTGCTCCAGGGGAGCACCGACGCGGTCATCACCGTCGCCCCCGGAGCTGCCGACTACTACCGCCTTCACTTTCGGCGCACCCCACGAATTGTCCTCGTAGCCAACGGTATCAACTCGGAGCCGATCCAGGCGGCTGTGGCGCAACGATCCAGGATTAGAGGCGCGCTTGGGCTGTCAGAGGGCGATCGTTTGCTCCTTCAGGTCGGACGGATCGCTCCTATCAAAAACCAGCGGCTGAGCCTTGAGGCGACCTTGCCCTTGCTGAAGGCGAACCCGCGCATGCGGTTGTGGTTCGCAGGCCTAGTGGAGGACGCGGCCTATCATGCCGCCTTGCTCGCGGACATCGAAGCTTCGGGCCTTATGGACCGTATCCTTGATTTGGGTGCCCGGAGCGATATCCCTGACCTGCTCGCCGCCGCAGACGTATACCTAATGCCATCAGCCTTGGAAGCTCAGGGTATTGCGTTCCTCGAGGCGCTCGCCAGCGGCATCCCCGTCGTCGCCTCCAGCATTCCAGCCTTCGACTTCGCCGCCGGCATGGCGCACCTTTGGAGCACGCCGCTGGACGACACGACCGCCTTCACTGACCTGGTTGCGCGCGCGCTGGCTGCGCCAGGCCGTGTGGATCGCGATCTCTCGGCCTTCACGGTCGCCGCGACGGCGCGGACCTATGAGGATTTGGCCAGGGCTGGCTAGGCCGAGAGGCGCGCCTGCGCCCAAGGTTCCCGCCGCACGATGAGCACATGCAAAACTAGCATGCCAGATAGGCGGACCAGCGTCATCGCAACTGCCGCCTCGACAAGCGATCCGCCCAGCGCCGCTACCGCTATTGCGGCCAGTCCCTCGGCGAGGCCGATCAGATCGAACAGCAGGGTGCCTTCGGCGTAGCGGGACACGCCGCGGTAGACAGCCAGCACCATGCTGCTCTGGATCACCAGGAAGGCGTAGACGAGAATTACTGCGGCGGTGTCGGCCGCTTCCGAAGCCCCCAATCCCCATTGCTCCCCACCAGCGGCCGCAAGCAAAAGGCGGGCAAGGAGTCCGAGCAGCACGACGGTTCCGGTTATCGCCGAAATAAGGACCCAGACGCTCTGGTAGGTCCGCTTGCAGTCCTCGATCCGCCCCTGAACGTGACTCCGCGCGATGTCGACCCCGGCGACGGCATTGAAGCCAGTCGAGGTCAGGACGATGTAGGTCGGCACAGTCATGATCATCAGCCACAGGCCGAACCGTTCCGCACCCCAGGCCCCTGCCAGAACCGGTATGGACACGAGCTGAATGATCGCCACCCAGACCTTGCCGATGGCGTTGGCCCCGATCCCCAGCGCGACTCTTCTACCGGTTTGAGTTCGCAAACCACCCCAGTTGATCATTGGCGGCGCGCCTCGGTCCACGTTCCATTTGCCGTTGTCACTCCCTCCCGCTGCACGACCCGCGGCGTCGGCGCCGTGGACGTCAGCGTTTGGTCACTCATCAGGTTGAGCATGGCATCCGCTGGCTCGAAGGGGTCTGCTCCGATCGCGCGGGTGGAGCCCACGATCTCTAATCCCATCTCGCCAAGGCGAATATGAGCATGTTTTCGCCCGATTCGACGCCAACACGGGTGTAGCTTGGCGCAAACTGCGCGATCTAGGCCTAAGGGCGCGGCATGCGGGAACTCGCGCCGTGCGGAGGGCGGTGCCCAAGGTCGCCATGCCGCCAACTACGGCCAGCTTGATCTTAGCCAAAACGGATCATCCCGAAAGTCCAAATGCCCGTGCAAAAACGCGAGTGCGCCAGCGATGAGGCACGCCCGAATTATAGCAGCCGACGGTAAAAAGCCTGACGAAATAACAACTTGACGGGCAGACCCAAACAAAAAAGGAGCATTCAGAATGGTGGGGCGAAGCTCCCCAATGCCAACATTCACAATCTCCGCCCGAGGCCAATGATCGCCGCACATATGGCTGCCATTGCCAAGGATATACAAACGGGCCCGAGCACAGCAACGAGTGAGCCGCGCATAACAATCGTAATGTATCCAGCAGCTAAGACGGGAGTGAGGATGGAATACACATCCTTCTCAAATCCTGCCTGCAGATAAGCACGGTCGAACGCTGCAACCGTTCGGCCTGCCACGACTGACAAAATCGCCAACCCAAGAAAGCCGAAGTCAACATAGAATTCCGCAGGCGCTGGTGCGGAAATGTTTGTAAATGTGTATCCCGCATGGGCTGCGGCATCAACTCCGGTTCCTCGACTTTTCCAATCAAGAAATTCTCTTGGCACAAAAAACAGCAATGCGGATGCGAGCTGCCTGCCGAACTCAAGTCCTTGTTCTCCCACCATGTCAACAACATTCAAGGTGGACTGAAATCCGTCGAAATCTCCAGTATTTGAAATATAGCTGACGGGCGAGAAATTGAACTCAGATCCACGTTGACCTCTGGCCAAATGATCCCAGAATGGAAATACTGTAACTTGCATTATTCCTGCCGCCAATACAAGAATTGATTTCAAAAGAGGCGTTGGTCGAATCGCAATAAATGCGAGAGATATTAGGTAGCCCGCAAACACAAACCTAGCTGTAGCTAGAGGATTGTTCACAAAAAGAAACACTGCTCCCGTTAAGCAGAACACGATCAGGTTCAGGTAAGAAAACTGTCTCTTGATCATGATAACGGATATCGCGAACGCTATAAAGCCAGAAGCCTTCGTGACTGCCAAGAGTGTCAGAAATACAGGGCCCGAGCCTCTCGCCTCGTTTATGGCCGCAATCCGCCTTGTGAATACAGGGGCTCCGAGCACAAGTACGCCAATCGCGGCGGTCGCGCAAAGCGTGGCTATCACTGCCAGTGTTAGGAATAGGTTGTGGTCTCCGGGCATCTTTACAGGCGAGGATTGAACGCGGGGGCGGATACTTGAAGAGGCGCCGAAAAGAATCACAAACATTAAAACCAAAATGGACCCGATTAGGGCGGTTTGCTCTGAGTAATTCTTGCTAAAGAATGGAAACTTATCGATGTTGAGGTGAATGAGGCCTGGACCTATGAATAGAAATACAATGTAGATCCAAGCCATAAGGGCCACTGGATTGTGGCTCGGGGAGCGCACAGTATTAATCAAAAATCCGCATGATACGGCCAATGCTAGACTAAGTGTAACAATCGCGGCTTCATAGTTATCCGTTTGTGCGGATAGGGTCATTGAGATGCCGAAAGCAATCACGAAGGCAGCTGAAAACGCGACTGCGTTCGCCCGGACTGACAAGTTGGACGGGCCGACTGTTCTATGTGACCTTCTTACGCTAATCGTCATTGCCGTTGTCCAGAGACATATTTAAGAAAAAGCCATGTTGAATTGCCATCAAGGGCTCTGCCAGCGCTTGCCGATTTGAGAGCCGCGCCCGATGGGGTGTCCAGTTGGCGCGACAGGGGGGCGCGCATGGTCACTGTGACTCCGCGAACCAGGCATGGGCGGCCGCGACCCCCTCGCGCAGTCCCACCCGCGGCGCCCAGCCCATCGCCTTCAGCGTCTCGCCGCTCATCAGCTTGCGCATGGTGCCGTCCGGCTTGCCCGGGTCGGTGCGGATCTCGCCCGTGAAGCCCACGACCTCGCACACCAGCTTCGCCAGGTCGAGGATGGCGATGTCCTCGCCCGAGCCGACGTTGACGTGGTCGTGGCCCGAATAGCGCTGCATGAGGAAGACGCAGGCGTCGGCGCAGTCGTCGGCGTGCAGGAACTCGCGCCGGGGGGTTCCGGTGCCCCAGAGGGTGATGTGGTCGGCGCCGGCCGCCTTCGCCTCATGCGCCTTGCGGATCAGGGCGGGCAGGACGTGGCTGGTCTGCAGGTCGAAATTGTCGCCGGGGCCGTACAGGTTGGTCGGCATGGCGCTGATGTAGTCGCGGCCATGCTGCTTGCGATAGGCCTGGGCCAGCTTGATGCCGGCGATCTTGGCCACGGCGTACCATTCGTTGGTGGGCTCCAGCGGGCCGGTCAGCAGGGCCGATTCCGGGATCGGCTGGGGCGCTTCCCTGGGATAGATGCAGCTGGAGCCGAGGAACAGCAGCTTGCCAACGTCGTGGCGGTGCGCCGCCTCGGTGACATTGGCCGCGATCATCAGGTTGTCATAGAGGAAGTCGGCCGGCTGGGTGTCGTTGGCCAGGATGCCCCCGACCTTCGCGGCGGCCATGAAGATGGCGTCGGGCTTCGTGTCGCCGACGAAGGCGCGCACGGCGGCGGGGTCCTTCAGATCGACCTCGGCCCGGGTGGCGGTCAGGATCTCGCAAGCCTCGGACGCCAGACGCCGGACGATGGCCGAGCCGACCATGCCGCGGTGCCCGGCGACCCAGACGCGCTTGCCGGTGAGGGGGAAGAGGACGGGGGTCGTCATGCCGGGGCCCTCTGGAACAACATGTCGGCCTGCACAGGTCCAAGCTTCGGATCGTGATGCGTGTTGAAGGCGCTTCGGAACACAAAGTCGCGAGCCTCAAGCCATGCCCTGACCTCAGGGAAAAGGGCCTGCCCCTGGTAGAGCTCGACGTAGGAACACTCGGCGTAGATGTGCGAGAGCCGGTCCAGCACGGTCTCCGCCCCTCGCAGGACCTGCAGCTCGGCGCCCTGCACGTCGAGCTTCAGCAGGATCGGGGCCACGCAGGCTTCGACAAGACCCAGTGCATCAAGGCGAGCCGTCGGCACCCGGATGGCGCTGGCCTCACGCACGTCGAATACAGCTTCCTGTGCTGCGCCGACACCGAGCAGCGAAGACGAGTCCTCCCGGCTGGCCACATGGAAAGTCGCCTCGCCGGCGGCGTCTGAAAGCGCCAAGGCATGTGCGGTGAAGCTGGCGTCGCCGTCGAAGTTGCGGCGCAGGGTCGCCAGCGGCCCGGGAAGCACCTCGAACGCGTGCAGGGTCGCATCGGGCAGGGCACGACGGGCGGCGAGGGCGAACTGGCCCTTGTTCGCGCCGACGTCGATCACTGTCGCGGGCGCAAGACGGCGCAGCAGGGCTTCATGCTCTACAGCGGCGGCGGTCCGGGTCCGCAACAGGGCGCGGGCATATGACGGTGCCGCGAGCACCCGCGCCAGTTTCACGGCCTTGCCGGCGAGGGGGAAGAGGACGGGCGCCTCAGTCGGCATTGCGGCGGCGCTCCCGCTTTTGAGCAATCGTGACTGGAGCAGTCAGCCTAGTCTGCCACAACGTGAACTCCGTGTCGTGATCCGGCGCGGTTCCGCGATTGACCCCAAGTAAAATACTTGAGGGGGCAGTGCGAGAGCCGGCACTCGACAGATATGCGATTGCGTCCCCCTTCGGAGGTTCGATCGAGGTCATAATCACGATACGTTCTGCCTGGAGAACAGGATGTCGGCCTGAAGCAGCTTCGCGTTTCCGATGTCTGAGAATCCGGGAGTAATTGTACGAACTTCGAAGCCGAACTCTTGCATGCGTGCCATGACGTCATGGGCCAGCGGGGATCCCTTGTAGAGCTCTACAAATGAAACTTCAATGTATACGTATAAGGCCCGATCTAATGCATTATGCGCTCCAGACAAAACCTCAAGCTCGTAACCCTGTGTGTCAATCTTAAGGAATACGGAAGGCGGAAAGCGATCTAAGAAGGCGTCCAATGGCTCAACTTGAACACTGATGGTGTAAACCGGTTCACTGTTCGGGGCTGCGCTAATGTGAACATCCTGCATCTCCAAGAAAGAACTGCTTTGGCTGTTTCCGGCGACAATAAAATCAAGACGGCTGGAGGCGCTGCCCAAACCAACATTAAATGTTTGCCAGTGACCATCTGCAGCGGCCTTTCGAGAGAGCTCGGAAAAAGCGTCGGGCAGCGGTTCGAACGAGCAGATTGGCGTATCTGGTAAGATCTTGCGGATTCGACTTCCATACTGGCCGTGATTGGCACCGACATCGACAATCATGCCGATACGCGGATCCATCAGTGCAGCATGTTCCTGGAAGTGAGGATTACCGCCATCAAAAGCGCGCAACTCATAGCCGAGCGACCGTAGCGCCTTGTTGGTGAGAGACTTTATGCTTCCGATCATATCTTCATTCCGAGTTTCGGCGGCGCTCCCGCTCGACGGTGACCAGGTCGGCGGCGACCATTTCGGCGCACAGGGCCTGCCACTTGGTCTCGTGCACCCAGCCCAGCTTGCGCTTCGCCTTGGCCGGGTCGCCGATCAGCAGGTCGACCTCGGTGGGGCGGAAGTAGCGCGGATCGACCTCGACATAGATCCGGCCGGTGTCGGCGCAGATCCCCTTTTCGTCGACGCCCTCGCCCTCCCAGCGCAGGGTGACGCCGATCTGGCGGAAGGCCTCGCTGACGAAGTCGCGGATGAGGGTGGTTTCGCCGGTGGCCAGCACATAGTCGTCCGGCTCGTCCTGCTGCAGCATCAGCCACATGCCGCGGACGTACTCGCGGGCGTGGCCCCAGTCGCGTTTGGCGTCGAGGTTGCCGAGGTACAGCTTGTCCTGGAAGCCCAGCTTGATGGCCGCGGCGGCGCGGGTGACCTTGCGGGTGACGAAGGTCTCGCCCCGCAGCGGGCTCTCGTGATTGAACAGGATGCCGTTGGAGGCGTGGATGCCGTAGGCCTCGCGGTAGTTCACCACGATCCAGTAGGCGTAGAGCTTGGCCGCGGCATAGGGGCTGCGCGGATAGAAGGGGGTGGTCTCCGACTGTGGGACCTCCTGCACCAGGCCGTACAGTTCCGAGGTCGAGGCCTGGTAGAAGCGGGTCTTCTTCTCGAGCCCCAGGATGCGGATCGCCTCGAGCAGCCGCAGCGTGCCGACGGCGTCGGCGTTGGCCGTGTACTCGGGCGTGTCGAACGACACCTGCACATGGCTCTGGGCGGCGAGGTTGTAGATCTCGTCCGGCTGCGTCTGCTGCACGATACGGATCAGGTTGGTAGAGTCCGTCAGGTCGCCATAGTGCAGGATGAAGCGCGGATCCGGATCGTGCGGCTCCTGGTAGATGTGGTCGATCCGCCCCGTGTTGAACGACGACGAGCGCCGCTTGAGGCCATGGACCACATAGCCCTTTTCCAGCAGCAGTTCCGACAGATAGGCGCCGTCCTGCCCCGTCACGCCCGTGATGAGCGCGACCTTACCGTTCCACTCAGTCCGCATGTATCCCCCGACGCGCGGCCCTCCGCCTACGACGGGTTGCAACCTATCATCGCCGGATGACGGGGGCGAGCCCCCATGTTGCACTGCAATCGAGCTTGATTGGCCGGCCGGTGCCGGCGCGGGTTTACGCCTCCACCGCCCGCCAGGTCAGGGGGTCGCCGGGGGTCTGGCGGGCGATCCAGGTGTAGGGGGTCTGGTCCCAGCGGCGGATCCAGGGGCTGAGGTTGTCCAGCACCAGGGCGCCCTTGTCGGTGTCGATCAGCAGCACGGCGTGGGACTCGCCGCGGCGGGTCTCGACCAGGGCGATCGACAGGGCGCGGGCTGGAACCCCGGCTTGAATAAGCGCGGCGCGCTTGGCCAGGGCGTAGTCCTCGCAGTCGCCGACGCCGGCCTCGCCCAGGGCCCACTGGTCCGGGCGGCCATAGACGGCGCTGTCCTCGCGGTGGCGGATGGCGCGGTTGACCTCGCGGTTGATGCGCTGGACGCGGCGCCAGTCGGCGCG
>Ga0068877_10004204_pt1 | contig 11268 bp, 10 predicted proteins | sample NOAtaG_FD_66437 | JGI IMG/M metagenome (GOLD analysis project Ga0068877, IMG submission 66437) | Freshwater lake microbial communities from Lake Erie, under a cyanobacterial bloom - NOAA_Erie_Diel6S_1000h metaG | ecosystem: Environmental > Aquatic > Freshwater > Lake | place: USA: Ohio, Lake... | reverse complement strand
GGCCCTGATGGAACGACGGAGGTATTGGAAGGAACAACCGTCCATCCGATCTGGTCCGTAGATCGCAACTGTCATTACTATTGAATCTCTACGAGCAGGATCGAGACATCATCCAAAGGCCCCTTGGGCTTGCACCACTCATTCACGATCTCTCGGACATGGATAACTTGATCACCCAGTGTTTTCTCGCGGCTGGCATCTAGCTCGTCAAGCATTCGTTGGTTTGTAAGCTGCTCCAGACTCGCATCCATCGCTTCGGGGACTCCGTCCGAATAGAGTAACAATCGGTCGCCGGTAGCCAACTGCAGTGTAAACTCGTCAAACTCAACATCGTCCACCCATCCGACGGCCAGCCCCTCGCCTGACGCAAACACGGCCTTCTGGCCTTTGGGCAGATGTACCGGTTGTGGGTGCCCTGCACATGCATATCGAAAGAGCTTGGTTCGAAGATCGAGAACGCCGTATAGAATCGTAAAATGCAGACCTCCCTGGCTTTCCATGGGGAAACGCTTGTTCAGCTCACCGACGACAGTCGTTGGTGGAGTGACGACACGTTTGCCCGTGAAAGGATCGAGCCTTACTAGAAGCGATGTTGCAGAAACAACCGTACTGAGGACTCGACCAATCGCAACAGCCAACAATGCGGATGCAGCTCCATGCCCACAAACGTCCACTACGTACAAGCCGAGAGTGTTCTCGTCGAGCTTTGCGTAGTTGAGGAAATCACCCGCTAGCTCCTCGCATGGAGTGTAGTCCCAGGCGATTGCGACCTCGGGAATCTCGATCGGTTCGTTCGGCAGCAATGATTGCTGCATTCGGGCGGCTGCCTGCAGATCGCGTTTCATCCGACTGTTGAGCTCATTCAACTGGCTGTTCAGCGATTCGAGTTGAGTGTTCCATGCGGAGAGTTTTTCTTTAGCCAAAATCAAGTATTCATTACTGCGGTGCAGTTCTTTGTTCTTTTCGACCGCATTTTCAAAAACGGAAACGAGCAAGTTTAGAGTCTGCTGACGTCCTGAACGTACTTCGTAAACCTGCCCTCCGAGAGTTACCGGAATGGTACTCGACGATTCAAGATCTACGTCTTGAATTGGATTCGATCGAAGATCTTCGATCCTTGCAATAAGAAATTTGATATCGTACGGTTTCGTAATATAGTTATCAGCACCTGCGGCTAGCCCCTTGATAATGTCCTCGGCATCGTTCAAGGTAGACAGCAAGATCACTGGGCAGCGTTTCAGCTCTTCACTCTGTTTGATCGCATTACAAAGTTCGTAACCGTTCATTTTCGGCATCTCGATATCCGACACGACAATGTCGGGCTTCAGCTTCTGCGCTAGCTCCAGTGCTAATTCGCCGTTGATACCGACATGTGCATCGTACCCGGCTGCGATGAGGCGCTGCTGAAGCACTTTTCCTTGAACTCTGCTATCCTCTGCAATGACAACAATAGGGGTGGTACGATTCATGTCTGTTTGGATGTTAGATGTGTAATTCAAATGTTGTTACGCAATGATGCATCGGGGTTACGACGGTTTTTCTCGACAATGCGTACGATCCAGGATGCCATCTTTTCCAACGGCACCACTCGATCCGCTAATTGCTCTTCAACGACGACCTTGGGCATGCCGTATACGGTGCAACCGTCTGGATGCTGCGCCAAAACCGAACCACCGAGTTGCTTGATCATTCTACAGCCTTCCGTTCCATCCCGACCCATACCCGTAAGGATCACGCCTAGGAGATTGCCGGCATAGATATTGCATGCTGCTCGAAAGGTAAAGTCGACCGCAGGTCGACAATTATGCTCGTGCGGAAGATCCGATGTGCGGATGACCGGCGTGCGATTCACACGTTCAAGTCCCATATGCAATCCACCCTGTGCAATATAAACATGATTGGCTTCGACTTTCATTCCATCCTCAGCTTCATGAACCGGGAGTTGACTTACCTCGCCAATTCGTCTGGCCAACGATTGAGTGTACTTGGGTGGCATATGTTGCACTACAAACACGGGAACCCCAAGTGTTTTCGGCAGCTTCGGAATCACTTCTCGAAGCGCCATTGGGCCGCCCGTCGACGTGCCGATTAAGACTGCATCGATTCGAGCATTCCGTGCTTCGGTTCGCATTTCATGAAATGCAGCATTGCCTCCTGGGTACTGAGTCGTGTGGTGGAGAGGCAATTCCTCGTTTTGAATTCGTCTCGCGTTTGCCGATTGTGTCCTTGCTTTCTTGATCGGCATCGACAGGGTGCGACTCTGTTGAAACGCTTTAATCTTATCCGCCAGGAGACCCTCCAGTTGCATGCGATTGGTGTTTGGGTCGGGGTTGCTTGGCTTTTGAATAAAGTCGAATGCACCTGCGAGTAGTGCGTCCGTGGTCACTTGCGCTCCATGTGCCGTTAGGCTACTAATCATAATTGCTTTGACTGGAAGTCGATGTTTCTTGATTTCGCGAAGCAGTTCCAGTCCATTCATATCGGGCATTTGAACGTCGAGTGTCAAAAGATCCGGATGCAGTTCCGGTATCTTTTCCAGTGCCTCTTTTCCAGTGCAGGCAAATCCAACGACTTCGACTTCGGATATTTTGCGAAGTACATTCCTGACAAATTGCCGGTAAAGCCCCGAATCGTCCACCACCATGACACGTACCGTCATTGGATACGTCCTTGCTTTTCGAACAGGCTGATCAATTGCGATTTGTCGAATGGCTTAACGACAAAATCGATTGCACCGAGCCGAATACACTCAGCTAGTTTCTCTCGTTGATTCAAAGCACTCACCATGCAAACTCTAGCGTTGGGGGCTTCTTGACGAATGGCCCGAAGTGCTTCCACTCCATCCATCGAAGGCATGACAATATCCATTGTCACGAGGTCGGGTTTCAAACGGCGAAACATTTCGATCGCTTGGTTTCCATCGGCAGCTTCTCCCACGACTTCCCATCCGGCTTGGGTTGCTATCTCGCGAATACGTAGCCGCATGATCATGGCATCGTCTACGATTAGAAGTCTATTGCTCATCTCGGTAATCTCAACGTGTTCTCGTTGTCTTGGGGATATTGCAATCATATCTGGACGACGGTTTGGCCAACGACATGAATGTGAACCAACCCTGAGTCGACGTCGACAACCATCCGCCGACCAAATGTACCTCCAACGTGTCGCGCCAGGATCGGGATTTGGTGGACCTTTAACATTTCTTCTACCGCCACGATGTTCAGTTCGCCTATGGTGTTAGTGCTGTTGGAGGAAACATGTGAAAACATATTCGCGCCACCAGCAATTTTTGCGGTCAAGGATAATTTCGCGCCTCTTGCGAGAGCAGTCATTTGTCGAATCGCTTCCGGAATCGCTGTGTCTGCGTATTTCCCAAGCGATTCACCTCGCCCCATTGAATTGGGCATCACGACGTGTGCCAATCCCACTACCTTCAGTTTGCGTTCATACAGTGCGACACCGATACATGAACCCAGTAGCGTTTTCAGTATTCCTGTCTGGTGCAACACTCCTATCTCTGCCATCTTGACCAACCGTCCATCTGTCTCAGCGATGTTGCTCACCGAAGATTCCTCGCGAGATGGTCAAGAACTTGGGCATCGGGGATCAGCAGTAATCGCCACGCGATAGGCATGTTATCGGCCGAGAACTGAGCATTGCCAACAAGTACCGTTTCAAACTCACACACTTGGTCCGTTAACGCAAATTGCATGATGGATGCGGCAAAATCGCGAATAAACGCGGGGGGAGTTGGTAGCCAACTCCGGTCGAGTGCAAGCCGATCCGCTTCTTCGTAGGAGTCGGCTACAGGAAAAACGAGAGCGAGCGAGTTCAGAAACGCACAGCCTACGATGTTTGTAGTCTCCGTCGCAGCGGATATCTCAATCTCCCCCCAAAACTCCGACCGTGATTCTCGAGTCAGCAGCATATCGCAAAGCTCTAGGCCGCACTTGTCGTCAAACCCTAGCAACATTTGACCGCTTATTCCGCCAGAGACTCGCATACAACATGCGCAAACAATAGCATCGGCCGGACCTAGTAACTCCGTTGCCGTTTCCAACGAAACCTGCTTGAGTTGCTCCAGCGATACGTGCACATGACGTCCCAACCATGTCGATAATGCTTGCGAAGCGTCCGACGCTCCACCGCGAATGTACGACGCCAACGTCTCTAGTTGTTGCGTGTTCAACGAGATCATATAGTTGCCATGGAACGTTGTAGCGGGCGTTCGCGCAGCCGCTGTCGAGCCAGCTCCAAACAGGAGACGACATCCAGCAACAAGCAAACGGAGCCATCCCCCAAAATGCTGGCACCCGCCACTCCACGAATATGAGTGAAGTTTTCATCGAGCGACTTCACCACAACGTCTTGGCACCCCCTTAGTGCTGAAACCACCAAGCCCATCGACTTTGTGCTTGAAGCTAGTATCAGCACACTTGAGGTGTCTCCATTGCATTCCGATTCCATCTTCAAATCGTGCGAGTTCGAGTACTTTACTTCGTGCCAATCGAATATATCCTCGATGCGAACCAGCGGGATGAACTCTCCACGTACCTCAATCGAGTCCCGTCCGTGAACCGAGATGATGTCCTTATCCCGAACCGATACAATTTCGCGAACGTTCTCAATCGGTGCAGCAAACGTGCCCTGTCGAAGCTGAAATAGCAAGCTGCGAATAATCGCCAACGTCAGCGGCAATCGAATAACGAACCGCGTTCCCTTCCCCAAAGTCGAATCGACTTCAATCGTACCGTTTAATTCGCTGATGCGAGTCTTCACAATATCCATACCTACGCCACGTCCAGATATGTCCGATACGACCTCCGCGGTACTGAAACCTGGAGTCCAAACGAACTGAGCAATCTCGTAATCCGACATCATATCCGCTTCCATCGCGGAAACGAGACCTCGCTCGATAGCTCTTCGTTTGACTTTTTCGGTATTGATGCCACCGCCATCGTCCGAGATGGTGATCAAGACATTGTTGCCGCTATGAGCTGCTTCCAGTGTCAGTGTTCCCTCCTCAGGTTTCGCTCGACTGCGTCGCACTGACTCGGATTCCAACCCGTGATCGATGGCATTGCGCACTAGGTGTACCAGCGGGTCACCTAGTTCATCTATCATCCGCTTATCGAGCTCCGTGTTCTCCCCTCGAATGATGAAGTTTACTTTCTTTCCCAACTCGCAAGAGATATCGCGGACAGTTCGTTTAAAACGATTGAAGAGTGGTCCAACAGGGACCATTCGTGTGTCCAGCACGCCACGTTGCAGCCCGTCGGAAACTCGTGAGAATTGATCGATGGCTTCGTTGAGCTGGATAAAGCTCCGTCGCCCGCGTTCGAGTGTATGGAGCTGTTCTTCGAGCGCCGTTACCGTTGAGCGAATTTCCGCATAACGATCGTCGACTGCGCGAATTTTTTCTTCTTGAGTCGATGCATCCGCCGTTGTTGGTGCACGCAACAACTCACATAAATCACGCAACTGCGATATCAGTCCTGACTTCTTGAACGTATCTGTCATTTGCGAAGCGAGTTGCACGAAACGGGCACGATTGACCACCAACTCCCCTGCCAAATTCATCAACCGATCAAGACGCTGGATGTCGACCCTAAGCGTTTCCACTACCTTGCTGGATGCATCGTGAGCCTGGGTAGCCACTTCATGGTTTAATGTTGTGGTACTCGAACTTTGAGGAGGCTCTGAGCTAGACAGCTCCTCGATACTGGCAGGAGTTTCTTGATGGATGCTCAGGTTTTCAAGGGGTTCTGACGCAACGGAGGACAACTCCACTGCGTGGGATGGAGGAACATGGGCAACCAATGGCTCTTCGATTGGTTCGTCGCAGACATCATCGATTTCGATTAGCTCTACACCTAAGATGTCAACAGCAGATCGCAAGTCAAAATCCTCCTTCGTGGTTTCCAACCAAACCTGAAGTGTGCGTAATTCGGAGAGGCTTCCGAACTCGTCAATGTCAGGGCTGGTGCGTCCGATTACGGCCAGACCACTCAATCTGGCGAGGATAAGCTCTGCCTTGAGTTCGGGCAATTCGATTGTTCGATCGAGATAAACAACGATTCTTTTCTGAACATTGACACCACGTAGTGCTGCAGTCGCATCGATAACTTTTAGACCATCAGATGAAGAAGACTGATTCGGCTCAATAAATGAGCCATTCTTTTCATCAGCAGTGGTTACACTTCCCGCGAATGGCATCTCCGCAGTAAATTGAGAGAGCTGTTCGATCAAGTCCGGCGCACTAGCTAGAGGACGGCCCTCACGCAGCATATCGACGGCGTTGCGAAGAAAGTCGACGCACTTGAGGATCAGGTTCATCATCGATCGGTCAAGTGTTTTGATACCTGACCGAAGATGTTCAAAGTGATTCTCCAAGTGATGCGTCAATAGCGTAATACTATCAAGGCCCATCATGGCAGCCGCTCCTTTGATCGAGTGGATCAATCGAAACGACTCGTTAAGATGCGTAGGGCTATCGGGGTTGGTCTCTAAGACTAGCAAGACTTCGACGAGATCGTCCAATTGTTCTGACGTCTCATCGACGAACATTTGGATATACTCGACCATCTCATCCGAAGGCATACCTGTTGAAAAGTTGAAATCATCGTTCACGATCGTATCTTGACCTATTGCTTTTGATAGAGAAACGTACCGCGTTTTTGGAGCATACCCAGCATGTCGTAAACACCCTCCGAAGGCCCGACGACTAAGTAACCACCACAGACCAGGGATCGAACAAGATTTTCAATGACCTTTGCTTTCGACTCCCGATCGAAATAAATCAAGACATTTCGAAGCCAAATACAGTCGAATGGCGCTTCGCCGAGTGGCTTCATCAAATTGTGATGCTTGAATTTGACCATTTGCTTGATAGTGGGGCGCAGTTGAAATTCGCCTGACCTATCCTCCGAAAAGTAGCGACGAACCTTGGCATCATCCATTTCTTGCATGGTGCGTTTTCGGTAGACCGCGTCGCGAGCCAATTTCAGAGACGACTCGCTGATGTCGGTGCCCAGAATTTGAATCGTCCAGCCTCGCAACGGAACACTTGCCTCAGCAAGACACATGGCAATGGAATACGGTTCTTCGCCGGAACTGCATGCAGCTGACCAAACTCGCAGGTTTGGTTCTCGTCGTGCATCTGCTTTGTCGCGGAGCAACTCGCCTATATACACATTCTTGAACCACTCGAAATTGCTTTGGGTACGGAAGAAAGAAGTTTCATTCGTTGTAATGGCATCTATGAATTCAACTAGTTCTATTGCTCCAAGCTTGGAGGTAATGAACCGATAGTAAGTCGCGAAATCAGCGCAATTGGAAGGTTGCAGGCGTCGGCGAATTCGGTTGCTTACCAAAGTGATCTTCGACAGATCGATTTTGATGCCACACCGGTCGTAAATGAACTTTTGGAACAACTCGAATTGCTGCGGTGTAAGTCGTTCCGGTTCCTTCATGACGTTTGTCCGCAACATTAAATTCTAAACTTGGCAACAAGATCGCGAAGACTTTGAGCTTGCGCCCCCAGTTGCTCAGCGCTTGCAGCCATTTCTTCTGACGCGGCAGCGTTGGATTCTGTAGTATCCGAAACGCTTCGAATGGCTGCCTTCACTTCTTGAGCACTTGTTGCCTGAGCTTCCGTGGAGGCAGCGATTTGACCTATACCATCCGCGGTATCGTCGACGGATTCTACAATCTTCTTCAACGAATCGCCAACCTTCTTGGAGAGGCTAGCCCCTTCTTCAACTCGGCGAGACGACTCTTTGATCAATTTGGTGATCTCCTTGGCCGCTTCGCTGGATCTTTCTGCAAGCTTGCGAACTTCGTCGGCAACCACAGCAAAACCTAGCCCGTGTTCGCCAGCGCGAGCGGCTTCAATGGCTGCGTTGAGTGCCAGTAAGTTGGTTTGGCTTGCAATCTCGCTGATCACCTGGATGATTTCATTGATCTGCTCACTCGATTTCTGAATCATCTTCATGGCATTTACAGCCTCCTCGACCGTAGTACCACCCCCTTTGGCCAGCTTGGAAGTTTCGACAGCTTTGCCTTTGGCGATGTTGGCATTTTTCGAGATAACTTCCATAGCCTCGATCATTTGAGCGACACTCGCAGTCATCTCTTCGACAGATGCTGCTTGCGTTTGTGCACCTTCGCTGAGATTTGCGCTGCTTTCGGCAATAGTCCGAGCGCCTTCGTTCTGCTGTTGTGCGGCGGCCATGACTTCGCTAATGATCGATCTTAGATCGCAAATCATCTTACTCAGGCTGCTTCCAAGACGTCCCATATCGTCGCTTCCGCTGACGAGCACTTGTTGTGTCAAGTCACCTTTCGAGGCTGCCTGAACGTTTAACGATAGTTCATTCACTTTTGATTCGAGAGCTCGTTTTTCTTCGGCTTGTTGATTCTGAATTGCATCCTCGCGTTCCTTGGCACGAATCTCGCGCATGGCATCTTCGGTCACATCTGCAGCAAGCTTCACGACTTTGGTAGTCATCCCATTTTCATCGATCACCGGACTATACGCAGCCTGTAAGTAAATCTCGCGCCCACCTTTCCCTATTCGCTTGAAACGAGCTACTTTAAATATGCCCTGACCAAGCTCATACCAAAAGTCACGGTACTCGGCCGACATCCGGTGATCTGGATCGACAAAAAGACTGTGGTGCCGTCCTTTTATCTCTTCGAGGGTATAGCCGATGGTTTGAAGGAAATTCGCATTGGCCCAAAGAATGGTGCCGTCGACCGTGAACTCGATCATTGCCATTGACCGACTAAACGCATCGAACATAGCGCTCTTTGATTCCTGCTTGTCGATAGTACCTGTCTTTTTTGCTGGCGCTTTGGCCGAGGGAGATTTTCGACCGTTGCTCTTGGGCGTTGGAATGATATTGTCGGCCATTGTGGGTAGGCTCCAGTCGGATTCAGATGAAAAAAAGGATTTGGGAGTAGCAGTCGCAATCGCAACGCGACGCGTCAACGTCGACTACTGGATTGCTATTTTTGAATTGTGTTGCGTGGAAGTTCAGGAAGAGCGATTTTGCTCACTTGTTCTAGTTTCTGCAGATCAAGTAGTTCTTCTACCTCGAGAAGGACAATAAGCTCTTCGCCAACCCGAGCGAATCCAGAAATGTAGCTGGCACCGTGCCCGGTTACCGTTTCCGGGGCTGCATGCACAGCGTCTTGAGAGATACGTACGACTTGGGTAACAGTGTCGACAGTGCATCCAATCGTTCTCTTGCCAACATTGACGACAATCGTACGAGTCTCCGTATCGATCTGCTTAGGCTCTAAACCAAACAGTTTGCGCAGATTGACGATCGGGATAATGGAGCCGCGTAGGTTCGCAACCCCTTCCACGTAATCTGGGACTTGAGGCGTCCTGGTGACTTGGCTGAGGATGACAATCTCTTGAATCTGCGCGATCCGAAACGCGTACGTTTGATTCTCGATACGGAACGCAACAAATTGAGCGACATTCCGCGTAAGGTTGTCCGACATTACATTCGAAGTCTTCAAGATGGAGGTAGCCAGAAAAAATGGGACCAAGTCATTGGGATGTTCAATATTAAGCCATTACCGGCGTGGTTTATCATAGTCAGACCCGGATTAGGCTCAAGAAAAGAGACTCTTTTCGGGAAATTCCATTCGCGTTTTTGTCTCCATCTCAGAAAATGCCGCGTTACATCGAGCAGAAGCCACAAGGATTCAGGACAGGTTCTGTGTTCGAACTTTCTGCCTGCCAATCATCTGGCCAGCGTGAACTTTCTCGCTATCGCTAATTCTTCGTCGGTTTTGATAACGAGAATACGAGGTGAGTCCTCATTGAGACAGCGAAAGGTGATGTCTGCAATGCCATCCTCAAATACTAGTGATTGATTGATTTCTTCCTCTATCTTGCATCCGATACACCCCAGCGTCTCGACGACGCGGGATCGGATCTCGGGTGAGTTTTCTCCCACACCTGCAGAAAACACCAGTACATCCAATCCACCAAGCAGCGCAAAGTAACTGCCAATCGTCTTTTGGATTCGCCGGACATAAATATCAATCGCCAACATTGCCGATGGGTCTTGTGAGTGAACGCGTTCTAGAACACGTCGAATATCAGACTCGCCACACAATCCCAATAGACCGCTTTCTTTGTTGAGAATGCGATCGATGTCGTCTGCGGTTCGTGGTGTATTGCGAAGCATGTAGAGAATGATTCCTGGATCGATATCACCGCATCGCGTTCCCATGACCAATCCTTCCATGGGCGTTAGGCCCATGCTGGTGTCGATAGGTCGATTTCCTCGAATGGCAGCCGCGCTCGCTCCACCTCCTAGATGCAATGTGATGAGCCTTAGTTGCATTGGATCCAAATCGCGATCCGCAAAGTAGCTTGTGGCCCGCTCCATCAAGTATTCGTGTGATGTTCCGTGCGCACCATACCGACGAATTTGGTGCTGCTCCAGCCACGAGTCAGGAATTGCATATCGATAAGCGACGGGTGGCAATGCTCCGAAAAACGACGTATCAAAGACCATGTACTGCGACGTACTCGAACGAGTCTGCCAAACGTACTCAATCACACACCGTGCAGGCGGATTGTGCAACGGAGCCAGTTGATCGAGCTTGCCTAGCAATTTAAGATTTGAACGATTCACCAATGAAGGTTGTTGGAAAAAATCGCCGCCGTGAACGACGCGATATCCAATCGCATCAAAAGGTGAATTTGCTAGCCGACGGAAGAGCTTTTCTACAGCATCGATTGCATTTGCTGCATCGCCATCCGGTTGTCCAATTCGATCGAAGATTCCATGTTCGTTACGGATCTGCGAATCGGGATCTAGAATCGCATACTTGAGCGACGTGCTCCCAACATTGATGACGAGAATTCTCATCCTCAGCTTTTCTCGCTTTAGAACAATTCGCGGATCTCTTTGAAACCGAAGTCCACGAGAGGAAATGGTCGACCTGCGGGGCCAGGGAGATGGGTCTCGACGTCAAGACCAAGGGAATGGAATATAGTGGCAACGATCTCAGGCGGTTCGGTAGGTCGATCGACGGGAACGGCACCGATCGGATCACTTGCTCCTACAATACGCCCTCCCTGCACGCCACCGCCAGCAAAATAGACGGTGAAACATTGAGGCCAATGGTCTCGTCCACCTGCTGGATTGACTTTCGGGGTTCGTCCAAACTCGGCTAGATTGCAAACCATCGTGTCGTCCAATAGTCCTCGTTGATCGAGATCTTCAATCAATGCGGAGT
>Ga0068877_10004203_pt1 | contig 11270 bp, 13 predicted proteins | sample NOAtaG_FD_66437 | JGI IMG/M metagenome (GOLD analysis project Ga0068877, IMG submission 66437) | Freshwater lake microbial communities from Lake Erie, under a cyanobacterial bloom - NOAA_Erie_Diel6S_1000h metaG | ecosystem: Environmental > Aquatic > Freshwater > Lake | place: USA: Ohio, Lake... | reverse complement strand
TGCTGCAGGCAGTCACGCAAATTCAGGATCAGAGCATCGGTCAGGCGGTCAAGTTCATTGCCGTTTCGGCTTCGATCGCCCTGTCTGCGGCCTGGACCGGCAGCGAGCTACTCGTGTTCGGTCAGTCCGTCATCAGGAATGTCGCGATTATGCGGGTGGCGTCATGAGCGCTGCCTGCCGGCCCGTACCAATGCTCGCGCTGAGTGGCCTGGCCTCGCTGGGCCCGCTTCTGCTACGGCGCGGGGTCACTGCGATCGTCACTGCGATCGCCGCGCTGGCCGCTGCGACTCTCGCGCCGTGGCTCGGACCTGCTTACGCGGCACAGCCGCACTACCGGTCCCAGGTCTGGGAGTACCAGGCCAACGGCGAGCAAGTCGGCGACGTGCTCCGGCAGTTCGCTGCAAGTCAGGGGCTGCTGATCCAGGTCGACGAGGCCGTCCGCGGCGAGATCAGCGCGCGGCTTCGCTTCAACACAAACGCGGTGCTCGACTCGCTGGCGCAAATGGCCGGACTCACCTGGTACTACGACGGTGCCATCGTCTACGTATATCCGGCAAGGGCTGCCAGAACGCACGCCTACTCCGTCACCAGCGGCACGGCTGAATCCGTGATCGGCGTCATCAAGCGCACCGGTATCTACGATGCGCGCTTTCCGCTGAACTACGACGAGCCCTCCGGCGTCTTGCTCGTCTCCGGCCCGCCGCGGTATGTAGAGCTGGTTGGCGCCATCGCGCAGATCGTCGACGGCTCGGCTGGCAAGCGGGGTCTGGCCGTCACGCGCGTGTACACCCTGAAGTACGCGTGGGCCGACGACATGCGCTTTTCCGTCGGCGGCAAGGCGGTCGACGTGCCTGGGGTCGCCAGCGTCCTGCGCGACGTATTTGGTCAGGAAAAGGGCGGTGCGGCGCGCTTGCAGCGCGTCGACGATGGTCAGGGAGCTGTTCAAAGGCTGGGGTCGGTTGCCGGCGGCGCGGGCGGTGGCGGTGGTGGCGTCGGCGGTGACAAGAAAAGCGGTAGCGCGTCGGAGCGAAACGCCGACCGGCTGATCCGATCCATCGTCGGGTCCGACCGCGCCGGCGGCGACGAAACAAGTGCATTCGATACCGACATCCCTCGGTTTCGCGCCGATCAGCGCCTGAACGCTGTGATCATCCGCGACGTGCAGGAGCGCCACCAGCAGTACGAGGCGCTGATTCGATCGCTGGATCGCCAGCCGATGCTCGTTGAGATCGAAGCGACCATCATCACTGTCGAACGCAACGCGCTTGAGTCGCTCGGTGTCGACTGGGCGATCAACGCCTCGAACGTGAGCGGCAGCATGGGTTCGGGTTCGACTCCGCAGCCGCCCCGGCAGGGCTTTGGCACGTTGGCCGACGCCGTGGGTGGGGTCCTGCCGCAGGGCGCGGTCGTGACCACACTGTCGGGTAGCGCTGCGCGCAACTTCATCGCCCGCATCAACGCCTTGGCGACTAGGGGCGACGCGGCGATCACCGCTCGCCCTCGGGTCCTCACCATCGACAACAGCGAAGCTCTCATCGAGGATCGCAAGGACTTTTATGTCCGGGTTGCCGGTGCTTACGACGCGCAACTGTTCAATGTCAGCGCAAGCACCACGCTGCGGGTGACTCCCATGGTGGTTGAAGAGGCGACCTTTCGGCGCATCAAGCTCGCGGTGCGAGTGGAGGACGGCTCGATTACCGACAACCGGGTCGATCAGGTCCCGGTGACCCGAAGGGCAGGGCTGGCGACGCAGGCCTTCATCACCGACGGAGAGAGTCTCCTCGTCGGTGGCTATGCCGTCGACGAAGACACTGCCGGCAAGACGGGCGTGATTGGGCTTTCCAAGATCCCGTTCATCGGCGCGTTGTTCACGAGTACGAGTCGCAATTCCCGTCGCTCAGAGCGGCTGTTTCTAATCACGCCGCGCGCGGTGCAGCTATGAACGTCCTGGAGCGCCCCGAGAGGCGCGATCACGACAACGAGGATGCGCTGGCGCCCGCGCCTCGTGCCGCGCTGGTGGTCACCCGCGGTCGGCACGACGGCGCACGGGTCGAGTTGACGCCAGGGCAGCACCTAATCGGCGCCGACGCCGACTGCGACGTTGTACTGAGCGACAGCGGCATTACACGCCGGCACTGCCTGCTCGACGTGCGAGCCCAGGAGTTGACCCTCACCACGATCGAAGCGGCGAAGGTTTATCTCAACGGACACGCGCAAAGCGGCGTTGGCATCGTCGTGCCCAGCGGCTCCGCGCTCCTCATTGGTGAGGCGTGCCTGATCGCCGAGCATCTAGCCGCGGCGGCGGCGCCCGGGGATTCCCCCGCAACTCGGGCCGCCGTGCCGCAAATCAGCGACTCCAGACGTGGCCCGGGGCGCGTCATGGACTGGCTCGCCGCTTGGGGCGTGATGGTCGCCAGCGTGGCCGGAATTGGCATGGCAGCGACGGTTCCCAGTGCGATGACCTCGCCCGCCAGCGGGAAGCCCGCCTTTGATCTCCAAGATTTGCAGGCCACTTTCGGCGCCATCGGTGGCAAAGAGCTTCAGGTACGAGTCGGAAAGGACGGCCAAGTGCGACTCGAGGGCTTCGTCGGCGACGAATCGGCCGCCGCCGAGTTGCGTCGCCGCTCAGCCCGGCTTCCAGGCGTTCCGATCGAGCACGGCTACCAAGTGGTCGAGTCGCTACATCGGCAAATCCTGGGCTACCTGGCAGAGCGCAACGTCCAGCTGATCTACCGCGGCCAAGGAAGCTTCGTCGCTTCAGGGCGCGCGCTGAGCATCCGGTTTCGGCAGCGGGTGGCAGAGTTGACCCATGAGCTGAGCGGGGTGGTCTCTTTGGACTTCGGCGCAGTCGAGGCGCCGTATCCGCCAGGCGAGAAGCGCCCTTTGCCGCTGCGCATCGTCAGCATTCAAGTCTCGGCTCCGGCCCAGTTTTCGACCTCGGATGGCGTTCGCTACTTTGTCGGCGCGCGGCTGCCAGACGGTGCCGAGGTCGTCAGCATTCAACCCGATCGGGTGCTGTTTCGCCGCGAGGGCCACCCGATCGTTTATCGACTATCTCGCGAGGAGGTAAGCAATGACCGCAATGACTGAACATGAAGTGCGCGAGCTCTTCGAGAACGTAGAGGAGACGCTGCTCTCCGACGACAGCGGCAGCAATGCACGCAAGATGATCGGATTCTTCAATCTCTGCGCGGCGCGCATCAAGAGCGTGGCGGCTACCGCACCGTTGGATGAGCGCAAGGAAGCAACCGCGGTGCTGTCGGCACTCGATGCTGCAAGGGACATCATCGAGCAGGTGTGGGCCAATGTCCACGCTGGGAAGCGGCTGCCTTAGCTTCTAAGGCGGTTGTCGTCGGCTGCATCGCCCGAGCGCCGAACGTCGATTTCAACGGGCATGGCTCAATACTGAAAGGAAGTGTCATGGCAGGAGCAGTAGTCGCCGGCGGCGGTAATGGCGCAAATGCGCTGGGTCAGCAGCAAGGTCTTAACGAGATGCCGAGAAATGCGGACGGCACCATCAACTACGGCGCGTGGGCCGAGGACAACATCAAGAATCAGCAGGAGCAATTTGCGGCCATGCAGAAGGTTTCCGAGGCGATGACGGACATTCAGTTTCAGAAGTCGACTCTCGAAGCGCTGCAGTCGGCCAAGAAAGGCCGCGCGGACAAGTTTGCCGAGCAAATCAAGGACATGTACCGCTGATTCTTTCGCGATGGGCAGACGCGCCGTCTGCCCCCGCTACCCACGCCAACAACGCAGAAAGCTCGCGGACAGTGCCTCACCGTCCGACGAATCAGGAACGCCATATCAAGGAGGCCCTTCAATGCAATCGCTCAACCAATATGCCCGGCAAGGGTCGGCGCGGCCCCTCACCTCGGACAACGCCTTCAATCCGGTGGTTTACGGATTGAACATGACTGCGCTGGCGGGCGTGGAGCACGACATCGACCGCGCGGACGAAGTGTTCCGCGTCACGCGCGCGGCGCTCAGTTCGCCGCTAAGCCTCGATACGGCCCGCGTCATCGCGCTCGCGAAGGCCGGCCGGACCGCGACGGCCGAGGAGCTGCTGCGCCGTGATGTTCTCAGCGTATGTCCAGAACACGAGCACGGCCAACTCGTCCTGGCCTCTCTGATCATGATGCGAGAGGGCGCGGGTTGGCGAGAGATCCTCGAACGGCTGCGGGCCGTCAGCGACGACGAAGAGATTCGTCGCGCGGCGATCGAGTCGCTTGAGGCCGTTGATGCCTGATTGAACGGGAGGATCAGCCATGTCAACAAGCCTGAGTGTTCAGCCTGCATCTCGCCCCGTATCCAGTAGTTCGGTGGCTAGTAGCGCGAATACTGCAGAGCAAGGAAGCGAGCTCTTCCGTACAGCTTCCAACCTTCAGGGCGGCAACACGCTAGGCAGTTCAAGCACGCCACAGTCCGGCGGTGATCAGACCCGTGCCGCTGCGGCTGCAAAAGAGACGGGCGACGACATGATCAACGCCAGCAACACACTCGAGAAGGCCAAGCAGGATGTCGCAACGGCGCAGGGCATGAACGAGCTCTTCACGCAATGGGTAACCCGCTTGTGGATGGGCTGATTTTTGAATCAAAGCAACGCAACTCACTCTAGGAGGAAGACAACATGGTAGCTACCGTAAAGAGCCCTGCTGCGCCTACAGCCGGTCAAGCAAATGCCCCCACGGGAAAACTCGCTCAGGTCGAGCAGGCACGCGCCCAGCGCGCCAGCGGAGGGGCGATTGACGCTGGTAACGGTAAGTTTGTCGCGCAGGCGCGTGCATTGGTCGGCGACTCGGCCGTTTCTGTGGGCCAAGTAGACGCGCTCATTAGCCAGTACAAGACGGCGCAGGCGAGCAAAGCCCCAGCGAGCAAAGCAGAGCAACGTTCCCGCGAGTCAATCGACAGGGAGATGCCCAAGCTTCTCGAGCAACTGCGCAAGGCCGCTGATCAGGGCAAAGTGTCGCGCGACGAGTTTGACACGATCGGGAAGCTGGTCGTCGATGTGAAGACGTATCCCAGCGCGAGCAACTTTCTGAAGGCGAAAACCGCGATCCAGGACGCAGGCGGCAGCGCTCTCCTTGGTGCGGGTGCGGGGATGGTGCAAGTCCGCAAGGATCATGTGCTGTCCGAAATTCTGGAGCATGGCGACTTCGGTAACGACAACATCGATAAGTCGAAGTTCATCTACGACGCGGCGTCGAACGCCTGGACGCCCCTAGGAGGCGGTCAGCCCATTGCGCACGGGACAAGCAACACACAGGCCCTTTACGACGCGCTCAAGACGCTCAATGTCGGCTCGGTGGACGGCAACGAGTTGGACGATATCGCCGACGCGGCGAGGCACGCTCTGCGGCAGGGTGTTGGCAAGCTCTCTAACGAAGATCTGGACACGCTTTCGGCAATGATCGGCGTTGCTAACTTTACAGGGATCAAGCCGCCGCCGCAGCATCCGGCCCCGACGCTGGCGCCCGCCGTACTTCCGCCACCCGCTGTCAACGGAGCCGGTCAAGTTGCAACAACCCAGGTCGCGCAGCCCGCGCCCGCGCCGGTCGCTCCGGCAACTCAGACGCCGATCACGCAAGCGGTGCAGGAAGTATTCAATCAATTGATGCAGCAACTTGGGGTCAAACCGCTGACGGCCAACGCGCAAGGCCCGAACGCTTTGCAAGGCGGGCCCAGTGTGCCGGGCCAGCCCCCGACGACCGGCCAGCAGCCCGCTGGATGGAGCCTGGACACGGGCGACGTCGTCGGCCCGCGTATCGATTGGCAGCAGATGTTCGGTGACACGGTCGGCTCGAACTTTGTCGTCGTTCCGTCCGTGCTGGATAGCGAGGCTCGTAACCGCCTGATGCTTGGTCACAGCAATGCCGACGTTGCGCGAGACATCTGGACGCAGTTCCGCCAGCAGTGGGGCGATGTTGCCTCCACGCAAGTGACGCGCTTCGGCGACGTACCCAGCGCTGTTGCGCCCAATCCGGTCGTCACATTGCCGGCGCCGCCGCCTGCGCCCGGCGCTGTTGCGCCCAATCCGGTCGTCACATTGCCGGCGCCGCCGCCTGCGCCCGCCAAGACGCAGTGGAGTGCAGTCGACAACGGCAATGGCACTGGGGTCATCGACATCGGTACGCACAACATCGAACTGAATGAGTCCAATTCGCAGTGGGTCGTGACCGACAAGGCGACAGGAGAGCAGACACGAATCTGGGGCGACCCGCACGTGGATTACAACAACGACGGCACCACCGATCTCGACTTCAAGGGCAACCTGAACCTGATGCTGGGCAACACCCGCGTCCACATCGAGACGGTTCCTTACGGTAACACCGGGGAGACGCTGAGCTCGCGCTTGACGATCAGCGACGGCAATCAGACGCTGGTGGTCAATGGTCTGGCGCAACACGTGGGCGGCGTCGACACGGACGGCAAGATGAGCATCACGCGCCTCCAAGGCGATGCGGCGGCTAAGGCGTTCGACAGCACCTGGGGTGATCAAGTGGTGTTTCAGGGCGGTGACGGCGCCTGGCATGTTGCGACTGGCAAGCTGCTGCAGGGTTCCCTGAAGCTGGGTGCGGACGGCAAGGAGCAAGTGGAGTTCTCCAACGTCGATCAGACGCAGCGCCTGCCTGAATTCGGCGGCCAGGTGGGCGACGGCTTCACGGTCGCTCAGAAGAATCAGATGTCGATGTTGATGCAAACGATCGCGCAGCAGTTGACGGACACTCTGCGCCGGATGCAGCAGCAGGGCAGCGCTGGCGGCATCCTCGCTGCTCTTTACGGCGGCCGGGCAGGGGGCTGAGTCGATGAGCGTGTTGGACGCTATTGGCAAAGCCGTGCAGGGCGTCTTCGGCGGCGGCAGGGACGATCGTGCCGCCGCCGGCGGCAAGCCAGTCTCCGCCGCGCAGGCTGCGCAGTTTGCTGGCTTGATGTCCGGCAGTGCCGCGACCGGAGGAGGTCTTTCGGAGGCCCTGGCGCCGGCAGGCGTCTTCCGCGCGACTGGCACTGCCGGCGTGGTGGAGGCAGGATCGGCTCAGAGTCCAAGTGCCTTGCAGTCACCGCTTGCTTCGCCGACGGAGGAGGTGAGCGCGACCTCGAAGTCGCCCCTGGCGCCCGCGAGCGATCAGAAGGGGCCGCAGGAAGCGGCGCGCGTACAGGACGAGGAGCGGCAGGCTGTCGAGGAAGAGCGCGATATGCATGAGCGAGCCGATGCCAGTCGCCAGGAGGAGGATGAGCGCACAGCCGAGCAGCGGAGCCAAGCGATCGAGCGAACGCGGGAGGACGCACGGTTGCAGGAGCGCCGAGTTGGGCAGGGCGATGTGCAGGACCAGCGTGCTGAACTTGCTTGGCGGCTGCGCCAACAGTTGCACGACCCATCGGCTGGCGCACGTCGGTAAAGAGGCGGCAGGTAGGAGTACGCAGCGATGTTGACCATTCGTGAAACGAAGTTCCTCGTGGCCACCGCTCTCGCGGGTGGCGAGCACCTGATGTGGGAGGAGGTCGAGCAGATCGAAGACGGCATCCGCACCGAGATTCTCCGCCAGCCGCACTTGGTGATGGCGCTGGCGCTGCTGTCGGTCATGCGGCGCAAGCACGAGCGGGCTATTCAGCTTTATCGGCTCATGCTCGAGCTGCTGCCCGGGGAGTGGCAAGTCAGGGCGCTACTTGGCCGCGTTCTCTTCGACGTCGGTGATGGAGATTGGAGGCTGGAATTGGGCCGCGCGCTGCAGCACCGACAGGATCCGCGGTGTGTGCCGACCGTCCGCAGTCTCATGGAGGATCTGCCCGAGGCGGCACTCATGGTACTGGTTGGAGCGCCCGAATCTGCAGGCGACGGCGCTTCGTCCCCAGCGCGCGCGGCTGCACCGCGCGCGCGCTGGGCGGCCTAGGCGCCAGGGGAGGCACTCTTGGACACCTACATCAGCGCACACTGTTCGGCTGTCTCGCGTTGCGCCGCGGCCGATAACGCCTCGGCCGGTGCCGCCGACCGCTTCTCTTCGCTGATGCGGGCGGACGACGCCAGCGGCGCTCCGCCCGGCGAGTTCGTCAACGGTCCGCCGATGGCGGCTCCGCTCAGGCTGCCGGACGAAGCTGCGCGCTTGGCCAATGTGGTCAATGAACAGAACCCGACCGAGAAACAGCTCGTGGCCCTGATGGAGTCCGGCTATGCGCCCCGGACCCATGAGGAGTCGATGCGCTGGTCGCTGGCGTGGACCAACGTCGCCATTGAGAAGAGCGAGAAATCGGTCCTTACGTCGATCGTCACGAATACGGTGCGCACGTCGATCGACGGTACCAAGACTCTCTTGAACACGCAGGCTTGATCATGTTGCAGCAGGGCAAGCGTATTTCGCTCCGAGTGCCGATGATTCTTGCCGCCTGTATTGCCGTGAGCGCTTGCAAGACAGAGCTATACAGCGATGTGACTCAAGCCGAGGCCAACGAAATGCTGATGGTCCTGGCAGAGGCCAGCATCGAGGCAACCAAGGAGCTAGGCGGCGACAAGCTGTGGAGGATCGAGGTCGACAAGGCGGACCTGGCGGGGGCCATTCGTGCTTTGCGCACGCAGGGGTTGCCGCGCGAGCGATATGCATCGATGGGGGATGTGTTCAAGAAAGAGGGCCTGGTGTCCTCGCCGTCCGAGGAACGCATGCGGTTCATGTATGCGATGCAGCAGGAGTTGTCCAACACCTTGAGCCGGATCGACGGCGTGGTCAGCGCGCGAGTGCACGTGGCGATCCCCGCCAACGATCCGCTCGCGAGCAACATCAAACCGGCCTCGGCCGCGGTGCAGGTTCTGCACCGGCCGGACGCGAAGCTCGAGCCAATCACCGCGGCGATCAAGGAGCTGGTCACACGCTCCGTCGAGGGGTTGCCCTACGACAACGTTTCTGTGGTGTTTCTGCCGATTGCGCGTCCAGCGGCATCCGTCGCGCGGGATTCGGATCCCGCGTCAACCGTGATGCTGCTGACGATCGGCAGCATTGTGTCGATTGGCATCGCCGGCGCGCTGATCGTGTGGCGGTTTGGCCATCTGATCGGATCCGTGATGCCGCGGTTTTGGCGCCGGTCGCGCGACCCGGCGGATCGGGGTGTTGCTGGCGCGCGCTTGGTATCGCCAGCCGGAGCGGGAAAATGAATCAGGCGCGAACAGTCCAGTTGGACCAAGTGGGCCAAGCGGATCAATTGGCCCGCCTCGCGCAAGCGGCGCTGACACCGTTCGATACCATCGACGCAGCTTGGTGGCAGCCCCTGTTGCCTAAGCAGGCGCGTTGTACCCGCGTTGAGGTGCGACGTGCGTTGCGGGCAAGCGTCCTGCGCAAGTGGGCGCCGGAGATGCCCCTGTTGGGTGGCGTGGCGGCGTGCGACCCGGCGCCGTTCGGTCTGACGCCCCGGTTGGCTCGTCGGGTCGCGCCGATCCTGGCGGCCGCTCTGCATCAGCGCAGCTTGTCTGGCCTGCTGCGCGGCGCCGATGTTCGCGAAGTTCGAGGCCGCTGGGGCGTCGAGGTTGTCGACTGCGCTTTGGCGCTGTCCGCCCCGCCGTTCGATGTGCCGGCCATCCCGACGCCATGGCGCCTGGTCAGCCATGCGGAGCTCACGGTAATCGGCTGCCGACTCATGCACATTGCTGTCTCCCAGTTGCCCAAGCCCTGGGCCGCCAGACTGCACCTCAGACTTCCGCCCGATGCGGCCGAGCGCGTGGCGGCCGCATGTCCCGCGCCGCTGGCCGAAGCGCTCGCCCGGATTGATGCGGCGGCAGCCAGGGCAAGCGATGCCTTGTGGTTGTGGCTGGCGCAGGCCATCCAGGCCTTGCAGTCGCGGTCGGAGGTGGTCGAATGAACAGTCGGCCGCGGTCTGCGGAGCGTGCCGGCCCGGCGTGGCGGCCACACTTTCTCGCCTTGCCGGCCGCTGCTCGGGCGAGCCTGCTCGGCCCCGTGCTCACCCCGGAGACGCTGCATGTCGTCGATACCGTCGACGATCTGCTGCTGCGGGTGCGTCAGGGCTTGGAGCACGACCTCGCGAGCGCCAGGCAGGAGTGCGCCGCGCAGATAGAGCAGCAGCGCAACAGCGCACTCGCCCAGATTGACCGTGAGCGCGTCGCCGCGATGTTGGCCCTGTCGGCGCAGCAGGCCGCGCTCGTCGAGGCGATGCGGCCGGTGCTGGCGCAGATCGTGCTGCGCGCGGTCCGCGCCGTACTCAGCAGCATCGATCCGACTGACTGGTACATGCAGGTGATGAACAGCATGGACGAAGCCATTCGTGCTGAGGGGCACTTGCAGATCGTGGTCGCGCCTTCGCGCAAGGCGGCGGCCGACCGGGCGTTGCAGGCATGGCGCCTGCGATCCGGGCGAGCCGTCGGCGGCGAGGTCTTGGTGGACGAGGCGATGGACGCGTCGCAACTGCGCCTGCGCAACGCAGGCGGCACGATCGATGCGGACCTCGACGAAGCGCTCGCTGTGATCGGCCGCTCGATACTCGATGTGACCAGGACGCTCGACCTCTCCGAGGCCCTGCGGTCGGCCCGAGAACAACCGGGCAACTCCCAAACTTCTGCGGCAGGCGGCGAAGTGCGCGCTGCAGACCGAGAAGTCAACCTAAGCGAGGTATGCGATGGCCATTGATCCTAGCCGCGGCGTGAATGTCCGCCTCATCGTCGACTTTCCTGACCTTAAGGTCCTGCCGCCGAACCGCGCCAGCGGTCCGGTGGGCGAGGGGTTGCTCCATCGCGCCCGAAACCACGGCAAAGCGATCGGAGATGCACTCGGCCAATTGCCGCCATTTTTCGACCCACAAAAGGCGGGAGTCGACGCAGCGCAGCGTGCGATTGGGCGTTCTCCCCACAACCGGATCGAACCGGAGCAGCTTGCCCTCGGCATGCGGCGCGGCGTAACTTCACATGATCTGGGTCTGCAAGGTCGCGCCGATGAGATTCGGCGGCAGGCGACTTATGGTGCTCTGGGCAAGCTCGACCCGAGCAAAGTCGATGGCGACGCGATGCGCCTGCTGCAGGATGTGTCACGGCGCTTTGGTGACGAGCTCGATGCCAAGAAACTTGAAGTCCTCGAGAACTCGCCGCGCGTCACGCTCGACGACGCGCGGCAAGCTCTCGCTGATGCCTTCGACAGCCAAAGCGAGAAGTCTGGCGCGATCAACGACTATCTGACCGTTTTGGGCAATCGCGTAGCCGGGTTCGATGGAAGGTCGGAGAACTATCAGACGCTCGGCGCCATTCGGGCTAACCGCAACGTCTCTGACGCCACGATGGAGAT
>Ga0068877_10004198_pt1 | contig 11274 bp, 8 predicted proteins | sample NOAtaG_FD_66437 | JGI IMG/M metagenome (GOLD analysis project Ga0068877, IMG submission 66437) | Freshwater lake microbial communities from Lake Erie, under a cyanobacterial bloom - NOAA_Erie_Diel6S_1000h metaG | ecosystem: Environmental > Aquatic > Freshwater > Lake | place: USA: Ohio, Lake... | reverse complement strand
AGAAGCGATCGCATCTAACTCCGCGAGAATTGCAGCGTTCAATTGCAAAGCTTGGGTTTGCAAGTGAACTTGCTCACGCAGTTCAAGGAACAATTCGAACTCCAGCGCCTTGGCAGACTCATCCGCTGTTAGCACTTTCTCTTCGTATTCTTTGAGTTCAGGTGTAATGTAGCGTTCGGCATTCTTCAGGGTCTGTTTGCGGATGTAGTTTGCAGGGACACGATCGCGATGTGTGTTGGTGATTTCGAGATAGTAACCAAAGACCGACGTAAAGCCGACTTTGAGACTCGTGATGCCCGTCTGCTGGATTTGGTCTGCTTGATAGCGAGCGATCCATTCTTTGCCGCCTGTCGCTAATATCCTGAAGTCATCCAAGCGTTGGTCATAACCCGTGCGAATGTAACCGCCATCGCGTGCGACCAATGGGCAGTCTTCTTCGAGTGCCGATTCCAAATGCTCACGCAAGGTCGGTAGAAGATCGATTCGAGTTTGAAGCTGAGTCAATCGCGCCGAAAGACGTTCTTCGAGCAACGCTTTGATCTTCGGGATTTGTCCGAGAGAACGACCGACTTGTTTGAGATCGCGAGGGCTGCATCGTCCAGTGGAAACGCGCGCCATGAGTCGTTCGATATCGTAAACATCCGATAGGTTCTCCCGCATGGCAGTGCGCAATCGATCGTTGCGAACAAACTCGTCGACCGCGTCCAATCGAGACTCGATCTGTTCTTTCGAAAGAAGCGGCGATGCGAGCCACTGTCCAAGTCGCCGAGCCCCCATCGACGTGACGGTACGGTCCAATACCTCGAGAAGCGATCCTTCCCGAGTGGCGGTGCGAATGGTTTGCGTTAACTCCAACGAGCGGCGCGTGGCGGAATCGATCTCCAGGATACGACTCAATCGCGATGGGACCAATTGTTGGATATGGGTCAGCGAAGTCTTCTGCGTCTCTTGCAGATAAGCCAACGCTGCACCAGCCGCGCTGATGGCGAGAAGGTCTTGAAGACGTGTCGAGTTCACCGAGGCATCGGGTTGGAGATCCCAGCCCATTCCAGACAAATCCAAAACACCGAAGTGCTCATGAAGCACGCGTTGCGATTCTTCAAATCCGAATTGCCAGGAAGGCCGACGGGTCAGAGCCCACTTTTCAAAGTCGTCGCGCTTGAACGTCGAGTCATCTTCGCGAACCAAGATTTCCGCTGGTTCGAGCCGAGCGATTTGATCGGATAGGGATGCGAGCGGAAAAGAGCCCGCCTCGAAGCGCCCCGTGGATAGCTCTACCCAAGCTAGGCCAATCGATGCCGACGAGCCTCCAGCTTTTCCCGGTGCGGGATGGTAAACGGCCAAAAGCAGATTGCCTGACCGAGGATCGAGGAGGGCGTCGTCGGTCAAGGTGCCGGCCGTTACGATGCGTTGGACTTCGCGACGTACCAGCCCTTTGGCCGTGGCCGGGTCTTCGATTTGCTCGCAAACCGCGACGCGAAAGCCAGCTCGGACCAGTTTCGCAAGATAGCCCTCCAGTTGATGGTGGGGAAAACCGGCCATCGGGATCGGATTTTCTCCTTTGTCCCGGCTGGTGAGGGTCAGCCCCAAAACTCGGGCGACGGTTTTTGCATCCTCGTGAAAAAGCTCATAAAAGTCACCCATTCGGAAAAAAAGGATGGCATCGCCGCTGGCGGCTTTGGCTTCTTCGTACTGCTTCATCATCGGCGAAAGGTTCATGTCGAGATGTTACCATCCCACCCGAGCTGGCCAAATAGGCTGAGCTGGGAAGCTTCCCGCGAAACAAACTCCTTGGTCCGGTGTTTTCTGTAGGCGGGAGATTCCCGTCCAGCTAGAATTGTGGGGTTAGTGAAGCATTTTTGCTGCACGCCAGAATTGGCGGCGAGTCCGAGAGAACCGATGATGAAAAGACCAATCCAAACTGCAATCTGCCTCATTTGTGGGGTTCTTCTGGGTGCCGACACGGTCGTTCTCAGCACGAACCTGGTACTAGCCCAACCCCCAGGTTTCGGTGGCGGCCCACCATTTGGAGGCTTCGGTGGCGGACCTCCTTCGTTTGGTGGTGGATTTGGCGGCCGGGAAGGTGGATTTGGCGGCCGGGAAGGTGGTTTTGGTAGCCGGGATGGAGGTAGCCGCGAAGGTGGCAGTCGCGAGGGCGGATTTGGAGGATTTGATCCATCGATGTTCCTCGGCCGGATGGACCGAAACGGCAATGGGATGCTCGATCTCGACGAGATGGAAGGACCTGCTCGCTTTATGATCGAACGGATGGCTCGTGGAAATCCGAGCATCGACATGTCCAAGCCTATTCCGCTCTCGAAAATCACAGAGGCGTTTCAAGCAATGAGGAACGGAGGTAGCTCGTCCTTTTCTTCCTCATCCTCAGATGAGTCGATGAGCGAAGCCACCACTCTTGTACCTGGATTCGGTATCAAAAAAGAGAAGGTGCCCGTTCCTGGTTTCGGATCGATCGCGAATGCCATTAACATCCGTGTAGAAGAACAAGACATTCGCGATGCAGATGATCGAATGGGTCGCTACGACACGAATCGAGACGGAGTCTTGGATGCGACCGAAGTGACCAATAGCCGTATGACTGACGCGATGGAGTATGACCGAAACGGCGATGGCAAAGTCACGCGAGACGAGCTTGCAGTGCGCTACGCCAAGCGTCGGCAATCGTACAGCCAAAGCAGCCAATCGAGTCAAGATAATTCTCGCCGTGACAGTCGGGACTCTCGCGGTCGAGACAGCAAAGACAAAGACAAGGAAAACAAGGAAGTTCCTAACCCTTTCGAGAAGATCTTTAGCTATCGAATCACGGACAAAGATGGAAAACTGAAACGCCCCGCAGGCTTACCGGAGTGGTTCGTTCGACGAGACATCAATGTCGATAACCAAGTTTCGATGGACGAATATTCCAGCAAATGGAATTCCGATGTTATCGATGAATTTGCAAAAGCCGATGCGAACCTCGATGGCTTTATTACGGCAAAGGAATGTCTCACGGCTGTCAAGAAAGGGTTCATTCCAGGATCCGGTGGAGGTTCGTCGAGCGCAGCATCCAGCAGCGTGTCCACGGATACCAGGTATTCTACTGCCAGTACGAGCAGTACATCCACCGCAGCGCCGAAAGCACCTGTTGCAGGGGGCGTAGATCCCAAAATGGTTGCTTGGATGGAGGGTCGGATGAAGAAGTACGACAAGAACTCAGATAATAAATTGGATGTAGGTGAGTTCAAAGCCTATGATGCAAACGGCGACTTCGGCGCTGTCGATCAAAACAAAGATGGATTAGCCGACGTCACCGAATTGGTTATTGCGCGGCAAAAGAAGTAAGTCGATGATTAGTAACGCATGAAGCGAGAACAGCGAGCTGAAATTGTACTGAAGCGACTCGGTGAACTATATCCCCAGACGCCGATCCCGCTCGATCATGGTGACACTTATACGCTCTTGATTGCGGTGCTCCTCAGTGCTCAGTGCACGGACAAGATGGTCAATCGAGTCACGCCCAGTCTCTGGAAATTGGCCGACAATCCTTACGACATGAGCAAACAAAAAGTGGATAATATTCGAGCGATTATCCAGCCATGCGGATTGAGTCCTCAAAAGTCGAAAGCGATCCTTGAGCTCTCAAAGATCCTTGTGACGAAGCACGATGGTAAAGTTCCCGAATCGTTTGAGCACTTAGAGGAATTACCTGGCGTCGGCCACAAGACGGCATCCGTCGTCATGAGTCAAGGATTTGGGCATCCAGCATTTCCTGTAGATACACATATACATCGCTTGGCTCAGCGCTGGGGGTTAACCAACGGTCGAAGCGTGGAGCAAACCGAGAGAGATTTGAAGAAACTTTTCCCCGAAGCGAGTTGGAATCAGCTTCATCTTCAGATAATCTTCTACGGCCGTGAACATTGTACTGCGCGCGGTTGCGACGGCATGACCTGCGGAATCTGTCGCGAGCTTTATCCCAAGCGACGCACACCCATAATCACCAAGAAATGACCGTTGGATTATCTAAACCTCGATGGTTGCAAAAGATACGCCCGTACGCCGACATTTTCTTTCCTCGTGCCTGCTTGCTTTGCCATCGCGTGCTCGTCAATGAGATGAACGAATCCGTCTGCACTGGTTGTTTGGATGAATTGGTGCCGGACAAGAACGTTTGCCAGAAGTGTTCTGCACCTGTTCCTTTGTCTGTTGCCGAGACCCCGAAGAAATGCCGACTGTGCAAAAGTGACTGGGAGTTCAACCGTGTTTATAGCATGTGTACGTATCGATCCTCGGCAGCCAAGGCGGCTCGAAAAATGAAGTCGATCAAGCACGAGTCGTTGACTGCGGAGGTTGGACAGAAGATGGGAATCTGGTTTGCGGGATCTGCCGTGGGGCGACCAACCTATGACGCGATTGTTCCCATACCGCAATACTGGATACGCAAATGGTTCACGAAATACAACCAAGCTGCAGTTCTGGCGGAAATGGTCTCTAGGGTCACAAGGATTCCAATAGAGAGTCGATGGCTCTATCGATGCAAATGGACAGAGAAGCAAGGGACGAAGACGATCGAGGAACGATTGGCGACAGCTCGCGATTCGTTCGCTATTTCGAAACCAAAAGCTGTACAGGGAATGACCATTCTGTTAGTGGACGACATTCTCACCAGCGGAGCTACCGCGAGCGATGCGGCTCGAGCACTCCGAGGGGCTGGAGCGAAACAAGTGGATGTTCTCGTTTTTGCAAGAGGTGCCAATGCGACTTAAGGACGCAGGATCGCCTTTAGGAGTTTTTTACGCGAAAAAAAGCGCAAAAAAACCAATCCGTCGTTGAACGACTTTTTAAGTCCGGCTAATCTTACCGTTTCCGCTAGGATGATCAGTCAAGGATCACCTACACCACTTGGGGGGAGAACTAAGCTTCGTCTCACCAACCTCGATCTCGCGAGCTTTTTAGTAGTGTCTGGAAAGCACGGATCTTTGATACTGTTACACGTAACCAAGAGTTAAGCATGGGTCAAATTATCACGTATTTCGTCCCCGTCGCAGGGGTAGTTGCTTTGTTTTTGATGATCTACAAGGCGAAGTGGGTAAGCGAACAAGATTCGGGTACGGATCGGATGCGGAAGATTGGCGAAACGGTTTCGGCCGGAGCGATGGCTTTTTTGAAGGCTGAGTACAGAGTGCTAACGATTTTTGTATTCATCGTTGCGGTACTATTGGGCTATATGGGAAGCCAATCCAGTGAATCTTCTGCACTACTTGGAGTCGCGTTTGTTGTGGGCGCTTTTTGTTCTGGTCTCGCTGGCTTTTTCGGGATGAGCGTCGCCACAAAGGCAAATGTGAGAACCGCCAATGCCGCGAGAATAAGCCTAGGAGAAGCTCTCAATGTCGCATTCACGGGCGGTTCGGTTATGGGATTGGCTGTGGTAGGACTGGGGGTTCTCGGGCTCAGTGCCCTTTTCATTATCTTCTCGAAACTTGACGGTTGGGACACCAACAGAGTCCTAACAGTGGTGACCGGATTCTCCTTTGGTGCATCTTCTATTGCTTTATTCGCACGGGTTGGAGGCGGGATCTACACCAAGGCCGCTGACGTTGGTGCAGACCTTGTTGGTAAAGTGGAAGCCGGTATTCCCGAGGACCATCCTCTTAATCCTGCGACGATCGCTGATAATGTTGGAGATAACGTAGGCGACGTGGCAGGAATGGGTGCTGATTTATTCGAATCTTATGTCGGTGCGATTGTCGGAGCGATGGTTCTGGGTGCACTCTTTATTGGTACCCCTGGTTTCGAAACGGACAACACGTTCGCCGGCCTGAATGCTGTGTTGTTGCCACTGGTATTGTCCGCTGTTGGCATTTTGACATCCATTTTCGGCATGCGGTTCGTTCGTGTTGGAGATGGCGGTGACCCGCACCGCGCTCTAAACAAAGGAGAATTGGTTTCTGCAGGTGCAATGTTGGTCGCGACTTTTGCACTCTCCAAGCTAATGTTACCGAATGAATTAGTGATCCATGGCGAAACCTACTCGTCGTTGGGGGTGTTCTTCGCAGTGATATTTGGATTGGTAGCTGGATTGGCCATTGGATATGTCACAGAGATCTATACTGGCACAGGTACGAAAGCGGTGCGAGGAGTCGTGAGTCAATCGATCACCGGTAGTGCCACCAATATCATCGCCGGATTGGGAGTAGGAATGCAATCGACTGCAGTTCCAACTCTCATATTGGCAGCGGCGATCGTTGGTGCTTATGAGTGCGCAGGTCTTTACGGGATCGCCATCGCTGCGGTCGGCATGTTGTGCAATACGGGAATTCAGTTGGCGATCGATGCCTTCGGACCGATTTCCGACAATGCTGGTGGGATCGCAGAGATGAGTGGGTTGCCGAAAGAAGTACGAGAGCGAACCGATAAGCTGGATGCCGTGGGAAATACAACGGCCGCTATTGGTAAGGGCTTTGCCATCGGATCGGCAGCGCTGACCGCGATCTCCCTGTTTTCAGCATATATGTCCAAAGCTGGAATCGACTCGATCAATGTGGCGCAACCGCATGTAACAGCCGGGCTTCTGATCGGTGGAATGCTACCTTTCCTATTCTCTGCAATGGCCATGGGTGCTGTTGGTCGGGCGGCTATGGATATGATTCAGGAAGTTCGTCGACAGTTCGCAACAATTCCTGAATTAAAGGCGGCACTAGCCGTGCTTCGAGAGAATGATGGCAAAGCGATAACCGAATGGACCCAAGAAGATCAAGACATTTTCAATGCCGCAGATGGAAAGCCCGAATACGGAAAGTGTGTCGAAATCTCGACCAAGGCTTCGATTCGCGAAATGGTCTTGCCTGGACTACTAGCGATCGTAGCGCCAGTAGCCGTTGGATTTGGAGGCGGAGCAGAGATGTTAGGAGGTCTCTTAGCTGGCGTCACGGTAACAGGTGTTCTATTGGCGTTATTTCAATCCAATGCAGGTGGGGCTTGGGACAACGCCAAGAAAATGCTCGAAGAGGGCGTCGTCATCGATGGAGTCACCCATAAGAAAGGTTCGGATGCGCACAAGGCAGCAATCGTTGGTGACACAGTTGGCGATCCGTTCAAAGATACCTCTGGGCCATCACTGAATATTTTGTTGAAGCTGATGTCGGTGGTTGCATTGGTGATTGCAACCATGTTGAAATAGCCTTTTAGAGAATGACTTTGCTTGTAGCCTGCCTATCGGGAAGGCTACTTTTTGGAAGCATCGAGTGATGCACGAACGAGTCGTTTGTCGTTGCGAGCGAAGACGCTCTTTTCGGCAAAGGCAGGATGAGACCAACAGACACCTCCACGCTGTCCTAGCTGGTCGCGAGTCGGTTCGATCAACGGACATCGATCGAGGATGGTCAAACCTGTCGGAGAGAGCTTTGCCAGGAGCAATTCGCCTCGTTCGTTGAACATCCATACTCGATCGGCTTGCCGGACCATATGGATCGTCGCCCATCGAGCGCGCGGCACAGCAGTGAGATCTTCCCAAATCCGTTCACCTGTTTTTGCATTGAGACAACGAAATTGTCCGTAGCTATCGGCCCCATAGATGAATCCTTGCTGAGATATGCAACAACCGATCATGGCGTGTAGTGATTTGGTTTGTTGTTCATCTGGCCCGACAACTCGCCAAAGGACCTCTGAGGTTAACGATTCTTTTGGAGTACGTATCATTCTTTTGGAGTACGTATCATCAGCGAACCATCATAAAACGACGAAACAAAAACGGTGTCGCCGTCTACGATTGGATCACCGATTCCGATTGGCATTCGGGATGGTGGGAAAGGATGCCCCCAGTAGACATTGCCTGTCACTGGGTCTAGACCAGACAAACTGTCGCCGGTCCAACAAACCAAGACATCTTTTCCAGCTTGTTGGATGAGGACTGGTGACGAATATGCCGCTCTATCCTTCAGGGACCTCCACACTTCTCGTCCCGACGTTTTATCAAAAGCCACCATGCAGGCACCGGCGTCTCCGGATACTTGCTGAATAACAAGTTCCTTATAGATGAAGGAAGAGCCAGCAATACCCCAAATCGGCATTCGAATGTTGTACTTTTCCAGCAAGTTGTGGTGCCAAAGCACTTCACCCGTCGATGCGTTCAGGCAATGAAAGTGACCCATCGCACCAATACAATAGACTTTTCCGTTGTCGATCGTCACACTAGCGCGAGGGCCTGCCGTGTAGCTGATCTTGTAGTCAGCTTGGTATTCGTGGGTCCATAAAGACTTGCCTGTCGATGAGTCGAAACAAAGTACACGTTCGGTCGCGTCTCGATCTTTGGGTTGGCGGTCCATTACATAGACCTTGCCCCCGGCGACGGTAGGTCCGGTGTAGCCAGGTCCAACCTCTACGGACCAATCAAGTGGCAGTTGTCCATCTGGAAGCTCATTCACAAGCCCGGTTTCATTCCAGATTCCATCGCGAGTTGGGCCTCGCCATTGAGGCCAATCGTCTGCGGTTGTCAGACCGAATGGTATGGCTGAGAAAATAGACAAAAGAAAAAGGGATCGAAGTGGCTTCATGGGGTTGCCTCGGCCTGGCGGCCAGCGGATGCGGAATAAAACGTGCCCCAGTTTAGTCCTTTCGGACTTCACCCGATACATACCTTTGTTGCCCTGAGGCCATATTTCGATCAGCAATGCACCTCGTCGCGTTTCTCCGCGACGAGGATCTGACGTAAAGCGCGACTTGCTACAGAGCTATGCATAGTCGCGAGCTTCGCTGCTGTTGCCCATCATCAATCAAGCTTGAGATCGATCGAGCCAGCTTCCTTCACATCAAAGGTGCGATCCATCGCCCCTGCGTGATATTTGGCGGGAATAGCGTTGAAGGCTGCTGGGGCTTTTCCTTCCGATACAAAGTAGGTGTATGTTCCCGGTATCACGCTTAGTTTCAACTTCCCCTGGGCTACCGATCCTTGAGCCTGCCCCCCTTGTTCACCTACGGAAAGGAGAGTTAACGACACATCGTTCACTGGCTTACCACCTGCCGTAACGGAAAATGTCATTTCAACAGGGTCTGACTTTGGAACAACCTTGACTCCGCCGCAACCCACCAAGAAAACCAAACCCAAAAGCGTGCAACACTTTGCGAACATGGAACTCATCCGAAGAAAATTAGAGAGCTATACAAAAAATAAGCGGGGCTACATCACAGCCCCGCATTACTAGATATTCGGAGTCAATTACTGATCGTTTGCAACGACAAAACCATCTTGCGATGCTGCCAAAGATTTGAGCGTCCGCCAATCGGTCGAGTCACTCATGAATCGAACAGATCCATCACCCATGACTGCATTGACGCCACCTGTGTGGAAACTGAAAGGTTCGTCATTTGGCCCACAGTTGTTGTTTGACCATCGGCAAGTTGCCGGACCACCCATTGGGGTCTTATTCTGGTTGATTGCAACAACACGTGAAGCAGGAGAAATAGCATTGCTCGGTCCAGAGAGACCGTTTGTACCAGAATCGGGATCTGCCCAAGCATACATTCGACGACCACCAGTCGATCCGCCTGACCAAGCGACAGTGTCTGCCGTAATCACAGCTGGTCGGGAGGAGAGAGAGCCAAAAGTACCCACGTTGGGATGTGCTCGACCTGCATCTTCGATGCACAAAATGGTGTTGCTAGTACCGTCAGATACTGCTCCGAAACCCCAGCCTCTTTCGCACGAAAGCATACCTTGACGAGTCATCGCAGTCCGGCGAGCCGCCGCCGTAGGTCTTGTCCCTGGCGGATCTGTCATCCCAGTTTGCTCTTCAACGTCACAGACGGAGATAAACATGTAGTCCCATCCACCGTATCCGTCTGGAGCACGAGAAGCACCCGAAATCGGTGAGCTTGGGCACTGGAAACTTGGAATCTGAGTCTTAGCTGCAAGTACTGTGTTTGGGAAAGCGGGATCGTGATACACAGCACCTTGAGCACGTGCGTGCATAGCTGAAAGATTATAACCCGCTGTCGTCATCTGAGCGCGAGTCATGTTGTGGTCCATCAAGTTATAGACGTTGTTTTGCTCCAAGTAAGGAAGCAATAGTGTCGGTGTCGATTGAGACATGTAAACCGTGCTTGCAGCGCCCGTGCTGTCGCACTGACCAGCGTGTGGAAAAGCTCGATTACCACTCTCAAAGTTATGAAATGCCAAGCCAACTTGCTTGAGGTTGTTGGAGCACTGCATACGCCGTGCTGCTTCTCGTGCAGCCTGAACAGCAGGCAAAAGCAATCCAACCAAGATGCCGATGATGGCAATAACCACTAGCAATTCTACAAGCGTGAATCCAGGGCGTTTCGCCCACAATCTGCGTTTCATCAGTCTCAACCCTAGAATAGAACATTCATCGATCGACCGGAATTGGTCTTTCACTTCGCGGGATTATGGATGGGGGCGTTCGGGTTGGTAAGGCTCAAAAACGCTTATTAACAGAAGCTTCATATTTCCTCAACAAAAGCGTAACGACTCAACGAAATTAGCTAAACGGGGCGGCTGGTAGCTGAAGTCACGCTTTGAACGTAGCGTGGGACCATTGTCCTGAGCGATAGATTGTGCAAGCAGTTCATGACGAGCAGGGCTCAGAACTGTGGATGACTATGGTCCCGGCTTGCTTCGACTTTTGTCGGCGATGTGAAGCGTGCAAAAAGCTGAGTTAAGCGGCAGAGGCCCTGTGCAGGCCTGTGTCGTCCGCATTCTTGCTAGGAAACTTGTTGGACATGAAAAGACGCTCCCACCATCTAGCTTTGCGAAGGCGATAATCGTTCGAGGAGACGACATGAGACTTTCCCTTTCGAGTCTCCAGCACCAATTCGTCGCCGTTTACCTGGCGAACGATCCAATACTTGTCAACCTCATAGGAATAGAGTTCGCCATACGGGGAAGGGGCGATGTTCTTCGCCCGAGGTCCAGGAGAAAGGCTGTGTTTTTCTCGAGTGTAGATAACCCAATCATTAGGTTGAAACGAACTGGTCATGTGGACGTTCCCGCTCTGTCAAATGCTTGCAATTTACGTCGCTTAGCGAAACCACTCCTAGAGGAGGCTTTTTTCAACACGATTGTCTCGGACAGAAACATAGCTGGTGTCTCGGACAGAAACATAGCTGGGAGCCTGTTGCTTCTGGACAAAGCAGGCCGTAACTAGCCAGACACTGCCCAAAAAATCGTATGATTGTATTCTTTCTTCATAGCGGAATAGAATCCAGGTCAGCATGAGCGGAATCTGGGGAATTGTTGATAATAGTGCGGATTTTCCGCTT
>Ga0068877_10004197_pt1 | contig 11277 bp, 6 predicted proteins | sample NOAtaG_FD_66437 | JGI IMG/M metagenome (GOLD analysis project Ga0068877, IMG submission 66437) | Freshwater lake microbial communities from Lake Erie, under a cyanobacterial bloom - NOAA_Erie_Diel6S_1000h metaG | ecosystem: Environmental > Aquatic > Freshwater > Lake | place: USA: Ohio, Lake... | reverse complement strand
GCGTTACCGTCGCCGCGGGGATGGGCGCCACCGTGACCGCGGCATTCGCGGATTTCCCCTCACTGGTCACCGTGATCGTCGCGATCTCCGCGCTGCCGCCACGCACCGCCCCGGCCGTCACCAGCCCTGAGGACGACACGGTCGCGATCGCATCATTCGACGACGACCACGTGAGCGGACGCCCCGTCAATACCGCTCCACTCGTGCTCACGACCGACGCCGTCATTTGCACGGATTGGCCGAATTGCAGCGAGCTCGATGCATTGCTCAGCAACACGCTGCCAACGGTCGGTGGCGCGCTGGGTTTGTCGCTTTGGCACGCACTGAGCACGCCGAAGATCATGGTCGTCGCGAGGATACGGCGAACGCGCATCGGGTGATACCGAACGGATTGAGGATGACGGAGCGTGGCGAGCACCGGCCGGTCCGTGATCAGACCGGGCGGGTAACGTGAAGTCAACCGAATTTATCCGTCAAACCCACGTCATTGGAGCGCTTCGTCAGCTACCGGGTGAGCGGATACTCACCCGATTCCAGCTGCCCGATGAGATCGAACAGCCCGGCGGCCTCCCACCATCGGTTGCGCTGCCCACTCGACAGCGGCACGAGGACACCAGCCGCAACCAGTTGCTCGATGGCTTCGTAGACGCGGCTCTTCGAGCGCTGCGTCATCGCCGTAGCGACCGGCGCCGAGATCATCGGGTGCGCCGGAAGCAGATCGATGATCGCCCACGCTGCCGCGTCGGACCGAGGCACCGCTCCCTGCGCGCGTAACCGCGCACGCCATTGCTCCTGCAGGTCACGCGCATCGGCGACGTACGAACGGGCGAGACGCGCGGCCCGTAGCATGGCCGTCGCAAAATGCTCAATCCAGGCGTTCACACCGACGTCCCCGGCATTGCGATAGCGCGTGAGTGCATCGATGTAGTTCATTCGAGCGCCGGCGAACACGACACTGATCGGTGGTACGAACGCGCGGGCAATGCCACGCCGCTTGAGCACCACATGCACCAGTGCTCTTCCTGTTCTACCATTCCCGTCATCGAACGGATGAATCGTCTCGAATTGCGCGTGCACCAGCGCGGCCTGCACGAGCGGCGACAGCATCTCGTCATTGATGGTATCGCACAGGTCCACCAGCAACGGTGCGACCAGGTCCGGCGGTGGTGGAACGAAATCCGCGCCGCATGGCGTGTAGTCGTTGCCACCAATCCAGTTCTGCGAATCGCGATATTGCCCGGCAATGCGCTGATGGACGGTGCCTTCGAGCAACCGGCGATGGATCGCCAGAATTTCCTGTTCACCGAACCGCGTGCGCTCGGCCGCACTCTCGACCGCGAGCACCATCGCATCGATGTTGCCCAACACCTCGAGGGCCGTGGCGCCCGGCACCGTACCTGATTCGGCCTTGGCTTCGGCACGGGCGAGCTCGCGGACGCCGAGTTGCAGCCCCTCCACCTTCGATGACGCGATGGACTCCGTGCGCAGCAAGAGACGCGCGAGCGGCGCGAGCGCCGGGCCGCCGTCGTTGTTCAGCGCAATGAGCGCCTGCTCCGCTTCCGATACCAGCGCGGCAAGCGCGCCGTCGAGGCGAATGTCCAGCCCGGCGAGTGGCTCCGGAAGGTGGACCTCGTACCGGCAGGCACGCCGGTGGCGAGGCGGGGCATCGCGGGTGGCATCGGATTCCCAGATCCGCGACTCGTATCGACCGGGCATCAGGTTGGGGGGCGGAAATGAAACCAAGCCTCGTCCATAGTTTCACTTAGAATGTAAGTGAAACTATAGACCGTCGCTATTCCCGGATACTCCGCTCGTTTACACCACCCAGAAAGCAAAACGGCGCCCCGACCAGGTCAGGGCGCCGCTTCGATGTATGCAGTGGCTTGGGACGGAATCGAACCGCCGACACGCGGATTTTCAGTCCGCTGCTCTACCAACTGAGCTACCAAGCCGTCCAGGGGTGCGGGAGACCCGCTCCACCAGAGTCACGGAATATAGCCCGGCCCACACGGAAAGGAACCCACCCAGGCCGAGCAGTTCCCTCACCGCCGGACCGCCTCCGTGCCCTCACCACCCTCGGCGAGCTCCGTGCCCGCGCGTTACTCCGCGCATCACTCCGCGCGTTTCCCCGCCCGCTTGACACCTCTTCGACCGCGGGCGCACCTTACCACCCATTGTCCGGTACCCGAACAAAGATCCCACCCTCACGGCCGCCGCGCTCCCGCCATGCCCTCTGCCTCCCCAGCCAGGCCCCGCGGCTCACGGCCCCGGCGCCTCGCCGGTCTCCTCGCGGTCGTGGGCCTCACCGCGCTGCGCGCCACCCCCCTCGCCGCCCAGCCGGCCACCGTCACCGTGGTCGCCGACAGTGCCGGGCAGCGCCTACAGGTCGATGGACGCGACTTCTTCGTCCAGGGCGTCAATTGGGACTACGTCCCGATCGGCCAGAACTACGCCTACAGCCTCTGGACGCAGCCCGACCAGGTCATTCAGGCCGCGCTCGACCGGGAAATGCCCCTGCTGCGCGCCATGGGCGTCAACGCCATCCGCCAGTACGCCGGTGTCCCCGCGCGCTGGGTCCGCTACATCTATGAAAAACACGGCATCCAGACGGTCCTGAATCATCCGCTGGGTCGCTACGGGGTCACCGTCAACGGCGTCTTCACCGCCAACACCAACTACGCCGATCCCGCCGTCCGCGCCCAGATCACGCGCGAAGTCCTTGCCCTCGTCGACGAGTTCCGCGACACCCCGGGCATGCTCCTCTGGTTGCTGGGCAACGAGAACAACTACGGCCTCGAATGGAAGTCGGCCGAAACGGAGAACCTGCCCGTCGGGGAACGGCAGGCCGCGAAGGCCACCTTCCTCTACTCCCTCGTCGGCGAGGTCACCCGCGCCATCAAGGCGCGCGACCGCTTCCGCCCCGTCGCCTTCGCCAACGGCGATCTGCAGTACCTCGACATCCTCGCCCGCGAAGCCCGCGGGCTCGACATCTTCGGCAGCAACGTCTACCGCGGGCGTTCCTTCACCGACCTCTTCGAGCGCGTCAGACGCACGGTCGGCATCCCGGTGATGTTCACCGAATTCGGCGCCGACGCCTGGAACGAGCGCACGCGCCGCGAAGATCAGGGCAACCAGGCCCGCTATCTCCTCGCGCAGTGGGAGGAGATCTATCTCCAGAGCCACGGCAAGGGCGGAGTCGGCAATGCCATCGGCGGCTTCACGTTCCAGTGGAGCGACGGCTGGTGGAAGTTCGGGCAGGAATCACGCCTCGCCGATCACGACATCAACGCCTCCTGGGCCGCCGATGCGTACCCCCACGACTTCCAGAAGGGGCGCAACAACATGAACGAGGAGTGGTGGGGGATCATGGCCAAGGGATATCCCGACGCCCGCGGTCTCTTCCCGCTCTTCCCGCGCGCGGCCTACTACGCGCTGCAGCAGGCCTACCAACTCCCGGTCTACGCGCCGACCAGCACCCGCAGCACCATCAGCGCCCACTTCCGCGCCATCGATCCCGACGCCCTCACCCAACGCGCCACCGCCGAGCGCCGGAAACAGGGCGGCGACGAGCTCTCCTGGCTTTCCCTCAGTGAAGGGCGCATCGACTTCACGACGTTCACCACCGGTGGCAACCGCCTCGCCACGCCGCCGGTCTCCGCGCCGAACGACTCGCTGCGACCGCCCTTCACGGGCAGCGATCGCACGGAATCGCTCTATGCCGGCATCACGGTCCATCCCACGCAGACCTTCAAGGCCACGGCGGTCATGAACGCGTTGGGCCATGTGGCCGAAAACCCGATCGACGAGATCTTCTTCGAAGGACGCGGCCGTGCGCGCATCGGGTCTGCCGTCGGGACCACGCCGGAGCTCAGTCGCTTCATGCTCTACCGCGCCAGTCTCGACTGGGACGCGCGCGCCGCCACGATTCAGGCCTTCTATCGCACCGGCCACTACCACTGGGGCTACGAGGGCGATGTCTTCGGCTTGTATCGCGAGGCGAACTACGGGCGCAACATCGACATCTACAATGGCCGCGCACCCGTCGGCGTCGAAGTGACCGGCAAGGGCGCCCTCACGGGACTCAAGCTCGCCGCCGGCCCCGAATTGTGGTGGGGCGCCAATCCAGGGGTCATCGGCAAGTACCGCCGGCGCATCGGCGGCATCGACGTCACCTCGATCTATCAGGAAGAGTTCGAGCGGCAGCCCCTCGGCAGCGCCGTCAGCTCCGTGGCCATTCCCCTCCCGCCGACACGCCGCGCCACGCTGGCCCTGCAGGGCACGCGCGGGCTCCTCGGCTATGAACTCGGTGGCATCTGGGCCGGCTCCACCAAGATCGGCGATCGCTTCTACCTCGTGGAAGGCACCGGGCGCACCGCGCGCGCCCTGCAGGATCGCATTCGCCCGATGGACACGTTCGGCGGCAAGGCACGCCTCACGTGGAGCCGCGGCCGCGTGAATTGGTACGCGCAGGGCGCCCTGATGGGTCTCGTCGCCGACGCCGGACCGACCTCCATCCAGACGTTCACCGGATGGGGACTCAAGGACAGCGGCCTGAGCGACCAGTGGAATGTCATGACCGGCATTACGCTCTCGCGTGGTGCGCTAACGGTCGCGCCGAACGTCCTGTATCAGAAGCCGCTGGTCGGCCCCATCCCCGCCGGGGCCCCCACGCCGGCCGCGCTGCGCAACGTGCTCGACGATCCCTTCTTCGTGCGCGCCAACCGCGAAATGCTCGGCGGCGAACTGCTCCTCACGTGGGATCCGACACCGGCCACGTGGTTCTATCAGTGGGACAACGATGCGCGCGAAGACGCGCCCTTCGCCGCCAATCTGGGCTTCACCGTCCGCCGTATGCCCACGTCGATGGACGCCGGCGTCAGCTTCCTGGCCGACGGTCGCACCCCCTTCGCCTTTCCCGCGGCCACGCCGCCCCGGTCGCTCTGGGAGCTGCGCAGCCGCATGGTCGCACACCCGGCCCGTGACCTCCGGCTGATCGCCACCCTCTACGGCGGCACCGCCGAACCGAATGGCGATGATCAGCGACTCGTCACGCGAGCGGGTGCCGACCTGCGTGTGGTGCGTCGCAAGCTGCGCCTGAGCAGTGGCATCAAGCTCAATGACTTCGGGCCCTTCGATTACCACCGGGACTTCAATCTCACCTTCCCGAAGCAGCTCTACGCCGACCTCGGCTGGTCGCTGCGCTCGCCGCAATGGCTCGACGCGCCGGAAACGCGGGTCGGCATCCGCGGCACGTGGCGCGCCCTCAACGTGTACTCGCCCCGCTACTGTCCCGAGCGCGTCCCCGCGCTGCGGGGGGGTACGGAATGCGACCCCACCTGGCCGGCGCCGCAGGGGCAGGAATGGGAGCTGCGCAGCTATCTGACGGTGGTCTGGTAGACCACCCCTTCTCTCTTCGTCGTGTCCGTATCCCCTTTGTTTGTTCCGGCCTCGCCGCGCATCGATGCGGTGATGGCCCAGCTGTCGCTCACGCAGAAGCTCGGTCAACTCGTCATGGGCGAGCGCGCGAGTGTCACCCCCGATGACGTCCGCACGCACGGCCTCGGGTCGCTGCTGAGTGGCGCGGGCTCCTTCCCCGGCAACAACACCGTCGCCGACTGGGTCGCCATGCATGATGCCTATTGGGCGGCCTCGATGGACGAACGCGGGGGGCATCCGGCGATTCCGCTGCTCTATGCTGTCGATGCCGTGCACGGCCACGCAGCCGTTCGTGGCGCCACCGTCTTCCCACACCACATCGGCATCGGCGCGGCACACGATCCCGATCTGGTCGAACGCATGGCGCGCGTGTGCGCGCGGGAAGTGCTTGCGACCGGCCTCGATTGGAATTTCGCGCCCACCATTGCCATCGCGCGCAATCTGCGGTGGGGACGCACGTACGAAAGCTTCTCCGATGACGCCGAGCTCGTGGCCACCTATGCGCGGCGCTTCGTGCAGGGGATGCAGGGCACCCTGCGCGATGACGGCGTCGTGGCATGCGCCAAGCACTGGATCGGCGACGGCGCCACCACGTTCGGCGAGGATCAGGGCGATACGCCGCTGTCGCTCGACGAGTTGATGGCGGTGGACATGCGCCCTTACCGCGAAGCGATCGACGCTGGCGTGCTGACCGTGATGGCCTCGTTCAACAGTTGGCAGGGGACCAAGTGCCATGGCAGCCACGCGCTCCTGACCGATGTCCTCAAGGGCACGCTGGGTTTTCGTGGGCTGGTGGTCTCCGACTGGGATGGCGTGGACCAGGTGCACCCCGATCGCGTGACCGCGGTCGCGCAGGCCGTGAATGCTGGCGTGGATATCATCATGGTCTCGGCCGACTGGCGCGGCATGCTGGCCGCACTCGACGAGGCGGTCACGCGCGCGCTCATTCCGATGGCCCGCATCGACGATGCCGTGCGTCGCATCCTGTGGGTAAAGGAACAGGCGGGGTTGTTCGAGCGGCCACGTCCGGCGCAACGGCCCGCGGTGATCGCTCACGCCACCGCACCGATCGTGGGAAGCACCGCGCATCGCGCGGTCGCGCGGGAAGCGGTGCGGAAGTCGTGCGTGCTGCTCGCGCACGATGGCGAAACACTGCCGCTCGCACGCGAGCAGCGCATGCTCGTGGCCGGTCGCCTCGCGGACGATCGTGGGGCGCAGTGCGGCGGCTTCACCATCGCGTGGCAGGGCGTGCGCGGCAACGACGCGATCGCCGGGGGCACCTCCGTGTGGGAAGCCATTCGCGCGGTCGCCCCGCACGCGGAATGGTCGGCCGACGGCAGTCTGGCCGATCCGTCCCGACACGATGTGGCCGTCGTGGTGATCGGCGAACATCCCTACGCCGAAGGGCAGGGCGACATCCGTGGCGCGCGCGTGGCATCGGGTGCCGCGCTGGGTCTGCCCTGCGCGGAGTTGGTCCCGTATGATGACACGCTCGAACTGCACGCGCGGCATCCCGAGGATCTCGCCACGATCGAACGGATTGCCTCGCTCGGCATTCCCGTGGTGACGGTGCTGGTGTCCGGACGTCCCGTCGTCGCCGAACAGGAAATGGCGGCATCATCGGCGTTTGTCGCCGCATGGCTGCCGGGCTCCGAAGCGCAGGGCATCGCCGACCTGCTCTTCGGCGACGAGGACTTCCAGGGGCGGCTCCCCTTCGCGTGGCCGGAGCGTATGGGCGCCGACGCGACCGCGATGGGGTGCCGCTTTCCCCGAGGCTACGGGCTGACGCTCGCCGCGACGACGAGCGACGCGTCGCGTCTGGCGTCCAGCTCGCGACGCACCGATGACGCGCGCGCCTCGGTGATCGGATAACGCCAGAGCGCCAGCACGGCGAGCACCGAGGTCCCGGCGGGGACGAACACATCGGCGAGGCGCAGCAGGAAGATCGTCGAGGCTCCCTGCGCCCCGCCGCGCGCGACATCGAAGCCGGTGGCATTCAGGAGATATCCGCCCAGGGCCAGCGCGGCCGCCATGCCGAGCTTCACCACCCACCAGTAGATCGAGCTGTACATCCCCTCGCGGCGTTCGTACGTCTCGAGCTCATCGACGTCGACCACATCGGCGATCATCGAGGGCATGAGGGTGAACAATCCGCCGAGGCCGAACGCCATGAGTGGGGCGGGCACCAGTAGCAGCCACGGATGGGCCGGATTGAAGCAGACCCACTTGAGCACATACCCGATCACCGAAATGACCGTGGAGGTCATGAGGGCCCGATGCTTGCCGATGCGGGTGCCGAGCCACGTGACCAACCAGATCGCCGCAAACGACGACACCGCGCCGAGCGTCCCCGCGTAGCCCGCATACTGCGCCCCCAGCGACTGATCACCACCGAACACGTAGTAGATGATCACGTACGACTGGAACGCCGACACGGTGATGAAGCCGTTGAACACGAGGAACGTGACGGCGCAGAGCACGAGGAAGGGACGCGAACGGAGCGTGATCGCGAAGCCGCTCGTGAACTCCGTCAGATGCCGCCGCATCACCGCGGACAGGTTGGTCGAGGCCTCGGGCAACGACGGTGATGGTGCTGCCGCCGCGTACCGCTCGCGCAACACCACCGCCGGAATGATGCCGATGACGATCGCGGTCACGCCGATGGCAATGGCCAGACCGGCCGCGCCTTCGGTCGGTGTGGGGAACCACGCCGTCCGGTTCATGATCCACAGGAACCACGGCGAAATCAGATAGGCGATCTGCCCGATGAAATTCTGCACCCCCATGAGCCGGGTCCGCTCGTGGTAATCGGGGGTGAGTTCGTAGCCCAACGCGACCCACGGCGCCGCGAACACCGTGTAGGCCACATAGAACAGCACGGAGCCGATCAGGAACCACCAGAAGTAGAACGATTCCGACCGGGCCGCCGGCAACTGCCACAATGCGATGAAGAGCACGCCGGAGGCGATGGCGCCGCCGAAGATGTAGGGGCGCCGCCGCCCCCAGCGCGACGTCGTCTTGTCCGAGACGTAGCCCATCAGCGGGTCGATCACCGCGTCGACGAATCGCGGAATCGCCCCCAGCAGGCCGACAAGTGCCGGATTCATCCCCAACCCGAGGTTGAGAATGATGGTCATGCCCCCAATCGCGGCGGCGAGCAGGTTGTTGATCAACGCCCCCATGCCGTAGGCGAGCTTGTGGGCGAATGGGATACGATCAGCCGACGCCGTGGTCGGGGCAGCGGTGGGCATGGACCCGCTCAGGATGGGAGGCGATAGACGCGCACCCAGTCCACCACCATCGCCGTGGGGAAGGGCGTGAACTGGTCGGGAGAGCCCACGAACGTGCCACCGACGGCCACGTTCAGGATCACGTGGAACGGCTTATCGAACACCCACGGTCCCGGCACGTCTTCACGCCGGACGATGTGGTACGGCTTCCCATCGACGAACCACTCGATCTGATTGGCGCTCCACTCGATGGCGAACACGTGGAACGAGTTGTCGAAGCGCACATTGCGCAGCGTGGTGTCGCCCGTGATGCCACCGCCACCGAAATATCCAGGGCCGTGCACGGTGCCGAGCACGCGACTGGGCTCCTGGCCGCGGTACTCCATGATGTCGATCTCGCCACTGGCCGGCCAACCGACCGTGCGGAAATTGTCACCGAGCAACCAGAAGGCCGGCCATAGTCCGCGACCACGCGGCAGCTGCATACGCGCCTCGAGGCGGCCATACTGGAACTGCCGCTTGCCGGCGGTCGTGATTCGCGCCGAGGTGAACGCGCGCCCCTGATACGGTTCACGGCGTGCGGTGATGACGAGATGCCCGTTGCCATCCAACGATGCATTCGTGGCGCGATCGGTGTCGAACTCGAGCTGCTGGTTGCCCCAATCGGTCCCGACGTCGAAACGCCAGGTGGTGGCGTTCGGCAGCGCCCCGGCAGGGCCGTCGAACTCATCGGACCAGTCGAGGACCCACGGACGGGGATCGGTGACCGACTCGCGGCAGCTGACGGACAGCAGCCACACGGCAGCAAGCGCGAGTCGCGTATTCACGCGGAGGCAGGTACTGCGGAAATCCATGCAGGTTCCCCCAGAGAGGGAAAGAGTGAGGGATCACGCAGCGATTCCATGAGCATGAGGGTGGCGGCGCCAAGTGCCACGCCGTACTCCCCGAGCGTGCTGGAGCGAATGGATGCCGAGGCCACCGCACTCACGAACGTGCGCCGCATGACCGTCTCCCGCAGCGGCTGCAGCAGCTGCTCTTCGAGGCGGGCCAGCCCGCCGTCGAGAATCACCATCTGCGGATTAAGCAGATTGAGGACGCCCGCCACCGCGATGCCGAGTACCTCGGCTGTCTCGTGCATCACCTGAATCGCAAGCGGATCACCGGCGAGTGCTGCCTGTTGGATCGTGCTCACGGACAGCTCGTCGAGTGCCATTCGCGTGTCCGGCACCTGCGGCGCGAGATGCCGCGCACGCGCCACCAGCGCGTCACTCCCCACGTAGGTCCCGAGGCAGCCGCGGTTGCCGCAGTTGCACGGCAGACCGTGGGGGTCGATGGTGAGATGGCCGATTTCCCCGGCGACACCCGTACCGCCGCGATAGATGCGACCATCGATCATGTGTCCGGAGCCGACGCCCGTCGCGAGCTTGATGTACGTGAAATCGTCGACCCCGCGGGCCGCCCCCCACCACCGTTCGGCGAGCGCGCCAAGATTCGCGTCGTTGTCGATCAGCACCGGCACGCCAAAGCGTGGCACCAGCATCTCGAGACCATGCCGACCGTGCCACGCGGGCAGGGCGAGGGGATGCACCCGTCCCGGCTGGCGTGGGTCGATAGGACTCGGGAGCGCCACACCGAGTCCCAGGAGTCGGTCGGCCATGATACCATCGTCCGCCAGGCACGCCTCAACGAGGGACACGATCAGGGCACGCGTCCCCTCGGGATCGGTGCCCACCGGATGAGTCACCTGACGTCGACCCAACACCCGTCCGCGCAAATCCGTCGCGACCACGCGGACGCCATCAATGGCAACGTCGATGCCGATCAACACGTGGGCATCGTCCTGAAAGGTGAGGACGATGGGTCGGCGACCGCCACGCGACTCGCCGATTCCCGACTCGACCACCAGGCCACTCGCCAGCAACGGCGCCACACCATCGGACACCGTCGATCGCGAGAGGGTGGCGCGCCGAGCGATCTCGGCGCGCGAGATGGGCTGTTCCTCCCACACGAGTCGGAGGAGGCGATGCGACAGCGGAGGCACCGTCGCAAGGGCCGGAGCCCCCTGCCGTTGCGCAGGGGACCCCAGCCGAATGGCGTCGATCATGGCATCCTCACGACCAGCGAGCAAAGGCGGGCGCGGTTACTTGTGGAACAGCACGTTGTCCACGAATACCGTACGCGGCGTGCCGGAGATGATCAACTGCGCGAGGTTGCCACGCGTGGTGAGACCGGCGAACTGGCTCAAGGGAATGTCCAGCGTGATCCACGATCCAGTCGCCAAGGCCGGCGTCGACGTCGGGGTGAAGCTGAGTTCGTGCTCGACGTCATCGCCACCGCCGAACGCGCCGTTCGCGCCGAAGTCCACCAGCTTCACCTTGAAGACGGACGCGGCAGCGGTTGCATCCGGCGTCCAGATGTCGAGGCGGAAATGCGTCATCGACGTGGCGTTGATGCGGGTACCGGTGAACTCGATCCCCGCGAACACCAGATTCGTGTACTTCTTCGTGGCGTTGCCGGCGATCTGCACGTCGCTGACGTCCGCCTGATCCCACCCGGCCGACCACGTGTCCACCGCCACGTTCGTGTACGGATTGCTGAACATCGCAATCAC
>Ga0068877_10004190_pt1 | contig 11286 bp, 7 predicted proteins | sample NOAtaG_FD_66437 | JGI IMG/M metagenome (GOLD analysis project Ga0068877, IMG submission 66437) | Freshwater lake microbial communities from Lake Erie, under a cyanobacterial bloom - NOAA_Erie_Diel6S_1000h metaG | ecosystem: Environmental > Aquatic > Freshwater > Lake | place: USA: Ohio, Lake... | reverse complement strand
ACGCTAATGGCAAGGCGCGGGCTGATGAGGGTTGCCTGGGTGTCATCGGAAAACCCCATGTGGTGCGCCTGGTTCAGCTGAGACCCAGACTTTAATTGGCTTTCATCTTCGATGTTATAAAAGTGTCCAGCAAAAATATTTCCTGAAGTAAGAAAAGTCATCATAAGTAAGGGTAAAATTCTTTTCATTTAAAAAATCCTTTTGTTTTTGGAGCATTTTTAACCATGTTTGCTCTTTTCTATATAAGAACTCAGTGGATAAAGTCAAAGATTAAGTTCAGGCCATGGCCTTTATAGTCATCTCCAAGGAAACACCGACCACCCCGACGTGCTAAAAAAAGCTCATTCACGCTGGAATAAGTCAAAATTGACAGGTTATCTCATGCTTTTTTTGAAATCACAAATATATTTATTGATTTTTCTGAAATATAGAATACATAAATGGAGAATACTATTTTTTGATGAGATTTTCCATGAAGCTTGCCGCTATACTTCTCGTGACCTCTAGTTTGTGCCTTGTGAGCGCAAACGTTTCTCTTGCATCGCACGACCCTCTTCAAGAGGAGCAGGAGCGCGCCCCCCATGTGACCCAGAAGTTTACAAAAGACGATCTTCCGCGTCTTTACAAGATGGGCTTAGAAAATGTGCTGCGTGAAGAGTCAAGAAAAGACATCAGCGCGGATCCGTCTGTCGCTGGCTATAAAATGTCCATGTATCCTCCTCTAGCAACGGAAGAAGGATTCATCTTCAGAGAATTCTACATGTTGGGTGACGGGAGCTGTGCCAAGTACGGCATGGGCACAACACCTGAAGAGGCACAAAGGCTGCTCCTGGCAAAAGGCATCGCAAAAGAAGACCCTTTTCCATGTGATGAGGATGGCACGCCCGTCGCTTTGTCAGAAGCAGAGATGCAAGAACGGGCTCGTGCCTTTGCGGAGCGTCAAGGAGAAGCCTTGCGAACGCGTCAGTACGCCCATCTTGAGATCGTCGATCTTTACCGCGATAACCCACAAGCCCTTCCACGCGCCATCCTGCGAAGTGAAAGATTGAGACAGTTAGAGCGTGACCTTGAAGATAAAGGCGACTATGAACAAGAAGAGCTCATCGCGCAGTGGGCGATGGAAGAAGACACCTTTAAAGATTATGTGACCCATGCTTTTGGGGCCGGCGTTTTTACAAGGTATGAGCAAGATTTTGGCGGGGAGATGCCCCTTCGGCCTTATATGATTGATGCCCTTGCCTATGCCATGGGAATGAATTTAAGTATTTGGCAGCAAGTTGTAGACTTCCAGAATGTGCATGATCGTCCTGCCCTTGACCAAGAGCAGGGTACTTTTGTGCGCGTTCACAATTTTACTGTTGAGGATACGTGGCCAACGGCCCACCTTGTGCACAGAGGGGGCCAATTTATGGAGGGCAGGGAAGCTGTCGATGCGGGAGACCATTTTAATAGGCTGGTGTCTACTGATGATGCCGCCGGGTTAGTGCAGGCAGCGGAAGACGAAAAAAGGCATTTGTCGAATCTTGCGGGATCACTCTGGGCTCATCAGCTCTTGGAACAATACCGCAAAGCCGCCTTTGATGTGTTGTACGGATTTCAGAAAGCAGATGAACCTCTCCCCACGCTCCTCAAATTACAAGCCTGGATGTATTGTAAAGATTTAGTCGAGACTTTCACCGTTTTGGACCCCAGCCCATTGTCTGCCCATGAAAAGGCCCTCACGCGTGTTGTCATGGCAAGGGCCTATGCCCTTGCAGTAGACAAGTTAGAAAAAAAAGCAATACTCACGTTCCAAGAAAAGACAAAGCTGAATGAGTACCGTCAAAAACGAGAAAGCCTGCGCCGTACGGGTTTGGTCTTAGAGTCCTTCAGCGAAGAAGACATCGCATTGATGACAGTTCATCTTCACCAAGGGTCGCTTTATGAAAGTGGCTTTCATCGTGGGTATGCATCAAAGGCCACCGTAGAGCGGACCATTGCCTTGGAGTTTCATGACGTGCTCAAAGGTCTTTATGACCACGAAAAAAAGATGATACTTGATCATGATCTTTTCCTTGGGGGAGAGGAAGATGTTCTTGCGGCGCAAGCATCCTATTTCAAAAAGCTCCTTTCAACGCCCTACTTCTTTCCCGAAGATCCCGTGCCAGAGGACTTTGATGTTGATGACTATTTGAAGCTCAATCCCGACGTCCAAGAGCATGCGACGAAAACGGGCCTTAAGCGTGAGACCTTTGGTGTGGAGCACTATAAAAAATTTGGTCGTAACGAGCAGCGTTTGTATAAAATCATTCCAGGGGATTTTGATGGCGCCGAGTATCTGGCCATGAACGAAGATCTTGTGACCCACTGTTTATCGCAGCAAGGCAAGTCTTTAAAGGACACTTTAGCTTTTGCAAGGCACCACTTTAGAGAACGGGGGTGTTTGAGTGAGAAGCGTGCTTACAAGTTTATCCCTCAAAGAGTTTCGTATCCTGAAGAAAGTAAACAATTGCCAGCTGATTTTAAGCCCATGGCGTATTTGTGCGTCAATAGGGACGTTTTAGAGCACTATTTAGAAAAGAATTTTAGCTTGCAAGAGGCCATAAACGGCGCTTACTGGCATTGTACAAACCATGCTTTAAAAGAATATCGCTCTTATAAGTAGGATCCTCTCCTTTTTATTGAGACTAAAAGGCGCCCTCGTGGCGCTTTTTTTGTTGGGTGAAATCTTATGTAAAACTGACCCCGGGGGCCCCCGTGTGTGTTCTCCCGAGTTTATATGTGACCCCATAAACAAGGGATTTTCATGGTGATCATGTCTTTTGGTGAGGCATAATTTTTGCCATGACGGCGCAGTGATCACTAAGCCCTTGAATAACCTGTACATCCCATGTGTCATAAGCTGGCGTTGTAAAAAGGCTGTCCACAACCAGGTGTTTGTGGCCTGCACGGTGCAAATCAGGGTCGAGGGTGCTGGTGATGTGGGAGGGGATGTTATCCTTATAAAGGCTGGCAAGTTTTTGAAAAATGATACCGCCACGGGGCGCATTAAAATCTCCTGCGAGAATGAACTCTGGGATGGCGGAAAGAAGCTTTAGAAAATTGCCGAGATCCTCGTGCTGCTGGGGACTATCGTTGCCGTCAGGTGTCCACGTGAAATGTGTGTTGATCAATGAATAAAGTTGGTGGTTTTTTTCCACGCAGGCGTGCAAGACGCACCGGGCCGTGGAAAGGGGCGTACCTTCGGGCGCCTCAGGGACACGGGAGGCGTCCAAATAGTAATATGATGTTTGCGTTGAGACCAAAGGAAGGCGGGATAAAACAGCAAGGCCAAAAAGACGTGTTTGATGGTTGTGCTGGATCTTTTTCATGGGCGCAAATAGTGTCGTCATCCCAAGCGTTGTCTCGAAAAGGGTAAGGGTATCCAAGAAGATTTCTTGAAGAAAAACCACATCAGGTGATTCTCTTTTTAAAAAAGGAAGAATTCTTTCTACGTGTTTATCCTTTTCAATGTTCAAGGAGACTAAAGACAGCGGCATCGTCAAAATCAAAAGAATTCTCCATACAATCACGATAACAGAACAAAAAATCTTTTTCACGCATCCATCTTCATGATAGGCGAGGCCGAAAAGGTAAATCATGGAGTCATCTCAGGGGGCTTTCTTGAAAAGGCGATTTTCCATGCGCCCAAAGTCTTTGTAATGAGACCAAGCAAAGGCGGTGCGATCTAAATTGTGAGCAAGGGCATATTGCTCAATGTCTTGATTAAGAGAAAGATATTTTTGGGGACAAAAGTCGTCAGGGTATCCAAGAAAGCGGTTTTCACTTTTACCCCATATAAGGTAGTGCTGCTGAGCAAAAGAAAATTGCTCAGCAACGGTTCGGTCGGCAACGACACGAAAGATATCTGGATGCTGATGAAGGTACCGATCAGGGTCGAAGTTCACCGGAAGACGCGTGTCTCTTTTGTCTCCTTTTATAAAGGAGTTAAGTAAATGAACGCGATTCATAAGATAAGAGTCTATAGGAATTCCGTTTTTATTGGCATAAAGAATCATCTCTATGAGGTTTTCTTTAAGGTCGTCACTGAATTTAATAAGACTAGGTACAATTTTGGCAATTTGGAAAAATTCATCGGCGTATGGGCTTTTCATGCCACCAGCTGTATAAATGACTCCATTTCTAAATCCAGCACAGGGATTGTTGCAGAGATTAACGCCATTCAAATGCTGAAATCTATTCCTGGAAAGGGGAATCCCTGCTTTTTCCAAAACGGCATCAGCTTCATCATCGCGACCATCACCATAGGTCATACATCTTTTTGTAAGGCCTATAATCATGACGTTGCTGGCATTGCCGTCAATGCACGTTTTCATATTATGTGTTGTTTGTGCAAGATCTGGTTCAAGAAGCCGACACTGTTCATGGGCAGATGCCAGATATTTTAAAACAGGAGGAGCCCCCGCGGCAGACACAAGGACGTTTTCATCCATGTCCAAAAAAATGACAGTGCCAGGTTTCATATTGGTCAAAGGTATTTCTTTTAAGGAGTGAATTTCTTCAATATGGCCGCTTCCTTGAGCGAAAGGTGCGTTCAACGTAACGAGTAAAACCATGAAAAAGAAAAATCTCTCCATTTTTTTTCTCCGAATGTCTTTGATATATATTAAAGTAAAAAAATTAATAATTCTTATATTTGTTGGTAATTTACTGTCAAAAAAAATTAAATACACGGTTTGGAAATCTCGTTTTTCTTTGTGTCCAAATTCTTTATAATGCGACCATGAAAATGCGGTAGGGTCTAAAGGATGGCTTATGTGGTAGCTTTTTAAATCTGGCGTGAGAGACATGTAGCGATTAGGAGAAACATCTTTAGCAAATCCAATAAATCACTGTTCATCTTTCCCCAGCTGAGGCGGGTGTCCTAAGAAAAAGCAGACTGTTTGCTAAACGATCTATGACCAACACCAATTTTGTACATCTAAACTATAGCACCCGTGCATAGCTAGATCGAATTTATGGGACAATTAACCACCTCTTTTTAGACTTTCGCGAAAGGGGGGTAAAAACTTAGTCGCATCAAATGGCACACACTGATGGATTATGGTCCCACCCTAAGGTTTGAGTCCATGCTTTGAAGCATAAACTTCTTTCTGATTACGATGAAAGTTTGGGCTATCCCGGGCGCCCGTCACTGTGACTCATGTTTTTTTGAGTCCACAAATGACAATGTCATGTGGCGCTCCATGAGCAAATGTTATCATCTTGTCTCTTGTGTGAGCGATGATTTGCAGCACACCCGTCAAAGCTAAAGGGGGGATCCCACTGGGTCGAAGGCGCGGCAGGGTCTCATCGACTTCAAAAAATGACAGATCCAAGCTTTTAATTCTGTAAAGGGACCTTTTTAAAGCCCTGAACTTTTCGTGCATGCCCCCTTCAAAGCACGAACCTTAATTCACGACAACACGCATCAAAGGATTTTAAAGTCAGACAATAACAGGATGCAACTCACTGTCAAAAAGGCCGATTTTCCCTGTGACCAAATTGTTTGTAATGGGACCATGCGAACGTAACCGGGTCTAAACCGTTATGTTGGACATAAGTAATCAGATCATGGTTTTTGGCAAGATAATTGTGTGGCGTGAAACTCTGTGGGTACCCAGAAAAACGTCCTTCATTTTTTCCATGGTTAAGATAGTGGTGCTGCGCGAAGTTAAACTGTTCCGTAACAGATTGGTGAGCAACGGCTTGAAAAACATCTAAATGATCGTGAAGGTATTGATCTGGGTCAAAATGCGCAGGCAAGCGCGTGTCTCTTTTTGTACCTTTGACAAAGTCATGGAGCAAAGGGACGCGGGTCATATGATAAGCTTCGACGGGGACATTATTCTTTTTGCCGTATTGGACCATATCGTCGATGTTCACCATTAAATCATCGCTAAAAACAATGCGCGAGGGTTTAATGCCTGTTAGCTTAAAAAAACCACTCGCATAGATTGATTTTGGTTGTCCCGCCGTGTAAATGACGCCGTTCTTAAAACCCGCATAAGGGTTTCCGCATAAAGAAGTCCCGTCTAAATGCTTGAAGCGCTGCCTTGAAAGGGGAATGCCTGCTTGCTGAAGATGCTCGTGACCATCATCAGGAATCATCTTGTGTCCCCAGTTGAGGCATCTTTTTGTCAGGCCAAACATAAAAACTTTACCGGAATCGCCGTTAACACAATATTTGATGTTCGTGGTTGTCTGGGCGATGTCTGGCTCAAGCAGACGGTGTGATTGATGGGAGGGTGCCAAATACCGAAACGGTTGAGGGGTGTGATGGGCGTTCAAAAGAAGATTTTCATCAACATCAAGAAACACGACCATATTGGGACGTTTGTTCTCAAGAGATATTTCCTTGAGGGAGTGCACTTCTGTGATGGAAGCGTGGGATAAAGAAAAAATGGATCCCAATATAAATAAAAAGAAGAATTTATTTATCAAATTGTTTTTCATGGTCTTTACCTTTATATGGAGGTTTTTTGATAAGATTTTCATCAAAAAAGGTCATGGTTATTTATAGGAACGCCCTTCCAGCACTGAGCCATAGGTTTGGTAGTGCCTGATGGCAAAAATCTCAAGGTCAAGCTCGGGGTGATCGGCCAGGTAAAGACTAAGATCAAAGTTCAGTACAACGTACTGTTGTGGATCAAAATCCTGGGGAAGGGTGTTTTTACAACGACGATTTTCGTGCAAGGCATTGGTCGTAAAGTGCCAAAGCGCGAACCTATCCGCGTTGGGGGTTGTTTTGGCAGCTTCGGCAACGTCAGGATTAAGCGCCAGATAAATTTTCGGATCAAAATCTTTAAACCCGGCATCAAAGTAAGGTCTTTTTTCTTTAATACCACACATTTTGAAGTGTTGTGTGGCAAAAGTTAGGGGATCTTGATGGGTGTGTGCAACCTTTGCAACGTCAGGATTAAGAGCCAAATAAACGATGGGGTCAAAATCATCAGGCAAGGAAAAAAGACGCGCTTCGTGACGGCCATGCCGCGCAAAATGGTGGATTAAAAATCGATCTTTTTGGGTTTCAGAAAGTGCGCGCACCGCGTTTTGCAAATCGTCGTTATAGGCTAGATAAAGCTGAGTGGAAAAAGCAGCAGGAAGGCGCCAGTCTCTTTTTTCCCTGCGTCCATGGGTCATGTAATGGTCACGGGCGAATCGGAGGGGGGTTGGATGATCTTTTGCAGCAGCGGCAACATCTTCGTTGAAGGCAAGATAAAGGTCTGGATCAAACTCGGGGGGCAGCGTGAGGCACTGACCTTGATCGTCCCATTCATCTTGAGAAACCGTTTGAATACGGATCACATCGTGGGGCAAAAGACCCCTATTGATGAGATTTGTCTCTTTTGTTTGCAACCATCCAATATTTTGAGACAGCGAGGTGTAGCTGGCAACAAGGCCTTGGCCGGCATCCACCCCTGACAACACACCCCAGACGGCACAGCCTCCATCGCGCAAAGACACATAGAGGGGTGACCCGCTGTCTCCCCCAATGGGGACCATCATGTCTTTATCAGGACAAGCGCTTAATTGACCAACGCGGATGTCATCAAAGTCGGGAATGTCCGTATCATTGCGCTCCTCACGGGCGAAGTTAATATGCGCACGTCCATATAGGATTGAATGCCGCCCATTACCGCGGGGATTTTGCCCCTTGAGTCTAATATGAGGCGAATGACTGAGTGAGTGGCCTATAACACTATGAGGATCAAAAACTTCACGTATCTGAGTTAAAACAGGCAGACAGGGGGGGGCTCCGTCAGGATGGACAACGTCCCGGTCAAGAACATAAATCCTTAGATCGCTTACACAAACTTGAAGGCCTGGCCGATCAATGCTGTGGATCACTCGGTAAGGCTGTCCATAAAAAGAAATACTAAAGTTCTCACTTTTGTCTCCTGCGCTTGTATGCGGGGCTGTGACGGCCAGGCGCGGGCTAATGAGGACTGCTTGGTGAGAATCTGAAAACCCCATGGAAGCAGATCTGTTTATGGTCGCTCCGCCCCCTAAGTCATTTTCATCACAGGCATTATAGAAGTGTCCAGCCTCGAGAGAGCTGATTCCCATAAGGAGTAAAAGTGATAAGAATGGTTTATTCATAGGAGCGCAACTAAGTAAAATACAAGTTATGATATGAGTACAATTTTTTTAATTGTCAAGTAATTTAAAATCTCACACCTTTGAAAGTTCGTAAAAAGAATTTTTAAAAGTAGGTTTCTTGTAATTATGAAATCAAGGATGCTTTTTCGTGTCAATACCCTCACTAACTCTTCTTGTGTGAAATGAATGAAATGGTCATGTTTTGCCGCCGTTTACGAAACCAGGCTTGGGCCCAAATGCCGGAGAAAATGAGGCGGATGTGATGTATAATCGGCAAAACTGATAAGACTATAGACAGTTTTAGAAAAAAGATCGGCGCGCATCATCACCACAATTTGTCCATGGGCGCGTCACCCAAGAGCATCAATAAGCTTGAATGATGACGCGTCAGGCTTATGGGGCGCTGCATTTTCTAGGGTAGGGGTATTTGCCTCATGCTTTAGTAAGACCTTCCTTCTAAAAGAGCGCCTCGTGTTTGATAGTGTTGTATGGCGAGTCTTTGTCGCTCTGTTTCAGAGTAGGAGGCAAGAAAAGCTGCAATATCTGGATTCTTTGCAAGATATCCTTCCACGCTAAAATCATGGGGTAATGACTTTTTATATGGACGGCCTTCGAGAATGCCGCGCCTTCTGTAATGATTTCGGGCAAACGTGATGGGGTCAGCGTGGCTTTTTGATGCGCTGCGCACGTCCATGTGAAGCGCTAGATAGCACGCAGGATCAAAATCTTCTGGTAAAGCGTAGGGACGCCCTTCCCTATGCCCACAATTAATAAAATGATTCACCAAGAAGGCGCCCCGCTCGTAAGCCTGAAGGTTCCTTATGCTTTCTCGCAAGTCTGGGTTGAAGCCATAGTAGCAGCGAATGTCAAAAGTGTCAGGAATGCGGTAAAGTCTGCCTTCCTTTTGGCCGCATCTCACGTAATGAAAAATGAGAAAATGCTCTTGCTCCGCAGGTGACATATTCTGTGTAAAAGCATAAAGGTCTTTGTAGAGAGTTAAATAGGTTTTTGCCTTGAAATCATCCAAAAGGGTGTATTTACGTCCATGCTCGTGATAACCATGAAGGGCAAAATGCCTTTGGACAAAGTGCTTTTTGTCTTTAAAAGACAACCCCATAACCTCTGAGTCTAGATCTGGATTTTCGCCAAGATAGGCCGACCAGTTAAAAGAGGGTGTGAGGCTGTATACTCGGCGCTCTGCATGTCCATGACGGGCGAAGTGACCTTTTGCAAAAGCCTTTGCGTTTCCTGGGGTCAAAGGGGAAATTGATGGTGCAAGGTCTTGGTTCAGGGCAACATAAGTGGCCCAACAAAAGCGATCGGGAAACGCATAGCGTCGACTTTCCTTTTGTCCATGGCGCGCGTAATGAAGCTTGAGAACGCGCTCCTTTTGAGAAGCTGGCAAATCTCGTGTCAATACGTCAAGATCTGGGTTGAAGAGTGCGTAGTGCTTTGCTTTAAAGGTTTGGGGAAGATCAAAGAGTCTTTTTTCATGCCGCCCATTCCTTAGAAAATGATTTTTTGCGTCAAACTCTTTTTTCTTTGAGGTTTGAAAGGCCTTTTCTAGGTCGGGGTTTAGGGCTAAATAAAGCGCTACATCGAAATTTCGGGGAAGAGCAAGGCTGTCACTTTTGGTCAAATCCCAGTCGTCTTGGTTTGCAGTTTTGATGCGGGTGACTGTTGGGGGTAAAAGGCCTCGACTAATCAGATCCGTTTCTTTGCGTTGAAGCCAGGCAATATTACAGGCAAGAGACGTGTAACATCCGAATTTGTGCGCATCTGTGGCGTCCACACAAGATAGCGCTCCCCACAACGCATACCCCCCATTTTTAAGAGGAACGTATAACGGAGAGCCACTGTCACCTTTAATAGGGGTCATAAGATCACAGTCCTTATCAGCACCCATGATCACGCGTATGGTGTCCGCAAAGGGGGCCTCGTGTTGAGAAGGTGAAAACAGCGCCTTATCCACAACAGTACGGCCATAAAGCACGCTTTTGTTTTTCGAAGGATGTTTTTGACCTGCAAGCTTAATGTGAGGAGAGTGACTAATGGCATGGGCCAAAAAACCCTGCCCATCTCCAAATTCCTTACCGATGGAACGAGTTTGTGTGGCGATGGGGCAAAAGGCTTCTCCTTCTGGTAAAATGATGTCTCGGTCAAGGACATAAAGGGTTAAATCACCTAAGCCAATTTTCAAATCAGGACGGTCAATGGTGCGAATAATTTTGCACGACTGTCCATAAAAAGAAATCGACTTATTGACAGCTATGTCACCCTGTCCCGCATGCCGCGCGGTGACAGCAAGTCTGGGGCTAATCAAGGTTGCCTGCTCTGTGTCAGCAAGACCAAAGCGCAGGATCCTATTGAGAGTGGCGCCGTCTTGTAGGTCGTCAAGGGAAGAGGCATTATACAAGTTAAATGCCTGTAACGAGCAGCATAAAATCATAAAGAAAGACAATGTAAAGATTTTTTTCATGGGTATTCGAAGTCATGAAAGCATTTTTAACATTTATATCTTCTTTTTTTCCATTTGTCAAAAAAGATAAAGTTTGGGTAATTAGATTCTCGGTGGCTTATCATGAAATTTTTTATATCATGTAAATTTTTTTGAAAAACTTTCTTTGACGGATCGCTTCCTTTTTTTGTAAAGTGCTTGTGGCGTGATAAGGTAAAAAAATATGCAATATCAAAATCTTCATATCCTAGACCATCCGCTCATTCAAAACAAATTGGCGTGTATGCGGGATAAAAACACCAATAAACCAACGTTTCGTCGCTTGTTAAAAGAGATTGCGCTTCTGATGGGGTATGAAGTGACAAGGCATCTAGAGACCGTTGAAACCGTGGTAGAGACCCCTGTGGCACAGGCCAGTGTGCGTAAGATGCAAGAAAATTGTTTGGCCATCGTGCCCATCTTACGTGCGGGTATTGGGATGGCGGAAGGGCTTTTGGAACTCTTTCCTTTGGCCCATGAGGGGCACATAGGTCTTTTTCGAGATCCTGTTACAAAAACGCCTGTAGAATACCTTGTCAAATTGCCACCCGTCGATGGGAGAATTTTTATCCTGGTGGACCCCATGGTGGCAACGGGGCATTCTGCCGTCTACGCCGTTGATCTTTTGAAGGATCGCGGCGTGAGCGCGTCACGTATTTTGTTTTTAG
>Ga0068877_10004184_pt1 | contig 11296 bp, 7 predicted proteins | sample NOAtaG_FD_66437 | JGI IMG/M metagenome (GOLD analysis project Ga0068877, IMG submission 66437) | Freshwater lake microbial communities from Lake Erie, under a cyanobacterial bloom - NOAA_Erie_Diel6S_1000h metaG | ecosystem: Environmental > Aquatic > Freshwater > Lake | place: USA: Ohio, Lake... | reverse complement strand
ACTTCCCGCGTGGGCCTGCGGCTTTGCCGGTGGCGGCGGCCGTGTCCCAGGGCGCGCGGGCCTTGAGGGTGCGGCGCAGGCGGTCGGTGGGCGCGGGCGGCTGGTCGAGCATGGCCTGGAAGGCGGCCATGCTCTTGGCGTCGAGCGCGAAGTAGGTCTGGTCGAGCAGCACGTCCTCGGCCTGCCGGCAGGCAGCCTCGAGCATGAAGTCCGAGCGGCTGCGGCCCAGGCGGTCGGCGGCCTGGTCGATCAGGTCGCGCTGACCGGCCTTGGCGCGGATGCTGATGACGACGGGTTCCTGGGCTCGAGCTTGCGCCATGGGGTGCCTCTTACGTACTGCGTTCGTGATGTCATCATTGTATGTCACTTGTCCATACATTGATCGATTGAACGGCAGGGCCCGAAGGTCCCGGCCTTCCGGTGACGACTCCTCGCGCGGAACGGGCCGGGGCCAGCGTGAACGGCGCGCGGCGCCCTCCCCGGTCGATAGGCCCCGGCAGGCTGCCCGGGCCGCTGGGGGACAGGGCCACGAGATCGAGGCCTTGCCTTCAACTCGCGGCCCTGCTCAGGGGCCAGCCCCTCGCGCTGGGCAAGGGTGAAGCGCCTGGCGGCGCCCTCCTGGCCGTTTTCCCCGCGCCTTCCGCGCTGCGCTTGTGCAGCTCATGGCCGGGCCCCTCCGGCCGGGCTGCCCTTGCCCTTTCCTACCCCCGGGCTCGCCGACGAGCGCCACGGCGGCAGCCCGGGGCTTTCCATGCGCCGGCGCGGGGCTTCTCATCCAGCGCCCACCGGACGGCGTGCGGACGCGCAAGCACCACGCCAGCGGCGGGCGCCCGCAGGGTGGGGCGGCGGCCTCACCCGGAGCCGCCGGGATCCATCCAGCGCTGCACCTGGACACCGACCTGCTCGCTGGCCAGCAGATCGAGGTGGTTGATGCCTTGGCCGGTCCACTGCCGCCCGGGCGGGAAGTCGAGGCCGCGCGACGGGTCGGGATGGCGGCCGAGCGCGCTGTCCAGCGGCACCAGGCCGTCGCCGAGCAGGCGCTCCTTCAGGTCACCGCTGCGCTGGCCGATGCTCCCGGCCACCGCGAAGCAGCGCACGGCGGCCGGCAGCGGCACCGGTTGCCGGCGGTCGGCCCGGCGGGCAAAGCGATCGCGCCCGACCCAGTCCTCGTCGAGCAGGTTGCCGTGGTGCAGGTCGGTGATGCCGGCGCTGCGCACGCGGCCCAGGCGTGCGAGCGGCGCCGCATACGGGGTGGCGCCAAGCACGATGTCGAGCCTGTGGCCGGCGCGCTCGAGCGGCGCGCCGTGGTGCGGCGTGCCCAGGAAGACCATGTCGGTCAGGCGTGCGGTCCAGCGGTGCCGCGCCTGCAGGCCGTGGTGGACGGCGCTGCGCGCCAGCAGCCCGCCCATGCTGTGCCCGAGCAGGGCCAGCCGCTCCACCGGACCCGGCCACTGCTCGACCAGGCTCTCGAGCAGCCGGGCCAGCGCGCGGCCGTTGATCGAGACATGCAGGCCGCTGTTGTAGTGCAGGTAGACGGGGGTGAAGCCGAGCGCGGCGGCGAGTGCGGCGCCATGGTCGTGGCCACCGCGAGTCCACTGCAGGTCGTTCATGCACAGGCCATGGATCAGCACGAGCGGCCGCCGGCCGGCATCGGGCAGGCGCCCTGCAAGTGCACCGGGCTCGAGCGCCAGGGCACGGCCGTCGCGCCGCAGCGCCATCGGCGTGGCCAGCGGGTTGGCGGTGGCCGCCAGGTAGTCGCCGAGCACACCGTTGAGCGCGGCGATCAGCGCCTCGCGCTCCGGCACCGGATCGTCCGGGCCGAGCGCAGGGGCCAGCAGGCCGAGCAAGGACTCGATGCTGCCGCCCACCACCCGCGTGACGCCGCGGATGCTCTTGTAGACCAGGCCGGTGATGCCGCGCGTGCGGCCCTCCAGCCGGGCGCCGGGCAGGCCCGGCACGCGGGCGATGCGTTCGTGCATCGCCTCGACCAGATCGGCCAGGCCCGCGGTGGCATCGGTGGCCAGGCGCGCGACCCCTCGCAGGTCGGAGCCGCGCAGGGACTTGACGGGCGCCATCCGCAGCGTCGGGCCGGGGCGGGATGGCGCCCGGCCCGTCAGGCCAGGTGCGCCGCCGCCAGCAGCTCGCGGGTGTAGGGGTGCCGAGGCGCCGCGAACAGCGCCTCGGCCTCGCCCTGCTCGACGACCGCGCCGTTCTTCATGACGATCACGCGGTGCGACATCGCGCGCACGACCGCCAGGTCGTGGCTGATGAACAGGTAGCTCATGCCGTGACGCTGCTGGAGTTCCACCAGCAGCCGCAGCACCTGCTGCTGCACCGACACGTCGAGCGCCGAGGTCGGCTCGTCGAGCACCAGCACCTCGGGCTGCAGGACCACCGCGCGCGCGATCGCGATGCGCTGGCGCTGCCCGCCGCTGAACTCGTGCGGATAGCGCTGGAGCACGCCGGCCACGCCGTGCCGGTCGGCCAGACCCACCTCGTCGAGCATGGCCAGCACGACACGGTCGCGCTCGGCCGCGGACAGCTCGGGACGGTGCAGCGCCAGCCCCTCGCCGACGATCTGGCCGATGGTCATGCGCGGCGAGAGCGAAGCGAACGGGTCCTGGAACACCACCTGCACGCGCCGACGCATCCGGCGCAGCGCCTGGCGCGGCGCGTCGTCGATGCGTTCCGCGCCCAGGCGCACGGTGCCGGCGGTGATGGGCTGCAGCGCCAGCAGCGCCATGCCCAGCGTGGTCTTGCCCGAGCCGCTCTCGCCGACGATGCCCAGCGTCTCGCCGCGCGCCAGCGTGAGCGTCGCCGCCTTGACGGCCTGGAACAGGCGCTTGCCGAACAAGCCTTCGCGGAACGTGAAGCTCACGTCCACCCCATCGGCCTGCAGCAGCGCCGGCGCATCAGGCGGCACCGGCTGCACGAGCCGCTCCGGGCGGCTGGCCAGCAGGCGCTGCGTGTAGGGGTGCCGGGGCTGCGCGAACACCTCGGCCGTGTCCCCCAGCTCGACCAGGCGGCCGCGCTCCATCACGCCCACGCGGTGCGTGAAGCGGCGCACCAGGTTCAGGTCGTGCGTGATGAACAGCAACGCCATCCCCATCTCGGCCTGCAGCTCGTCGAGCAGCGCCAGGATCTGGGCCTGGATCGTGACGTCGAGCGCGGTGGTCGGCTCGTCGCAGATCAGCAGCTTGGGCTTGCACGCGAGCGCCATCGCGATCATCGCCCGCTGGCGCTGGCCGCCGGAAAGCTGGTGCGGATAGACGTCGATGCGCTTGTCGGGCTCCGGGATGCCGGTGCGCGCGAGCAGCTCGATGGCGCGCGCGCGCGCCGCCGCCTTCGACAGGCCCTGGTGCAGCTCGAGCACCTCGCCGATCTGGTTGCCCACCGTGTACAGCGGGTTCAGCGCGGTCATCGGCTCCTGGAAGATCATCGCGATGTCGGCGCCGCGCAGCGCCTGCATCTCGCGCTCGGACTTCGCGGTGAGGTCCTGGCCGCCGAACAGGACGCGGCCCTCGGTGCGCGCCGCGTCCACCAGGCGCAGCACGGACAGGGCCGTGATCGACTTGCCCGAGCCGCTCTCGCCGACGAGGGCGAACTTCTCGCCCGGCGCGATGGCGAACGACACGTCGTCGACGACCACGCTGGCGTCGAAGCGCACGGTGAGGTGCTGGATGTCGAGCAGGGCGGTCATGGGTTGGAAGGGGCTTGCATGGCGCCGCAAGGCTGCCGAACCGACAACGCATCAAGCGGCCGCCGCGGAGCCGGCTTCGCCGGGCCGCTGGCGGCGCCCCCTGGGGGGAGGCGCCGAAGGCGCTTCGGGGGGATCATGATTTCCGCGTGTCGAAGGCATCGCGGAGCGCGTCGCCGATGAAGGTGAGCAGCAGCATCGTCAGCACCAGCAGCGCGAAGGTCGGCAGGATGACCCACCACGCGTACAGGTTGTCCTTGCCCATCTTCAGCAGCTCGCCCAGCGACGGCACGCTGCTCGGCACCCCGAGGCCGAGGAAGTCGAGCGCGGTCAGGCCGATGATGCCGGCGCTCATGCGGAAGGGCAGGAAGGTGATGACCGGCGTCATCGAGTTGGGCAGCACGTGGCGCCAGATGATCTGGCCGTTGCCCAGGCCCAGCGCGCGGGCGGCCTTGACGAACTCGAGGCTGCGGTTGCGCAGGAACTCGGCGCGCACGTAGTCCGACAGCCCCATCCAGCCGAAGGCGGCCAGCAGCACCAGCAGCAGCAGCAGGCTCGGCTCGAAGATGCTCGCCAGCAGGATCAGCAGCAGCAGCTCGGGCAGCGCGCCCCAGATCTCGACGAAGCGCTGCAGCAGCAGGTCGACCTTGCCGCCGAAGTAGCCCTGCAGAGCGCCCGCCAGCACGCCGATGACGGTGCCGACGATCGTCAGCGCGAGCGCGAACCAGATGCTGACCCGGAAGCCGTACAGCAGCCGCGCCACCATGTCGCGGCCCTTGGGATCGGTGCCGAGCCAGTTCTGCGCGCTCGGCGCGGCCGGCGGCATGGCCTTGCTGAAGTAGTCGACCGAGTTCGCGCCGTGCGGGTTGATCGCCATCAGCGCCCAGTTGCCCTCGCGCGCCAGCAGCCCGGTGACGAACGGATCCTTCCAGTCGGTGGGCGTGCCGAAGTCGCCGCCGAGCGCCTTCTCGCTCGGGTTCGCGAACATCGGCGCGTACCACTCGCCGTTGATCCGGGCCACGATCGGCCGCTCGTTGGACAGCAGCTCGGCGCAGGTGGACACCACCAGCATCAGCCCGAAGAGCCACAGCGACCAGTAACCGAGCCGGTTGCGCCGGAAGCGAGCCCAGGCGCGCTGCCAGGGCGACATCGGCCTGGGCGCGGGCGTCGCCCCGGGCGCGGCGGCAGGACTGTCGGCCATCGTGCTCATCGTGCGCTCACCGCGCCACCGCGCCGAACTGCACGCGCGGGTCGACCACGACGTACAGCAGGTCGGTGACCAGCTTGGTGACAAGCGCGATCAGCGTGAACAGGTACAGCGAGCCGAGCACCACCGGGTAATCGCGCCGGATCACGCTCTCGTAGGCCAGCAGCCCCAGGCCGTCGAGGGAGAACAGCGTCTCGATCAGCAGCGCGCCGGCGAAGAAGGCGCCGATGAAGGCGGCCGGGAAGCCGGTGACGAGCGGGATCAGCGCGTTGCGGAAGATGTGCTTGTAGAGCACGCGCTTCTGGCTCAGGCCCTTGGCGCGCGCCACCAGCACGTACTGCTTGCGGATCTCCTCGACGAAGGTGTTCTTCACCAGCATCGTCGTCACCGCGAAGCTGCCGATCACCAGGCAGGTCAGCGGCAGCGCCAGATGCCAGAAGTAGTCGAGGATGCGCGCCGGCCACGACAGCTCGTCCCAGTTGTCGCTGGTCAGCCCGCGCAGCGGGAACCAGTCGAGGAAGGTGCCGCCGGCGAACAGCACGATCAGCAGCACGCCGAGCACGAACCCGGGGATCGCGTAGCCCAGCAGCACGACGAAGGTGGTGACCGCGTCGAAGCGCGTGCCCTCGCGCACCGCCTTGGCCACGCCGAGCGGGATGCTGATCAGGTAGCTGATCAGGAAGGTCCACAGGCCGAGCGAGATCGATACCGGCAGCTTCTCCTGGATCAGCTGCCACACCGTCTTGTTCTGCAGGAAGCTCTTGCCGAGGTCGAACCGCAGGTAGCTACCGAGCATCTCGAAATACCGCACGTGCACCGGCTTGTCGAAACCGTAGAGCTTCTTCAGCTCCTCGAGCTGCTTCTTGTCGAGATCGCGCCCGGCCTTGTAGGTGCCGCCCTCGGCGCCACCGCCGGCGCGCGCCTCGGCCATGATCTGCTCGACCGGCCCGCCGGGGACGAACTGGATGACGACGAAGGTGACGGTGAGCACGCCGAGCAGCGTGGGCACCATCAGCAGCAGCCGCTTGAGGATGTAGCCGATCATGTCGGTGCCCGGTTGGTGGCGGCGGCCGGCCGGCCCTCGAGCGAGCGGTCCCACCAGCACCACAGCGGCCAGGGCCCGTGCTCCTGGAAGCCGGAGATGATGAAGTCGGCGGCAAAGTAGCGCGCCTGCACCTTGGGGATGCCGAACTTGTTCCACACCGAGATGTTCTCGGTGTTCAGGTACAGCTCGGGCACCTGCCAGAAGCTCCACATGACGACGCGGTCGAAGGCGCGCGCCGCGTCCTTCAGCTGCTGCAGCGTGCCGGCCTGTGCCATGGCCTCGATCAGGGCGTCCACCGCCTTGCTGCGCACGCCGCGGAAGTTGCTGTTGCCTTCCTCGCCGGCGGACTTCGAGCCGTACAGCGCCCGCAGGTCGCCCGCCGAGGGCAGCGTGAAGTCGCCCTCGACGATGACGATCAAGTCGTAGTCGTACTTCTCGAGGCGCCGGCGGTACAGCGCGAAGTCGACCACGCGCTCCTTCAGCGTGATGCCGAGCTTGCTCAGGTTGCGCTGCCAGTCGTCGATGCCGGACTCGCGCGGCGTCAGGTACTCGACCTCGAACTTATCGCCCTTGGCGTTGCGCAGGTCGCCCCCGGCGTCGAGCTTCCAGCCTGCCTCCTCGAGCAGCGCGCGCGCGCGCAGCAGGTTGCGGCGCAGCCCGTTGGGCTCGCCGTCGGTGCGGGGCGGCCGGAACGCGGGCCCGAACACGCGCGGCGGCAGCTCGGCGCGGAACGGCTCGAGCAGCGCGAGCTCGCCCGGCGAGGGCGAGCCCTCGGCCGCGAACTCGCTGTTGCTGAACACGCTGTAGGCGCGCTTGAAGATGCCGGTCTTGTTGAGGGTCTCGAAGTCGTAGGTCCAGTTCAGCGCCTCGCGCACCCGGATGTCCTGGAAGATGGGCCGCCGCAGGTTCAGGTTCACGGCCTGCAGGCCCTGGCCGAAGGCCGTCTCGAGCGGCATCTTGACGATGCGACCGTCCTCCCACTTCGGGCCGGTGTGCAGCCGGGCCCAGGAGCGGGCGCCGTACTCCTTGTACAGGTCGAACTCGCCGGCCTTGAAGGCCTCGCGCGCGATCGGGTGGTCCTGGTACATCCGGTAGACCACGCGCTGCCAGTTGAAGTGGCCGCGCCGCGCGGGGTGGTCGCGGCCCCAGTAGTCGGGGTTGAGCCGGTACTCGATGCGGCGCGGCATCTCCACCCGATCGATCAGGTAGGGGCCGGTGCCGATCGGGTGCTCGTCGACGATGGCGTCCATCGCCTTGCCGGCGCCCCACTTGCGGCTGAGCACCGGCATGTTGCCAGCCACCAGCACCTGCTCGCGGCTCTTCTCCTTGAGGTCGAACCGCACCGTGCGCGCGTCGACCACGACCGCGCGCTCGATGCCCGACACCCCGGTCTGGTAGGCCGGCGAGGCGCCCTTGCCCTTGAAGAGGCCGAGCGTGTGCACGACGTCCTCGGGCGTGACCGGATCGCCGTTGCTGAAGCGCGCTGTCGGCCGGATGCGGAAGCTCACCGAGGAGAAGTCGGGCTCGACGTGGATCGCCTCGGCGAGCAGCGCGTACATCGTCGCCGGCTCGTCCTGCGACATGTGCGCCAGGCCCTCGACCATCCACACCAGGATGCCGGCCGGCGCGTTGCCGCGCGTGGTCCACGGGTTGAACTTGTCGAAGCTCGTGCGGCGGTCGGGGTTGCGCAGCCGCAGCGTGCCGCCCTTGGGCGCATCCGGGTTCACGTACTCGAAGTGCGTGAAGCCGGGGCCGTACTTCGGCGGGCCGTAGGCGGCGAAGGCGTGCACCCAGCGCCCGGTGTTCTCGGGCACGTCGGCCGGGGACGGTGCGGGCGCTGCGGCGGGGGGACCGCCCGCGCGCCCGGCGACAGCCGCTCCGCGCCCGGCGGCGGCGGCCGCCACCGGCCCGGCGCAGGACGACGCGGCCAACGCCAGCGCGACGCGGCGCCGCATCGCGTCGACGCCGCTGCTGCCGTCGTGCCCCCGGCGCCGCACCTTCACGCGTCCTTCTTCGGCGCTGCCGGCGCGGGCCTCAGGACCTTCTCGCAGACCGGCTTGTCGGCGGCATCGACCCGGGCGCACACCCCGTCGAGCTGGGCCTGCAGCCGCCGCAGCGCCGCGGCCTGGCGGCCGTCGGCGTTCCAGCTGGCCAGGCGCGCGCCGGCGCGCTGCAGCGCGCGCGCGCTGCGGCCCTCGAAGGCGCCGCTGTCGGAGGCGGCCTCGCGCAGCAGCTGTGCCGCCACCTGCTCGATGCGCGCCGCGTCCTGCGGCGCCAGCTCGATCAGCGCACCGAGGTAGCCGCTGCCCCACTGAAGCCGCGTGGCCGGGCCCTGGCTCTTCTCGAATGCTTCGGCGTACCAGCGCAGGGCCTCGTCCTTGCGGCCGAGCTTGCGGGCATTGCTGCCCAGCTGGCTCATCAGGTAATAGGCCGAGTGGCTGCGCGCCAGGTTCGACTTCAGCAGCGCCTCGCTCTCGGCCCACAGGCCGGCATGGCCCAGCGCGTAGGCAGCCGCGGTGACGACGGCCTGGCGCTCGTAGCCGTCGGTGATCTCGCGGTCGAAGCGCGCGGCCATGTCGCGAACATCGGCCGCCAGCGCCTCGGGGATCCGCGGCCGCACCTCGTCCTTGGGCTGGCCGATGCGGGCCAGGTTGACGCGCGCGATCAGCGCGTCGAGACGGTCGCCGCGCGCCAGCGTGGCGTCGGACTGCAGCCGGCGCAGCGCGGCGTCGTAGGCGGCCACCAGCGGCGCGCGACGCGGCGAGTCCTCGGCCTCCAGCGTGCGCACGATGTCGGCCGCGCCGCCGCTCAGCACGCCGGAGAACTGGCGCACCTGGGCCGGGTCGGCCAGCACCTTCTGCACGCGCGCACGCAGCGCGTCGTCCGCCTTCAGGCCCTTGCCGTCGTCGCTGGCCGCGAGCGCCTTGAGCCACAGGCGGGTCGACACCTCGGCCTCGGCGGTCGCGGCCGCCTGGGCCGCGGTCGCCAGCCGGGCCAGCGTCGCAGGAAGCTCCGGCTTGGCGACGAGCTGCGACTCATCGGTCTCCCACGAGTAGAAGGCGAGCGCGCGCCAGTCGGCCGCACCGACCGGCCGGCCCGCCAGCGCGTCGGCCAGCACCGACTTCACCGGGCGGCCGCCCGCCACGCCCGTCTCGAGCAGCCGCATCACCTGCTCGGCGTCGATGTCGCCGGGCAGCCGCGTGATCTCCTGCCCCTCGGCCGTCATCAGCACGACGGTCGGGTAGCCGCTCACCTTGAAGCGCTGGCCCAGCTTCTGCGCACCGGGCCGGTCGCCGTCGACGTGCACGGCGACGAAGCTGCGCGACAGCGCGGCGAAGTCCTGGCGGTTGAACAGCGTCGCCTTCAGCTGGTTGCAGGGCGGGCACCACGTCGCGCCCCAGTACAGCAGCACAGGCCGGCGCTCAGCCCGCGCGCGCGCGAACGCGCGCTCGATGTCGGCGTCGGCGGCAGCCGGCTGCCAGGCCACCTGGGTCGAGGGCAGGTCGATCGCCGCGGCCGGCGGCGCGCCGCACAGCAGCGCCGCGCCGAGCACGGCCGGGATCAGCAGGGACAGGCAACGGACCATCGTGTACAGGCTCCAGAGGGCGGCAACGCCCGGATGCCGCGGAAAGCGGATTGTGCGCCGTGCACGCCGTGCCGCCAGTACGCTGCCCGATCGGGCCCGCCGTCCGGGGGGCAGCACGCTCAGCGCCGGGTCGACGCCAGCTTCGTGGCCGACTGCCATGCGTTGGCCGCGGCGTCGAGCACCTGGGCGGAACCGCCGAACGGCTGCGCCGCCTCCTCCAGCGCCGCGACGTCGTCGCCGTCGAGCGCGCGCGCCACCGAAAGATACGGCGCCCACGGACCTTCGTGCTGCAGCAGCGCGAGCGGCAACTCGGGCGGGAGCCTGAGGGTCTGCAGCGCAGCCGCCAGCGACACGCCGAGCAGCCGGTCGGCCTGCGACAAGAGCCCCAGCGTGAACAGCGCCGACGGCCGCGGCTCGCCGGCGCGCCGGGCGAGTTCTTCGAGGACGAAGGCGCGGGTGAGCGCGTGCTCCTGGACCGCCTCGCTGGCCGGCCGGCTGCGCCCGCTGCTCAGGAGCAGGACGCCGAGCCAGCGCTGGAGTTCACCCTGCCCGAGCAGCGCGATGGCCTGCTCGATCGATTCCGCGGGCCGGCTCAGCCCGAGCGCGGGGCTGTTGGCGAACCGCAGCACGCGGTACGCCAGCGCGGCGTCGCGACGAAAGGCCTCGGCGACCTCCGCCGCGTCGCGGTCGAGGGCGAGCAGGTTCATCAGCTCGCAGATCCTGTGCGCGGCCGGATCGAGCCGACCTGCCGCGCCGGCCGGCGGCGGCCGGTTGGCCGCATCACCGCCGCCGAGCCGGCCTCCCGCAAGCGTCACGCCAGCAGCCAGCGCTTGCTCCACTTCTTCGATGCCAGCCAAGCCCAGCGCCACCAGCGGCGCACCGGGACGCGCCCGGTGCCAGCGATCGGCCGACGCCACCAGCGTATCGAGGCCACCGTCGGCCGCCAGCAGCACGATGAAGTCGGCATGCGTGCGCGCTGCCGGTGGCCCGTCGCGCAGGCCGACCCGGACACCGAGACCGCGCCAGGCGGCCAGCGCTTCGGGCGCCGGGTCGCGGTCGAGCGCAGCGATCATCAGCCCGGCCCCAGCCGGCGCCGACGCGGCCACGCGCACCGCCACGTCCTCCAGCATCGCCGCCTCGAGGACGACGAGGCTGTTGCGACGCCCGCCGGCGGCGGCCTCGCGCGCGGCGTCAACGAGCACGTCGCCGACGGCCGCTGCGGCATTGGCGGAGCCGGCCTGCGCTCGCCAGACCTCGCGCCGGGCCGGGGACAGCACGAACTCGAAGCCGGAAATGCGCCCCTGCCGTCCCACCAGCGGCCGGCGCTGCGCGCCGGTCGGTACTCCTGCCGGGTGCACGGCGTCGTGCCGGACACCGGCTGCGGCCGGCGACGTGGCCTTGGCGCGCGCGGCCTCGGCCGGCGCGCGCCCGAACCAGCGCAGCAGCCACTTGATCATGGTCCCTCCCTGGGCACGCCGGCAGCGTGATCGAGCCCGAGCCCGTCCTGCCCGTCGTCTTCCGGCGCGGCATCGGCGGGGGCTCGGGCGAGCGCCACCCAGACCGCAAAGGGCAGCCGCAATGCCCGGCGCGGCGCCGGGCGCGCGACCTCGAAGCCGACGGCGTCCGCCCAGAGAACCCCGAACTCCGACGGCACCTCCTCGGGCTCGCCGATTCCGCGCGCGAGCACGTACCAACACTGGCTGGACAGGGCGCGGTATGCGGCGCCCTTGTCGGGCTTGCGCAGGTCGGCCAGCAGGTCGG
>Ga0068877_10004183_pt1 | contig 11297 bp, 17 predicted proteins | sample NOAtaG_FD_66437 | JGI IMG/M metagenome (GOLD analysis project Ga0068877, IMG submission 66437) | Freshwater lake microbial communities from Lake Erie, under a cyanobacterial bloom - NOAA_Erie_Diel6S_1000h metaG | ecosystem: Environmental > Aquatic > Freshwater > Lake | place: USA: Ohio, Lake... | reverse complement strand
TCCTCGCGCTGCTTCGCGCCGTCGTGGCAGGGTTTGCAGAGGGTCTGGATGTTGGACGGCGCCCAGAAGCGGGCGGGGTCGCCGCGGTGCGGCTGGATATGGTCGGCGACCAGCTGGCGGCCGGTCGGGTCGATGCGATGGCAGGCCTGGCACTCGAAGCCATCCCGGACCAGGACCTCGACGCGCAGGCGGGACCAGGCGGCGAGGCTGTACCACTTGCGCCAGGGCTCCAGCGCGCGGGAGTGGCCGTGCTCGTCGGTCATGCGGCCCAGCCGGGGGGCGAGGCTTCCGACCGTGGGCTTCAGTTGCTTCAGGCGTCCCATGCGCTGACCCCAAAAGAGGCCGGCGCGCTGCAATGGGCTCGCGCGCGCCGGCCAGTCATCAGGGGAGAGGAAGACGCCCGCGTGGGCTTCGGAGCGGCGATGCCGCAGGAATAGGGATAGGGCTTAACGGCTACCGCACCGGACCTGGTCAGGGTCCAGTGCGCCGAGGGGGCGGGTAGCCTGATCACTTCGCACCCGCCGACCGCAGCTTGGCCAGATCAACGGTGACGCGCGAATCGCGTCCTAGCAGCGAGACTAGGATCGAAGCGCGCCGGTCGTCAATTTGTTCAAGGAACAGACCTTCGACCATATCGAGGCCGTTCAGCTGCACCCGCGCGCCCCTGGCGAAGGCCGGGGCGTCCGCCACCAGGCCGAGCTTGATGAAGCCGCCCTCCTCTTGTTCCCGGATGCGGTCGATCACCCAGTCCCGGACGGCCGTCGGGCGCTCTTCCGAGCCCAGCAGGCCCTTGACCCCGAAGGTGGACCAGATGCGCCGCCAGTCGCCGAGCGCCAGGCTGGTCCGCACAAACAGGTATCCCGGCAGGAAGGGGCGGGCGACCAGGTCCCGGGCGCCGTTGGCGTAACGCCCCTGCCGCCGGATCGAGGCCAGCCGCATGGGCAGGTAGACGTCGAACCCCTGCCGCTCCAGCTCCACCCGGGCCCGGACCTCCTGAGCCTGCCGGCAGGCGACCACCACCCAGACCTTCCTTTCAGAAGAGGAAGAGAGATTGCTGTTTGTTTGATCCATCCCATCCCCCAATCCAAGAACAGACACTGACCCCGCAGGCATAGGGCTCACGTGGTGCGCCCCCGCTAACGGCTCATCCGGCGGCAACTGTCTGCACTGTCTGTACTGTCTGTAAGCCTCGGAATTCTCGCCGCTTTTCGGACAGACAGTCGGCAGCCCCACAGATAGTCGACTGTCTGCCCGCAGGCCCGCCGGGGGGCTCTCAGCACGGCGAACTGTCTGTACTGTCTGTAACTGTCTGTAGATCATCGCCCTCAGTCCCCCTGATATCCGTAGGCCGACAGGTCGGGATCAAAGGGGCTGGCCGATGACCCGCCGGGGCCGAACACGCCCCGATCGGCGGCCAGCTCAGCGGAGGTCTTCAGGCGCGCGCCGGAGCGCATGACCTTGCCCGAGCCGTTCATGCCCGCCCGGATCACCTGCCGGTCCGCCAGGGCGTTCCCGAAGGCCGTCTGAGACATGATCCGCTCGATGCCCTGGCCCTCGCACCACTCCTTGAAGTCGGCGAAGAGATCGGCAGCGACCGTCTTGGCCCCGGGCTCCAGGACCAGCCGCTCTGCGAACCACTCGCCGAAGGGACTGGACCCCTTGCGATAGTCCTCCAGGGCGTCCTTCACCCGCTGGGGCGGGTCCAGGCCCCGGTCCAGCCAGCCGGCGACGCCCTCAATGATCCAGTTGAGGATCCCCGGATACTCAGCCCTCAGCTTGCGCCCCAGCTCGCGGTCGACGTCGCCGGGGGCGACCTGGTGTTCGAACATCACCAGGTGGATCCGCCGCCAGATGCCCTCATCGTCGCCCTTGATCACAGGCCGGCTGTTGCACTCCATGAACACCTTCGGCCTGGGCATGAAGCTGAACAGGTCCTGGCGCAGCCGGCGGGCGAGGATCGGCGCGCCGCCGGTAAAGCTCTTGATCATGGCCTCGGCCAGCTTGGCCCCCCGGGGCGGTTCGGCAACCGAGATCATCCGGCAGTCGCCGGCCAGGCGCGCCAGGTCGGGCGAGGCGTCCGCCCCGCCCCGTTGCGACACGTCCAGGAAGGTCCGCACGTCCGCCACGTCGGCGTATCCGCCCAAGAGCTCGCGCAGGGCCCCGACCATGGTCGACTTGCCGTCCCGGCCCTTGCCCTGGAAGATCCAGAAGGCCTGTTCATGGGTGAACCCCGTCGCCATGTAGCCCACGGCCCGCTGCAGGTACTCCCGCATCTCCGGGTCCGGTTGCCATCGGGCCAGGCTCGCCTCCCAGAGCGGCGCCCGGGCCTTGGCGTCGAACTCGACCTCCGCCATGCGGGTGATCCGGTCCCGGGGATCGTGGGCGTCGAAGGTCTGGGTCATCCCGCCGCCGGCCATGCGCGCGAATCGCAGCGTCCCGTTGCGCACGGTCAGGGCCAGCTCAGCGGTGTCGAACACCTCCAGATCGACCTGCAGATAGGCCTCAGCCACCTTCAACATGGACGAGATGCGCCCGGCGTTCCCGGATTCGCGGACGAAGGCGGTCACGGCCTTCTTGTCGTGGCCCCGGTCCTCCATGTGGATCCGCTGGCCGACCAGCTCATGCACCACCCGGTGCGCCGTCCGCTCCGCCAGGCGCTGGCCCAGCTTCAGATCCCAGGTCCGGCCATTCCAGCCGACCCAGCCGACCTCGCGCTGGTACAGCAGGATCGCCCCGCCCAGGTCCACATCCCCCAGGGCGTCGAACTGGCCCCCGACCATCCGGATCAGCCGCTTCGCGTTCCCAATGTCGTTCAGCTCGAACGCAGCCAGCTCCTCCGGCCCCGGCGCGTCGCCGAACTCGTACCCAGACCCGTCAGCCATCCTGTCTCGCCCTTAATTCATCGTTGAAGTCGCGGCCCGGGCCGGGTGCGATCACCCGGACCTTCGTCGCGCCGGCCCTGTTCCAGGCCTGTTTGGCAAGGCCGGCGCAGATCCGCGCCCGGTCCTCAGCGGTCAGCAGGCGCTCGGCCGTGCCGCCGCCCGTCTTCCGAACCTTCGCCCGGATCGCGCCCATGTCGCGGTCCACGGCCAGGATCACCTCGCCCGGCTCGGGCCAGGTCCAGGGCGGCCGCTCCGGGTCGGCCGCCACGGCCGCCGGGCTGATCCGCCCCCACTTGTCTGTCAGCATTCCGCCCTGCAGGCGCGAGAGGCTCAGGGTCGCCACGATCCGGCAGGGCTGGCCCAGCAGCTGGGCGGCGGAGAGCGCGCTCTCGATTCCCTCGGCAACCAGCAGGGGCCCTTCGGCCTCCGGATCGGTCAGCCAGACGGCCCCAGGCCGTCCTTCGGCGTCCGCCTGCCGGCCCCACATTTTCTTGGCGGGAGTCAGCCGGGCCTTCCCGTGCCCGCCGGGCGCCAGATAGGTGACATGGCACCCCGGGACGGGCCCCGAGGGCGTGACCGGCCGGGCCACCATGGCCGGCGCGGTGATCTTCTCGCCGCCCTCGCCCCAGCCCCAGGTCGCCGCCTCGGCGAACCGCACATAGGACGGGATCCCGGCGATCAGCCGCGGGTCGATCCCCCGCCCCTCCAGATAGACCGCCGCGGGCGATCCCTGCACCGCCGCCCGGGCCGAGCGCCAGATCTCGAGGTCCAGGCCGGGCCGGTCCGGCGGCGCAGGCCGCTCAGCCGACGACCGGATCGACAACGCCTTCAGCGCCCTTTCCGCCGCCCAGCCCGCCCCCGCCAGCCGCTCCGCCGCCTGGCGGGCGGAACCGCCGCCCAGGGCCCGCTCCAGCGCCACCACGTCCCCGCCCCGCTGGCAGGCGAAACAGTGGAACAGGCCGGCCTCGGGATCGACGCTGAACGCCCCGTCCGCCTTCTTGCCGGCGCTGGCCCCGCAGATCGGGCAGCCTCCCCGCATGCGGCGACCGGCGCGGAACAGGGGCACGCCCGCCACGGCCTCGATGGAGACCGCCCGGGCCCGGGCGAAGATGTCGTCGGCGGTCGGGGTCATTCGTCTTCCAGCCCCGCCGGGGCCGCGAGGCCGCCATCCGACATTCGCGGCGTGAAGGGCGCCGGAGCCAGGGTGCCGCGATCGTCCGTGAAGCATCGCTCGACCCCGTGATAGATCGGCCGCCAGCCGTCGGGGGTCATGATCCAGCTGTACGTCGGGACGAAGCGAACCTTCATGCCCCCCTCCAGCTGATCCGCTCGAACCGCGTCACCCGCCCCGCCGGCCGTTCGGCCTCGAACCGGAACCAGGCGAAGGGCATGGCCGAGGCGGTCAGCTTCGGGCCTTCCCAGCCATCCCTGTGCATCATGGGCAGACGCTCCCGCCCCAGCAGGATCTGGTCGAGGTGCACGTCCATCAGGTCCGCCCGCTTCACCCCCTCCAGCCAGTTCAGCCGCTGAAAGATCCAGACGGTCGAGGCCAGGGTCAGGGCGTGGCGCGTGAATTCATCGGCCAGCTTGAAGGGCGGGTTGGTGACGATGACCGAGGGCATGAGCTGGGTCGGTCGCTCCATCAGGAAGTCGATCCCGCCGATCCCGACCCCGTCCGGTCCGTAGTCCACCAGGTCGGTGGGATAGACCACAAACCCCGCGTCCCGCAGCTCGCGCACGATCGCCCCCGGCCCGCAGGCCGGCTCCCAGATCGCCTCATCCCTGTCCAGAAACGGGATCAGCGCCCGCGTCGCGCAGGGCGGCGTCTCGTAAAGGTCGTTCTTCCGGTCGGCCAGGGAGTGCCGGCCGAACTGGGTCCCGCCCGCCACCTGGCTCATCGCGGCGCCCCCCGCATCTGCATGGGCGGGACCAGGGGCAGGCAGACGGCGACCTGGTCGCGACCGAGCCGCCGCTCGGAAAACGCCCAGAACCCCCCGGCCGCCAGACAGGCGGCGGCGTGGCGCTCGCAGGCCCGGGCCTGAGCCTCCCGATTCTGTTCCCGCTCGACGGCGTACTCCCGGGCCTGCGGGCGCTGGATCACCCTGCCCTCCAGGACGGCCAGCTGCTTCCCGACCGAGTTGACCGTCCGCTGCAGGATCTTCGCGATCTCGCGCTGAGGCGTCTTCCGGGACCGGGCCTTCAGAAGAAAGCTGATTTCGGAGTCGGACCACGGCCGGGCGGGCGCCCCGGCCCGCTCCGCCCGCTCGATCAGCCCCAGCCGCAACGCCCGCTCCCGCACGGCCTCGGCCGACCGGCCCAGGCGCAGGGCGACCTCGCGGAAATCCCGATCCCGCCGGGCCCCGGCGCGCACGGCGTCGGTGATGGCCCGGTCGTCGTCGGTCGTGTAATTCCCGCCCGCCATCACGCCAGGCTCCACGCCGTCTCGCGGGGGCTGGCCCCCGGCGGCGTCTCGCCGGCGATCACCCGGCCCTCCAGCCCCAGCACCCTCAGGGTCTGGTCGACGAAGCTCTCCTTCACGCCCAGGATCGAGGCCAGGCTGCGCGGGCAGGTCGGGGCCTGCCCCAGCCGGGCCAGGATGCGCGCCTCCAAAGACTGGGCCGGCGGCGGCGGGCCGGGCCGGAAGGCCGGGGTGAAGGCGTGTCCGTTGGACAGGTTGACCCGCCCCGCCAGGGGCGCATGCGGCCGGGCCAGATGCGCCGGCTTGGGTTCAGGCTCGGAAAGGGGCGCGGCCTCAGGCGCGATCACCTCGACCCCGGCCTCCCCGACCCGGTCCATCTCGCCGGCGGCCTGGACGACGCTCTCCGCCGCCTCCGGGCGCCAGCAGGCATAGTCGGCGGCCCGGGCGGCGGCCCTCCAGGCGGCCTTGAACTCGCGAGTCCCTTCCGTCTTCATCCGGCGCACGGCAGAGGGCTGAAGGCCCAGCCGGGTCGCCACCTCGCCGATGGACAGGCCGGTCGCCTGCACAATCCCCAGACAGGCCGCCTGCAGGCAGCGCCGCTGAGCCGTCCCGGTCAGAACCTCGACCGGATCATCCCCATACGCCCGGGCCGCGGCGATGATCGCCCGGGCCCAGAGGTCGGCCGGCTTCACGAAGGCGGCGGGATCGGGCCGCAGGCTCACGCCCCGCCCCCCTGCCGCAGCCGGTCGCGCTCGGCGATCTCGGCAGCCTCGATGTCCAGCAGCTCGCCGCAGCCCTCGGCCAGGGCCAGGACCGACCGCGCCAGCACCTCGACCAGGTCGGGGCGGGTCGCGGTCACGAAGCCCTTGGCCAGGGTCAGGAAGGCCCCGGCCTGCGCCTGGGCGCTCGCCCACTCGACGGGGAACGGGTGGTGCGCCAGCTTGACGACCCGGCCGGCGAAGATCGCCAGCACGTCCCGGTGCACGTCCCCGCCGCCTTCCAGCCGCACCCGCGCCACGTGCCGGGCGTCGCCCAGCGCGGCCAGCCAGGCGGCCCGGTCCGCATCCCGCGCCCTGCCCTCGCCGATGCGGTCGGTCAGGTCCCGCACGTTCGACCCTCCCGCCGCCAGGTTGGGATAGGGGCTAGTCTTGTAACTCATGGCGTCACGCCCTCCGACAGAAGCGCGCCGACCTGGCGCAGTTGTTCCAGGGCCTCGGCGTAGATCTCGGCCAGCTCGCGCCGTTCGCGTTCCGTGACGGCCCCGTCGTCAGAGGCCCGGCGGGCGGCGTGCTGCAGGCGACCGCCCGCCTCGGCGGCGTCGCAGGCCTCGCGGGCCAGGTCCCGGGTGTCGGGCCCGGCGGGGCGGGCCTCCACCAGCATCCGGGAATAGATCGGCGCGCCGCAGTAGGCCTCCAGGTCGGCCATCACGTCGGCGGGCATGAAGCCCAGGCCCTCGGCGGCCTGGTAGTCGGCCAGCTGCGACTTGCCGACCCGGCAGGCGGCGGCGGCCTCGATCAACCCCCCGCAGGCGGCGATCAGGCGTCGCGCGGCCAGGGCGTGAGCGCGGCGGTTCACCGGAAAACCTCCTCGGAATTCCGGGTGATCTGGGCGGCCGGATCAGGTGAAGCTGGGGCCTCGCCGCCTTCTGGCGGCTCATCCGAACGGAGCTGTTCCGCCCCATGCGCCTCGATTTCTCCCAGGACGCGCTCGGCCGCTTCGAAGCTGCGCAGGGTCGGCGACACCGCCCCGCTGCGCCAGCGCCACCAGACCGATCCGTGAAGACCGGCCCGACGAAGAACCTCGACCGGCTTGACGCCGACGGCGTCGCAGCGGGCCGAGAAGGTCTGGATCAGGTTCGACATGATTCGACTGAGTGCCGCATTAATGCGCCGCACGCAACCGCTTTCATACGTCTCGCCTCGAAATGCGGGACGCGCATAGATGCGGCAATGACGCATCTCGACATCATTCGCCGATGGATCCGCGAGAACGCTGAGGCCCACGACCTGAGCTTCGCCGCCTGGGCGAAGCTGGCCGGGCTTGCGCCCTCCACGGTGCAGAGGGTCATGGCGCCGGACTACCCCTTCGTCCCCAGCACCCGCACCCTGTCGGCTCTGGCGGCAGCGATAAACGTCCCGCCGCCGTCATTGGGCGAGGCCGTCGAGCCGACCCAACTGGCCATGTTTCACCTGCCGATCCGCTACGAAGTCGGGGCTGGACTCTGGCGCGCCGTGGAAGACCTCGACCACGCCCTGGGCACGGCGCCCGTCCTGCCGGAACCGGCCTACGCCGCCTTTCCTCAATGGTTGGAGCGTGTGGTGACAGACTCCATGGACCGCGACTATCCGGTCGGGTCCCTTCTCCACGTGGTCGATGCAACGGAGATCGGCTACGCGCCCCGCTCCGGCGACCACGTCATCATCGAGCGGACACGCCGGGGCGGCGGCCTGGTGGAGCGCACGGTCAAGGAAATTCAGATGACGCCACGCGGGCCGGAATTCTGGCCCCGCTCAAACAATCCCCGCTGGAGCGAGCCGATCCGGCTTGCCGAGAACGGCGAGGAAGACGACACGATCGTCGAGATCAAGGGCCTGGTGCTGGGCAGCTACCGCCGCCGCTAGCCCCGCTTCTCGGCCCCGGGACGGTTCAGCACGTGGATCGTGACGTTGACCGGGTCGTCATCGTCGGGGTCGATGTCGATCCCCACCAACTCCGCGCCCAGCTCGGCGGCCGGGCCCAGGCGCGCCGCGATCAGGCCCGCCACATTCGCCGGCAGATAGCCCAGGTGCAGGTGAGCGGCTGACGCCCGGTCCTTCGGGTCTTTCAGCCAGAACCCGTCCACGGCCACGGCCTGAGGGTCATGCGGATTGTCCGGCTCGCGGCGCAGGCGGACCCCGAAGAACTTCATCTCCGGCTCTTCAACGGCGACCGCCCGCCGGATTGCCTCGCGGATCTCACGAAGGAAGGCGACCGAATTCTCCATCCGGTACCGTTCGCCAACGATGGCTTGGTCGTTCCGGAAGACCTCCCACTCGCCGGCCGGGCGGGTCACGCCAGGCGGCGGCTCGTACCCTATCACGTCGTCGTCGAAGTCGTTGTCGTCGTCTTCCTCTGGCGGGTCCGTCCGGGTCGGAGTTGCGCGGCCTGCCGCCGCCGGGCGCGTCACCTGAGACTTCGGCGACGCGTTCAGCACGATCACGATCAGCGCGACGAAAAACAAGGCCACGATACCGTACAGGACGACCATCACACTCTCCCCTTGCGCGGAAGTGGATGCTGCCTGAGAGCAGTCGCCCCGGCTAGTCGCATTAATGCGCTTGCATGTGTGCCGCTTTTATGCGGTTATTTGCCTCCGAAGACGCACCCGCGCCGCCTGGAGGCCCCGATGAACACCGCCGAAGTCCTGCAATTCCCCGCCCGCGCCGCCGAGCGCGCACCGGAGACCCTCCCCCGCGTGGTGCTGATGCACCGCGGCGAGACCTTCGACTACGACAGCCCCGAGCAGATGGAGGCCGAGTTCCAGGCCATGCTGATCCAAGAGGGCTGGACCCCTCCCCCCCAAGCTGTCGCCGACGCTCCCAGCCCTCCGCAAGCGGAAGCCCGGGCCGAACCCCGGCCGGCGGCGGGCGCCCGGGCCCGCCCCGTCACCACGATGCACGACGTCCTGATCGTCGGCCTCGGCCTGACGGCGGTCCTGCTCGCCCTGGCGGCCGGCCTGTGAGCGCCCCCGCACACAACCGCCGCGACGTCGCCGTCGGCCTGACCCCCTACGCCCCCGGCGTCGAGGGCAAGGCCCTGGCCGCCCCCGAGCGCTGGCTCACCTATTACGCGGTCAGCCCGAACCGGGCGGTCGCGGCCCTGTGCCATCGGCTGGGGCGCCTGCCCTCGGGCCTGGTGGCCGTCGAGGGCCCCGACTGCGCCGCCGCGATCCTCGGCCGGGTCGAGGGCGAACGCGAGGCCGTCCCCCTGGCCCTGGTCGCCTGGGGCCTGACCGTCGCCGAGATCAACACCGCCCTGGACGCCCTGCGCCTGGGCCTCACCCGAAAGGAAGCCGCATGAGCTTGAAGTCAACATTTGCCGCCGAAGTGGACGAACTGATCTCCTTTGGGAAAGAGCGCGGCGTCAGCCTGGACGATATGATCGAAGAGCTGGAATTGGCCAAAGACGGCCTCGAGGCCGAACTCGCCGACCTTGAGGGGGACGCGAAATGATCACGACTCCCATCCCCCTGGAAACCCGCCGAGCGGTCGAGACCCTGACCGCCGAGGTCGAGACCGTCCGCCGCGCCCTGGGCGGCAGCTGGACCACCCCCGCCGCCGTCGAGGACGCCGTCCTGGCCCTCGCCCGCCTGCAGGCCCAGATGCCGGCCCTGCGCCTCCGGATCCGCCAGCTGCGCGCCGAGGCCCGCGCCGTGCGCCGCGAGGCGGAGATCCTGCGGAGGGTTGGGTGATGGCGGTGTCTCTGGAGCTTCGGCACACCCTGGCCCGCCCCGAGGGCGTGAGTCCCGACGCGGTCGGCACGGCGCTGGAAAAGCTGGCGCGGAAGGCCGGCGGGGTCCTGACCCCGGGCGAGGTGCTGCGGGCCGCCGCCTTACCCAAAAGCCCGCTGCACGGTTACTTCACCTGGGATGACAGCGAGGCCGCTCAGGCCTGGCGGCTTCACCAGGCGCGCCAGCTGATCGCCTCCGTCAAGGTTCAGCTGGTGGGCCCGACCGGCCCTCAGGAGCCGATCCGCGCCTGGGTCAGCGTCCAGCGCGACGACGGGCGGGCCTACCGCGCCCTCGACGCCGTTCTGGCCGAGCCGACGGCCCGGGCGGATCTTCTGGCGGCGGCCCGGCGAGAGCTGGAGCGCGTCCGTCGACAGTACGGCCAGCTCGAGGAACTGGCCGGAGTCTGGGCGGCCCTCGACCAGACGGCGGCGTGATGCGGCAGGCGAGGCGGGGCAGGGCACGGCTTGGCGCGGCCGGGCAGGGCATGGCGGGCGAGGCTGGGCCGGGCGGGGCGAGGCAAGGCGTGGCAAGGCAGGCATGGCAAGGCGCGGCTTGGCCCGGCGCGGCGAGGCAAGGCGAGGCAGGCAAGGCAGGGCCAGGCAGGCAAGGCGTGGCTCGGCGTGGCGAGGCCTGGCTTGGCCAGGCGAGGCAAGGCAAGGCGAGGCAGGCATGGCAAGGCGTGGCTCGGTTTGGCAGGGCACGGCTGGTCATGGCGCATCCTGCGTCGGCCCAGATCAAATATTCATCAAACGGAAATCAGTACAAAACGGAGAGAAGACATATGTCAACGAACCCAGGAACAATCTTTCAACTTCCCCGGATGTCCCGGGAAAAGCTCAACATCACGCTGATCGGGGAAACTCCCCTAATTGTCCATCGATTTGCTGAGAAGGCTAAGCGCGAGATGCTGGAAAAGCAGACAAAATCTGCCCAGAAGGGCAAGGCCGCCAAGAACCCCGAAGCCGACTTTGAGGCGTCCATCTATCGCATGGCGGACGGCGGCCACGGCTTCCCCGCCGTGGCGTTCAAGGCCGCGGCGGTTACCGCCTGCACCAGCCTGGCCGGGATCACTAAGGTCGCCGCCCGGCAGGCATTCCACGTTTCGGGCCAGCAGGCGATCCGCCAGGGCGCCTTTGGCAGCGCCATCACGACCGAGGAACTGGTCCCCATTCATTGCCCGGCGCACACGATGCGCGAAGATATGGTCCGCGTCGGCATGGGAACGTCCGACATCCGTTACCGGGCCCAGTACTGGCCCTGGGCAATCGACATCATGGTCGAATTTAACCCCCTCGCCATGTCGGCAGAGCAGGTCCTGAACCTGTTCAACACGGCGGGCTTTGCCTGCGGCGTGGGCGAGTGGCGGCCCGAGCGGGACGGCTCCAACGGCCGCTTCCGCGTCGCCGAAGCCGACGACGCCGACATCCTGGCCGACATCATGCGGAGGGCGTGATGACTGACGAGTTTGAATCCGCCCCGGCCTGCCAACCCACGGTTAGCAAATCCG
>Ga0068877_10004182_pt1 | contig 11302 bp, 7 predicted proteins | sample NOAtaG_FD_66437 | JGI IMG/M metagenome (GOLD analysis project Ga0068877, IMG submission 66437) | Freshwater lake microbial communities from Lake Erie, under a cyanobacterial bloom - NOAA_Erie_Diel6S_1000h metaG | ecosystem: Environmental > Aquatic > Freshwater > Lake | place: USA: Ohio, Lake... | reverse complement strand
CGCTGCGCTCCTTGGCGTCGATCGCGAGCTCGTTACACAACCGCGCATCCTCCTCCACGTTCGCTCCGCGACGTCGCGTGCCTTTCATGGGCTCACCCGTGCACCGATCACCAACGAAGTACAGGAATCGCTCAGGGCTGGCGCAAATAGCAAAGCGCTCCCCAAGGCGATAGAACGCAGCGAACGGCGCATCGGCGCCCTTGAGCAAGCGCATGAAGCCCGAATAGGGATCAAGTTCCGGCCAAGCAGCATGGCGTTCGGTGCAGTAGTTCACTTCGTAGATATCGCCACGATGGATGTGCCTGAGCAACTTGTGGGCCTGTTCCAAATAGCGCTCGCGGGTCGTGCTGCACGTCCAACCGGGCATCGGCCCGACCGCCTTGTCCTGGACCCCATGGGCCAAGAGAGGCACGATGGCTTCGGCCGCTTGCAGGTCCTGCTCGCGAGCATGCAGAAAGGCCTCCCCACCCTGCCATTCGATCACCCACTGCGGAACACGCCATTGGGAAGGTTCCAGATGCTGCGGACCGACATGCCTGGATACCTGCCCGTGCGTATGCTCCTTCCACTCGTAAGCGAGATGGCCATAGGTCCAATCCTTGATCATGGGTCCTTCACTGAAGTCCGGGGCATCGCGGTCACTGACCGAACCAATGAACAACAGCGCACGGTCCCGATCGGCCATGCGGCGGAACAGGAAGTGCTCCTCATCCCGCAAGAACTCGGGAATGAACGGGATGCCATGACCCAATGTGATCGACTTTCGCACGGTGCCAAGATACCTGACCGGCAAGGAGCGGCCCGATCAGACCGACCGCCTGCGATAGCGGCCAGCAGCCACCGCCACGACGATCAACGCAACGATCACGGCCAGACGTCCCAGCAGGTCGCCGTGGCGGACGAAGAACGTTGTGTCCTCATTCAGATGAACGGTTGCCCGAAAGGCGGCAGGCTGCCACCACCCGGTACGATAATGGATGACGCCACGCTGATCCACGATGCACGAGATGCCGGTATTGGCCGAACGAACGATCGAACGGCGCGTCTCGATGGCCCGGATGCTCGCGAACGACAGGTGCTGCCGATAGCCGGGTGAATCGTCCCACCAGCCGTCGTTGGTCATGATGGCGATGAGGTTGCCACCGTTGCGCACATGCGCCGCCACATGCTCACCGAACACCGATTCGTAGCAGATGGCGGGTACGATCCGAAGGCCGGCCCTGCCATAGCGCAGTACGGCACGCTCCTCTTGCTGCCCCAGCGAACCGGTGGTGCCACCAAGGTCCAACGAGAGCTTGCTCAGCGATCCCAGGACCGACTCGAACGGCATGAGCTCCACACCGGCGACCAGCTTCGATTTGTGGTAGTGCTGTTCGGCCGTATCGGGCACCAAGTACAAGGCCGCGTTATAGGCTTCATAATACAGGGAGGTGCCACCGATGGGCCTTGCCGTGACCGGGAGATCCGAGGCATCCGGAGGGAAAAGATGGGCCGAGGACATGCCCGAAAGCACGGACAAACGCGGGTGCTCCCGTTGAAATGCGCGTATCCGTTGAGCGCTGCGCGATCGCTCCAGGTCATTCTCCCACAATCCGTTCAGCACAGGTCGACCGCCATGGAGATCGACCGTCGCGTTCTCTTGTAATGCAGTTTCGGGGAACACCAGCAGCACCGTGGTGTCCGTGACCACTTGCTCCGCCAGCTGCAACATGCGCTCCAGTTGGTCGAGCGGATCAACACCCCCGAACTTCTCGCTATAGGGGTCCACGTTGGGCTGCACCACCACCACTTCCACCGGAACACCGCGATCGTGGCGATAGTGGTTGAACCTCCATGGACCGAGCGCGATCGGGCCTAGGATCAATGCCATGGGAACAGTCAGCCGCAACGTTCTGTCGGTCACAGATCGTGTTCTCCAGACCTGAACGACACGATCGAACAGCAGGTTCACGAGCAACACCCAGAGGGTGCCACCCATCATACCGGTCCACTCGTACCATTGGATCCACAAGGGGTGTTCGGCGAACACGTTGCCCAGCGAGAACCAGGGCCATTGCAGGTCCCATTCGTGATGCAGCCGTTCAAAGGCCATCCAGAAGGCCACAAAGGCCCATCCTGCCATTCGTGCGCCTGACCATTTACGCACCAAACGCCTCATCCACCAAGGCAAGGTCATCAGCAGCGTGTTCACTACCATGGGCGCAAGGCCGCTCACCATTCGTGTCGAAAGCGGTTCGCTGACCATGAAGAACCACCATGAGGTCAACGCGTTCCAGATGAAGAGGCCGATCAACGCATACGGAACGAACGCACGTTCGCGCAAAGCCGTGCGCTGTTCGTGCAGGCGCTCGGCATGGAACAAGGGCAGCCATGCCACGAAGGCGAGCACCGGAAAGCCACCGATGCCTGGCCATGCGAGGGCCCACAACAGACCGCTTAGCGCGGACCATGCAGCAATGCGGAGTCGTTCCATTCCCGGGATCGCGAAGGCCACGAAAGTAGGCGGGGCCTATCGCAACAGGTACATCTTGCCGATGCCCTTCGTGAAGTACTCGGACGCCTTGGTCTCGCGGACCTCAAGGTCCTGCCCGTTCAACTGAGCGATCACACGGTACAGATAGACGCCACGCGCCAACCGGTCGCCGAACTCGTCGGTACCGTCCCACGCGAACTCCGTCATGTTCCGGCCCACGCGCACAGGCCCGATCTCATGCATCTTCACCTCGCGCACCACCTTGCCGGTCACGGTCATGATCTGGATCCTCATGTTGGTGGGCGGTTCGGTGCCCGTGACGGTGAACACGAAGCGCGTGCTGGTGGTGAACGGGTTCGGGTAGTTCAGCACCTCGGTGATCGTGGGCTTGTTCACCACTTCGAAGTTCACCTTCAGGTCGTGATCACCCGATCGGTTGCTGCTGCGGTCCGTGGCCTGCACAATGAGCTGGTACTTGCCATCCACCGGGAAGTTGGGGCGATAGAGGATGTTGGACTCGTTCGCGGGTCCATTGGCCGGAACGAACTGCATCACTTCATTGCCCGTTCCGTCGCGGAAGAAGATGCGCTTCACCACATTGTCCGGGCTGCGCAGGAAGATCTTGAACAAGGCGGTATCCGAAGGCGAATCGAGCAACAACACCGTGTTCTCGTCGTTCAGGCTCACCTGGATCTCCGGCCTGGAGGAGACAATGTCGCCGTCGAGGATATGCACACCATCGAACGTAACGTCCACCAGCGGGTTCTCACGGTCCACTTCCACATTGAAGCGCCATTGGGCGATGTTGTTGAAGTGGTATTGTTCCAACTGGTGGTAGAGGCCGGTAACGGTATCGATCGGGTTCGCCTCGAGGATCAGTGTATTGGGACCGCCGAACGGCTGTGTATTGAAGCGCACCGTATCGATCAACACGGCACCCACCGGGAGCGGAGCGTTCACCTTGTAGTGGATGCGATGCCGCACATTGGAGCGGTCCACCACCCAGGCGGTCATCAACAGGCTGTCCATGTCCACCGCGCCGATGTTGCGCACGGCCACGGCCACCGAGGCCTCCTGGCCCTGGAACCATCCATCGAGCGCCTGCAGATAACCTGCGCCCGGATCAATGGCACACTCCGGAGCAGGTGCGCATAACAACTGCCAGCGCTTCAACTGCGCAGGCTCCGGCACAGCTACGCCCTGGTCGAAGAAATGGCCCCGGATCCGCAAGCGAGGGTACTGCTGCGCACCGGCCACGGTGCTGAGGTAGGTGACGGAATCGAGCGTGGAGGGCAGGTTGAACAGATCGACGACCTGTCCGAACGGGGTGATCCCCTGCAGGATGATCCGTGTGCTGTCCTGCTCGTTGCGCGGCGTTTCATCCCAGTACAACGCCTGCCACTCCGAGGCAGGCCCGGCATCCACCGTGGTGATGAGTCCCTGGTCCGCGAGCAGCACCATGTCCGCACTGAAGGTCAGTAGCTCATTGATGCTGCTGGCCACGGTATCGCTGAAGGTCTCCGGGAATCCCTTGCGCACATAGAAGATGTAGGGCACACTGTCGGGCAGGTTGTCAAGGTCCGGCATACCGAGCTCCTCCATGGCAGGGATCAGCCCCGGCCCGTTCACGGTCATGCCGTCCTTGTCCAGGTACAACCACGTATAGAACAGCATGTGGTGTCCATCAGGTACGCGGTTGGCGATCATGTCCTGCATACCTGCCAACTGCGCCGGTTGGTTGGTGAAGAAGGTGAAGTACTTCTGCACACGGGGCCTGCACAACGAAAGGTTGTTCGCGTTGCCGAACTCGTTCTGCGGGTTGAACTCGGCCCCATTACCCGCAATGAAATGCGTTCCCCACGGCTCCATGGTAACAGGGTCGATCACGGCCACATGCCAGCCCGGCCAGGGACCGCAACCGCTGTAATCAATGGCGGTGAGGTCGATGTCGTAGCCCGTGTCGCCGAACGGGTTATTACCCGAAACGCTCGCCCTTATCTGCCGCACCCCTCCGGAGTAATCGAAATCACGTTCCGGGCGATCGAACAGGATGCCGCTGTACGTATTGTCCTTGAATTGGAAGAAGTGCGACTGTCCCCACCCATTGCGCTCCGGAATGTACTGGAAGGACCGCTCGTACCAGTTGTAGCCCTGGTTGCCGGTGCTGTCGATGCTGCAACGCCAATAGAAGACGGTGCTATCGCGCAAGGCGTTCAATCCGAAGATGGACGTGGGCTGCCAGGTGACCACGCCTCCGGGTGCGGTGACCGTGGCCGACTCTCGCACAGGGCTGTTGAACCTGTCCGTGGTATCGATCTGGAAGACATAGGTCCTTGCCGGTGCCAACGGATCGCCCGTGCTGGCCTTTAGTACTGGCGCGGGATCGGGAATGATGGCGTAGTTGTATGGGAACACCGGAATAATGTCCCCGCTGCTGATGAAGATGGCCGTATTGCCCACATTGTTCGTGGACTCCTGAAGCTCGATGATCGCATTGGGGTCCATGTCAACCCTGGCCTGGAACACATTGGTGCCCGCCCCACCTGCGAACGCCTTGGTGGGCACTTGGAACACCACGGTATCCCTGAAGTGCATGTTGGACGCGGTGGTGAGATACCCCTGCGTGGGCGGTGAGAGGTTCGGGTTCGCACGGTCCAAGGCCACCGACATGGTGGCATTGGTGGCCCTGCCGATGTTGGTGATCGCCACCTTCACTTGGAAGGTGTCCACATCGGCGTTCACATACTCCGGGACAAAGAGGATGTCCTGGTCGCGCACCACGAAGTCGGGCTCCGGTGGTGAATTGAGCTTCAGCAAGGGATCGCCTTGCAGCGTGAACGTGTGGACATGGAACAAGGCCGGCAGGTTGCTGTTGTTGGACAGCATGCTGAACGCCGCGTAGCGCATATGGTCGCCAATGGTGCCGCCGTAATTGACCTGACCGAAGCTGCGGTAGAAGCGACTGGTGTAATCATGCAACAGGGCAGGAACACCCTGCTTGACCGATGCCAGGAAAGCATTGGGACCAGCATTATCAAGGCCTACCCAGTTCTCACTGGCGCTGAGCGATCCGTTCTGGTGAATGTTGCCTATGTAGCACGAGTTGGCGATCACCATGGGGTGTTTACCGTTCCACTCGTAGTTGGCCGGGTCATCGATGGTAATATCGAAGTTGCTCGAATAGGCGTGCGCGAAGAAGGTCATGAGCGTAACACCCTCCTGCTCGATAAGCTGCTCGACCGCTGCGGCCGGCGCCTGCTCCAGCACCTCCGAGGAATTGCGCAGGAACGTATGGACATTACCACCGAAAGAGGTGTCGGTGGCCGTCACCTCATAGGAGCGCAGGTAGTTCGCCAACAGGGTCTGCTCATTCTCCGTGAAGCCCCCACCGAAGTGCATGATGTTCTTCATCCAGGCAGCAGGTTGTTCGGCCTCCGTGGCCTGCACCTTGGCGAGGTATTCCAACACATCCTGCACAGTGTTGGCGCTCAACCGGCCCACCGGGATCTCCATCCTGCGCGGATCGAACCGGAGGCCGATGGTGAAGCACTGGTCACAGTTGGGCGCGCCATAGGTGGGCACCAGGCAGCGCGCATAGCCGCCATTGATGTCGGGCCGCGTGCCATCGGGGTCGCCCAGACGGGGCGAGGTGTTCACCGATTTACCCACCAGGAACAGGCCGCGAGGGTCGGACGGGAAGGTCTGCAAGGCGAAGTTCGCGAAGCGCCGGATGGCAAATGGATGCTTCGGCACACCGCCTCCGAACTGGTCGTAGAGCTCGTTCACATCGGCCAGTACGGTCGGATAGCGGTTGTAAGGATTGGTGCGCCGATAGTCCTTGTACTGCTGCGCACCGTCCATCAGCGAGGCATGGGTAACGATCAGCATGGCCGAATCCGCCGCTTGATCACTGTAATCGGTAAAGTAACCGGTGCCGTTCACAGGGCTCAGGATGGTCACTGAGGTGATGTTGCCTTGGCCCAACGCATACAGATAGGTGCTGTCCACCGAGGTGTTCGAGGGCACCATGGCGTTCCACTGGCCACCGATGTTCACACCCACTACCCGGCGAACGGAATCGCCGAAGGCGTAGATCACAGGTGCTTCCCACGTGGCTTGAAAGGCCAGACGGGCAGGCTGGTCGTTCGCAGAGGATGGCGTCCAAAGCTCAATGGGGGCTGTGGCCTCCAGAGCGGGCACCCGGGCGTAGTGCACCTTCAGCGCATGCACGGTCTGGAACTCACGGTAGCTCGGATTGATCGACCCGATCTGCCCTGGACCATCGAGGTCGTGCGGCACCTTGAACCTCAGGTTGAACTGGCCTGAGCCATTGTTGATGTCCGTATGGGGTACGAGGAAGCGCCCGTTAATGACCTGTGAGCCACTGAAGATGGTGTCGAAGGCCAGCGTGGCGAAACCCGGTCCGTACATCACTTGCAAATGGTGATCATCGTACGTGCCAAAGCCCACACTGTTCTGCGCCGAACTATGGGTGAACACTCGGGCAGGAGGAGCATTGGCGCTATTGTACACGCCTGGTAGGGAGACCACTGCGTTCATCTCGCCATCGGCCCCATCAGAGACCAGGAAGGGTCCACCCCATCCCTCGCCGTTCACCATCAGGCCACTGGTGGCCACCACGTTCAGCTGGGTCCAGTACGAGTGGTCCAACATGCCCTGCCAGTAGTAGTCGGTGTAGGAGCGCACTCCCTGGCCCCATACCCATGGAAGCGGCACTTCCTCCTCGATCCCCGCGGCGTCATATGCGGTCACTCTCGACTTGGGCGCCACAGGGTCCCAGGTCAGGAAATAGCGGATGGTATCGTTGTGGATGCTGTAGTACGGGTTGGGGTTCTGGGACGGCAGCGGGAACATCTGCGAGTCCAGCCAACCATCGTTGCGACGACCGATGAACTCGATGAAGTCGCCGGCGTTGAACACGCCATCGGAACCACCCGAGATGAAGAGCGGCACCTGCTGTTCGCGCGCAAAGAGCATCAGGTCCCGTGGATCGACCGAGGTCACTGGAAAGCCTGCTGCGGCAAGCGCGGCCGAGTCAATGCGGTAGATCCCATCCCGGTGGATATTGAAGCGCCAGTACTGCCGATCATGATCGACCCACTCGTTGCCGTAGGTGCCTTGGGCAAGGCCAACGGCGGCGTTCAGGAATACCAGGACGAAGAGTGCCGCTCTGATCATGAGGACGGTTTCTTGAAGAGATCGAACTTCAGGGAGAAGATGTTGGAGTACAGGGCCACGCTATTATCGCCGATATCGGTGAGGGCGTAGTCCAGTGAAACGCTCTTGATCTTCAGGCCCAGACCGATGTTGGGCTGCACGGTCAAAGCACGTGAGTCGTTGATGTCCGTGACATACTGCATGTTGGCGATACCGGTCCGCACATAGACGATACCTGCATAACCCAGCTCGATGCCCAACCGCGGATCGATGCTAACGAAGTCCGTCTGGATGAGCGTATTGCGACGGCCATCGAAGGTGTTCTCAAGGTCCAATGCGGCGATGAGGTCGAACTTCTGTCCGAACTTGAATTGACGGGCGGCACCCAGCATCAGGCGAGGCAGGGTCACCTCCACACTGTTCACGGGGATATCGTTGCCGGTCTGCTGGAACACATCGACGGTGCGCTGGTCCAGTGTGTAGTTCCACGCGTTGAAAGTGCCGGTGATGTCGCGGGCCACAGCGGAAAAGCGCCACCGGTCGCGTTCGTAGGTGGCACCAGCATCGAGGCCGAAGCCCCAGGCCGTGGCGAAACTGCCCACTTTCCGATAGATCACCTTGGCATTGCCTCCCAACTGAAGACCGGGCACGCTCAACTTCCGCGCATAGCTGATGATGAACGCATGATCGGCGGAACTGAAGGAGGTGATCCGATCGTAGTCGATGTTCCCCGAGGGATCGATGAGATCGATGGTGTTCGGGATGTTGTCGATACCGAAACGCACGAAGGTGAACCCGATGGAGCTGAGCGAGTCGATGGGTTTGGCCAGACCGATGTAGTCGTACTTGGCGATGCCTGCGAAATATTCGCTGTGCATGGCCCCCACCTGCAGGTCGCTGCGAACGCCCAGCAAGCCGGCCGGGTTCCAGTAGCCGCTGGTCACGTCGTTCACCACGGCCGTGTAGGCACTGCCCATGCCCAAGGCACGCGCCCCCACACCGATGGCCAGGAACTCGTTGCTGTACTTGGGCGCATCCTGTGCAAGTACCGTCCCACAGGACATAGCGGCCATCAACACGGCCCACAGGCTGCGCATTCCCTTCACGCTCACGGTCTTCATTCGTTCATGCTATTGACGCAGCTTCTAACTCCTGGTGGCCTCTGTTATTGCCCCGAATTTATCCCAACTTCGGCCCCGCAACGGCTTCGGCCCTGTCATTTCAAGAATTATGGCCCGCCTGCCCCGCCTTCCGGACCTGCTGACCACTGCGAACCTAGCGTGCGGCACGGGCTCCATCCTATTGGCCTCCCAAGGACAGTTAACACTGGCGTGTTGGCTGGTGTTCGCCGGGGCGGTGTTCGATGTGTTCGATGGACTGGCCGCCCGGGCGCTGGGTGGCGGCTCGCCGCTGGGTGCGCATTTGGACAGCCTGGCGGACATGGTGACATTCGGGGTGGCGCCAGCCTTTACGCTCTTCCTGACCGCACTGGAACCATCCGGACCTGGCTGGCATTCGGCGATCTATCCTGGCTGGCATTGGACGATCTATCCGCCCCTTTCAGCCCTTCCCGCCCCGCTGGAGTTGTTGATCTGGCCTGTCTTCACTTCCGCGATCGTGCTGGCCATCGCATCGTGTTGGCGCTTGGCCAAGTTCAACGTGGACACCCGACAGACCAGTGGCTTCCTCGGTCTGCCCACTCCTGCCAATGGCCTTTTCTGGGTTTCGATGGTCCTCGTCAGCTTGAACGTGGCCGTGCATCCGGGACCTGGCCATGAAATGCTTGCCGGCCTGATGGTCAGCCTACTGAAGTCGTCCACCACACTGCTGATCGCCTGTGTCGGAATGGCCATCCTCATGCTCTCCGAGCTCCCCCTCCCCTCCCTGAAGTTCAAGCACTTCCGCTGGCAGGGCAACCAGGTCATTTATCTGCTGGGAGGCATCGGGGCGGTGCTGGCAGTGCTCTATGGCATCCTGGCCGTGCCGTTGATCCTGGTGCTTTACGTCCTCAGCCCGTTGTGGGGGCGGGTGTTCCCGAAAGGGGTGTGATCCAATTCAATAGTTGGTGCCGACCCACACGCCGCAGGTGGTCGACCCTGAGGGTCGACGCTACAGGTGCGTTGAATGAACAGCATCACGATGCCGACCATGTTACTGGTCATCCATTCTGAAATCTTGCGACCTTTGCGCCTCCGCGTCCCTGCGGTGAACCGTACCCCATGAAGACCTTCCGCGCCTCCATCGATGTGATGCCCCACGATAACCTGCTGGACCCCCAGGGCAAGGCCGTGACCGGCGCTATGGGCAATCTGGGCCTGCCGGAGATCACCGGGGTTCGTATCGGCAAACACATCACCCTGCACGTGGAGGCCGCCGACAAGAAGACCGCCGAGGCCAAGGTGGACGAGGCCTGCAAGAAGCTGCTTGCCAACCAGATCATGGAGAAGTACAGCTTCTCCATCGAAGAACTGGCATAACAGTTTCTGCTACGGGTGCCTGTTGCACCGGTAGCGTCGACCCATTGGGTCGACCGATCCAAGCGGTTCCATGGGTGCGCCCGGAGGTCGACCCGCAGCGGTAATGGCAATGTCGGCCCGGTACACTGAGGCTGAATGCGCTAGACCTTCCGCCGCAGCTCAAAGTTCTTCCCGAGGTACACGCGCCGCACGGTCTCGTCGGCGGCCAGCTCATCGGCGGTGCCCTGCTTCAGGATCTTGCCCTCGAACAGCAGGTAGGCCCGGTCGGTAATGCTCAGCGTCTCCTGCACATTGTGGTCGGTGATCAGGATGCCGATGTTCTTCGCCTTCAGTTTGTAAACAATGCTCTGGATGTCCTCCACGGCAATGGGGTCCACACCGGCGAAGGGCTCATCGAGCAGGATGAAGCGCGGTTCGTTGGCCAGTGCCCGGGCGATCTCGGTCCTGCGTCGTTCGCCACCGCTCAGCACATCGCCCATGTTCTTGCGCACGTGCTGCAGGCTGAACTCGTCCAACAGTTCCTCCAACTTGCGCGCCTGTTCGGCCTTGCTCTTCCCGGTCATCTCCAGGATCGCGCGGATGTTGTCCTCCACGCTCAACTTGCGGAACACGCTGGCCTCCTGAGGCAAGTAGCCGATTCCCTTCTTGGCCCGGCGGTACATGGCCAGGTCGGTGATCTCCTCGTTGTCCAGGTAGATATGGCCCTGGTTGGGCTTGATCAGGCCCACGATCATGTAGAAGCTGGTGGTCTTGCCAGCGCCGTTCGGGCCCAGCAGGCCCACGATCTCGCCTTCGCGCACTTCCACGCTCACGCCGTTCACGACGGTGCGGCGCTTGTACTGCTTGAAGATGTTGTCGGCCCTCAGCACGTGATCAGAAGGTAATGTTGAGCTTCAAACGTAAGGCCCAGGCCTTCGTATTGGGATGGTCCAGGTAGGTGAGCCTCCGAACGGCATCCACACGCAGGATCTTCAGGATGTTCTCCACGCCCAGCGAAAGTTCGGCAAACGGGCCCTCGCTCAGGTCGTACATGAAGGGCAGCAGTTCCATTTCCTCCCGCTGCTTGGGTCCAGGCTGCCCACGGCCGTCTTGAATCCCACCACCTCCCGCCACTTCAACCGGCGGAACAACGGAACGCGGTTGAAGAAAAGCCCATCGAAATGATGCTCGAGGA
>Ga0068877_10004181_pt1 | contig 11304 bp, 6 predicted proteins | sample NOAtaG_FD_66437 | JGI IMG/M metagenome (GOLD analysis project Ga0068877, IMG submission 66437) | Freshwater lake microbial communities from Lake Erie, under a cyanobacterial bloom - NOAA_Erie_Diel6S_1000h metaG | ecosystem: Environmental > Aquatic > Freshwater > Lake | place: USA: Ohio, Lake... | reverse complement strand
GCCAGGGATGCCACGTCGGGCACCGGCGCCGCGATGAGCTTCGGCGGCCGCGGCCCGGATCCCGAGAGCAGGTCCCGGCACAGCGCCGCGAAGGCGAGGTCGGCCTCGCCGGTGATCACATGGTCGGCCAGGGCGATGATCGGCTGGCGGTCCCACTCGTGGCTGACTTCCGGCCCGCCCAGGACGAGGACGAGGTCCGGCCGGAGCCGGCGGAGGATGGCCACCAGCTCGAGGGTGGGGGTGGCATTCCAGACGTAGACACCGAGCCCGAGGATGCGGGGTGCGGCCGCCAGCAACGCCTCGGCGATGTCCAGGGGCCGCTGGTTGATGTCGAACTCGAGGATCGCCGCGCGTCCGCGCAGGTCGCCGAGGTTGGCCATCAGGCAGCGCAGCCCGAAGGAGGCATGCAGGTACTTCGCGTTGAGGGTGGACAGGACGATGTCCGGCACGGGCGCACCCTAGCCGACCGGCGGGGCGCTGTCTGCCGTCGTCGGGACCGCCGACGCGGCCTCGGCCGTCAGGGCCTCGAGCTTCGCGGCGATGTCGGCCAGCAGGGGCAGGTCCGAGTCCGGCCGCCGGGCTCCGCGCGGATGCGGGGCGTCGCACGGGAGGAGTCCGCGCAGCTTGAGGAACTGCGCGCAGGTGTGCTTGTAGGCCGGCACCGGGGCCCGGAAGGCGATCATGCCGAGGTATTGCAGCCAGTCGTTCAGCTCGAAGAATCGGCCATCACCCGCCGCCCAGGCCCGGTCGCGCGCGGCGAAGGCCTCGACGTGGAAGGCCGAGAGGCCCAGCAGGTAGTCGCTGCCCCATTGCACGAGGTCGATGGCCAGGTCGTTGCCGGTGTAGACGGCGAACTCCGGACGGGCCGCGTCGCGCACCGCCAACCGCCGCCATTCGAGATCGCGGCTGAGGGAGCTGTGCTTGGCGCCCACCAGTTGCGGGACGTCCAGCAGCGCGCGGAAGGTGTCGAGGTCCCAGATCCGGCCGAAGGGCACGAACATGGTGCCCAGCTCGAAGCCCAGGAACCTGGGCACCGCCTCGCCCACGGCGCGGAACAGCCCGACCGTGCGGTCGCGGTCCCAGTGCTGGGTGGCCGAGCAGGGGAACAGGATCGGCGTGCCCCCGGCCGCGTGGATGGCCGCGGCCCCGCGGGCGTAGAGCACGGCGGGATCGCCTTCCAGGCCCTCGACGTAGGTGCCCGCCACGAAACGCCTGCCGCGGGCCATCCGGCCGGCCTCTGCGAGGAAGTCCGAGCGCTCGGCCGCCGTCAGCAGGTTGGCGTAGCCGGTGTCCATGTTGACGGCCGGGGTCAGGCCCGCGGCCCAGGTCCGCTCGACGAGCGAGGCCCAGGTGTCGCGGTCGGGTCGGCCGTCGGCGTGGAACGGCAGCAGCACGGCCGAGATGCCGTCGATCGGGCGGCGGGGGCGGAGCGGGGGGACGGGGATCATGGCGGTCGGGGGGAGGATCGGCTCAGGAGCGCCTGAGGAGCAACTGGTGGTCGATGCGCTTGGTCTGGTGGTACTCGAGCGGTGGCAGGCTGGTCTCGGTGGGCGAGTGCACCTCGTGGAGCATCGCCTTGGCCATGGCCTGGAGGTCCGTCCAGCGCGGCCACTCCAGCGGGGCGGCATGGGCGATCTGCCGGAGGAGGCTGCGCCACTCGATGATCATCCGGTCGATGTCGCCGGCGCCGAGGAACTCGCTGACAAAACGCACCTTCGTGGCGGGGTCCTCATGGATCCGCCGGACCACCGTCTCGGCCCCGGTGCCGTACTTCGGCGGGAGGCCGGTCTCCAGGTAACCCTCGATCGAGGCCGGCCCGTAGGCCTTGCGGCAGGCGTAGGCCAGCCGGCCTCCCCAACGGTCGCCGTCGGCGGCGAAGCGGAATCCTGCGTCGAGGTTGGCCAGGTCGTAGACCAGTTCCTCCAGCGGGTAGGCCGTGTCCTCCAGCGCCGCCGCGATGGCCAGCCCATCCCCGCCGGAGAAGCAGCTCACCACCCGTCCCCGGCGGGTCGGGACGCCCTGGGCGTCCACCAGGCCGAGCCGTCGCCAGGTCAACGCCGTGCCCGGCGCCGCCGACAGACCGCGGCAGACCTCGGTCCAGTCGCAGCGCGCGCAGACCGCCGACAGCACCTCCCGCTCCCGCGGACGCCAAAGGGCCACCCCATGCCGGTCGACCGGCACCTTCACGGTCTGCAGTTCGAGGCTCACGAGCACCGTGACCACCTGCTCATGCTCCACCCAGCGCACGACCGGGAGCCGCTGGAGCTGGAGCTGCTTCTCCAGCGCGGGCCGCAGGTCGGCGGTGAACACCTCGGTTCCGACCTCGCGGCCGTGCCAACGGGTGAGCCGGCGCACCCATTTGGCCAGGACCAGCCGCCCGTCGGAGAGGCGGTCGGCCACGATCATCGACCGGCCGTACACCGTGCCCTCGGGCGTTTCCTCGAGGGCGGCCAGGCCTCCCTGGCCCACCTTGTCGAGGGCCTCCTGCACCGTCAGGGCCGGGACCAGCACCGGTGGGGTCGCCGCATCGGACGGCGTTTCCGTCCCGCCGGCGGCCCCGGACGGGGGTGGCAGGGCCGTCGGTTTGGTGACGACCCGGACCTTGCCCAGCGGCCGCTCCTGCCAGAAGGGATATGGCTCCCACTCGCCGGCCGAGTTGAGCATCTCGCGGTTTTTCTTGCGGACCTGCCGGGCGCGCTCGGCGTCGGTCATCCAGCCGCAGGGCGCCCCGGGGCGCTTCAGGGACTCCTCGACCCCCAGGATGATCGGCTTGGTGGTGAAGAGCCGCTCCTGGACCCGCACGGCCTCCTCGAAGGGAGGCTTGCCGGCGTCGGCCGCCGCCGCCATCAGGCCCAGCAGGGCGCTCCAGTCCACCATGCCGGAGCGGGCCAGCGCGCAGGGATGACCGTCGCGCATCCGCAGCTCGTTGGCGCTGACCAGCACGTAGCCGGTCTCGTCGAGACCGCGGCGTCCGGCGCGGCCGAACATCTGGAGGATCTCGTCGCCGCGCAGGGGGATCTCGCGGCCCTCCCGCTTGTACTGCGCCGCCGTGATGGCGACCGACCGGAGGCTGAAGTTGATGCCCGCGGCCAGGCCCATCGTCGCCACCACCACCCGCAGCTGGCCGGCCTTGGTGAGCGGCTCGATGACCCCGGCGCGCACGGCGTAGCTGAGGCCGCTGTGATGGTAGGCCACGCGCGACTTGAGCATCTTGGCCAGCGGCTCGCCCACCAGGCGCTTCTGGGCGTCGGTCAGTTGCAGGGGCTGGGGGCAGGGGAGCTGCCGGGCGAGGTCGGAGGCCAGTTCCTCGGCGTGCGCCCGGCGGGGCGCGAAGAGCAGGATTGGACCGAGCCCCTCGGCCAGGGCCTTGGCGCAGAGCCTGGGCCAGTACCCGCGGATCTCCGGGGGCAGTCGCCAGCTCAGCTCTCCGGCGAAGACCTCGTCCAGCGGCACCGGTCGCACCGTGTGCTGGACGACCTCGACCGCCCGCCCGAGCCGCCGCAGCCAGTTGGCCACCTGGCCGGGATTGGCCACCGAGCCGCTCAGGAGCAGCAGCTGCGTCCGCGGCGGTGCCAGCGCCAGGGCCAGCTCGTAGTTCAGCCCCCGGTCCTCGTCGCCGAGCATCTGGTACTCGTCGACCACCAGCAGGGTGGGGCCGTCGCCGCGGATGAGGCGGTTCTTCTGGGTCTCCAGGGTGGCCACCAGGATCGGGGCATCGAGGTTCTCGGCCAGGTCGCCGGTGGCGATGCCCACGTTCCAGCCGCGCGCGCGCCACTCGGCGAGCTTGTCGTTGGCCAGTGCCCGCGTAGGCACGGTGTAGATGGCCTGGCCGCGGTTCTTGCCGGCCTTGGACCACAGCTCGAAGACCAGGGTCTTGCCCGCCCCGGTCGGCGCGTGGATGACCACGTCCTTTCCGGCACGCAGCGCCGAGACGGCCTCCTGCTGCCACAGGTCGGGCACCACGAACTGCTGGAGCCCCGGAGGCGGTTCGGGCGGCGGTGCGGGGGCGGCGGTGGTCGGCACGGGCCCAGACTAGGCCGCTCCGCCCAAACTACCAACCGCGACGATGACGGCGATGGCTGGAACGGCGTGGTCGGCTGGCAGATTGCCGAGGTCCTCCGCCGTCGCGGCCGGTCCGGGGGCCGACTTGCGGGTTGAGCCGGCGGGGGCGTTGCGCAAAGACTCGGCCCGTGCGTGCTTCAGCGCCTCCAACCGCCCGTCGTGTGGTCGTCAAGCTGGGGACCGGTGTGCTCACCGATGCCTCCAAACGGCTCGACCTTGTCCAGTTCGCCCAACTGGTGGCCCAGATCGCCCGCCTCCGGGCGGCGGGCCACGAGGTGGTGGTGGTCACCTCCGGGGCCGTCGGGGCGGGCATGGGGGTGCTGGGGTACGAGCGTCGGCCCGGCAGCCTGGCCGAGCGGCAGGCCTGCGCGGCGGTCGGGCAGTCCCGGCTGATGGCCCTCTACGAGTCGCTGTTCCGGCACTACGAGCAACCCGTGGCCCAGGTGCTCCTGACCCACGACGACCTGGCCGACCACACCCGGCACCTCAACGCCCGCAGCACGCTGCTGACCCTGCTCAAGCACCGGGTCCTGCCGATCATCAACGAGAACGATGCGGTGTCCGTCACCGAGCTGAAGTTCGGGGACAACGACCGCCTTTCGGCCCTCGTCGCGAGCCTCCTGCCCGCCGACCTGCTCGTGGTGCTCACCACGGCCGACGGCCTGATCGAGAACTTCGGCAAGCCCGGGGCCCGACTGCTCGAGACCGTGGAGACGGTCGATGCGCGCATCGAGGCCATGGCTGGCGGCACCTCCAGCGAGACGGCCACCGGCGGCATGGCCACCAAGATCTCCGCCGCGAAGATCGTGGTCCGGTCGGGCATCCCCATGGTCATCGCGCCGGGACACCGGCACGATGCGCTCGAGCGGATCGTGCGCGGCGAACCGGTCGGCACCCGTTTCGTGGCCGGATCCGGCAAGCTCTCGAGCCGCAAGCGCTGGATCGCCTTCTACCACCATGCCGAGGGGACCCTGTCGGTCGATGCGGGGGCGCTGGCGGCCCTGCGCGACCATGGCCGCAGCCTGCTCGCCCCCGGCGTGGTCCGGTGCGAGGGCGACTTCCAGGCCGGCGAGGTGGTGAGGATCTGCGACCCCGAGGGCCGGGAGTTCGCGCGGGGCCTCGCCGGCGCCTCGGCGGCCGAGATCCGTTCCCGATCGCACCCCAAGCCCGAGATCATCCACCGCGACGACCTCGTGGTGCTCTGAAGCCCCGCCGGGCCGGCCCGTCCAGGAACCCACACCATGCCCAAAGCCCCCTCCCGCAAGCTTCCCCCCATCCGCCAACTGGTGGCGGTGATGGCCGCCCTGCGCGCCCCCGATGGCTGCCCATGGGATCGCGAGCAGGACCACCGGTCGCTCCGCTCGCATGCCGTCGAGGAGGTGTACGAGCTGATCGACGCCATCGAGGCCGGCGACGACGCCGAGATGTCCGAGGAGCTGGGCGACCTCCTGCTCCAGGTGGTCTTCCACGCCCAGCTGGCCTCCGAGCGGGGGGCCTTCGACTTCGACGGGGTCTGCCAGCGGCTGGTGGACAAGCTGGTCCGCCGCCATCCGCACGTCTTTGGTTCCGTGACCGTCGACGGCATCGACCAGGTCTGGGCCAACTGGGAGTCCATCAAGAAGGCCGAGAAGGCGGGCTCGCGACACGAGCGGAAGTCTGCGCTGGACGGTGTCCCGAGGCATCTGCCCGCGCTGATGCGCGCCCAGAAGCTGCTCAAGAAGGCTGCCAAGGCCGGGCTGGAGCCGACAGCCAAGGCCCGGCCGGCGGGCCGTCGGGAGACGGCCGACGCGCTGTTCGACCTGGCGGCCCGGTGCCAGGAGGCCGGCTGGTCTGCCGAGGAACTGCTGCGGGCCGAACTGGCCCGGCGCGAGGCGGCCTGGCGGCGCGAGGAACGACGTCGGGAGCCGCCGGTCGTTCGACGCGTCCCCCGGGGAACCCCGGCCCGTTCGACTGCCTGACGACGCCTCGGGAGCCGGTCCTCCGGGGCCTGCCGGGCGGCCAGCCCGCCGTTCCTCCGGATGGGTTCCGGAGGTTCGGTCGATGACACGTCAACCGGGGCCCCGGACCCCGCTCCGAGGCCCGTCGTTTCGCTTCGTTCTTTGTTTGGCAAGCTTCCTGCGGTAGCCTGCGGCCCGATGTCCGCCGGACTTCAGCTCAGCCAACGGCTTTCCCAGCAGATGGTGCTGTCGCCGCAGCTCCAGCATTCGCTGGCGCTGCTGCAGGCGCCCGTGCTCGAGCTCAAGGCCATGGTGGAGCAGGAGCTCCAGATGAACCCGGTGCTCGAGGAGATCGGCTCGCTGGAGATCGACACCGAGGCCCGCGAGTCGCGGGCCGAGGCCGAGGCCGCCGCCGCCGACCCGGCCGAGCCTCCTCCGGATGTGCAGTTCGACCCCGCCGTCGAGAAGCCCGACGACGAGCCGGTCGACCGCTTCTCGGAGGACCTGCAGAAGCTGCTGAAGCTCGACGAGGAGTGGCGCGAGGTCTTTGCGCAGAACAACACCGTCAACCGGGTCACCCAGGAGGACGAGGAGCGCCGGCAGCACCTCTTCGATTCGCTCACCACCGGTCAGTCCCTGCAGGAGCACCTGCTCGAACAGGTGCGCTTCGCAGACCTCGACCCCGACCAGCGCGAGGTGGCCGAACTGCTCATCGGCAACATCGACGAGCGGGGCTATCTCACGGCGCAGCCCGAGGAACTCACCTTCTCCACCGGCGTCGCCACCGAGCGCATCCTCGAGGTGCTGGAGGTGCTGCAGACCTTCGAGCCGCCCGGGGTCGCCGCCCGGGACCTCCGGGAGTGCCTCATGCTCCAGATGGAGCGGGCCGGCCGGACCGGGGATCTTGAATACCTGATCCTGCGCGACCACATGGAGGAACTGGGCAAGCGGCGCTTCCCGGAGATCGCCCGCCAGCTCGGGATCACCCCGGCCGAGGCCCAGGAGGCCGCGGCCCGGCTGGCCCGGCTTGATCCCAGGCCCGGCTCCGATTTTTCGAGGGATCCCGAGCAGTACGTCGTGCCCGAGCTGGAGGTGGTGCGCCGGGTGGTCGACGACCCCGACCCGGCGGTCGAGCCCGGGGACATCGAGGACGCACCGTCCCTGGCCGAGATCCTCAGCGATCCCGACGACGACGACCCGGTGATCACCCACCTGCGGTACCGGCTGTCGATCCAGACCCGCGAGGGCCTGCGCCAATGGCGGTTCACCGACCGCGGGACGGTGCCCGAGACCCTGTTGACGGGCCTTGCCGACGACCTCACCCGCATCGTGCGCGGCGAGGAGCGGCTGCACCACCGGTTCCTGGGCCAGGCCACCTTCAGCACGTCGGCCGACCGGCGTCTCAAGGCCTGCGCCGAGGCGCTGGCGGCCGAGGAGGCCCGGGGCCCCGGCCCGGCCGTCGAGGCCCTCTCGGCCGAGCTCAACCGGATCTTCCTCGGCGATTTCCTGCCCATCGGCCAGCGCCGCAAGCGGGTCGAGTACGAGGTGGTGGGCAAGGACGAGTTCCTGCCCCAGCTGCGCATCAGCAGCACCTACAAGGACCTGCTGGCCCAGTCGGAGACCTCGCCGGAGGTGCGCGAGTACGTCCGCGACAAGATCAAGGCCGGCAAGTTCCTCATCAAGAGCCTCGGCCAGCGCCAGAGCACCATCCTGAGCATCGGCCGGGAGATTGTGAAACGTCAGCGCGACTTCATGGAGAAGGGCGTCGAGCACCTGAAGCCCATGACCATGGTCATGGTGGCCGAGGTGGTCGGCGTGCACGAGACGACCGTCAGCCGGGCCGTCTCCGGCAAGTTCATGCGCACCCCGCAGGGCATCTTCGAGATGAAGTTCTTCTTCACCTCCGGCGTGTCGACCGCCGACGGCCAGACGGTTTCGAACACCTCGGTGAAGAACATCCTGGCCGAGCTCATCGCGGGCGAAAACCCGGCCAAGCCGCTGTCCGACGACCAGCTCGTGAGCAAGCTCAAGGAGAAGAACGTCATGATCGCCCGGCGCACGGTGGCCAAATACCGGGCCGAGCTGAACGTGCTGCCCAGCCACCTGCGGCGAACCTACCAGTGAGGTGCCCGGGAGCGGGCCGCCATCCGTGGCCGGTCGCCGCTCCGGCGGCCCGCGGCGCTCACCTCGGGATGCGGGCCGGATCCACGACCACGTGGCGGATCTTCTCGCGTTTCCAGGTGTAGGTGATGTGCACCTTGCCGTCCCGCGCCTGCACCACCGCCGGGTAGCTCAACTCGCCGGGATTGCGGGCCAGGTCCGGCTTGCCGGGCTCCTGCGTGCTCTCGAGATCCGTGACCTTGGTCCACTCCTTGCCGTCGGCCGAGACGGCCAGGGCGATCACGCTTCGGTTCTCGGCCAGCGGGTTGTACACCAGCAGCGCCCGTCCGTCGCGGAGGCGCACGGCATCGATGCCGCTGTTGGGGTTGGGCAGGGACGTCCTCGCGATCGGCGTCCAGGTGCGTCCCTGGTCGCTGCTCCAATGCTCCGCGACGACCTTCTGCCGGGTGCGGACCAGGCTCTGGAGGCGGCCCCCGTCCCAGGCCAGCAGGGTGGGTTGGATGGCCCCCCACTGGTCGGCGGTGTTGAGGGCCGGGGTTCGGTGCCACTCGGTGAAGGGCGGCCTGGACCATTCCATGTGGACCCGCCAGCCCGCATCCTCGGAACTCGACCCGCAGAGCAGGGTGCCGTCGGGGAGCAGGATGGGTTTGTTGCGAACCGGACCGACCTGGCCGTCGGGCAGCCGGCGCGACTTGCCCCAGGTCCGGCCGCCGTCCTTGGATTCCTGCACCCGGCCCCACCAGGTGTCGGGGCTGGGCCCCACCTTGTAGAAGAGCCACAGGCTGCCCCGGGGTTGCTGCCAGAGCACCGGGTTCCAGCAGGCGTATTGAGGGGCGCCGGCATCCTCGGTGCCCCGGGCCACCTCCACCGGCGCGAGCCACCGTTGTTGCGGCCTGCGCGACAGCCAGATCACCACATCCTTGGCCCGCTCGGCCGTGCCGCCGAACCAGGCCGCCACCAGGCCTTGTGGGGTCTCCTCGATCGTGGACGCGTGCGACGAGGCCGTGGGCGGCTGGTCGGCCAGGTGCTGCAGTTGGATCACCGGGGAGTTCTGCGCGCCCAGGGCGCACCCGATGACTGCGAAGAGGCAGAGGAACCGACGGGGCATCGACGGAGGATGGGGAGCCGGCCGGATGGATTCCAGCCGCAAAATCCCCCACGGGGCGTCCTGGGCGATCGCGGGGTGCGGCGCTCCCCGCTCAATGACCCCGGCCGCCGCCGCGGAGTTCCGGGAAACAGGTCTCGAGGCCGGCCAGAACCCCTGGTTCCTGGGTCCTGGCACGCCGTCGGTGGTCCGGGGAGAATCCGAAGGATTTGAAATGGCGTCCCTTCGGGAGCTTGAGGTTGTCAACCCGATGGAGGGTCCGATGTTGAGAGGCATGAAGGAGGCGTGGCACCGGATCGGCACCGAGGAGGCGGCACGACGGTTGGAGACCGACCCTCGGAGGGGCCTGTCGGCGGATGAAGTCCGCCGGCGTCTGGCCACGCAGGGTCCGAACCGGATCCGCTCCCGGCCCGGGACCCCGGCCTGGAAGCGGTTCCTGCTCCAATTCGCCCAACCGCTCACATACATCCTCCTGTTGGCCGCCTGTGTGACCGGATTCCTCGGAGTCTGGGTCGATTCGGCGGTCATCGCCCTGGTCGTGGTGGTCAACGCGATCGTCGGGTTCCTCCAGGAGTCGAAGGCGGAGAAGGCCATCGAGGCGCTTGGCAACCTGGTCATGACGGAGGCCACCGTGCGGCGGGACGGCACCCAGCGGCGGGTTCCCTCGGAGGATCTCGTCCCGGGTGATGTGGTGCTGCTCCAATCCGGCGACCGGGTCCCCGCCGACCTCCGCCTTTCCCGGGTGAGGAGCCTGCAGGTCGACGAGTCGGCGCTTACCGGCGAATCCGTCCCGGTGGCCAAGCACGCCGATCCGCTGGAGGAGGACGTCGTGCTCGGCGACCGCAAGAACACGGCCTACGCCGGCACCTTGGTGGCCTCCGGCGTGGCCGAGGGATTGGTCTGGGCGACGGGTGACGCGACCGAGACCGGTCGCATCGCCCGCCTGATCTCCGGGACCACCCCCCTGGCGACCCCGCTCACTCGCAAGATCGAGCAGTTCAGCAACCTCCTGCTCAAGGTCATCCTGGCCCTCACCGTGCTGACCTTCGGCGTCGGTCTCCTCCACGGGGAACCCCTCGGGGAGGTCTTCATGGCGTCGGTCGCCCTGGCCGTCGGGGCCATCCCGGAGGGCTTGCCTGCCGCCGTGACCATCGTCCTGGCCGTCGGCGTCAAACGCATGGCCGCCCGCAAGGCCATCATCCGCAAGCTGCCGGCCGTCGAGACCCTCGGCAGCACGACGGTCGTCTGCTCGGACAAGACGGGGACGCTCACCGAGAACCAGATGACGGTCCGGCGCGTCTTCGCCGGCGGCCAGTCCTTCGAGGTCACGGGCTCGGGGTATTCGACGACCGGCGAGATCCTCCGGGAAGGGCGGGTCGTCGACCCGTCGCGGAGTCCGGCGCTCGTCGAGTGCCTTCGTGCCGGTCTGCTCTGCAACGACTCGCGGCTCCTGGTCGAGGGTGGGCGAGCGGTCGTCCAGGGAGATCCCACCGAGGCCTCCCTCGCGGTGGCGGCCGCCAAGGGGGGGCTCCTCCGGGACGCCCTCCATCGCGAGTCCCCCCGGGTGGACATGATCCCCTTCGAGTCCGAGCACATGTTCCGCGCCACGCTGCACGACTCGGCCGGCGGCCGCGTGATCTACAAGGTCGGTGCGGTGGAACGGTTGCTGGATCGATGCGCCGACGCTCTTGCCCCCGACGGGACCTCCATGCCCCTGGACCGGGTTCAGGTCCGGCATGCGGTGGAGGAGATGGCCCGGGAGGGCCTTCGCGTGCTGGCGATGGCACGCCGGGCGACCCACACCGGCCACGACCGGCTCGAGCATGAGCATGTCGGGCAGGGACTCACCTTCCTCGGGCTCCAGGGCATGATCGATCCACCGCGTCCGGAGGCGATCCGGGCCGTCGCCCGGTGCCGCGAGGCCGGCATCCGGGTGAAGATGATCACCGGTGACCATGCGACCACCGCCCGCGCCGTGGCCGTCCAGATCGGTCTGGTCGATCCCGGTTCGGAGGTCCGCACCCTCACCGGGCGGGAACTCGAGCGGATCCCGGACGCCGATCTGCCCGAGGTTGCCGA
>Ga0068877_10004180_pt1 | contig 11304 bp, 9 predicted proteins | sample NOAtaG_FD_66437 | JGI IMG/M metagenome (GOLD analysis project Ga0068877, IMG submission 66437) | Freshwater lake microbial communities from Lake Erie, under a cyanobacterial bloom - NOAA_Erie_Diel6S_1000h metaG | ecosystem: Environmental > Aquatic > Freshwater > Lake | place: USA: Ohio, Lake... | reverse complement strand
CCGTGACTTCGAAGTCCTCCTTCGGGGTGCGTGCTGGGAATCCCTCAGAAGCATCCCGCGCAACGACGGAGTCCATCGAAACAGGTTTCCGACCCCACGAATGACCGCGCGGCGCGGATGCCCAACCGACAGATCCCATCGTGAACCTCGCCATCCATCCACCGATCCCGATGGCTTCCTGGGCCCGATCCCCGGAGGCGCCCGGGGTTGCGGAGATCCCCTCCGATGCGGAGATCGTGCGCGCGGTGCGTGAGGGCGACGCGGACCGGTTCGGAGAACTGGTCCGCCGGCATCAGGCCCGGCTCTTCGCCCTCGCCCGGCGGTATCTCCGCCGGGAAGAGGATGTCGCCGACCTGGTGCAGGAGGTGTTGGTCAAGGCCTTCTCCCGGCTCGACAGCTGGCGGGGGGACGCCCCCTTCGAGCATTGGCTCATGCGCCTGGCCACCCGCGCCTGCCTCGATGCCCTGCGCAGCCGGCGGCGACGCCCGGAAGACCTGCTCAGCGACCTGTCGGCCGATGAATCCGACTGGCTCGACCGGCATGCCGCCGATCCTGGCGAGGGCGACCACCGGGCTGACGCGGCCCGCAGCCTCGTCCGCCGGGTCTTCGAGCATCTCAGCCCGGCCAACCGCATGGTGCTCACCCTGCTCGAATTGGAGGATCGCCCGGTGAAGGAGATCGCCGCGATCACGGGATGGTCCGAGACCCTCGTCAAGGTGCGGGCCTTCCGGGCCCGGGCGGAGATGAAGCGCATCGTGGCGAGGTTGCGCACCGACACCTACCTCTGAGCGCACGCCCCCGACCGCGGGGTTGGCCACCCGGTGTGATCCCGATCCCGCCGGCTCCATCCCCGGGGATCTCCTGTTCCCAGGATCGGGTCCGGGGCCTATCGTAACCCGGAAACCCGGTTGTGCGTCGACTGGGAGTGATGCGCCGCATGGACAATGAACGGCTCCAACAGACCCTGCTTCGGGCCGCCAGATCCGAGGCGGGACCCGCCGCCGACGTGCCCAAAAACTTCGACGAGCGGGTGATGCGGGCCGTCGGCCGGGTCCGCCGTGATGAGGCGCTCGAGGCGTGGGCATCGGGCCTTTGGCGGGCGGCGCTGTCCAGCGCCGGGATCGCCGGCCTGGTGGGCGGGGCTGCGATGTTCCTGGCCGTCCTGGGGGATTCCGGCTCGTTTGCCGACCCTGACGAGACCATGGGCGTGGTGGTGGAGGAATCACCCTTCGACGAGTTGTTGATCCAAGACCTCGAATCGGGGGACCTCCTGTGACGGGGGTCCGGATCGTCCTGGCGGCCCTGGTCATCTTTGCCGCCGGCGTGCTCACCGGGGGGGGCGGTGTCGGTCTGGCCAGTCGCCTGCGTCGCGATCGGGCTCCGGGCGGCGGCGGCAGCGGTGCCTTGCCCGGCATGGTCCCCCCGATGCCAGCGGCCTCCATGCCGCCGGTGCAGGGGCCCTCCAATGGACTGGCTGGTTCCCTCGTGCGGCCCCCGGGCCGGGCCCAGATCGAGGCGATGGCACGGTGGTCCCGGGAACTCGAGCTCGAACCCTCCCAGCGTCAGCGCATCGACGCCATCCTGGAGCGGGCAGGGGTTCGCCTGCGCGATCTCTGGGAGCCGGTGGCACCCCAGGCGCGGGGCGAGATCGATGCCGCCCGCCGGCAGATCGAACAGACGCTCACCCCGGAGCAGCGCCGGCGATGGAACGAGGTCCGCCGTCGTCGGTCCAATTCCAGGCCACAACCCGCACCCTGAATGTCGGGCGCCTGGATCCGGTCCGCCTCGGTCCGAGGGCGATGCCTTGCCGGTTCCGGAGGGCGACTCTACCGTCGAAGCCTGTCATGGACCCGAGCCCCTCTCCGTCGTCCGAACCCGAGGCCCGTGCGCTCGATGGCGTGCCGGTTTCCCGTCCCGGTGACCTGTCGTCCGCGCCGCCGGTGATTGCCCCGCCCCCTGCGGCGACCTTGCCGCGATCGCCGCAGGTCGGTTTGCCGCCCCAACGCCCGCCGCAGCCCCCCAGGCCACCTGCCTCCGGTGGGGGTGGCTGGAAGTGGGCCGCCATCGGCTTCGGCGCCGCCTTTGTCGTGGTTGCGGTCTGCCTCGTGGGGTTGATGGTCGCCAAGTCGGACCTCGACTGGTCCCACCATCATGCCACCCGGTCCCCGGGCGCCTCCGAGTTGCGCGAGACGCTGATCCGTGATGCCGACACCGAGGACAAGGTCGCTGTCATCGACCTCCAGGGGGTGATCAGCGGCGAGATCCTCTCTGAAATCGGCGCCTCCCTGGTGGACCTCGTCGCCGACCAGCTGGAGCGGGCCGCAGTCGAGGGAGTCGCCGCCGTCGTCCTCAAGGTCGATTCCCCGGGGGGCGAGGTGCTCGCGAGCGACGAGATCTACCTGCTGATCGACAAGTTCCAGAAGGAACACGACATCCCCGTGGTCGCCTCGATGGGGTCGCTGGCCGCCTCCGGGGGCTACTACGTCAGCGCCCCGTGCCGGTGGATCGTGGCCAATGAGTTGACCATGACGGGCAGCATCGGGGTCATCTTCCACAACTACAACTACCGGGGACTGATGGACAAGGTGGGCGTCCGCCCGGACATCACCAAGAGCGGCAAGCTCAAGGACATGGCCAGCGGCGAGAAGTCCCCGGAGGAGGTGCTGCCCGAGGAGCGGGCCATTCTCCAGGGCATGATCAACGAGAGCTTCGCCAAGTTCAAAGACGTCATCCGCTCGGGGCGCAACCAAGCGGCGGAGCTGAACCAGAAGGACGGCATCAGCGATGGCCGTCGCCTCGCCGCCAACTGGACCGAATATGCCGACGGGCGGATCCTCTCCGGTCAGCAGGCCCTCGACCTTGGCCTCGTCGACGAGTTGGGCAACTTCGAGGTGGCCTTCCAGCGGGCGCTCAAGCTTTCCGGTCTCGAGCAGGCCAGGCTGGTCGCGTACCAGCCCCAGTTCCGATTCCCCGGGTTCCTGTCCCTGCTGGGGCAGGCGAGGGCCGGGGCCGCCGCGCCGGTCAAGGTCGACCTGGGACTGCCGCTCCAGTCCCGGTTGCCGGAGGGGCGACTCTACTTCCTGTCGCCGCTGCACCTGCGCTGAGCGCCGCGTGGCCCCCGACCGACGGCGGGGGCTCGACAGCGGGGCGGGGCTCCAGTGAGATGTGGCGGATCATCCTATGGCGCAACGCACGCTCCTCATCGGCATCGATTCCGGCACGCAATCCACCAAGGCCCTCGTGGTCGACGCGGTCTCGGGCCGGGTGCTCGGCGAGGGGGCGGCGCCGCACCGCCTGATCTCCGGCCTGCCCGCCGGTGCCAAGGAGCAGGACCCCGCCCAGTGGATCCGGGCCACGACGCGGGCCATCCAGGCGGCGCTCAAGGCCGCCAAGGCGCGCGCCTCCGAGGTGGTGGCGATGGGCGTGAGCGGCCAGCAGCACGGCTTCGTGCCCTTGGACGCGAAGGACCAGGTGATCCGGCCGGCCAAGCTGTGGTGCGACACGGTCACGGCCCCGGAGTGCGCCGAGATCACGGCGGCGCTGGGTGGTCCCAAGAAGACGGTCCAGGCACTCGGCAACGCCGTGCTGCCGGGCTTCACGGCCTCCAAGATCCTGTGGCTCAAGCGGCACGAGCCCGAGAACTTCGCCCGCCTGGCCACCGTGCTGCTGCCGCACGACTACCTGAACTTCTGGCTCACGGGCGACAAGTCGATGGAGTACGGCGACGCCTCCGGCACCGCGCTCATGGACGTGCGCCGCAGGAAGTGGTCACCGGCGGTCCTGCGTGCCATCGATCCCGGGCTCGAGGGCAAGCTGCCGCCGCTGCGCCCGAGCGACCTGCCCGCCGGCCGCCTCTCGGCCGCCACGGCCAGGACGCTGGGTCTCGAGGCCGGGGTGGTCGTCAGCGCCGGCGGCGGCGACAACATGATGGGTGCCATCGGCACCGGGAACACCCGCGAGGGCGTGGTGACGGCCAGCTTCGGCACCAGCGGAACCATCTACGCGTGCGCCGAGAAGCCGGTGGTGGACCCTGCCGGCGAGATCGCCGCCTTCTGCGACTCGACCAACCGGTGGCTGCCGCTGCTCTGCACCATGAATGTCACCGTGGCCACCGAGATGGTGCGTACCGAGTCGGGCCTCGACCACGCCCGGTTCGAGAAGCTCGCCGCCAAGGCTCCGGCCGGTTCCGACGGCCTGCTGCTCCTGCCGTACCTGGAGGGCGAGCGCACCCCCAACCTGCCCGATGGCACGGGGGTGTTCTTCGGCGTCCGGCCCCGGACCTTCACCTCGGCCCACTACGCGCGTGCGGCCATGGAAGGCGTGACCCTCGGCATGAACTACGGCCTGCGCCGGCTGGCGGCCCTGGGCGTCACGGCCCGTCAGGTGCGGGCCACCGGGGGCGGTGCCAAGTCGAAGCTGTGGCGGCAGATCATGGCCGACGTCTTCAACGCCGAGGTGGTCACCCTGAAGGTCGCCGAGGGGGCCGCCTACGGGGCGGCGCTGCAGGCGCTATGGTGCTGGCGTCGCCAGAAGGGTGACCGGGTCGAGATCCCGGAGATCACCGACCGCTTCGTCTCGCTGCAGACCGGGGAGACCGCCGAGCCGCGGCCTGCCCAGGTGGAGGTGTATCGCGGACTCCAGGAGTTGCAGGAGGAGTTGGCGCGGTCCCTGGCGCCGGCCTTCACGCGCCACCGGTCCCTGCTCGCCTGAGCCGCGGACGGAGCCGGGTCCCTGCCACGGATCGCCTAGCCGTGGAGATCGGCTCCGCGCACCTTTTCGATCCATTGCGTCCGCACCTGGTGGATCTCCTTCAGCAGGGATTCCATCAACTTGCGGAGCTCACCTGCGGCCAGCCCCCTGCGGATCGCCGCCCGGACTTCGCGGTCCAGGGTGTCATCCGTGGCCTTCGAGTGGAACTGGTCTCCGAGCGACGCGAGCGTGAAGTTCATGCTCTCGAAGGGGATTTCCGTGTGCTGTCCCCGCGTCTTGGTGGCGGCGAGCCGGACGAGCTGGTCGGGCGATAGAATGTACCAGCAACGGTGGTTCGGAGCCCAGACGACGCAGGTGATGAACTTGATGGCGCGCACCTGGTTGATGGTGCCGCCGGCCCCGGCTGCCGCGTGGCATTCCTTGACCTCGACATAGTGATCCACCCCGTCCACCGGCACGATCACATCCCCGCGCTTGGCCTCATCGCTGGCCCGGGATTCCTGGACCAGCCTCCGGAATTCCGATTCTGCGGCCTTCCCCTCCAGCCTGATCGCCTGTCTCTCCGCCATTGGCATCCTTTTTCGGCAGGATGCCGAGATGGCCCATGAGGGCGAGCCGATTCGAGCGGAATCTCAGGATGGGCAGGATCCAGGGGAGGCAGTGGGCTGAGGAATGGACCGTCAACCCGGGCGGGGTGGTTCCTGCTTGGGGTGCTGCAGGTTGGGGGTCGGGGGGGTTCCGGGGAAACCTGGTGCACCCGCCAGGAGTTGAACCTGGAACCTGCTGATCCGTAGTCAGCCGCTCTATCCAATTGAGCTACGGGTGCACAAAGGAGCCGAGAACGTAAGGGGGCGCGTCCGGTGGGATCAAGTGTTTTTCGGCCGCAATGGGCGCAATGAGTGCCATGAGTTTTGACCCGGATGAGGCGTCCTTCGTGCCGAGTCCCAGGGGATGCGGCTGGCCCCTGGGTGACGCCCGTGGCAGGTTCCATCCATGGATCGGCGTGGGTTTCTGGGGGCGATGGCCTCGATCGGGATGTCGGCCGGTGGTTCGGGCCTGCTGGCGGCCGAGCGACGACCGACCCAGATGTCCACCACCATCCTGGTGGTGGGGGGCGGACTCGGGGGCGTCGCGGCCGCGCTGGCGGCCTGCCGGGCGGGGCACCGGGTCGTGCTCTCCGAGGAGACCCTCTGGATCGGCGGACAATTGACCTCGCAGGCGGTCCCACCCGACGAGCACCCGTGGATCGAGGAGGCCGGTTGCACCCGGAGCTATCGCCAGTTCCGAGACGAGGTCCGCCAGCGCTTCCTCCGGGACTTGCCGGTCACCGCCGCCACCCGCGCCGCCGCGTCGCGCCTGAACCCCGGCGGGGGATGGGTCTCCCGCCTTTGCCATGAGCCGAGGCTCGCGCTCTCGGTGCTCCAGTCGATGCTGGCCCCGTTCATCGCCTCGGGCCGTCTGACCCTCCTCCTCGGCCACCGGCCCACCGGGGTCTCCATGCGGGGCGATCGCATCGAGGCCGTCCAGTTCGAGCCGGTGAACGGAGGGCGCCGGCGCACGGTCTCGGCTCCCTGGGTGCTGGAGGCGACCGAGCTCGGGGACCTGTTGCCGCTGGCCGGTGTGGAGCATGTCACCGGGGCCGAATCCCGCTCGGAGACCGGGGAGCCCTCGGCGCCGGAGATGGCCGACCCGCTGGACCAGCAGGCCGTCACCTGGTGCTTCGCCCTCGAGCACCACGCCGGGCAGAACCATGTCGCCGGTCGCCCCGACGACTACGCCCGATGGCGTGACTACGTGCCGCGCATGACGCCGCCGTGGCCGGGCCGGCTGTTCGCCTGGGAACACAGCCATCCGGTGACCCTCCAGCCGCGCTCGCTGCCCTTCGACCCGGTCACCGAGTCGGGCTTCCCCAACCTCTGGACCTACCGACGGATCCGGGACGCCTCCCGCTTCGAGGATCCCAAGGCCTTCCCGTCGGTCTGCCTGGTGAACTGGCCGCAGAACGACCACTGGCTGGCCCCGTTGGTGGGTCCCGGCGTCGGCCAGGAGCAACGCCGGCAACGCGAGGCCGAGGCCAAGGCGTTGGGCCGCAGCCTGATCCACTGGCTCCAGACCGAGGCGCCCCGGCCGGACGGCGGGACCGGATGGCCGGGCCTCAAGCCCAGCGCCGGCACCCTGGGCACCCCCGATGGATTCGCCCTCGCCCCGTACATCCGGGAGGCCCGCCGCATCCGTGCGCGCTTCACGGTCACCGAGCGCCACATCGCCACCGAACCCCGCAAGGCCGAGACCGGGGCGACCGCGGCGACCGTGCGGGCCGCCACGTTCGCGGACTCGGTCGGTGTCGGTGCCTACCGCATCGACCTCCACCCCTCGACCACCGGGCGCAACTACGTCGACGTGTCGAGCCTGCCCTTCCAGATCCCCCTCGGATCGCTCCTGCCGCAGCGGGTCGGGAACCTCATCGCCGCGGGCAAATGCCTCGGGGTCACCCACATCGCCAACGGTTGCTACCGGCTCCACCCGGTGGAGTGGAACATCGGCGAGGCCGCCGGGGCGTTGGCGGCCTTCTGTGCCGACCGCAAGCTCACCCCGGAGGCCGTCCATGCCCGAGCCGGGCTCACGGCCGAGTTCCAGAAGCGACTCCGGGACGATGGCTTCGAGTTGGAGTGGTCCGTGCCGATCCGTCCTCTCTGACGGGTCGGTGCGGTGCGGACCGGGAGGCTCCATGAATCCCTTGGAGTTGGGCGGTCTTGTGGTGTTGGATGGCGTCACATCCTGCCCATGAAGCGCACGTCTTCCCCGAAGTCCGACCGGTCGCCATCCCGGGTGGCCTCATCGCCGTCCAAGTCCACCAAGCCGTCCAAGCCCATCGCTGCTGCCAAGGGGTCCCCGGCCAAGGCACCTGCCGCGGCCAAGCGCTCCGAGGCGCCCCGGGGTGCCTCGGCCGACCGCTTCGTCCTCATCATGGCCGGTGGCCGTGGGGAGCGGTTCTGGCCGGTGAGCCGCGAGAAGACGCCCAAGCAGTTGATCCGTCTGCTCGGAGAGCGGTCGTTTCTCCAGCAGGCTGTCGATCGGGTCCGTCCTTTGGTGCCCCCGGCCAACATCCTGATCATCACCAATGCCGTGCAGGCGGCCGAGGTGCGTCGGCAACTGCCCGAACTGCCCAAGGAGAACATCCTTGGCGAGCCAATCGGTCGTGACACCTGCGCGGCGGTCACCCTGGGAGCGGCCGTCGTGGGCGCCCGCTCGACCACGGCGGTGATGGCGGTGCTTCCCGCCGACCATGTCATCCACGACGAGAAGGGCTTCCGACAGGTGCTCTCCGACGCCTTCGACGTGGCCTCCCGCGGGCAGGTGATCGTCACCATCGGCATCCAGCCCACCGGCCCGGAGACGGGGTATGGGTACATCCAGTCGGGCAAGGCCCTGCCGCCCCCTGCCTCGGGCAAGCCGCTGAAGACCCCGCTCTTCAAGGTGGAGCGCTTCGTCGAGAAGCCCTCCCTCGAAAAGGCCCAGGAGTACCTGGCCTCCGGCGACTACCGCTGGAATGCGGGCATGTTCGTCTGGTCGTTCGTCACCATCACCAACGCGCTTGCCGTGCACCAACCCGAGATGCACCAGGCCTGCCAGCGCTGGTTCGCCGCGGCGTCGAAGGGCGCCCGGAAGCTCGAGTCGGTGCTGGCGGCGGAGTACCCGGCCATCCGGAAGATCAGCGTGGACTTCGCGCTCATGGAGAAGGCCCAGAACGTGGTGGTGGCCGACGGACGCTTCGACTGGGACGACCTCGGGGCCTGGCCGGCGCTGGCCCGCCACCTGAGGCAGGATGCCGAGGGCAACGCGGCCATCGGGGACCTCGTCCAGGTGGACTCGGCGCGGAACCTCGTCTTCGATGGGCGCACCCGGGGACGCACGCCCGTCACGATGGTGGGTGTGAAGGACAGCATCGTGGTGCTCACCGACGATGCCACGCTGGTGGCCTCCAAGGCGGAGTCCCAGAAGATCAAGGACCTGGTCCGGAAGCTGGCGGCCGACCCGCGCTGGGCCGACCGGGTCTGACCGGTGTCGTGGAACCGCCCGTCACGGGGCCTTGTCCAGGGGGAGGAACCGCAGGCAGACCGGCGAGCCGACCTTCCAGCGCTCGCCGGTCGCCTGGAGCTTCCCGGTGGCCGCATCGATGCGGAACACCCGGATGTCATGGGAGCCCTGGCCGGCGGCCAGCAGGAAGTCGCCCGAGGGATCGATCGTGAAGTTCCGTGGCGTCTGGCCTCCGATCTTGTGCACCTCGACCGGCTTCAGGGCGCCGGTGGCCGGATCGCGCGAGAAGACGGCGATGGAGTCGTGGCCCCGGTTGGATCCGTAGACGAATTTCCCCGACGGATGCACCCGTACCTCGGCGGTGGAGAGTCCCTTGCGGTCGGTCCCGGCCGGCACGGTGGGCACCGTCCCGACCTCGGACAGACGCCCGGTGGCAGGCTCGTGGCCGAAGGCGGTCACGGTGCAGAGCATCTCGTTGATGACGTAGGCGTGGCGGCCGTCCGGGCTGAAGGCGAAATGGCGCGGACCGCTTCCGGGGGCCACGCGCCCGTCGATGCGGGGCTTGGGTGCGGTGATCCCCTTGGCCGGGTCGAAGACATAGGCGTGGATGCGGTCCGTGCCGAGGTCGGCCACGTAGGCGAAGCGGTTGTCGGGGGACAAGGTCACCGAGTGGGCATGCGGTTCCTTCTGGCGCGCCGGATCCACGCTGCTCCCGGTGTGCTTCGAATGGAACGAGTGCGGGCGCAGGCGGCCGTCGGGCTGGATGGGCAGGGAGACCACGCTGCCGCCGCCGTAGTTGGCCACCAGCAGGTGACGCCCGGTCGGGTCGACCGACAGGTGGCACGGGCTGCCCCCCATCGAGGACTGCTGGTTGAGTTCCTGAAGCCTGCCGGATTCCGGCTCGATGGCGAAGGCCGTGACGTACCCGCCGGGCTTGCCCTGCCATTGGTCGGTCTCGTTGACCGCGTAGAGGAAGCGTCCGTTGGGGTGGATCGCCAGGAAACTGGGGTTGGTCGACTTGGCCACCAGCCCCAGCGGTTCGGCCGTGCCGGTGGCGTCGTCGTAGCGGAAGGCGTGGATGCCCTCGCTCTTCGGTCCGGTGTAGCTGCCGACGAAGAGGAGGTGGCGGGCCGCCGACAAGGGCAGGGCGGCAAGGGCGGCGGCGGTCATGAGCGATCGGGTCAGGGAGGCCATACCCCGAGTGAAGCGCATCCGTGGCCGCAGTCCAGTCCGTCGTTCGCCGGCGACCCGGCCAGCCCTGCCGGCCGGAGATCGCCGGTCCCCGGTCGACCCGCGGCGGGTCAGGTGCCCAGCTGCGACGGAGAGAGCCCCAGACCCACGATGCTGCAGGCGCGGACCATCGGCAGCCCGAGTCGCTCCGCCTCGGCGACGACCTCCGGGCTGTCGGTCCCCGGGTTCAGCCACAGCTCGTCGCAGCCGAGGGCCGCGATGGCCGGCAGCAGGCCGAGCAGGACCGGGGGCGGCAGGTAGGCGCTGATGACCGTGGGTCGTCCGGGCAGCGAGGCCAGGTCCCGGAAGGCCGGGAGCCCCGCGATCGCGGGTTCCCTCGGGTTCACGGGCCAGACGGTGTAGCCCTGCCGGGCGTAGGCCAGCACCGCCTGGTGGCCGAATTTGGCCGGGTCGGCGGAAGCCCCGAGGATCGCAGCGGTCTTCATGGTCGGAAGGGGTTCCCAGTCGGTGAACGAGGCGGCCTGCCCGGCGGGCATCCCGCGCTCGTCGCGCAGATTCCACACCACGGCCTGCCGGATGCGGAAGCGCTTTCCCGTGCGCGAGATGCGCACCCCGGAGTAGTCGTCGATGAACCCGGAGCGGGTCACCCGGTCCAGGAGCCGGGCCCGTTCCTCCCGGACGGGCGCCTCGGCCGTGTACCGTGACGGGGTCCGCGTGAAGGCCTCCCAGTCCAGTTCCCAGAGCTCCAGCGCCGCGCGGTTCCCGTACCAGAAGACCGGGTCGGCCTCGGTGCCATGGGACACCAGCACGCGGGGCATGGACCAGAGGGTCTCGTATCGTCCGGGCGAGCCCGCCGCCGGAAGGCCCGGCACCAGGTCGCGGCCGGTCCAGTGGCGATGACTCGCGAGGGCGAGGTCGAGGCGGGAACGGACGGCGTCGGTGTGCCAGGGTTCCATGGCGGTCGGGTATGGGATCCGGTGGGAGGAATGGATCGGAGTCGGCGGGGTGGGGCCCGAAGGATCACGTGCCTCAGGGCTTGGCGTCGGCGCGCACGTCCAGGCAGACCAGTCGATCCTCGCTCCGGAGGTACAGCAGCCCGCCGGACAGCACGGGGCCGGCCCAGCAGGGATGGCGCAGCGTGGGGACCTGCCATCGGCCGAGTTCCTCGCAGCGCGCAGGGTCGGGACGGAAGAGCCCCAGCAGCCCCCCCTCTCCGAGGGCCAGCAGCCGCCCCTCGGCCAGCAGCAGGGAGCCGCGGCCGAAGACCGGGGGTTGCTCGGCGCTGTGCGGGGGCCAGCGCTCGCTGCGTTCCCACGCCACCTTGCCCGTGGAGTATTCCACGCAGCGGAGGACGGCGTCGGGCTC
>Ga0068877_10004177_pt1 | contig 11307 bp, 6 predicted proteins | sample NOAtaG_FD_66437 | JGI IMG/M metagenome (GOLD analysis project Ga0068877, IMG submission 66437) | Freshwater lake microbial communities from Lake Erie, under a cyanobacterial bloom - NOAA_Erie_Diel6S_1000h metaG | ecosystem: Environmental > Aquatic > Freshwater > Lake | place: USA: Ohio, Lake... | reverse complement strand
CCACGGGCAGGTCGGCGGCGCGGCGCGGCGGGGGCGAGGGCTTCCTGCCGAGCAGCCTGTCCCAGCCTTCATGGACCTCGGCGGAGACATAGACGGCGCCGATCTCGCGGATGGCCGCCTGCAGGTCGACGACCGAGTTCCGGTCGACGCGGTAGTAGACGCCGAGCGGCCGCGTGCACGCGTCGCGGGCCCAGTCGGCGGCGGGCGGCGGCAGGTCCTTCCGGCGCCGGCCGCGCGCGCGATGGGGCCAAAGGCGCTCCGCGCAGGCGCCATGCTTGTGCCAGCCCTTGAGCGCGCCGCGGCAGCTCGAGCCCTCGTAGTCGTCGCCGGGCCATTCGTCGTAGCGCCGCGCGAAGGCGTAGAACATGCGCGGGCTGACGGGCTCGAAGGAGGAGGCGCGCCCCGCCTCGACCGCGCGGCGCCAGAGCAGGAAGTTCGCGACGCAGGCGAGGCCGAAGCCCGTGCACGCGCCCTCGGTGCCCTGGTCGAGGACGAGGCCCGCGCGCGCATAGGCGCCGACGAACCGCGCGATGTCCGCGTCGACGGGCCATTGCGGCGGCAGCGAGCGCAGCGGCGGCCGATAGGCCAGGTCACGCAGGTCGAGCCGGTCCGGCCGCGCGTCGAGCAGGCGCCGCGCCATGGGAGGGCCGGCGCCTAGCGGCGGACTTCCGCCGCGGCCAGCGCCGCCATGTTGACGATCTCGGCCACGGTGGCGCCGGTGGGCACGATCTGCGCGGGCTTGGACATGCCGATCAGCAGCGGCCCGATCACCGTGCCGCCGCCCAGCTTCTGCAGCAGCTGGCTCGAGATGTTGGCCGAATGCAGGCCCGGCATCACCAGCACGTTGGCCGCGCCGGAGAGGCGGCAGAACGGGTAGATGCTGCGCATCAGCTGCGCGTCGAGCGCGACCTCGGCGGAGATGTCCCCGTCGTACTCGAAGTCCACCTCGCGCGAGTCGAGCGCCATCACCGCCTCGCGCACGGCCAGCATCTTCTCGCGCATCGGCTTGCCGAAGTTCGAGTAGGAGAGCAGCGCCACGCGCGGCACGTGCCCCATCGCGCGGGCCTTGGCGGCGGCCTGGATCGCGATGTCCGCCATCTCCTCGGCGTTGGGCAGCTCGTTGACCGTGGTATCGGCCATGAACACCGTGTGGCTGCTGGTCACGACGATGGTGAGCCCCATCACCGGGCGCCCCGCCTCGCCGGGCAGGGCCATGCGGATGTCGGCGAGCGCCTGGTGGTAGGCGCGCGTGGTGCCGGTGACGATCGCGTCGGCGTCGCCCGCGGCGACCATCAGCGCGCCGAAGACGTTGCGGTCCTGGTTCACGAGGCGCTGGCAGTCGCGCAGCAGGTAGCCCTGGCGCTGCAGGCGCGCGTAGAGCAGGTCCGTGTACTCGCGGTTCTTGCCGCTGACGCGTGCGTTCTGGATCTCGAGCTTCTCCGCCCCGTGGATTCCGACCGACCGGATCGTCGCGGCGATGCGCTCCTCGCGGCCGACCAGCACCGGCGTGCCGTAGCCCGCGGACTGGAACTGCGCGGCGGCGCGGATCACGCGCTCCTCCTCGCCCTCGGCGAAGACGACGCGGCGGGGCGGCGAGGACCGCAGCTGCTCGAAGGTGAGGTCGAGCATCGCGGCGGTCGGGTCGCGGCGCGAGGACAGCGCGCGGCGATAGCCCTTCATGTCGGCGATGGGCTTGCGCGCCACGCCGCTCTTCATCGCGGCCTCGGCGACCGCGGCCGGCACGACCGAGATCAGGCGCGGGTCGAAGGGCACGGGGATGATGTAGTCGGGCCCGTAGCGCAGGCGGCGGCCCGAATAGGCGGCGTCGAGCTCGTCGGGCACGTCCTCGCGCGCCAGCTTCGCCAGCGCCTCGACCGCGGCGATCTTCATCGCCTCGTTGATGGTCGAGGCGCGCACGTCGAGCGCGCCGCGGAAGATGTAGGGGAAGCCCAGGACGTTGTTGACCTGGTTCGGGTAGTCGGAGCGGCCGGTGGCGACGATCACGTCGCTGCGCGCGGCGCGCGCCGCCTCGGGCGTGATCTCGGGGTCGGGGTTGGCCATCGCGAAGATGATCGGCTTGGCGGCCATCGCGCGGACCATGTCCTGGTCGACGGCGTCCTTGGCCGACAGGCCGAAGAACACGTCGGCGCCCTCCATCGCGTCGCGCAGCGAGCGCGCCTTCGTCGGCACGGCATGCGCCGACTTCCACTGGTTCATGCCCTCGCTGCGGCCCTGCCAGATCACGCCCTTGGTGTCGCAGAGCACGACGTTGTTGTGGGGCACGCCCATCGCCTTGATCAGCTCGGCGCAGGCGATCGACGCCGCGCCGGCGCCGTTGATGACCATGCGCACGTTGCGGATGTCGCGCCCGGTGAGGTCGAGGGCGTTGAGCAGCCCGGCGGCGGCGACGATCGCGGTGCCGTGCTGGTCGTCGTGGAAGACCGGGATGTCGAGCAGCTCGCGCAGGCGCTGCTCGATGATGAAGCATTCCGGCGCCTTGATGTCCTCGAGGTTGATGCCGCCGAAGCTGGGGCCGAGGAAGCGCACGCAGTTCACGAACTCGTCGACGTTCTTCGTGTCGACCTCGAGGTCGATCGAGTCGACGTCGGCGAAGCGCTTGAAGAGGACCGACTTGCCCTCCATCACCGGCTTCGAGGCCAGCGCGCCCAGGTCGCCGAGGCCGAGCACCGCGGTGCCGTTCGAGATCACCGCCACGAGGTTGCCCTTCGACGTGTAGTCGTAGGCCGTCGCGGGGTTCTTCGCGATGTGCAGGCAGGGCCAGGCCACGCCCGGCGAGTAGGCGAGGCTGAGGTCGCGCTGCGTCGTCAGCGGCTTGGTCGGGGTGATCTCGATCTTCCCCGCCTTGCCGTTGGCGTGGAACTGGAGGGCTTCCTCCTCGGTGACCGGGGTCGCTTCGTTCGCCATTCTCGTCCTCGCCAGTGGTGGCGGCGCGCTCCCGGTCCTGCGGGCAGCCGCCCGGATCGTGCCGTCAGGCGAAACTAGGGGCTTGGCCACGGGCCCGTCAAAGCGCTCGCGCGCTGCACTGCACACGAAACATGGCAGGCGGCTTGATGCGGGGCCTGCGCTGGTTTACCCCGGGCACGCCCATGGACCCGAATCCCGCCCAGACGACGGAGGCCGCAGCCGACGGCGCCATCACGCCGATGATGGCGCAGTACCTCGACGTGAAGGCACGGCACCCCGGCGCCCTGCTCTTCTACCGGATGGGCGACTTCTACGAGCTCTTCTTCGAGGACGCCGAGGTCGCGGCGCGGGCGCTCGACCTCACGCTGACCAAGCGCGGCAAGCACCTCGGCGCCGACATCCCGATGTGCGGCGTGCCGGTCCACAGCCACGAGGCCTACCTGCTGCGCCTGATCCGCTCAGGCCACCGGGTCGCGATCTGCGACCAGCTGGAGGATCCAGCGGAGGCGAGGAAGCGCGGCGCGAAGTCCGTGGTGCGGCGCGACGTCACGCGCGTGATCACGCCGGGCACGCTCGTCGAGGATTCCCTGCTCGACGCGCGGCGGCACAACCACCTCGCCGCGCTCGGCCTCGCGCAGGGCGAGGTCGCGCTGGCCTGGATCGACATGTCGGTCGGCACGTTCCTGGTGCAGGACGTCGCCGGCGCGGGCGACCTGCCGGCGGCGCTGGCGCGCGTCGCGCCGGGCGAGTTGCTCGTCTCCGACCGCGCGATGGAGCGCGAGGAGGTCGCGGCGGCGCTCGCGGACTGGAAGGCCGCGCTGACGCCGCTGCCGGCGGCCCGCTTCGACAGCGACAACGGCCGCCGCCGGCTCGAGGCGCTCTACCGGGTGCGCACGCTCGACGCCTTCGGGCAGTTCGGGCGCGCGGCGCTCGCCGCGGCCGGGGCGCTGGTCGACTATGTCGAGCTCACGCAGAAGGGCCGCCTGCCGCGCCTGTCGCCGCCCTCGCCGCGCGCCAGCGACGGCTTCTTGGAGATCGATCCCGCGACGCGGCGCAACCTGGAGGTCGAGACGACGCTCGAGGGCACGCGCAAGGGCTCGCTGCTCGACGCGGTCGACTGGACGCTGACCGGCGCCGGCGCGCGGCTGCTCGGCGCGGACATCGCGGGGCCGCTGCGCGCCCGGGCGCCGATCGACGCGCGGCTCGACATGGTCGCCTTCCTCGTCGACGCGGCGCAGGCGCGCGCCGACCTGCGCGCGGAGCTGAAGCGCCTGCCCGACATCGAGCGCGCGCTGCAGCGCCTCGGCCTCGGCCGCGGCGGGCCGCGCGACCTCGCGGCGCTGCGCGACGGGCTCGCGGCCGTGCCGCGGGTCCGCGCGACCACCGCGCCCGCCGGGCTCGCGGCCGCGCCGGCGCTGCTCGAGGAGACCCGCGCCGCGCTGGGGGAGCATGGCGAGATCGTCGCCCTGCTCGCGCGCGCGCTCGCCCCGTCCCTGCCGCTCGCGGCCGCGGATGGCGGCTTCGTCGCGCCCGGCTTCGACCCCGCGCTCGACGAGCTGCGCGCGCTGCGCGACGACGGGCGGCAGCACGTGGCGGCGCTGCAGGCGCGCTACGCCGCCGCCACCGGCATCGCCTCGCTCAAGCTGCGGCACAACAACGTGCTCGGCTACTACATCGAGGTCGGCGCGCAGCATGGCGACAGGCTGCGCGCGGACCCCGCCTTCATCCACCGCCAGACCATGGCGGGCGCCGTGCGATTCTCCACCACCGAGCTCTCCGACCTCGAGCAGCGCATCGTCTCGGCCGGCGACCGCGCGCTGGCGCTCGAGATGCAGCATTTCGAGGCGCTGCGCGCCGAGGCCGCCGCGCGCGCCGAGGCGATCTCGGCGGCCGCCCGCGCGCTCGCGCGGCTCGACGTCGCCGCCGCGCTGGCCGAGCTCGCCGTCGCGCGCGACTGGCGCCGGCCGGTCGTCGACGAGTCCGGCGCCTTCGAGGTCGAGGGCGGGCGACATCCCGTGGTCGAGGCCGCGCGCCTGGCCGCGGGCGAATCCTTCGTGCCGAACGACTGCCGGCTCGACGCCGGCGAGGGCGCGCGGCTGTGGCTGCTCACCGGGCCGAACATGGCCGGCAAGTCGACCTTCCTGCGCCAGAACGCGCTGATCGCCATCCTCGCCCAGGCCGGGAGCTTCGTGCCCGCCGCGCGCGCGCGCATCGGCCTCGTCGACCGGCTGTTCAGCCGCGTCGGCGCGGCCGACGACCTGGCGCGCGGGCGCTCCACCTTCATGGTGGAGATGGTGGAGACGGCCGCGATCCTGAACCGCGCCGGCCCGCGCTCGCTCGTGATCCTGGACGAGATCGGGCGCGGGACGGCGACATTCGACGGGTTGTCCATCGCCTGGGCGACGATCGAGAGCCTGCACGAGTCCAACCGCTGCCGCGCGCTCTTCGCGACGCACTACCACGAGCTGACCGCGCTCGCCGCGCGCCTGCCGGGCCTCGCCTGCCACACGATGCGGGTGCGCGAGTGGCAGGGCGAGGTCGTGTTCCTGCACGAGGTCGCGCCCGGCACGGCCGACCGCTCCTACGGCATCCATGTCGCGCGGCTCGCCGGGCTGCCGCCGCCGGTCGTCGCGCGCGCCGAGGAGGTGCTCTCGGCGCTCGAGCGCGACGACGCGCGCGGCGACGTGGCGCGCCTCGCCGAGGACCTGCCGCTGTTCAGCGCCGCCGCGGCGGCGCCGGCCGCGCGCGCGGCGCCGTCGGCGGCCGAGGCCGAGCTGCGCCGCATCGCGCCCGACGACCTCACGCCGCGCGAGGCGCTCGAGGCGCTCTACCGCCTGCGCGCGCTGCTGCCGCCTTCATGAGCCTGCGCGCGCGACCTGTGCTAGACAGGCCGCGACACGCGTTCGCGGACCGGACATGCGCCTGACGATCGGCACCTCGACCAAGCTCGCGATCGCCTTCGCCCACGACGTGGCGATGGCGGCGATCGCCTATGTCCTCGCGCTCTGGCTGCGCCTGGGCGAGGACTTCGCGCGCGCCGACGCGGCGCTGCTGCTGGGCGGCTGCGCGCTCTTCGCCGCGATCGCGGCCGCCGTGTTCCGCTGGCTCGGCCTCTATCGTGGCATCTGGCGCTTCGCCTCCTTCCCCGACCTCGCGCGCATCATGCGGGCGAGCACGCTGATCGTGCTCTTCCACCTCGCCGCGATGTTCGCGTTCACGCGGCTCGAGGACTACCCGCGCTCGGCCCTCGCCATCGCCTGGTTCGTGCTGATCCTGCTGCTCTCGGGGCCGCGCATCCTCTATCGCCTGGCCAAGGATGGCCGCTTCGACCTGTCGGGCGGCGCCGCCGATCCGGGCCGCGTGCCGGTGCTGCTGGTCGGCGCCGGCGCCGAGGCTGAGCGCTTCATCGAGGCGAGCGAGCGCCCCGGCGCGCCCTACGCGGTGGTCGGGCTGCTGGACGAGACCGGCGCGCGGCGCGGCCGCGCCCTGCGCGGGCTGCAGGTGCTCGGCCAGGTCGACGAGCTGCCCCTGATCGTCGAGCAGCTGGCCGCGCGCGACCGCAAGCCCCAGCGCATCGTCGTCACCCGCGCCGAGTTCGCGGGCGAGCGGCTCGAGAAGCTGCTCGACGAGGGCGAGCGGCTTGGCATCGCCGTGGCGCGGCTGCCGCGCCTGACCGAGCTGCGCAGCGCCGGCCAGTCGCGCCAGGACGTGCGCCCGATCGCCATCGAGGACCTTCTCGGCCGCTCGCAGGCCGTGCTCGACCGCGCGCCGGTCGAGGCGCTCGTCGCGGGGCGGCGGGTGCTGCTCACCGGCGCGGGCGGCTCGATCGGCTCGGAGCTCGCGCGCCAGATCGCCGACCTCGCGCCCGCCGAGCTCGTGCTGCTCGACAGCTCGGAATACGCGCTCTACGCGATCGACCTCGAGATCGGCGAGCGCCAGCCCGCGCTGGCGCGCAGGGCCGTGCTGGCCGACGTGCGCGACCGCGAGCGGCTGGCACGCGCCTTCGCCGAGGCGCGGCCCGAGCTCGTCTTCCACGCCGCCGCGCTCAAGCACGTGCCGATGGTGGAGGCGCACCCCGCCGAGGGTGCGCTCACCAACATCTGCGGCACGCGCAACGTCGCCGACCTCGCCCGCGCCCATGGCGTCGCGGCGATGGTGGCGATCTCGACCGACAAGGCGGTCAACCCGACCAACGTGATGGGCGCCACCAAGCGCCTCGCCGAGGCCTATTGCCAGGCCCTCGACCGCGCCGCCGGCGCGGGCGCCGGCGGGACGCGCTACGTGACGGTGCGCTTCGGCAACGTGCTCGGCTCCACGGGCTCGGTCGTGCCGCTCTTCCAGCGCCAGCTCGCCGCGGGCGGGCCGCTGACCGTGACCCACCCCGACATGAAGCGCTACTTCATGACCGTGCGCGAGGCGGTGGAGCTGGTGCTGCAGGCCTCCGCGCTCGGCACGCGCGACGCCGCGGCCACGAGCGGCAAGCTCTTCGTCCTCGACATGGGGGCGCCGGTGCGCATCGCCGACCTGGCGCGGCGCATGATCCTGCTGGCGGGGCTCAAGCCGGAGCGCGACGTCAAGGTCGTGTTCACCGGGCTGCGGCCGGGCGAGAAGCTCGAGGAGGAGCTGTTCCACGCCGCCGAGCCGCTCGCGCCGACGACCCTCGCCGGGATCAGGCTCGCCGAGCCGCGCGCCGGCGACGCCGAGGCGCTGGCGCGCGGCTTCGACGAGCTCGAGGCGCTGGCGCGCGCCGGCCAGGAGGCGGAGCTGCTCGCCGCGCTGCGCCGCATGGTCCCGGAATTCGCCGCGACGCCCTGACGCGGGGTTACAGCCCGCCGCGGTTTCTTGCTAGACGGGCGGCCCAGCGCGCCACCACCAGCCAGCGAGTCGGCAGCCATGGACAAAGCCAGGATCACCCGCGCCCTCGTCTCCGTGTCCGACAAGACGGGGCTCCTCGAGCTCGCCGCCTGCCTCGCGCGGCACGGCGTCGAGATCCTCTCCACCGGCGGCACCGCGAAGGCGCTGCGCGAGGCGGGCCATCGCGTCGTCGAGGTGGGCGAGCACACGGGCTTCCCGGAGATCATGGACGGGCGCGTGAAGACGCTGCACCCGAGGATCCATGGCGGTCTGCTGGCGCGGCGCGACGACGCCGCGCATGTCGCGGCGATGCAGGCGCATGGCATCGCGCCGATCGACCTGCTGGTGGTGAACCTCTACCCGTTCGAGGCGACGATCGCGCGCGGCGCGGACTTCGCGACCGCGATCGAGAACATCGACATCGGCGGCCCGGCGATGATCCGCGCCGCCGCCAAGAACCACGATTCGGTGGCGGTCGTGGTCGAGGCGGCCGACTACGGCGCGCTGGCCGCGGAGATGGACGCGAATGGCGGCGCGACGACCGCGACGCTGCGCCGCCGCCTCGCCGCCGCCGCCTATGCGCGCACGGGCGCCTACGACGCGGCGATCTCGCGCTGGTTCGCGGCGCAGAACGGCGACGCCTGGCCGGCGCGCCTCGTGCTGGCGGGGGAGCGGCGCGAGGTGCTGCGCTACGGCGAGAACCCGCACCAGTCCGCCGCCTTCTACGCCGGGGGACCGGCGCGCCCGGGCGTCGCGACCGCGCGCCAGCTGCAGGGCAAGGAGCTCTCCTACAACAACTACAACGACACCGACGCCGCCTTCGAGGCGGTGGCCGAGTTCGCGGAGCCGGCCTGCGTCGTCGTCAAGCACGCCAATCCCTGCGGCGTGGCGCGCGGCGCGACGCCGCTCGAGGCCTATCTCAAGGCGCTGGCCTGCGACCCGGTCAGCGCCTTCGGCGGCATCGTCGCGCTCAACCGCCCGCTCGACGACGCCACCGCGTCCGAGATCGCGAAGCTCTTCGTCGAGGTCATCGTGGCGCCCGAGGCGACGGCCGGGGCCCAGGCGATCATCGCCGCGAAGAAGAACCTCCGCCTGCTGGCGACCGGCGGCGTGCCCGATCCCGCGGCGCCGGGCCTGTCGGTGCGCACGCTGGCCGGCGGCTACCTGGTGCAGGACCGGGACGCGGGACGCGTCGCGCGCGCCGACCTCAGGGTCGTGACGAAGCGCGCGCCGGACGCGCGCGAGCTCGACGACCTGCTCTTCGCCTTCGCGGTGGCCAAGCACGTGAAGTCCAACGCCATCGTCTACGCAAGGGACGGCGCCACGGTCGGCATCGGCGCGGGGCAGATGAGCCGCATCGATTCCTCGCGCATCGCCGCCTGGAAGGCCGCGGAGGGCGCCAGGGCCGCGGGCGAGGCACGAAGCCGCGCGATCGGCTCGGTCGTCGCCTCGGACGCCTTCTTCCCCTTCGCCGATGGCCTCGTCGCCGCGGCCGAGGCCGGCGTCACGGCGGTGATCCAGCCCGGCGGCTCGATCCGCGACGCCGAGGTGATCGCGGCCGCCGACGCGCGCGGCCTCGCCATGGTCTTCACGGGCATGCGGCATTTCCGGCACTGAGCGCGCGGCGCGGGGGAAGAAACCCCGCGCGGGCCGCGTTGTCCCCGCGCCGCCCCGTCCGGGACCCCCGTCCTTGACAGGGCGCGCGGGCAACGGATAACCGGACACGCAGATGCTGCACTCACTTGCCGGATCGCTGGATCCGGCCTCCAGAGGTTCGATGAGCGACCAGCCCTCCCCCCCGGCGCCCGAATGGGTGCATTGGCTCGCCCGGGCGACGCGTCGCTTCCAGCCCAAGGGCATCGACCGGATCGTGCGCATGCTCTACCCGCCGGGCAACGACCGGCCGATCCGCAGCGTCGTCGACTACGACGACGGGCTGCTCTTCCACTGCGACACGCAGTCCTTCCTCGAGTGGTACATCTTCTTCTACGGCGCCTTCCGCCCGGAGGTGTCCAGGCTCATCAACCGCATGCTGCGCCCGGGCCAGGTCGCCATCGACATCGGCGCCAATGTCGGCATGCACTCCGTCATCATGGCCAACCGCGTCGGCCCCACCGGCCATGTCGTCGTGTTCGAGCCCGACCCGCACCCGATGGGCCGGCTGCGCCGCAACATGGCGCTCAACGGCATCGACTGGGTGACCACGGTCGAGGCGGCGGTCTCGGCGCGCAGCGAGACGCGGACCTTCTACCTGCACGACGATTCGATCGGGAACTTCGCGAATGCGAGCCTGGTCGCGGCCAATGTCGGCAAGCAGACCGCCTCGGTCGAGATGCAGGTCGTCTCGATCGACGAGTGGATGCGCGACAACCCGCTGCCGCGCGTCGACGTGGTCAAGCTGCTGGCGCAGGGCGAGGAATACAACGCGCTCCAGGGCATGCGCGGGCTGATCGAGCGCGACCGCCCGAAGATCTTCTTCCTCTACGAGCCCAGCTACTGGCACCGCCAGGACCTCGAGCTGATGGACGCCGTGAAGTTCTTCGCCGGCCACGGCTACGGCGTGCAGGAGGTCGAGTTCCGCTCGCGGCGCGAGGTGGTGGGCGAGATCCCGAAGGGACAGGTCTTCCTCGCGACGCCCTGAGGCGCGCGCGGGCGACCGCGCGCGTCAGCGCTCGAGGACGATGTCCACCCGGCGTCCCTCGACGGGAAGCGGGCCGGTGCGTTGCGCCTCGCCCAGGACGACGCGACGCATGGCCGCGGGCGGCACGCCCGCCTCGCGCAAGGCGTCGGCTACCGCGTCGGCCCGCCGGCGGGCCAGGGCAAGGTTCTCGGAGCCGTCGGGCATCCTGTTGGCATGCGCCTCGATGCGCACGCTCCGCGCGCCGCCGCCGCGGATCTCGCCGGCCAGGCGCTTCGCGAGGTCCCGGCCATCGGGGCCGGGATCGGCGGAGTCCGGCGCGAAGAAGATCGCATGGCGGTCATGGTCCTGCGGCGCGGAGACGCAGGACGCCGCCAGGGCGAGGGTGGCGATGAGGATCGATCGGCGGAGCATGGACCAGGGCTTCGCTTGCGGGTTCGGAATGGAGCGGGAGAAGGGGTTCGAACCCTCGACCCTCACGTTGGCAACGTGATGCTCTACCACTGAGCTACTCCCGCGGGCGCCATTCCGGGGCATCGCGCACCGGCGGACCGGAGTTGCGAAGCGGGCGCGGATAATAGCCAGAGACGATCGGATTGCAAGCGTCGCAAAGGGAAGGGCGGGGTTGTCAGCGCGACGCAAACCGTCCATCTAATGCGCCGGCGGCCCGAGGCGGGCGGCCCCGAGGTTCTCCTCCTCGCGGCGGGGCCCGGAAACGAGACCGGTTCGAGGACATCGATGGAAACCCTGATCGGCGGACGCTCCGCCACGCCGAGCGACATCATCAAGGACGGCACGGACGACAGCTTCGAGCAGGACGTCCTCGTCGCCTCGCAGCAGACGCCGGTCATCGTCGACTTCTGGGCGCCGTGGTGCGGCCCGTGCAAGCA
>Ga0068877_10004172_pt1 | contig 11317 bp, 9 predicted proteins | sample NOAtaG_FD_66437 | JGI IMG/M metagenome (GOLD analysis project Ga0068877, IMG submission 66437) | Freshwater lake microbial communities from Lake Erie, under a cyanobacterial bloom - NOAA_Erie_Diel6S_1000h metaG | ecosystem: Environmental > Aquatic > Freshwater > Lake | place: USA: Ohio, Lake... | reverse complement strand
CGTCAGATCGGATTGCGTTCCAACCACACTCACTATCGTTGAGCTATAATCGGACCGCTGGAGTGGTGTTCGAAAACGCTACTCTTCCCTCTCAACTTTTTTGAAAGTCCCATTCTTCATGAATAACACCATCACCAAAACTGCATGTGTTTTTGTCTCGATGTTCTCCCTGGTTTTCCTGCACAGCTCGGGCCAACAGTTGCATGCTCAAGGCTTTTCGATTTCTCGCGGAGAATCACAAGTCACGATCGAATACGATGGCAAACTAGTGACTCGATATCACTTTCAAGATAAGGATGCAAAGAAGCCCTACTTTTGGCCTGTGATCGGTCCCAAGGGGAAGTCGATGACACGGGCTTTTCCAATGGAGACTGTGGCTGGAGAACAGCATGACCATCCGCATCATCGAGGCGTTTGGTTTGGGCATCAAGGTGTAGCCGGAACCGATACGTGGTTGGAAGCCGCTTCGAAGAAGAGTAAGGGTGAGGAACAGCAAAAGTTTTTGGCTGGTTTGGGAACCATTGCGCATGTGGCGTTTACAGAGACGTCTGCCAGCAAACAGAAAGCCGTGATCCGTTCGAGTCATGACTATTTGGACTCTTCCGGAAAGAAGTTGATGGCGGACGAGCGATCTATGATTTTTCAGCAATCGGAGAATGGACAGCTTGTTCTGGACTTTGACATCACTTTGATCGGAAAGTATGGGGATGTTGAGTTGCAGGACAAGAAAGATGCAGGATTGAATGTCCGTGTTCCGACTTCGATGTCGTTAACGCATGGCAAGGGGCATATCATCAACAGTACTGGCGATCGCGATGTCGACACGTGGTCAAAGGCGGCACAGTGGGTCGACTACCATGGACCTGTCGACGGTGAGCATCTGGGTGTTGCGTTTTTAAATCATCCTTCGAGTTTTCGTCATCCAACAAAGTGGCATGTTCGCGACTATGGGTTGTTTACAGCAAACGCGTTTGGGCTTCAAAGTCTCGACCCAAAATCGGAGTCCGGTACGTTTACATTGAAGAACGGCGAAGCTGTGCAGTTGCGACACCGAATCATCTTTCATGAAGGAGACGAAAAAGCGGCTGGAATCGCCGAGGCCTATCGAGCTTACGCAGCATCGAAACCAAACTAAGGTGTATATGCTACCTGTGCTTCTAGCCTGTCGTTTTCTCCCGTCATCGACTTCCGCCTAGCACGTTGGCAGAAGTAATGAGGACAGAAGATTCAGGTCATGGTAACAGAACGTAGTTCTAGCATTTCTTGCCCGAAATCTTTCGACAGCTTCGCAACGTAGTCCACATGCACGAGCTCGAGCCCGTTCTTGTGTTTAGGCGGTCGAAAAATGAGGGTCGAAAAATAGGTTCATCTGGTTATCTCAACGCGTGGCGTGCTTTACTTGCGTGTTGACTCTTGTGTCTCGAATAGTTTATTGAATTCGATACCCCAATGAGTTTTGTGATCGAAAGTCTCCCTAGACACGTCATATCCCACGGATCGAAATTTTTCAATTGCCGCATCGGATAAGTCTTTTCCATGGACCCAATCATAACGCAGTTGAGTATCAATCTTTCTTCCACTTGGTAAATGATCAATACATCTAGTCTCAAAATGCATCAATCGATCGCCATTTTGCTTCCATTCAAAAGAACCCTCCCAAAGAGGCTCAAGCTTCTGTTTGTCTTTGTGAAAGATTTCAATCTTCGAAGGCATCCACGAACATTTTTTTGAAAAAATCAATCGAAACTCCGCCATCTCCTTGAAGTCCCATATAGTAACAAGTGACTCTCCATCCCTCTTCTGAGATAGCAAACGCAATTCCAAAAGATCCTCAATGACTTCTTTGGAATGAAGAGGTTTTCGTAGCGATTCGAAGATCGGCATGAGGGAGTAAATCGCTAGGCACCCTTTGGGCATTATCGTTGGAGATTTCGTGCCCTGAGGGAAAAAAAGTTTGCGACTCTCATCACTGCAATCCCATGAAAAACAATTCTGAAGAGCATTGACGGTCTTTCCTTCGCGGTTCTTAACGTAGCGTATGTAACAAACTGACGGCCCATCATACGGTTTTGCATCGGACCCAGGTACCGGGACCAACGTGGGCTCCAAAATATAGTTACCCCAAAATCTCATCAACACATCATCTCCTCCTGCGCTCAACTGGCCAAGCTGATACTGTATTACTCCACGCAGGTCTTTCTCTGGCCCTCCTCTGTCAAAACTTTCTCCGCGAATCCTTACGGCAAATCGCTCCTTTTCGAAAGAGTCGATATATTTGATGTACTCAAGGAGTAGCCCTTCCGCATCGTGCTGAGCGACTGCGGAACTAGCGATGAAAACAGCAACGATTAACATCGCAGGTTGAACGAGGTCCGCCAGATATCTAAATAGCCTGCTCATCAAACGCCTCCTACGTCTTTGAAATGATGGTTTTGCGACAAATCGACTTATGGTAACGGTGGCAATGGAATAGCCTGTTCTTGAAGGCATGGTCCCGAACCCAATGTACCAATCCAATACCCACTCACCTGCTCAGATTGTGGGATACAATAAGGCCGTCCTCCGTACGGGCGAACATAGGCACAATAAATAGTTCGAGAACATGCCTCAAACGAAAGCGAACTTAACGGCTCACCATATTCGTTTTGATATGCAGGTCCAAGTTGCGTCCCTGTCCACGGCCCAACACTACCCTGAAGCCCAGGATCGCACGAGTTCAACAAAGGTAAGCACGACTGCTGTGCAGTCACCCAGCAGGTCACGGCGATGCCCGGAATTGAAGCGTCTGCACAAATTCGGCAGTTCTGCCGCTGCCGCGAACTCCATCTGGGACCCTCGCACTGTAAACCATCTCGGTTTGCGACCGTGATTTTAGATACCAGTCAAACTGACTTTCAGTTTGACGCACAAATTCAAAGTCGTACGAACTTAGTGTTAGCACACCCACATCAACTTGATTTACCTTCTCAGCAAGCTTACACGAAGATGCTATCAAGGGAGCGTCTGCGTACAAATCGGATGCTGCAATCCACAAGAAACAGACGATCAGTTTCGAGAGCGTCCCTCTGCGCGAGGCACGAAGCATGAGGCATGAGGCATGAGGCATGAGGCATGAGGCATGAGGCATGAGGCATTCGTCCATTTTGCAAAGGGCGATCGTTAAACAATACTTCATCTGAAAATTTAGAAAACGTGGGGTTGTTGTCAATGGGGATGTCAAGAATTTCCTTAAACCTTTGATTGCTCACCGTGATATGTAATTCTCAAAACCCGTTCTGGAAGAAAATGGTTCCATCAAAGTTCTGCCCGTCATTTTCCCGAGGTCGATTTCCGACTAGCAAGTTGGCAGCAGCGTCGAAAGCAGAAAGATAGATATAGATACAGAGTATTCTTCGAACGACACACGGTTACACCCCTACGTCTCTGCAGCCCCGTCTCGCTCAAACCATAAAGTTGGCAGAAGAATGAGGGCAGAAGAATAACGAGTGGTCTCATTTCGATCGCAGCAGGGACTGCAAATCGAGTCATGGTACTAGAACGATGGTTTTAAGTTTTTTCGCTCCAAATCTTTCGACAAATTGATTCATCTGCAACACCGTCTACATGGAAGAACTCTAGGCCGTTCTTCTGTTTAGGCGGTCGAAAAATGTAGGTCGAAAAATAGATTGATCCGGCTATCTCAACGCGTGGCTAGGTCGTAAAGTATCGCTCAGCTTCTCACGTAAACAATAGCTTCATGGCCTGCAATGATATGTCGTAAAGGTCTTTCCCGTAACGGATCTTGATGTCACTGCCGGCAGCATCCAAACTCCTGCGGCCTGCTTCCAGAATGGCTGTGACTAATAATGTTTCCTGAGCCGTTGCCAGTTTGCCGTGAAACTCTTCTGGCTTAGCTATGCCTTGTCGAATGTCATCGGCCGCACGCATAAACAGTTCGATGCTTCGATATCCATATCCCATTTGTCCTGAAAAGAATCCATCGGCATCCGGCGTGTATTTCATGAAGAGCGGATTGAGCGAACTGTATCCGGCTGCATCCGAGGCCAATGTATAGCCGCGATGGGCTTGGTCAATCGTCACTTCGCCCTTGTGCCCCATATAGAAAAACCGTTGTTGAGAATGTACGTCTGCTTTGGGGGCGATCCATGATGACGTGTAGATCGCAGTGGCTCGGTTCTTCGTCGCTACATTTTCCCAATCGACCATCAAGGTAATGGTATCTTCAGCAGGGATCCCTTGGGATTGAGCCAGCCCTGTGGCTGCGGACGCGCGAACAGACACTGGGCGAGCGATGTGCGAACAAGCCCAGACATTGAAGTCGATATGGTGCGAGTTCAAGTAGTAGCTGATATCGCTGGATTTGCCGGCCCAACTTTTGAACGTCTGCAACTGCGATTTGGGTTGGCTCATATAGGATTGAAAGAAACTAAAGTCACCTAGTTGTCGAATACGATCTCGGGCATCGATATAAATCGGATCAAACCGCTTGTGTACCTCCATCGCGACTAGTACTTTTTTCGATTCGGCGGCGCGAATGATGGCTCGATGTTCTTCTACGAGTTTGACAATCGGCTTCGCCACGAGCACATGGCAGCCTCGTTCGATCGCTGCCATCACGATTTCGTAGTGCGTATCGTCAGGAGTGAAGACGACGACCGCATCACCTGGGCGAAGCTGATCCAGAGCACGAAGGTAAGCATCGGGTTGTCGAGTTACCTCATCGGCAGGAAAGCTCTCAAAGGAGATATTCATCTCTCGATAGACGTCGGCGATACCCCGCTTCAGGTGCATTCGTATCTCGGGAAACTTCGTACCGTTTGTCCCTGCCATCAATAATCTGTCGACTAATCCGCGTCGGCGAAGATCGAAAAGGGTGGTGCCGATGACACCCGCCCGCTTGTCGGAGGCTGCCATCGAGCCAGGCACGAATCCAGTGGTGTACTCACCGGTTCCAACCATCAAAACATTGATCTTGCTCACAGAGCGTTCCTCATCCGCCGATTCTCGAATTCTTAGTTGTAACGGTGGGGGAAGTATACTAAATGATTCAAAAAAGATTCTTTCAAATGCTCTGTGGCGACCAATAAGATTCGTGATTTTGCTACGATATTTGGTAGCTTTTCAGGCGACGCTCGTACAGGTCTTCTCCATCGATGAATTCAAAAACACTCTCGTTCTTTTCTGTCGGATTGCTCGTCGGTGTCGTTGCTGCATCGGCGGGATTTTCCTGGATGCTCAGGAACTCGACGGCTCGCAACGGCTCAGTCCAAGTGCTCAAGCTTGCGCACACACTCGACCCTAAGCATCCGGTGCATCTCGCGATGGAGTTTATGGCACAGAGGTTGCGGGAAAAGTCAGGTGGCACCGTTGAGATTCAGATCTTCCCCAATAGCCAACTTGGTTCAGAGACGGAGTGCATCGAACTTTTACAACAAGGTGCTCTAGCGATTACAAAAACATCTGCTGCGCCATTAGAAGGCTTTGTCCCTGAGCTCGCATTGTTCGGAGTGCCCTATATCTTTCGCAACGAAGAGCATTATTGGAAGCTCATCAATAGCGACTTGGGCAAGCAACTGCTGGCTGCGGGGGAAACCAAGGGGATACGAGGATTGTGCTATTACGATGCTGGAGCACGAAGTTTTTATACCGTCAATAGACCTATTTTGAAGCCGTCCGATCTCGGTGGCCTGAAGATCCGTGTGCAACAGAGCAAGACTGCGATGGATATGGTACAAGCGTTGGGAGGCAGTCCTACACCTGTTCCTTTCGGCGAGCTGTATACAGCATTGCAGTCGAGTATGGTCGATGGAGCCGAGAATAATGCTCCGAGCTTTTATACCAATCGACATTATGAAGTCTGCAAACACTACAGCCTGGATGAACATACACGTGTGCCTGATTTGTTACTTGTAAGTACCAAAGTTTGGAACGAGCTGTCTCCGCAAGTCCAACAGTGGCTACAGCAATCGGCTGACGAATCTAGCGAGTACCAGAGAAAGTTGTGGCAACAAGAAACCGCTCGATTGTTAGAGCTGATCCAGCAAGAAGGTGTTCAGATTCATCGACCAGATCAAGCTCCTTTTGCAGAACAAGTGAAGAGTATGCACGACAGTTTGAATGGTACACGTGTTGGTGAATTGATGAAGCAACTGTCGGAGCTGTAAGAGAAATGAAGACCTTTAATTATTGGCTCAACAAGTTGTTGGAATGGATTGTGATCGGATGTGTCGCCGGTTCCATATTGGTCGTGTTGTGGGGAGTCTTGAGCCGGTTTATTGTGGCCGTCCCCAGTCGCTGGACAGAAGAGTTGGCTATCATCCTTCTGACATGGACTGCATTGCTGGGGGCTGCTGTCGGCTTCAAGAATCGACAGCATTTGGGAGTTGACTATGTTTTTCAGAAACTGGACTTGGATGCCAAGCGACTCAATGCAATCATCGTACAAGTGTTGATCATCCTCTTTGCCGCTTGTGTATTGATCTGGGGTGGAAGCAACTTGGTCTTCAAGACTCTGTCCACTGGCCAGATCACTGCGGCTTTAGGTATACGGGTTGGGTATACCTATCTCGCAGTTCCATTGAGCGGCATCGCTATCGTGCTATTCGCGTTAGAGGAGATGGCAGAGTGGATCGCAGGACGAAAAAAGACTTAAAGGTAGCACTCCAAAAGCGTAACGCATCCACGGGAGAGATCACAACCCGAAGCGGGAGAGCGTAAGCGAGAGACGCAGAATCAACCCCATAAAAGTAAAGTAATCCGCAAGATGGAAGTTCAAATACTTATACTCGCAGTCAGTTTTCTAGCGCTATTGCTATTGAATGTTCCGGTGGCGATCGCGATCGGATTGTGCACACTGATGCTGATGATGAGTATGTCGGGAGTCGATACGACACTGGTGATGGCACAGCGTATGAGCAGTGCCAATTCCAGCTTCACGCTATTGGCGATTCCGTTCTTTATCGCAGCTGGAATTTTGATGGGGGAAGGGGGGATGTCGAGACGATTGATCGACTTTGCTACCTTGATGGTAGGACGATTTGGAGGAGGTTTGGCCTATGTGAGCACGCTCACTTGCATGATGTTCGGAGCAATCTCAGGTTCTGCTACGGCAGCCGTCTCTAGTATCGGAGGGATCATGATCCCCGCGATGCAACGCCGCGGATTCGATCGAGACTATAGCGTCGCAGTGACGACCACTGCCGCGACGACGGGGCTGCTGATCCCTCCGAGCAATGTGATGATCGTGTACGCAGTCGTGTCGGGCAACGTCTCGGTGGCTGCTATGTTTATGGCTGGAGTCTTGCCGGGTGTTCTCGTTGGCGTATTGATCATGTTCGCTTGCTGGCTGACTATTCGTGGTGCTTTGAGGTCAGAAGTTTCTGACTCAGCCGAACATTCGCATTCTGCGGGAGCCAGGGCGCCATCTTCTACATTCGAAACTACGAACCAAAACAAGAGTATCTCGCAACCGAATAATGCATCGCCACTACAAATTGTCTTGGGTGCATTGCCGAGCATGCTACTGATCGTAATTGTTCTAGCTGGAATCCTTGGTGGTTTCTTTTCTGCGACGGAGGCGTCTGCGATCGCGGTTTTATATGCCTTTGTCATGTCGGTACTTTTCTACCGTGAAGTCAAACTTAGCAGTCTTCCGTCGATTTGTTTGCGAACAGGAGTAATGACGTCGGTTGTATTCTTGTTGATTAGTACTAGTCAAGCGATGAGTTGGGCGTTAGCATCACAACAGATTCCACAGACTCTGGCTAGTATGATGCTAGGGATTTCTGGCAATCCGATCGTCATCCTGCTGCTGATCAACATCGCATTGCTTTTCGTTGGGACGTTCATGGATATGACTCCGGCTGTATTGATCTTCACTCCGATATTCCTGCCAGTGGTGGAGAAATTGGGTATGCATCCCGTTCAATTCGGCGTCATGATGGTCGCTAATTTATGTATCGGGCTATGTACACCGCCGGTAGGTACGTGTTTGTTTGTTGGATGCAGCGTTGGAAAAACATCTATCGCAGCTGTCACCAGAAGCATGATTCCATTTTTTCTCGCCATGCTCGTTGCATTGTTGATAACGACGTATTGGCCAGCTGTCACGATGTGGCTACCGCAGTGGCTCGAGCTTGTGTAGCGTTTTCTCCTGCGATGCCAGGAACGGAAGTGTGTGCGCCATATGTTCTTTAATGAAGTGATAATCGATTTCTCCTTTTCCAAGAGTTCCTCTCGGACCGGCTTATCCCAATTCAGAGGACAATTAATTGCGTGCATCTTTTATTCACCTTCTCGCAGCACTCGCAACCTTCGGGCCACCGAACGCCAATACGAATGCTCCTGCAGCGAGCGTCGTGGTCCGATGTAACTTTGAAGATACGTGAAAGTGCAGCTTACCAGTGACAAACCTCTCAAGAACATCGATTTTGTTAAGGGTGCAGACATGTCGTTTCCTCTTATCTTTGCTGTCACAGTCGAGTCCACAAAGTCAGGCGATCACTAGGCTTTGTCTTCTCATTCCTCTCCTGGTCTACTTCAATCTCAAGGTGTCGTTATGCGACGATCGTTTTGCAAAATGCTGAGTGTTGTTGCTCTTTTGGGCTTCGTAACACAGTACTGTACTGCTCAGGATAATTCTGAGCGACCGCGGAGAGCGGGTGGTTTCGGAGGTCCCATCGAACTGGGGCCGGACGATGTCGCTTTCTACGATGCACCACCGGCTGGATTTAAAGATGCACGCGAGAACATTCTGCATGGAAAGCTTGAACTCATCGATTACGAATCAAAGACAGTTGGTACAACACGGAAAGCGAATGTCTATACACCACCGGGATACACATCAGAGACCAAGTATCCAGTCCTGTATCTGCTTCATGGAATTGGCGGGGATGAAGGAGAGTGGGTACGCTTCGCAAACCCAAGTGCTTTGTTCGATAACTTGATCGCCGATGGCAAAGCGGTCCCGATGATCGTTGTTATGCCGAACGGTCGCGCTCAAAAGAATGATCGAGCCGAAGGGAATGTTATGGCGAGCGCTCCTGCCTTTGCTGTTTTCGAACGAGACTTGATTGACGATCTGATCCCGGCCATCGAGGCCAAGTACTCTGTTGACAAATCGCGAGAGAAGCGAGCCATCGCTGGTCTTTCGATGGGTGGTGGGCAGTCGTTCAACTTCGGTCTTGGCAATCTCGATCTTTTCGCCTGGGTCGGCCCATTTTCCGCAGCGCCCAATACGAATCCTATGGACAAACTCATACCAGATATGGACAAGGCGAAAGCAAAACTCAAACTGCTATGGATATCGTGCGGCAACAAAGATGGCTTGATTCGAATCAGCCAGAATGTGCATCAGTTCTTGAAGAAGAACGACATCGAACATGTGTGGCACGTCGACGGTCACGGGCACGATCCAGCGCACTGGAGCAGTAGTCTCTATTGGTTCAGCCAAAGTGTGTTCCAAGACAAGAAACCAGTCGCGAAGCAAGCGGCCCTGGAGAAGCCTCGTACCAAGGAGGATAAGCCTGATGCCCAACAAGCAAAGCAAGTGGTCGTTCTGAAAGATGTATTCCAAGATTTTTTTCGCATCGGTGTAGCAACTAATCGATCGATGACGACCGGCCAAGCATTTCGTCGTTCTGTCGAAGATGTCGCTAGTGATGTCGCGTTAGTGAAGAAACATTTCAATCATGTGGTTGCCGAGAACGATATGAAGTGGCAATTGATTCACCCACGACCAGGTGCGGATGGATATGATTTTGCGCCGGCCGATGCCCTTGTTGAGTTTGCGAAGAACAATCAAATGGAAATCGCAGGACACACGTTGGTATGGCATTCGCAAACTCCCAATTGGGTTTTTGAAGGGACGCATCAGGTGACCGATTCTTCAACAACAATTGAAGGTCCGTTCTGTGAATTGACCATTAATCCGCCGCGTGCTCCTGGCGGAAATCCTAACTCGGTACCCGGGCAGGCCGATCAGGCTGGTCCCGGTCAAACTGCACCAGGTCAGGGCCGAACTGGTCGCGGGGCAGGTGGGCCAGGATTTGGTGGCTTTCGCGGTTTCGATCTGAATGGGCCGCGGGCAACCCGAGAAGAATTACTTGCACGCATGCGCGAGCATATTCACGCCGTCGTTGGTCGCTACAAAGGCAAAGTCAAAGTTTGGGACGTCGTCAATGAAGCCCTCTCCGATTCGGGGCCAGAGGTGCTAAGGCGTTCACCGTGGTCGGTCATCATCGGCCCAGACTTTGTTGCGAAAGCGTTTGAGTATGCCCACGAAGCGGATCCAGACGCAATCTTGCGTTATAACGATTACAGCCTAGAAAATCCGTCCAAACGCAGCAAGTTGATGACATTGGTTCGATTGCTTCAAGCGCAAAAAGTGCCAATCCATGCAATTGGTTCTCAGGCACATTGCAATGTTGCGACGACCTTCGAATCGATGGATCAAGCGTTAACGGATATGAAGTCACTCGGGTTGCCAATTCACATCACCGAGCTAGACGTAAACTCGGCGGCTACAGGTCAACGCGGAACGGGAGCGGATATCGGATCGAACGCAGCCGCGACGCAAGGTGGACTGGTCGACGATGCTGACAGCCGCTTAACGCAAGCGTATGTAGGCATCTTCCGAGCCTTTATTAAAAACCGAGAGGCCATCGATGTTGTTACCTTTTGGGGAGTCAACGATGCCGTATCGTGGCGAGCGCAGGGTAAACCGCTATTGTTTGATGGAAGCAATAATCCCAAACCTGCATTCGATGCCGTTGTGGAGCTGAAGATCGGACAATAACTATTTCCGAATGTTGGTTAACATGCTGGTGTGTTCAGCATTTCGAGGAACATCTTTAGGGCAAGATAATCTCGAATGTCAAATAGCTCTAGAAACTTGAAACCAACGGTGTACCCACCCAAGGGTTGAGAAATGCAACGAGTGCATTCGGCATGAATAACGACGTATTCTTCGTCCTGTCGAAGAACAAAGAGGTATTTTTCTCGATTAGGTACTGCTTTATGTACAAAAACGGATGAGCCCAGAAAAGAAAGGTCTGTAGTCATACAGGGCCAGCAATCGACAATCGCTTTTTCGTTATCTATCTGAGCAATAATACACTGCAGATTCCTTGGCGATCTAGTCTCGCTTCTACATTCCGAAGCGTATGGTATTGCCCAGGAATCGATGCGAAACGTCGAGTTAATAACACGACTCATCCTCTGTTCGAGTTGAATTCTTTTTCTGTCTTGTTTAAAAAGCTGAATCATAGGCAAAGGAGGTCATGCCTGGCAGTTGGTATGGTTGATGGAATGGTGCCTC
>Ga0068877_10004170_pt1 | contig 11321 bp, 8 predicted proteins | sample NOAtaG_FD_66437 | JGI IMG/M metagenome (GOLD analysis project Ga0068877, IMG submission 66437) | Freshwater lake microbial communities from Lake Erie, under a cyanobacterial bloom - NOAA_Erie_Diel6S_1000h metaG | ecosystem: Environmental > Aquatic > Freshwater > Lake | place: USA: Ohio, Lake... | reverse complement strand
TCCTGCGCCTCAAGCGCGCCGAGTGCGCCGACTACGCCTGCCACGTCGGGGCCTGGGAACTCGAGCGCTACGTCACGGCGTTCTAGCCTGCAGCCGCGCCGACGTCGCATCCGCCCGGCGCCGCTGCCGCCGATCCCAGTCGACACGATGCCCTCCCCGCCACACACGTCTTCGGTCCCCTGGGCTGCCTGGCTGGCACTGGCCTCCAGCATGGCACTGGTCGGCAGCTACGTCGGCCTGTCGAAGCTGCTGGTTGCGGCGTTTCCGGTGTTCCTGCTGGCCTGGCTGCGCTTCGGCATCGCCGCCGTCGCCATGCTGCACTGGCTGCGGCGCGTGCCTGGGGAGGCACCCCTGTCGCGGCGCGACCGCGTGCTGCTGTTCTGGGAGAGCTTCATCGGGAACTTCCTGTTCTCGATCTGCATGCTGTACGGCGTGATGGCGACCTCGGCGCTGGCCGCCGGGGTCGTGATGGCGGCGATCCCGGCCGCCGTGGCGCTGCTGGCACGCCTGTTCCTCGGCGAGCGCATCGCGCCCCGCATCGGCGCAGCCATCGCCTGCGCGGGCTGCGGCATCGCGCTGCTGGCGCTGGCACGCAACCCCGGCGGCGGGGCCGCCGCGCCCTGGTGGGGGTACGCGTTGCTGCTGGGCGCGGTGGTCTGCGAGGCGAGCTATGTCGTCATCGGCAAGCGGCTGACGGCGCAGGTGTCGGCGCGGCGCATCAGCGCGTTGATCAACCTGTGGGGCCTGGCGCTGATCACGCCGCTCGGTCTGTGGCAGGCCCGGCAGTTCGAATTCGGCGCCGTCGCGCCGGGGCTGTGGGGCCTGCTGGTGTTCTACGCGCTGGCCGCCAGCATGTTCAGCGTGTGGCTCTGGATGCAGGGCCTGCGTCACGTGCCGGCGCCGCAGGCAGGCGTATTCACGGTGATGCTGCCGGTCAGCGCGGCGCTGGTGGGCGTGTGGTTCCTCGACGAACCGCTCGGCGCGCCGCACGCGGCCGCCTTCGCGCTGGCGCTGGCCGGGCTGCTGCTGGCCACCTGGCCCGGGCCCACGCAGCGGGGATAGGCTGCGCTCCCGCAGCGCTCGGACGACGCACTGGGGTGAGTGGCCAAAGCCACGCACCGGGTCCAGGCGCCGTGGCCTTGCGCCAGGTTCCAGAGGCCCGGTCGGCTGCCGGGGTCAGGTGCCCGCCGCGACCTCCGTGGTCATCGCCTGTCCAGCCGCCTGCAGCGCCGCGCGGGCCCGCTCCGACACCCTGGCCGGCGGCTCGCTGCGCAACGCCGGGTCGGACCACACATGGCGCCAGCGCCGTGCACCGGGCTGGCCGTTGCGCAGGCCCATGATGTGCCGCGAGGCCTGCAGGCGCGAGCCGCCGACGGCGGCCAACCGTTCGAAGTAGGCCACCATCGCCTGCTCGACTGCGTCGCGCTCCGGCGCCGGGGCGGAGTCGCCGAGGAAGCGGGCGTCCCACGACGCCATGGCCCAGGGCTCGTGGTAGGCGTGCCGGCCCACCATCACGCCATCGACATGCCCCAACTCGCGGGCGATCGTGTCGTCGGCGGCGATGCCCCCGTTGACCACCAGCGTCAGCGACGGAAAGTCGCGCTTGAGCCGGTGCACGACCTCGTGCCGCAGCGGCGGGATCTCGCGGTTCTGCTTCGGGCTCAGGCCGCGCAGCCAGGCGTTGCGCGCGTGCACGATGAAGACTTCGCAGCCGCCGCGCTCGGCCACCGTGCCGACGAAGTCGCGCACGAAGGCGTAGCTGTCCTCGCGGTCGATGCCGATGCGGTGCTTCACGGTCACGGGCAAGGCCGTTGCCTCGCGCATCGCGGCCACGCAATCGGCCACCAGCCGCGGCTCGGCCATCAGGCAGGCCCCGAAGGCGCCGCGCTGCACGCGCTCGCTCGGGCAGCCACAGTTCAGGTTGACCTCGTCGTAGCCCCAGCGCTCGGCCAGCCGTGCGCAGTGCGCGAGATCGGCCGGCTCGCTGCCACCGAGTTGCAGGGCCAGCGGATGCTCGGCGTGGTCGAAGTCCAGGTGACGCGGGACGTCGCCGTGCAGCAGCGCCCCGGTGGTCACCATCTCGGTGTACAGGCGCACGCGGCGGCTGATGAGTCGATGGAAGAAGCGGCAGTGCCGGTCGGTCCAGTCCATCATCGGCGCCACGCACAGGCGCCAGGGCGAGGGCAGCGGGGTCGATGGCCGGGTGAGCGTGCCGGAGAGGCTGGCGCCGGCCGGACCGCCGGGCGGTGCAGGCACTGCAGGCATGCGCTGATTGTCACTGCCCGGCGAGGCGGGCGTTCAGCGCACGCGGCGGGCGTTGTGCGCAATGCCGTCGGCCAGCCGGGGCAACAGCGGCAGCGGCAGGTCGTGCCCCATGCCGGGGATGAAGTCGCCCTCGGCGCCGCTGATCTGGTCGACCAGGTCACGACCCGCCGCCACGGGCACCAGCGGGTCGTCCTCGCCGTGGATCACGCGGGTCGGGGCGCGGATGCGCCGCAGCAGTGGCGTGCGGTCGCCATCGGCAACGACCGCCAGCAGCTGCCGCATCGTGCCGGCCGGCCGCCAGGCCCGGCGAACGGTGGCCTGAAGCCGCTCGCGCAGCCGATCGGGGTCGGGTGGGTAGGCCGGGCTGCCGATCGTGGCCAGCACGCGCTGCAGGTGCCGCACCACCGCCTCGGGGTCGCTGGCGTCGGGCCGCCCGAGCAGCGCGCGTCGCACCCGGGGCGCGGCCTGGGGCAGGCGGCGGGCGCCGCTGGTGGTCATCAGCAGCGTCAGGCTGCGCACCCGGTCCGGGTGGCCCGCGGCCAGGTGCTGCGCGATCATCCCGCCCATCGACGCGCCGCACAGGTGCACCGGCCCCAGGCCGAGGGCGTCGATCAGGCCCATCGTGTCGGCGGCCATGTCGGCCAGGCGGTACGGCGCTGGCACCGGCAGGTGCATTGCATGGCGCAGCATCGCCCAGGCGAAGTTTGGCATCCCGAGCCGGTCGAAACCGCTGGACAGGCCGGCGTCGCGGTTGTCGAAGCGGATCACGCGGAAGCCGCGGCGCAGCAGGTCATCGACGAGTTCGTCGGGCCAGGCCACGAGCTGCATGCCCAGACCCATGATCAGCACCAGGGGCTCGGCATCGGCCGGGCCGCGGTCGTCGACCTCGATCTCGATCCCGTTGGCCGCGACGCGCATCGGCGCTCAGCCCGCGCTCAGCCGGCGCCCGAACGGCCGCGGCGTCTGGAGGACGGCGACGCTGCGGCCTCGGCCGTCGCCGCTGCGGCTGCGGCTGCGGCAGTCTCCGCTGTGGCGTCGGCGACCCGCGGCTTGCGCCGCCCGGCCGTGGCGACGACGCCGGAGGTCACCTCGTCGACCAGTCGCGCCGCCGCCCGGCCCGCCAGCGTGCCCGCCACCGTGGCCGCCACGTCAGCGGTCGCTGCGCGGGCCATCGGTCCGAGCCGTGAGCCCACCGCTCGGGACATGCCGCGCGAGACCGCGCCTCCGACCGCCGTGCCCACGGCCGTGCCCACCGCCGCCCCGACCGCCCCGCCGACGGCCCGCGTCAGCCGGCGGGTCGCCTGCCCCACCAGCGCGGCCGCACCGGGGGTGGCGGCTTCGTCCTCGGCGGCCATCGCCCGCAGGTCGTCCATCGCCACCTGCAGCGCCTGCGCCAGGTCGGCGACGTCGGGCATGGCCTGGGCGTCGGCCATCAGGCCGAAGTCGAGGTGCCCGTCGTAGCTCTGCACGGTGATGTTGAGCGCAATCCCGTGCACGACGATCGATGCAGGGTGGTTGGTGAGCATCCGCGCGCCGGCCATGTACAGCGGCTGCGGCGGTCCGGGCACGTTGCTGATGACGAGGTTGGCGAACTGCGGCACCCGGTCGGCGACCCGGACCTTGCCGTACAGCGTGGCCGCGGCCTCCATCAGCCAGGGCACGCCGAGCGACGGGAAGTCGGTCGGCAGCACGCTGCGCAGGCTGCCCATCGTCGACTTCATGGCCGCCGTGGCGCGCTGCACATGCTTCAGCCGCTCGCGCAGGTCGGCCACCTGGGTGCCCAGGCTGACCAGGCTCATCGAGGCCTGGTTCTCGGCGGTCGTGTCGCCCTGGGCCCGCAGCGAGATCGGCACCGCGGCCACCAGGCTCTGGCGGGGCAGCGCCTTGCGGGCGGCGAAGTGGCGGCGCAGCGCGGTGCTGCACAGCAGCAGCACCATGTCGTTGAGGGTGGCCCCATGGGCGCGCCCGATGTCGCGCAACTCCGCCAGCGGCAGCGTCGCGGTGGCGAAGGCGCGACCGGTCGTCACCGAGGCATTCAGCGCAGTACGCGGGGCCAGCGTCACGTTTCCCGACGCCTTGCCGCCCGCCAGCAGCGCCGAGCGGCCGATGGCCCGGCCGGCCGCACCGCCCACCGTGCTCACCGTCGAGGGCAGCTCGCGCACGATCTGCGCCACCTTCTGCGCTTGGTTGCCCAGCACGCCGCGCAGCATCTCGACCATCTCGAGCCGGTACGCCCGCGGCCGCCGCGACGCCCGCGCCTCCACCGCCCGAGGCTCGGGGGTGAGGTCGAGGATCGCGTTGGCCAGCGCCACCGCCGCCTGGCCGTCCACCGCGGCGTGGTGCAGCTTCGTGTAGAGCGCGACACGGCGCTCGCCGCCCGGCCCCGGCGCGAGGCCCTCGAAGACGTGGAACTTCCACAGGGGCCGGTCGCGGGGCAACAGCTCCGGATGCAACTCGCCGACCTTGGCCTGCAGGTCGGCCAGCGTGGCGCCCTTGCGCACCTTGACCTCGACGATGTGCTCGCGCAGGTCGGGATCGGCATCGACCCAGGCCGGGTTGGCCAGGTTCAGGGGCATCCACCACAGCCGGCGCCGCAGCGGCGGCGCCACCGGCAGGCGCGCCGCGATGTGCCTGCGCAGCGCGGTGAGGAAGCGGCCGCGGTAACCCGGGGGCAGCTCGAACAGGTGGAGCGCACCCACGTGCATCGGCATCTCGGGCTTCTCGAGATACAGGAAGATGGCGTCGAGGCCGCTCAGCTGCTTCATGCGTGTTCGCCGGGTCGCTGCCGATGCTAGGCGCCACGCGTACAGCGCCGGCTCGGGGGAGTCCCTAGCCGGAGTGGCGCTCGCCGGGGCGGTGCCACGACCCGTCAGGACGCCTCGGCCGCCTCCCGGCTGGCGCGCTTGCGCTCGTGTTCCTTCAGGTGGCGCTTGCGCACCCGGATGCTCTTGGGCGTGATCTCGACCAGTTCGTCGTCGGCGATGAACTCCACCGCGTACTCGAGCGTCAGGTCGATCGGGGGCGTGATCTTGATCGCGTCCTCCTTGCCGCTGACGCGGAAGTTGGTCAGCTGCTTGGTGCGCACCGCGTTGACGACGAGGTCGTTGTCGCGGCTGTGGATGCCCACGATCATGCCCTCGTACACCGGGTCGCCGGGCCGCACGAACATGCGCCCGCGGTCGTCGAGCTTGCCGAGCGCGTAGGTGACGATCTCGCCGTCGTCCATGCTGATCAGGACACCGTTCTTCCGTCCCCCGATCTCGCCCTTGTAGGGCTCGTAGCCGTCGAAGATGTTGCTGATGAGCCCGGTGCCGCGGGTCAGGTTCATGAACTCGTTGGAGAAGCCGATCAGGCCCCGTGCCGGGATGCGGTACTCGAGGCGCACGCGGCCGCGGCCGTCCATCTCCATGTTGACGAGCTCGCCCTTGCGTTCGCCCAGGGCCTGCATCACGCCGCCCTGGTGCTGGTCCTCGACGTCCACCGTCACCAGCTCGATCGGCTCGTGGCGCACGCCACCCTCGTCGTGGAACACGACGCGCGGCTTGCCCACCGCGAGTTCGTAGCCCTCACGCCGCATGTTCTCGAGCAGGATCGTCAGGTGCAGCTCGCCGCGGCCGCTGACCTCGAACACGCCCTCCTCGCCGGCTTCCTTAACGCGCAGCGCGACGTTGCTCTGCAGCTCCTTCTGCAGCCGGTCCCAGATCTGGCGGCTGGTCACGAACTTGCCCTCGCGGCCGGCCAGCGGGCTGGTGTTGACGCAGAAGTTCATCGTCAGCGTCGGCTCGTCGACCTTCAGCAGCGGCAGCGGCCGCGGGTCGTCGGGGCTGGTCACCGTGGCGCCGATGCCCAGGTCCTCGATTCCGTTGACCAGCACGATGTCGCCCGGGCCGGCCTCGTCGACCACCTGGCGTTCCAGGCCCTCGAAGGTCAGCACCTGGTTGACGCGGCCCCGGTAGCTGCGGCCGTCCGGGCCCTCCATCACCAGCACGTCCATCGCCGGCCGCAGCGTGCCGCTGTTGATCCGGCCGACGCCGATGCGGCCCACGTAGGTGCTGTAGTCGAGCGAGCTGATCTGCAGCTGCAGCGGCGCCGCCGGATCACCCTCGTGCGCCGGCACGTGCTCGAGGATCGTCTCGAAAAGCGGCGTCATGTCGCTGCCCCACGCCTGCCCGGCCGGGCCCTCCTGCAGCGAGGCCCAGCCGTTCAACCCGGAGGCGTAGACGACCGGGAAATCGAGCTGGTCCTCGGTGGCGCCGAGCTTGTCGAACAGCTCGAAGGCGGCATTGATGACGTAGTCGGGCCGCGAGCCCGGCTTGTCGACCTTGTTGACCACGACGATCGGCTTCAGGCCGAGCGCGAGCGCCTTCTTCGTGACGAAGCGCGTCTGCGGCATCGGGCCCTCCTGGGCGTCGATCAGCAGCAGCACGCCATCGACCATGGACAGAGCCCGCTCGACCTCGCCGCCGAAGTCGGCGTGGCCCGGCGTGTCGACGATGTTGATGTGGGTGCCCTGCCAGCGCACGGCGCAGTTCTTGGCCAGGATCGTGATGCCGCGCTCGCGCTCGATGTCGTTGCTGTCCATCACGCGCTCGGCCACCTGCTGGTTCTCGCGGAAGGTGCCGCTCTGGCGCAGCAGCTGGTCGACCAGCGTCGTCTTGCCGTGGTCGACGTGGGCGATGATGGCGATGTTGCGGATCGGGTGGGTCATCGGGGGGTGCTTTCAGCCAGCGGCGGGCTGCACTTCAAGGGGACTCAGCAGGCGGTCGGCGATCAGTTCGCCCGCCGCGACGTGCGCGGTGCCGAGGAAGGCGCGCGGCGCGGCCGCATAGACGCGGACCGCTGCCGCGTCGGGTACCGAGACGCGGCGTCGCAGACCGGTCAGGAAGCGCGCGGCCTCCTGGTCGGGCAGCGCGAGCGCGGGCCAGTCGGCCAGCAGCGTGTCGGCCGGCAGCAGGCGCGCGGTGCGGGCGTCCTCGTCCAGCGCGGCCAGGTCATCGATCGTGATCGCGTCGGCGACGTCGTACGGGCCGCTGCCGGTGCGCCGCAGCGCTGCCAGCGTGGCGCCGCAGCCGAGCCCCTCGCCGATGTCCTCGGCCAGCGTGCGCACGTAGGTGCCCTTGCTGCAGCCGACGTCGAGCACCAGGCGCGACGGATCCTCGGGTTGCCAGTCGATCACGTCCAGGCGCCGGATCGTCACCGACCTCGGCGCGCGCTCGACCTCGACGCCTTGGCGGGCGTACTCGTACAAGGCGCGCCCGCGGTGCTTCAGCGCGGAGTGCATCGGCGGCTGCTGCAGCGTCGTGCCGGTCAGGCGCGCCAGCACCTCGTCGATCGCGCTGCGCCGCACGTCGACCGGCCGGCGCTCGATCACCGCGCCCTCGGCGTCGCCGGTGCTCGTGCGCTCACCCAGCCGCAGCGTCGCGAGGTAGCGCTTGTCGGCGTCGAGGTTGGCCTGGGCGAACTTGGTCGCCGCGCCGAAGGCCAGCGGCAGCAGCCCGGTGGCCAGCGGGTCGAGCGTGCCGGTGTGGCCGCCCTTGTCGGCGCGCAGCAGGCCCTTGGCCTTCTGCAGCGCGTCGTTGCTCGTCCAGCCGAGCGGCTTGTCGACCAGCAGCACGCCGTGCAGCGTGCGGCGCGGGAGGCGTGCGGGGCGGCCGGCGCGGGGCGCGGGGCTCATCGGTCCTCCGGCGCCCGCACAGCGTTGGCGCGCGCGATCAGCGCCGACAGGTCGGCCGCCCGCTCCGTGGTGCGGTCGAAGTGGAAGTGCAGCGTCGGCACGGTGTGGATGGCCAGGCGCTTGAACAGGCCGTTGCGCAGCCAGCCGGCGGCCTCGTTCAGAGCGGCCTCGGTCTCGGCGGGCGCGCCGACCAGCACCGAGAAGTAGACCTTCGCGTGCGCGTAGTCGGGCGAGACCTCCACCGCGTTGAGCGTGACCATGCCCACGCGCGGATCCTTCAGCTCGCGGATCAGCTCGGCCAGGTCGCGCTGGATCTGGTCGGCGACGCGGTAGCTGCGGTTCGGGATGGACTTCTTGTGGCGCATGGGGTGTCCCTGAAAGCGAAAGCCCCGCCGCGGCGGGCGGGGCTTCGCAGGATGCGACGCCGCCCGCCCTACAGCGTGCGGGCGACCTCCTTGATCTCGAAGAACTCGAGCTGGTCGCCTTCCTTGATGTCGTTGTAGTTCTTCAGCTTGATGCCGCACTCGAAGCCTTCCTTGACCTCGCGCACGTCGTCCTTGAAGCGCTTGAGGGAGTCGAGCTCGCCGGTGTAGACGACCACGTTGTCGCGCAGCAGGCGGAAACGCGCGTTGCGCGTGACGGTGCCGGCCGTGACCATGCAGCCCGCGACGGTGCCGATCTTGCTGGCGACGAAGACGCTGCGGATCTCGGCGGTGCCGATCGTCTCCTCCCGCTGCTCGGGGGCCAGCATCCCCGACATCGCGGCGCGGATCTCGTCGACCGCGTCGTAGATGACGTCGTAGTACTTGATCTGGACGCCATTGCCCTCGGCGAGCTTGCGCGCGCCGGAGTCGGCCCGCACGTTGAAGCCGACGATGATGGCCTTGCTCGCGATGGCGAGGTTGACGTCGCTCTCGCTGATACCGCCGACCGCCGCGTGCACGATCTGCACCTTGACCTCCGGCGTGCCGAGCTTGAGCAGGCTCTGCGCCAGCGCCTCCTGGGAACCCTGCACGTCGGCCTTGACGATCAGCGACAGCGTCTGCGCGCCCTCGCCCATCTGCTCGAACATGTTCTCGAGCTTGGCCGCCTGCTGGCGTGCCAGCTTGACGTCGCGGTACTTGCCCTGGCGGAAGGTCGCGATCTCGCGCGCGCGGCGCTCGTCGGCCAGCACCATGAACTCGTCGCCGGCCGCCGGCACCTCCGTGAGGCCCTGGATCTCGACCGGGATAGATGGTCCGGCCTCCTCGGACGGGCTGCCGTCCTCGTCGAGCATCGCTCGCACGCGGCCGTAGCTCGAGCCGGCCAGCACGACGTCGCCCTTGCGCAGCGTGCCGCTCTGCACCAGCACGGTGGCCACCGGGCCGCGGCCCTTGTCCAGCCGGGCCTCGATGACCAGGCCCTTGGCCGCGGCGTCGCTCGGCGCCTTCAGCTCGAGCACCTCGGCCTGCAGCAGCACCTGCTCGAGCAGCGCGTCGACGCCCAGGCCGGTCTTGGCCGACACCGGGACGAAGGGCGAGTCGCCGCCGAAGTCCTCCGGCACGACGCCCTCGGCGACGAGCTCGCTCTTGACGCGCTCGACGTTGGCCTCGGGCTTGTCGATCTTGTTCATCGCCACGACGATGGGCACGTTGGCGCTCTTGGCGTGGGCGATCGCCTCCTTGGTCTGCGGCATCACGCCGTCGTCGGCGGCCACCACCAGGATCACGATGTCGGTGGCCTTGGCGCCACGCGCCCGCATCGCCGTGAACGCCTCGTGGCCCGGCGTGTCGAGGAAGGTGATCGTGCCGCGCGGCGTGTCGACGTGGTAAGCGCCGATATGCTGGGTGATCCCCCCGGCCTCGCCCGCGGCAACGCGGGCGCGGCGGATGTAGTCGAGCAGCGAGGTCTTGCCGTGGTCGACGTGGCCCATCACCGTGACCACCGGGGCACGAGGCAGCGCCTCGGCATCCGTGGCGGCGGTCTCCTCCTCGGTGAAGGCCTCGGGGTCGTCGAGCTTGGCCGCCAGCGCCTTGTGACCCATCTCCTCGACGACGATCATCGCCGTCTCCTGGTCGAGCTGCTGGTTGATCGTGACCATCTGGCCCAGCTTCATCAGCTGCTTGATGACCTCGCTCGCCTTGACACTCATCTTGTGCGCGAGGTCGGCCACCGAGATCGTCTCGGGGACGTGCACCTCCTGCGTCACGAACTCGGACGGCGTGGCGTAGGACGAGCCTTCGCCGTCGCCGCGGTCGCCGCGCCGGCCGCCGCGCGGCGCTCGCCAGCCAGCTCCCCGGCCGCCCCCGGTGTCGCCGCGCGTCTTCAGCCCGGCGCGCTTCTTGGCCGCGTCGTCCGCCCAGCTCGAGCTGAGCTTCTCGCTCTTGACCTGCTTCTTCTCGCCCGGCTTGGCGGCCGCCGGCCCCGGGGCGCCCGGGGCCGCCTTGGGCTTGTGGATCGTGCCCTTGATCGCCTCCTTCGGGGTCTCGGCCGGCTTGGGCTCCTCGGGCTTCTTGGCCACCAGCGTCTTCTTCGGCGCGGCCATCATCGCCCGGATGGCCGCCGCCTCGGCCTCGGCGGCCTTGCGGCGGCGCTCGAGGTCGGCCTGGCGGGCGGCGTCCTCGGCCACCTTGTCGGCGGCCTTGACCACCCGCAGCGCGGGCTTGGGCGGCTCCGGCGGCCGCGCCGGAGCGGCGACGGCAGGCGGCTCCTCGGGTGCCGCGGGCGGCGCGCCGCCCGCGGCCTTGGCGAGGGCCTCGGCAGCGGCCTGCGCAGCGGCGGCGGCCTGGGCCGCGGCGGCCTCGGCAGCGGCTTTCTCGGCGGCCTCGCGCGCGGCCCGCTCGGCCGCCTCGCGCTGGCGCTGCTGTTCGGCCAGCTCCTCCTGCTGGCGCCGCAGCGCCTCGGCCTGCGCGCGGGCCTCCTCCTCGCGCCGCGCGAGCTCGAGCTCCTCGGCGCTCGGGCCGGAGGGCTCCTCGGACGCGGGAGCGTCGTCGCGCTTGACGAAGACGCGCTTCTTGCGGACCTCGACCTGGATCGTGCGCGCACGGCCGCTGGAGTCGGCCTGCTTGATCTCGGTGGTGCTCTTCTTGACCAGCGTGATCTTCTTGCGCTCGGTGGAAGCGGTCGTGCCGTGCGAGCTGCGCAGGAACTCGAGCAGTCGTTCCTTGTCCGCATCGGTGAGCGAGTCGTCCGGCGACTGCTTGGCGACGCCGGCCGATTGCAGCTGCTCGAGCAGTGCGGCCGTGGGCCGGTTGAGCTGCGCGGCGAGCTGGGCGACGGTGGTCACTGCCATGGGTGGGGTTGTCCTGCGGAAGGGCTGGCGTGTCGGGGTGTTCGAGCCGGGGGGTGGGGCGCGGGAGGGCGGGTCAGGCGGCGAACCAGTGCTCGCGCGCCTTCATGATCA
>Ga0068877_10004169_pt1 | contig 11321 bp, 7 predicted proteins | sample NOAtaG_FD_66437 | JGI IMG/M metagenome (GOLD analysis project Ga0068877, IMG submission 66437) | Freshwater lake microbial communities from Lake Erie, under a cyanobacterial bloom - NOAA_Erie_Diel6S_1000h metaG | ecosystem: Environmental > Aquatic > Freshwater > Lake | place: USA: Ohio, Lake... | reverse complement strand
ATCGATTGGTTCTTGTTCAACCTCTCGGACGTCGGGCTCGATACCCCCTTCAAACTTGAATCCGAAGGGACCAGCGGCGATGAGATTCTCAAGCAATTCACGGCTCAGATAGGAGCCCAGGTCGATATAGACCCCCAAGGCTTCGTTTTCATCCGGCCATTGGCCGAGAAGCGATCGAATAAGCTCAAGCCCGATGGAAGCACGTCCCTCGGACCGCTTGCCAAAGGGCTTCCCGAAGGCCAAGACCAATCGATCCTGCGACTCGTTCTGGACCTTCTGCAGGTCGACCGGTGCGAGTACAACGAGGGCAAACTCTCCTGGGGCCCTGACTCAACAGCTTACCAGCAAGCCCAGGTCCTCGCGGCCCTTGCATCGATTCGCGAAGCGATCGCGATGGCCCCGGCCCCCGAGAATCAAGCCCCCGAGAATCAAGTCTTCGACTTCAACCGACCCGAGGCTTGGATGAGCCTTCTTCGCAAAAGCCAGATGAAACTTCCCAAGGAGGAAATCCTCTACGAGGAGCGACCGATCCTCGACATCATGATCAAAGCGGCCCAAGCCAGCCAATGCGAGCTTTTGATCGATTGGCCAGCCGTTTGGTCCCATGGCCTTCATCCCAATCGCATGGCCTTATCCGTGCTGCGCGGCCGAACGATGCTCGAGGTCTCCAACCGCTTCCTTGAGGATCACTCGCTGGAACTCGTGCCACTCGACAACCGTACTTGGATGCTCACAACCGAGGGGCAAAGGCGCTCGATGATCCGACTCCTGGCGGTTCGAACCGATCGTGGAGTCTCCTTAGAGGACATGCGTGTATCGCTCAGAGGACTCGTTCCGAGAAGCTCAAACGGCAAGTCGTTGTTCAGGTCAGAGCTAGTACCCGGTGCTCCCGGTGTCGCACTGCTACGTATCTGCCCACCGAACTCGAATCTACTCGGTGACGTGGAACTCGTCGGAGCCCTTGGCCAGAAAGCCCGCTGATTGCCTGGTCTAGCCTCTTTTTTCTATCCTCTCTTTTTGGACCGATGGATCGCCGAGGCTTTGAGCAAGGCAGAAAATGCCGAGCGAGCTTCTTGGAGCGAAATTTTCGATTGTCCAAGTCGTCGCTCTTGATAGATGATGGGCACTTCGGTGACTCGTGCCCCGGACTTGAGCAAGTGGGCTAGGATCTCTTCGAGAAACCCGTAACCGGTTTCCTGCAGCCCATCGAGATCGATCTTTTCGAGCATCGCCACGCGATACATTCGGTACGCACTACTGCAATCTCGAATCGACCAACCGACCATCCGGCGCGCAAGCCAATTGGCAAAGCGACTGACCGCGATCCGCCGCCAGGAACAGCCCTGCAAGCCCCCACCGGAAACGTACCTCGAACCGATCACCAGATCATAGGCATCGCGGAGAGAAACCATTTGAGGAATCACCCCTGGATCATGACTCAGATCCCCATCGAGATTCACGAGCCAATCGTAGCGGTGCTCGATGGCGTAGTGCATTCCGGTGCGGATCGCCGTTCCGAGTCCAAGCTTCCCGGACCGTTCGATCAGTGCGACACGGGGATTGGACTTTTGGTGCGATCGCACCCAATCGGCCGTGCCATCGGGCGAGTGGTCATCGACGATGAGGACATCGGAATCGGGCGACGCGGATCGAATCGCCTCGAGGAGGCTCGGGAGGTTTTCCCGTTCGTTGTAGGTACAGACCAGTACCAGGCTCGAGGGTGCTAACCGACTGGTCATTCGTCCGATTCGTTATCCGCGTTGTTTTCGATATCCGAATCCTCGAGCTCCAGGCTGCTGGCACCAGGCTCATCTGGGTTGGAGGATTCCGAGGTGCTCGACGGGGGGGCCTTGGCTGCTTGCTCTCGGGCTTCGGCTTCGACTCGAGCCGCTTCGGCTTCGATATCCGCTGCCGGGACTCGGACGACGGCCGCGAGGGTATCGTTTTCGTCGAGGCTCATGATTCGGACCCCTTGAGTGTTGCGACCGATGACGCTGATGTCGTTTGCGGCGATGCGTTGGATTTTCCCTCGCGAGGTCATCATGATCAGTTCGTCATTGTCATAGACAGCCACGGTGCTGACGACAGGACCATTGCGTTTGGTGGTCTTGATATCGATGATCCCTTTGCCACCGCGTCGCTGGGTGCGGTAGCGAGGCGAGGAACCGTTGTCATCGTTGGCTGCATCGTCACCGGAGGCCTCTGCAGAATCGACTTGCTCGGGATCGGACAGCTCCGCATCGGCGGGCTCTGGAGACTCAGCGCCCGAATCGATCGCGTCGTCATCGAGGCTCGGATCGTCTTCTTTGATGACCAGTTCATCGCCTGGCCCGAAACTTGTGCGTTTGCCGTATCCGTTTTGGCAGACAGTCAGAAGCGTTGCCGTCGGATCGGCGACGACCATACCGACGACTTCGTCTTGTTTCTTGAGGGAAATCCCTTTGACTCCCGAGGTGTTTCGCCCCATCGGTCGGGCATCGTTTTGGCCGAATCGGATGGCCATTCCCCCTGCGGTCGACAGGATGATTTGGTCTTTGGGTTTGGTGATGACCACATCGACCAGCTCGTCATCTTCGCGGAGTTTGATCGCGATGATGCCTCCTTTCTTGGGTCGGCTATAGGCCTCCAAAGGGGTCTTTTTGATGATTCCTTTTTTGGTAACCATCATCAGGAAGTGTCCTGGCAGGTTGAAATCTCGCACGGGGACGCAGTCGCGGATTTTCTCTTCGGGGGTTAAGTTCAGCAGGTTGACGATGGCACGGCCTTTGCTTTCTCGACTCATCTGAGGAAGCTCCCAGACCTTCTGCCAATAGACTTTTCCTTGGTTGGTAAAGAACAAAAGGTAAGCATGGGTGCTTGCGACAAAGAGGTGCTCGACGGGGTCCTGCTCTTCGGCTTTCAGACCGGTGATTCCTTTGCCGCCCCGTTTTTGCGCTTTGTAGATCGATGCCGGCAGGCGTTTGATGTAACCTTGGTGCGAGATCGTCACGACCATGGACTCCTCGGTGATGAGGTCTTCCATGTTGTAGTTTCCGAGTTCCACGTCGGAGATTTCCGTCATGCGGTCGGTACCGTACTTGCGGGAGATTTCGACAAGGTCCTCTCGGATGATCCCGTAGATCCTCGACGGGTTACCCAGGATATCTCGGTAGCCATCGATTTCCTCGAGGATTGCGGCGTGCTCTTGGCCGAGTTTCTCTTGCTCGAGACCCGCGAGTTGACCGAGGGTCATTCTCAGGATCGAATCGGTCTGGACGCTGGTGAGTTTGTAAACGTCCGACGCACCGCGTTCGAGTTGGAAGTCGGCAAAACCGCGTTCTCCAAGAGCCCGTTGCATCATCGAGGCTGGGCACTCGACTCCCATGAGATTCACTTTGGCTTCGGCCTGCGTGCGGCTCGCACGGATAATCGCGATGATGCGATCGATGTCGGCCAGTGCCAGCAAGAGTCCTTCGATGACGTGCTTGCGCTTCCTCGCCGAGCCGAGCAAGTGCTGGGTCCGTCGACGGATGACCGTCACACGGTGGCGAATGAACTCTTGGAGGATCTCTTTTAGGTTCAACTCGCGTGGCTTGCCGTCGACGAGCGCAAGGAGGATGATCGAGATGGTTTCTTGCAAAGGCGAGTACTGAAACAACTGATTGAGCACGACGTTCGGGTCGGAGTTCTGCTTGATCTCGATGACCAACCGAACTGGCTCTTTCAAGTCGCTCTCGTCACGAATCCCGGATATACCTCGGATTCGATCGCTGCGGACCAATTCTGCGATTTTCTCAACGACGCGATCTCGAGCTTGCTGGAAGGGGATATCGCGGACAATCAGCTTGGATTTCCTGCCTTCTTCGACGATGTCCACATGGGACCTGACGATGATCGTCGAACGCCCGGTCATGTAGGCTTTGCGAATGTTGTATCGGCCGCAGATGATCCCACCGGTCGGAAAGTCTGGACCCGGAATGATGTCGCAGAGCTCAGCGACCGACACCTCGGGATTATCAATCACGCGGAGCAGGGCGTTGCAGACTTCTCGCAAGTTATGTGGGGGGATGCTCGTGGCCATCCCCACAGCGATGCCTTGAGCCCCATTGACCAGCAAGTTCGGAAAACGAGAGGGCAAAACGACCGGTTCGGTTCGTCGATCGTCATAGGTGGGGATGAAATCGACCGTGTCGAGTTTGATGTCCTCGAGCATCATCGCGGCAGGACCTGCCAAACGGGCTTCGGTGTACCGCATCGCAGCAGCGGGCAATCCTGCGATCGAACCAAAGTTCCCTTGCTTGTCGATCAGCACATGCCGCATGTTCCACTCTTGGGCCATACGGACAAGCGTCGGATAGATGATCGCTTCGCCGTGCGGGTGGTAATTTCCCGAGGTGTCCCCGGCGATCTTCGCACACTTGACCCGCGCCGCTCCAGGGGTCAAGCTCAAGTCGTTCATGGCAACCAAAATTCGACGCTGGCTGGGCTTCAACCCGTCGCGAACGTCTGGAAGAGCCCGGCTGACAATAACGCTCATGGCATACGTCAGATAGCTATCTCGCAATTCGTCTTCGATCGGCTCTTGAATCATCCGCTCGCCACCACCCCCGCCGTCTCCGGAAGTAGGTAGGCTCGAGGGATCGTTCGGGTCAAAATCATCGGGTGGGACGTTCGACACGGATCTGTTCTTTTCTGCTCAAGAAGACAAGTCAAGTTCGATCGGTTCGGGGGGGCGCAGACCCGACCAATCCCAATCGAAAATTGTACCGTTTTTGCCGAAAATCCACAATCGGCCATGCCGGGTGGGGAACGACAAAAACCCAACGAAAATTCGATCCAAACCCCTCTTTCAACGACCCATGCCCACGCCCATTGAGGCTTTAAAACAGCTCGTCGAGTTCCTTCTTGGAAAATGCGTGCAACCATGCCGCCTCGCGGGCGACCTCCTGGGTCTTACCCAACGCCTCGCAAATGCGCAGACGGTGGTACCGAAGCGTCGCGTAAATCTCGAGGGTCTCAGGAAGCCCCCGAGAAAGCTCAGGAAACTCCTCGAGCAACGCATCGACTCCCCAGCCTTTGGTCCTGCTCGATACCGCAGACCCGGCGGCTACAGACTCGGCGTTTGATGGCTCGGCGGCGGCTGGCTCGACGGCCGGCTGTGCTTGCAACTCCTCGATGCGGACCAAGCACCGCTCGAGCTTGGGATTCGCACTCCAAGCCTCGGTCAGTTTCGCAAGCGACTTGTCCATCACGACCAGTGCCTCTTCGTTTCGGCCCATGCGATGAAGCACCCACCCCTTGGTGTCCAAGAACGACTCGTTCTCGGCAGTCTTGATCGCCGTATCGATCTCAATCAAGGCTTGTTCAAGGTCTTTTCCGGCCAAAGCTCTCATGTAAGCCATCTGATTGTTTTGGACCGCGGTTCGCTCCTCGAGAGGGGGTAAGTTCACGTTCAAAATCCGAGCCGCATCGTCGAACTTTTTTCGGTTCGAAAGAAGCGAGGAAATCGCAAAGGCTGCTTCCGAGCGGATCGCCGGATTTTCGATCTGGCCAATCCGCTGCTCCCAAAGATCGACATAAAAACTCGATACCGCACTCGATTCGTTGTTGGCCTCGACCCGATCGAGCTGCCTGAGAAAGTTCCGGTCGGCCGCAATATCCGGTGACTTCTTGTAAGCATCCTCAAGGAGTTTTTGGGCCTCAACGACGTTTCCTTGATCGAACTCATTAGCCGCCTTGGCCAGCATCCATCGCGCCGTCGTCGCCGGACCAAAATAGTCAGCAATCACCGGGCCGACGGGCAAACCGATGGCCGCGGCCAAGATCATTCGATTGACGAAAGTACCTGAACTCATGATGCGAATTGGTGGTTAGATGCCAAGTTCAACTTTTCCCAGGCGTTATGTCTGGTAGGATTTCTGCGGATGTTCCCCAAGGCCATTATCCCCGGTGTTCCCCTGAGAGGAAAGACCAACGGCCAGGAATGACTAACGCAGGAATGACTAACGCAGAAACGATCCTACCGAGCGACCATGAATATCGACCTGACGAAAAGCCAAGCTGCATTCGAACGAGCCAAACGATTGATACCCGGAGGGGTCAACTCCCCGGCCCGAGCCTTCGGAGCCGTCGGCGGCCATCCGCTCTTTATCGAACGCGCCCAAGGCGCCTATCTGCACGATCTCGACGGCAATCGGTTCATCGATTACATCGGATCCTGGGGACCGATGATCCTCGGACACGCCGAACCGAGCGTGATCGAAGCGATCGTCCAAGCCGCCCAGAAGGGGACTTCCTACGGCGCTCCGACGGAAAACGAATCTCGAATCGCAGAGCTGATCCTCAAGGCATTTCCGAGCATGCAACGCGTTCGACTCGTCAGCTCCGGTACCGAAGCGACCATGAGCGCCATCCGTGTCGCTCGCGGCTTTACGGGCCGTGACCGAATCATCAAATTCTCCGGTTGCTACCACGGGCATGTCGACTCGTTGCTCGTCTCGGCCGGGTCAGCCGCCGCAACCCTCGGTGTGCCCGATTCACCCGGTGTCACTCCCGGAACCTCCCAAGACACCATCGTCCTGAATTACAACGACTGCCAGTCGCTCCGCGAAACCCTGCACCAACAAGGCACTTCGATCGCGGCAGTCATCCTCGAACCGGTCGTCGGAAACATGGGAACGGTCATACCCACAAGCGAGTTCCTGACCACCCTCCGCGAAGAAACACGCAATCACGGCGTGGTCCTGATCTTCGATGAGGTCATGACCGGGTTCCGGGTCGCTTACGGTGGAGCCCAAGAAATCTTCGGGATCCAACCCGATATGACGACTCTAGGCAAGATCGTCGGCGGCGGTTTGCCCCTAGCGGCCTACGGAGGACGAGCCGAGATCATGGACCAAGTCATGCCGGCCGGAAAGGTCTACCAAGCAGGCACTCTATCGGGCAACCCCTTGGCGACAGCCGCCGGCGCCAAAACCCTCGAACTCCTGGCCAGCGATCCACCCTATGAGTACCTTGAAACACTCGGCAAACGACTCGGCGATGGACTCCTTGCGGCCGCTCGCGATCACGGGATCGATGCCCAGATGCAACGCGTCGGTAGCATGATGACGCTTTTCTTCAACCCGAACCCAATCGTCGATTGGCCCAGTGCCGATCGCTCCAACCGCAAACTCTTTGCCAAGTACTTCTGGGGCCTGATCCAACGCGGGGTCTATATGCCCTGCAGCCAATTCGAAGCCCTCTTCTTCTCCCGACAACACACCACCGAGGACATCGATCGGACCATCCAAGCCGCCCGAGATTTCTTCCAGAAGAACGCTTAGACCCAAAAAAAGAATGCCCGTCAAAGGCCCCCGCACAAGAGTATGACGCTTATGGCTGCTACACTTAAGTCCTGACCAGATTCACGCTTCCCCCTCGCGAGAGCCCTTGACGGGCACTGCTGTGAGTAAAACAAGTATAGATCGCTTTCGGGTCGCGGAAAGCCCAAAATCACTCCCTCGGGAATACTTCAGGTCATTTTACAGCGATGTTTTCTTTTACAGCGATGTTTTCACATTGCGAAGCTGGCGAAGAAACGTTTCCATGTCGGGGGTTCGCAATTCAGGGTTCGGATGCATCGCGGCCATGATCGTGCCAGCCAAAACCTTGTCGATCTCTGGACGATGCTCGGTGATCTCTCTGGGGGGTGATGTATCGTGTTGCAGGGCAGCTCGGCCCGTGGTGTCGGAGATTTGCCAAGGTAGATCGAAGGCGATCATGTGGTAACAAGTCACACCAAAAGAAAATATGTCGACCCGCTTGTCGGTCGATCGTCGCCGCACGATCTCCGGGGACATATACAAAGGTGTCCCGGTGCGATTCCCGGGTGCCATGAAGGCCTTGGTCGCAGGAAGCGTCAGCCCAAAATCGATCAACTTGACCTTCTTCATGTCCTTGAGCACGATGTAATTTCTAGGGCAAATATCCCTGTGGATGAACTCCTTGCGGTGAAGATACGCGAGTGATTCGGCCATTTGGGTGATCAAATCGAGCCGCTTTCCGGCCAAGAGATCCTCTTTGCGTTCAGCGATGAGCTGGTGCAACCCTGGACCGTCGATGTACTCCATGACGATGAATTGCTGGCCTCGGTTCGAGGTCCCATACTCGTAAGTCTCCACGATGTTCGAGTGGTTCAGCCCGATGGCGATCTCGCCTTCGCTAGGCTTGTTCAGCCCCTTGAACCGATTTTCAAAAAACTGAACCTTGTCCGTATCGCAAAGCTTCACCCCAACGACACGATTGCCGTTGAAGCGGTCCTTGGCCACAAAGAAATTCCCCATCGTCCCGGAGATTGCCGAGCGGAGCCGCTCAAAACGGGCTTCAATGTCGACCGATTTGCTGACTTTGGTCGCCCTCTCGATGCCCGAGGCATGATCGCTCGCCTTCGGCTTGCCCTTGCTTGCATCGGCGTTTTTCTTGAAAAGGCTGTCAAAAATACCCATCGGTATCGCTTCACTCTAGCGGGCTCGAATCGAAGACTTGTATGTAGTAGTATACCACGAAGCATCCACTTGGTGAAATTGCGATCCGGTTTGCCGCAAAGGAACGATTCATTGGTACCTACCGCGAAATCCAATCTACTGAGCCATTTTATTGAACCGGTACGACCGGCCATGAGCATGGCCTTGGAAGTCACCGATCTTCGCAAAGCCTATGCCGGGCACGAAGCCCTCCGAGGGGTGAGCTTCGAGGTTCGAGCCGGGGAGAGGATCGCTCTCTTGGGACCTAACGGGGCAGGAAAAACCACCTTGATCCGCTGCATCAGCGGACGTGTCGAGGTCTCCGCCGGAGAAATCAAACTCTTCGGAAAAAAACTCGGACAACCCAATGCCGCTATGCAACTTGGGGTCGTCCCGCAGGAACTGGCGATTTATTCAGACCTATCGGCCCGCGAAAACCTCGAATGCTTCGCTCGATTGCACGGCCTAAGAGGTCGAAAACTCCACGATCGTGTCGACTGGGCCCTGGACTGGATCGGACTCGAGGATCGGGCAAGCGATCTGACGGCGAAATTCTCCGGAGGCATGAAACGACGTGTCAATATCGCCTGCGGGGTAATGCACCAACCGGGTTTGCTGCTGCTCGATGAACCCACCGTCGGAGTCGACCCCCAAAGCCGACAACGGATCTTCGATATGCTCGACGAATTGAACCGCCTAGGTACAACCATCCTGCTTACAACCCATCATCTGGACGAGGCCCAAGAGCGAAGCGATCGGATTGTGATCATCGATCATGGACAAGTCATCGCGCAAGGCCGAATCGAACAACTCTTGGAACAGACCGTCGGCAAACAAAAACGTGTCTCGCTCGAAGTCGAGGCCGAAGGAACCATCGGGAAACTTCCACCGGGCCTGTCTGTCCATAACCCCAGCGGCCGTATCATCGGAGCTTGCGAAAATCTCGCTGACGAACTCCCCGCTTGGATGCAAGGATTGGCCAGCTCGGGAATCCGGATCAAGAATCTCGAACTCCAAACCCCCAACCTCCATCACGTCTTTTTACACCTGACTGGCCGCGAGCTTCGGGAATAACCGCCGGTCTGTCTTCCTGGCATTGCCCGAAGATCAGCCTACCAATCTCCTTGCACAAAACGGGGCATCAACTCCCAACCGCTGGGTATCTGAAGTCCGCTTTGAGCCGCCGATACCTCGTCGTAAGTCTCAGACTTGTCCGAACCGATCCGATCTCCAGCGATCGCAAAAGGTACCCAGCCATGCGCGTGCTTTTTGGTGATCACCGGTGTCGGGTGATCGGGGGTGATGAGGATTCGATAAGGCCCTTGCTCTCGAAGCGCATGGAGCAACGGACCGACAATCTCTCGATCGATCGCTTCGAGCGCCTTGACCTTCTCCTCGACCCGCCCCTCGTGACTCGCCTCATCGGGAGCCTCGATGTGCACGCAAACCAAATCATGACTCGCCAATGCGGCAATAGCGGTTTTGCCTTTGGATGCATAATCGGTGTCCAAGTACCCCGTCGCGCCGGGGGCTTCGATCCGATCCCAGCCGACTAGGGCCGCAAGCCCCCTGAGAAGATCCACGGCCGTGATCATCGCACCTCGAAGACCAAACCGCTTTTCGAAGTTTTCCAGCGAAGGTGTCTTACCCAAACCCCATAGCCAAAGATGACTGATCGGAGGCCGGCCCTGAGCCAAACGCACCGCATTGACAGGATGATCGGCAAGCACCTCACTACTTTTTTGCATCCATTCGCACAGTAGGTCGCAACCCGGCCCCCGCGGAAATTCATCGAGGACCGATCCATCGGTCAGATCGTGAGGTGCTCGCGTCCGCGTCTCGCTCGAAAAAGGGGTCGCCTCAGAAGGCCTTCCACGGTAGATCAATAAGTTCCGATAGCTAACCCCCGGAGTGAACTCCAATCGCGCATCGCCGATGGCGGCTTGGACACTCGATAAAATCTCCTGAGCTTCCTGGTTGCTCGCATGGTCGGCGGTAAAGTCGACCATGATCTGATCGAGGATCGTCACGGTATTGCACCGTATCGCCCAATCGTGAGGCCCCAGAACAATCCCTTGGGCAGCCGCTTCGATCGGCGCTCGACCTGTGAAGAATCGATTCGGGTCGTAGCCAAAAAGGGTCATGTTGGCCACCTCACTGCCTGCCGGCAGGTGCGATGGGACATTGTCGGATTGACCGACGATCCCTGAACGGGCAATCGCATCCATGTGCGGTGTATAAGCGGCCTGCAAAGGAGTTTTCCCACCTAGGGATTCGACCGGATAGTCCGCACATCCGTCGGGAATGATGATGACGTATTTCATAGCTAGCGCGATTCGAGCCAAATCCTAGAAACCACCCAAAGCATGTACCCGCTCCAACAGACCAACAGCAAAGACGCTACCAAGAACCGCTTATCCATCCTGACTCCCAATGCGTTCAAATCGAGCCGAAAAGGCTTCGTCGAATTCGTATTGGTCATCGAAATCCTCTCGGCGGTCGGACTTGCTTTTCCTCATCTCTCGGATGCGGATCAAGTTGTACACGATCTCACCGAAGTCGCCAGTGGTATGAATTCCCCAACTGTTCAGCACGGTTTTCGCCAGCGCTCCGTACTGATCGAGCGCATACTCGCGGATGGCTTGGCATAGCTGCTGACCCGTCAAATGACGGTCGGACTTGCCCTCGTCGTTCTCGTTTTCACCGGTATACGAAGGCAAATTCATGACCCGCTGAGCGTAGGCCAAACCTTCGCGTACGAATTGATAAGCTTCCAGGTGATAGCGTTGGTCTTTGGCCAAGAGTTCCATCATCGCTAGGACATGTTCGTTCATGAGA
>Ga0068877_10004167_pt1 | contig 11321 bp, 7 predicted proteins | sample NOAtaG_FD_66437 | JGI IMG/M metagenome (GOLD analysis project Ga0068877, IMG submission 66437) | Freshwater lake microbial communities from Lake Erie, under a cyanobacterial bloom - NOAA_Erie_Diel6S_1000h metaG | ecosystem: Environmental > Aquatic > Freshwater > Lake | place: USA: Ohio, Lake... | reverse complement strand
GACGGATCTCCGCTTCCATTGCATCGATTTGTGCGATCAATTCTCGATACATGAAGTTGCCTTGCCCTTGTGCAACTGCAGTGTAAGTGCTTGTCGAATTGGCATCGTAGTAGTTGCCACCGTACCCATTTCCATAACCTCCATAATAGCCGTACTGTGGATTGCCAGCACCGTCCACGACCGCTTGTGTCCCCATCTTGATATTGGATTGTTGCATTGCTACCATATTGCCACGTAATCCAGCTGCTACTTTGACTCCGAAATCTACCACCTGTGGATCGACATTCAAGGTTGGAAGGTCATCAATTCTTCTGGCCATTTGGCCATTCCATCGAGCCCGGTCGCCCGTGTTCGTCGCAGAATATTCCCGTACCCGCTTGATGATATTCGACGATTTGGCAAAGTAGTTCTTGGTTGCTTCAAGCTTCATGCTATCGCTGGCGGAATCTTGTACCAACTCTTGCTCTGTCGCTGGTAGACTGGCAGCTTGGCTCTGAATGGTGAAAAGCCCCATCAACTGGTCGATTGTTTCGGCTGATATGGTCCCACGGAAAGCAAGTGTGTTGCCGTCGACCGAAGCTGTCCATTTCGAAGCATCCGAAATCGCAGTACCGTTGCGACTTAAGACTTCGCCGAAGAATTCCTTCGCCACGGGCAGCAACAGAGAGGGGGAAGATCCGAATTCCAAACTGATAATGCACTCGTCTAGGTTCTTCCTCCCAATGATAATTTGGATTCCGTGAACAGAGGCAAGAGTATTGGCAATGGATGGTAAGTTCTTTCCCTTAAGCGATTCCAAGCTTTCGATCTTTTGCTCGACTGCAACGGGTGACAAAGAATCTTGAAGATCTACGGCGAGGAAAAGGGAAATGAATTTGGTTGCCTGAGCTGCATGTTGCCTAAGATAAGGAGCTGGGTTCGGATTGGCTTCCTTGTTAAGCCAACTGGCTGCCAACTTGCGGTCTGTCGGCCGAACGATTCCCAATACGCTATCGTCCATGGGTATCAAATAGGATTGTCGTGGCGACCACACAGCTTTCTTTCCAGCTATGAAGTCTACGTAGCCTTTGACGGACTTCGCCAACAGTTCTGGGCTCTTTGATCCTTTGAGGGTGATATAGCCAATTTCCCACGTAGGTTGTAGTTCCTTGATATTCAGATCTGCTACGAGACGAATCTCTCTAAGATTCTCTGGCAAATCGGATTGAATCAACTTTCCTGTTGTTAAAGATCGCAGGGACGGTATGTCAGCATAGAATAACACGTTCGCCTTTTTCGGAGAGGACGCCAAAACACCAGCCATAGAAATTTCTTGAGCGCCGACATTTCCAATCAAACGCGTCCCTGCGATGAACAAAACCAACAAGCCAATATATCGTTTCACGTTTTTGCCTTTAGCGAAAGTTAATCGCATTGAAGATTCTAGATGCCGTACAGTGTCAACGGCGCTGACAGATGAATTGTACTAAACCAATCGCAATGCGGTATTGTAACCAACGCCTTTTGCACCCAAAGCCTTGCATTTATCGTATTTCCACATTCTCACTAGCACCAATGTGCGGCCTGTTCATTTAGCCATTCCAGCATCGTTTGTGGAATGCCGAACTCTCCTGCGACCGCATTAGCACTTCTCCATGTTTGGCAATTTGCGCCGCTTGAGACCTATTACGAAGTGCCGTGCTCGGATTTTGGGGGTTGGCCAGAACACCGACTTGCAGGTCACTCGACGTCGCATTACGCCGGGAGGCATCGCGACCGACAAATGTGTGTACGTTGAGGCGGATCATTCCGTCTTGTCGAACCCCAAAAAATCAATAATTCGCCTCGAACATGTTGAACCAATCAGCGCCACGCTTGGACGCAACTGCATGCTTGAACATCATCACTACGTTTGTCTTTTGACTTCGGCGACAAATCGTTTTGAGAAACTTCCACCGATCGCATAGGATAGCGTCCTTTTAATATGGAGTTAGCTCGAAAAGGTTCGTCTATCTCCCGTCTCGAGGGTAGCTCGATCGCAGCAACGGATGCTAGTGCTATACTAAGCGATTCGGACAGATTAGTGCTCTCCTCAACTCGTCACATTCCAGGTTTCAATATGCCTCTCCTTTTTCATTGCTTTAGTCATTTCCATGCTACAGGTCTTCATCCATTTTTCCGACTAGCGACGTGCACCTCTCTCCTCATCGCGACCTGTTTTTCTTCTGTTGCTTCAGCACAACAAGAGAAAGAAAGTGCCATCGTCGAACGCTCTACCAACGTGAGCGATGTGACCAAGCCCTTTGCATTGCCCCTGTCGATTGGCGGCAACGCTCATCGCACAACGATTGGGGCGGGAGATCATCAGTTTCCGCTCGTTGTCGTGCGTGGTACACCCTACGAGATGGGATTCCATTTGGGCCGCTCCTTCCAATCCGAGATGCGGACCTTCGTACCTGCGGCCTTGGCTGGGATTCAGAAGGAGTTGGGAGTCGATCAAATGGCCTTGCAAGAAACATGGGCCAGATCAGCCGCATATGCGGATGATCGAATTGAACAAGAATTAGCAGGATTGTCGGACGGTTCGGGCCTTCCGCTTGGTATGCTGCAGTCGATGCACGCGGTTCCGTTGTTGATGCCTTATTCTTGCAGTAGCATCGCTGCGTGGGGCAATGCGACTGAAGATGGGCACTTGTATCAGACGCGAAACCTCGACTGGAGCATGGAAGTTGGTGCGCACGAGTTCCCGATGATCGTGCTGTACATTCCCACGCAAGGCATCCCGCATGTGGTCCCTTCGTTTGCGGGGATGATTGGAGCGCACACGGGCATGAATGCAAAGGGAATTGCCCTTTCGGAGATGGGAGACGCTTCGCGAAAAGAAGCTCCCTATCAAGTGCATGCACCACACTTCACGGTGTTGTTTCGGACCATGATGTACGACAGCGACAGTTTGAGCAAAGCGATATCGATCTTTCAATCGCATCCGCAAACGAAGCGGTATCACTACGTATTCGGTGATGGTCAAACCGAACTTGGGGCTGTCAAGGTTTTGGCGCATTCTCCCGAGCCTGAAGGTAAGCGTGTGATCGTTTGGAAGGACAATGATCCACGCGACGAGTTCGCACCGAATGTTTTGTCATGTGTTGTGTACAATGACGAAGGTCGAGGAGCATTCCCAACGTTGAAGCAGCAGTTTGGTAACCTCAATGGCGAGAAGCTGGTAGCGTTGGCTAATCAGATTCCGATCAAGGGTGGCAATGTCGAGAATGTCGTCTACGACGCGACTGCACTTCGGATGTGGGTTTCATATGCCAAAGGCGAGAAAGAAGCGTATCAACGTTCGTATGCATTTGTTGATTTAAAGCAGATCGATGCGAACAAAGACGGTACACCGGATCTGTCGCAATAGCAGCAATTCACGGAGCATTCACCTATGTTCGCAGTGGAATCGAGTTCCACTGCGATGATTCAAAATGAAAACGTTATGCTTAAAACGTGTTGAATTGCCTACCGCATCGTGAATTGTCGGAGGGCGTCCAGAACATCCAACATTGATTTTTGGGATATATCGGCCCAGTGTGTTGATCGGTGGCGAACGATGCAAAGCTTGAATTGTTCTAGTGCATCCGCGATATCGGGTGGCAGATCCGGTAAGGAGGCAAACGGATTAGACGCGTCGCTTCCGCCTGCTTCATCCCACGGCGCATCTTCGGTCTGCATTCCTGGTGTGGATCCCGAGTTTGAATCCAATGCGTCTTCATCTCCGAAGTCTGGACCTTCGGCAAGTGGACCGCTGGCCGTAATTCGATCATCATTCGATCGATCGGATTCTGTTTCCGTCTCGGCGGTAAGTGAATCAAAGTCATCGTCAACTTCGGAAGTGATCAGTTCTTCATCGCGGGGAGCATGCTTCGGATCGGAACCACTCGATTCCCATCGAGTTTTCCTCATCGCCGAAACACTCCAGTCGCTTCGTGCTGCCCCTTCAAGCCATAGTTCTGCGTCATCCCAATCAACAGCAGCGAGAAAATGGCTCCAATACAAACCCGGGTAGCTGGATTGAGTCGATGAAAAACGATCGTAAACTCGACGCAGTCTTCCGACGTGTTGGCTGGTTACCGCACCGACTTGCCGACTCCATGTCTCGTCGCTGAACGCAGAGACATGCGCTCCAGATTCGATCAATGCTGATCTCCAGGTGGAAATTATCTTTCCTTTTTCCCAATTGGTTTGGCTGATAAGCGTGTTCCATTGTCCCACGAACGGAGCTGTGACCTGGAGGGCCTGGGGATCGAGTTCCGTTTCGGTTTCCTCCTTCGCAATCTCCACATCGGTGGAACGAAATTCTGAGGAGCTGTCAACAAGTTGCGGCTCGTTTTCATCGTGAATTGGCGACGTAATCATGCAGACTATTCAATTAGAGTGAGTATCGGTTTCGCAGAGTCTGGCGTTCGCAGGTTGTTCCGCGGTGTCCAATCGACTCGACACAACGCGTTGCCTAGCGTCGAGATTGGATACAAGAGCAGAGGGTATCGGATACGGCAGCGTCTGCAACAATTCCGGAGCTTCTCTAGCTGGATTCCTTGCAAACCACTCACACGGTGACACTTAGGAAAACTTTTCCGTCAACAATTCGGTGCAACGTACGATTCGAAACGTGGAAAATCTGTTAGAAACCATCCTCCTGGCTATCGCAATCCACGGAACAGCGGCAAGTCGTTACAATCGTTTGCGTGTACTTGTCGTTCGCTTCCACGCGAAGCACTTTCATCAATCACGACAGAGCCCCCACCAACAACTCTCTCTCATTGGAGCCTCTCTTGAAGCATTACATGAATAATCCCCTCCTTATGACCTATGTCGCCACGTTGGCCTTTGGAGTTTTGATGAGTGATCCATTGATGGCGCAGCGCAAAGACGTCAACTATGACGAAGGAAAGATTGATATCGGAGTCTTGCCCGACCCGCTGGTTTCCAAGGCGGGTAATCGCATCACAGCAAAGGAATGGGATTCGCACCGTCTAGAGCTATTGCATACTTTATCGGAGCATCAGTTCGGGTTTGCTCCTACGGAGGTGGCGGATCTATCGTGGAAAGTCGTCGAAGAAGGGACCATGAATGAAGGATTAACAAAGAGACAGCAAATCGTTGTCCATTTGCAAACGGTTGCTGGAGCGCTGGATATCGACCTGATAGTTTTTTCGCCGGCGAACAAAACAAAGTGTGGCGCCTTTCTAGGATTGAATTTTCAAGGCAATCATTCCATCGATAGTGATAAGGCGATTCGGATCCCATCCACATGGATGCGAAACAATGCAGAATCAGGTGTTACGGAAAATCGGGCAACGGAAACGGGACGGGGGCAGCAAAGTCGACGATGGCCGATCCGTGAGATCAACGAACGCGGCTTTGTCGTCGCGACTGCTTACTATGGCGATATCGATCCGGACTTCGATGACGGATTCAAGAATGGAGTCCATTCACTCTTCCCTTCACACAAACCTGATATCGATCATCCTGATCGTTGGGGCTCGATTGCAGGTTGGAGTTGGGGATTGTCACGACTGCTGGACGTATTGATTCAACTACCTAGCGTCGATCCAACGAGGGTTGCAGTGGTGGGACATTCACGCCTCGGCAAGGCCTCGATGTGGGCTGGAGCGACCGATCCTAGATTCTCCGTTGTAATTTCCAATAACTCAGGCTGTGGCGGTGCTGCGTTGGAGCGGAGAAACTTTGGCGAAACGGTTGCGATTATCAATACTTCTTTCCCCCATTGGTTTTGTGGCAACTTCAAAAAATATAACAAGAACGAGAAAGAACTACCTCACGATGCCCATACACTCATCTCAGTCATCGCTCCTCGGCCGGTTTACATTGCTAGCGCAACCGAAGACACATGGGCCGACCCCAAAGGCGAGTATTTGAGCGGACACTATGCGACTCCCGTTTATCAGTTACTTGGATACGATGGGCTCACGCCGTCGAGCCCTCCGGAACCTGAGGTGAGTGTCGGAGGAAGAATTGGCTATCATGCCAGAACCGGTCCGCATGACATTCTTTTGTTTGATTGGCAGCGATTCATGGATTTTTCCGACAAGAGTTGGAAAAAGTGATGATCGCTCGCTTGGGGGATTTTCGAAATTTCTACAGAGAAAAGAACAATTCTGTTTCCACGTGACCGTTCGTGTCAACCAAGGCAGCGATATGCATATTGTCTCAAACGCACGGTGAGTTCGAACGATATCTGAGTGTGCATCGCGGTCATCGATGACGGTCGCGAAGTGCGATTCAGGACAGGATGAGCCATCCGAGCAACTTGAGTAATTTGCAACTTGGGCTCCCAATTGGAAAACGACGATGGCAAAGTATTACGTTCAAAGTGGATCCTTTCAAGGAATTGTCGATTGCTACGACGAGGAGTGTGCTGCGGTCTGGGCCATTCAACGTGTGATGGAACGAACGCCTAGCTTGGGAAATGGAGTGTCGGGCAGTGAGTGGTGCGACGAGAGCACGGGGGAAGCGATGTTTGCACTCGACGAAGTCATCCAATTGAATGAGCAAGGGTTTGATCGAAACGACAGCGTTGAAATCGACTTGCACGTAGCGTTTCTGCATTGGTATCAGCTTCGAAAAACGATCGAAGAACTGACGAAGAGCTGGGAAGACAGGCTGGGAGAGTAGCGATTTCTGGGAGAGACGCGTTTTGTAGAATGGCTCGCGGCATGTTACCATAGTAATGGAAAGCCTGCCCAGCCATAAACGACCAAACGTAATCCTATTGCATGTTGTCCACGTGACATCCCATAGAACGAGATAGCCCTGTGACAGAGACCACCAGCAGTCCATTCGGACAGGAGCAGCTCTACCGACCTCGGGTAAGCATCTCTATGATGCTGCTGCTTTTTGCGGTAACCGCTATCCTTTGCTGCATGATTCTGCTCGCATGGCAAACCACAGGCAGCTCAGGCGCAGGCAAGATCAACAAGAAGGTGTCTCTCGCCTTTCTTATTGTTTGCTATTCAGCACCACTTTTCTTTACGGCAGGTGTGTCTCTCGTTTGTCATGCGATGACCGCGTTGCTTGGAACGTCACGTAAGTCCGAGAAGGTCGAAGCGGAATCCCCATTTTCTTGAAAGCCAGCGGCCAGTGATAGCCAAAGGACAGTGATGGTATGGACAACTTATCCCAGTCGATACAAAAATATCTCGGGCGTTCATTATCAAACGATTCGCTCAACCATTACACACTACTCGGCCTCGAACCCGATGCTAGCACGGATCAAATCAAGTCGGCTCTTCGGGCTGCCTCTGCTGCCTGGAACGCCGCTGACACTCGATCAGACCCAAAGGAAGCCCAACAAGTCGCGCAACTCTTGAAGCAGGCACAAGCCACGTTGCTCGATGCCAACAAAAGGGCTTTGTATGATCATTCGATACTTGCGATTGCAAACAAACGAGACGATTCGAGTCTAGGTGCCAACACGGGAACGCTAGTGTTGCCAACCGGAGACCCGCTATCTCCGTTCGATCCAGTTGCGTTCCGACCCATGCGATCGGCATCGAGATTTGGCGATCCTGCTTCTCGATGGCGAGAGTTAGAAGCCAAGGTTTTCTTTGGAGATGATCCCAACGCTCTTCTATCGATAGCACCCCAACCGGCGATGAGCATTGCAAACAATATGGCAAGCGAGTCGCTTTCTGCAAAAGCATCGACAGTAATCAATGTTGTACCCAATAGAGACAACCAACAGAACGCAACGGCGATCGTCCAACAACTGCGGAGAAAACGGCAACGCAACCAGTCTCTCATGCTGGGTGGGATCCTATTGGCCGCGGTTGCATTCCTTGGATTTGCTGCCATTCGATTTTTCCTCAATCAGCAAAACGTTGCAGCTAACAAAGAAATAGATGGCAACAAAACGAGGCCGTCGGACTTCCGGCCTCAAGAGGAAAAAAGAAAGGAGCCTACGGATGCCAAATCAGTCCCAAAAGCTCCAGTGCGTTCCAGTCTTCCTAGCGTGAACAAAGAGAGAGAGTCAGAAACCATTGATGGTTTCGACGGAGCACGACCAACCATGAGTGATGGCATTGTAACGAACAATATGGCGACGATGCCGCCCCCCGTCCCACCTGCCGATCCTTTGCCACCCGAGACGATCAAGCCTTTTTCAGATACTTCATCGAATACACCGAGTACGAGCTCCACCCCAACAATGACTGCTACCATGCCTGATCCAAAGATGGTGGCTCAATGGGTGAAAGCGATGACGGAAGGAAAAGCGGCTTTACAAAAGCTGGATTTCGATACATTTGAGAAGTCCATGGAGTCTGCTCTAGCGTTATCCATGGGTGACTCTCAAATCGCGAAGCAAAAGCGACTCGATCAATTCGGCCAACTCTACCGAATTGCAATAGATGCAATGTTGGAAGCTCGCACGAAAACCCGTGGGGCTGATGTCGTTACTGTTGGCAAAAGTCGCGTTAGCATTGTAGAAGTAAAGTCAGACTCAATCGTTGTGCGATTTTCAGGGGAAAACAAAACCTATCTGTGGTCAGAAGTTCCGATGGGAATCGCTTTAGGATTGCTGGACCTCACGCTAAGCACCACAGAACCTACCGACTTAGCTGCTCGGGCTGTTTATCTGTCATTCTCCACGGCGAAGACCGATCTTCATTCCAGAAAGATTGAAGAGTTCTTTGGCAAATCGCTCGGAAAGGGAGATATTCGATCAGATCTTCCCCAAGCTTTGACGGACACCTACGAATAGTTCTGATTCTTTTGACTCTCGCACGGATGGCAAGAAAATGAGTCCTATTCCGCCGATTCTTCCGACTAGTGTGGATCCGCTGCCAATCTTGGTGGTCCCTAGGCAGAGCGTGACAACCTCGAACACTGGCGTAGCAGGACAACACACTCCAGCGGTCCATTTCTCGAACAGAATTTTCGGACCGCGACAATCCTCGCGTTCGAATTGAATGCGAATGCTCGGAAACATGTTGGAAAATTTGTTTAATCGACGATGGTATTGGAATAGACCCCCAAGCACTTTGACCGCATTTTTGTTATGTTTCAGCGATTGCATCCTGAGTCGAAGTACCGAGGTTCTAGAGTTGGATTGGCCATATACAAGAAAATTATTCAGCAACACGATGGTGAGATCGTAGTCTCCTCATCACGAGGACAAGGACCTACCTTTTTCTTCACCCACCCTAAACTTCCCGACAATTTCATCAGTCGACAAACCGGTTCATCAGTCGACAAACCGGCCATAGAAGAACTGATGAAACGCCAAACCATTACGATAGCGGAACACGGACTTGAGATCAGCCCGGATCAAGGGTAATACTTTCGAAAATCCTCAATACACTCTCGAATTCTGATTATCAGATCAAGTCCTCGCTTTTGTAGATTAATTCCGGTAGAAGTCGATCCAACTCAATGTCAGGGTTTTTGGATTGCTTTCAGAAAAAGATTTCGGTAGTTGTAGCTCAAAGTAACCTTCGTTCAATGGAATGGTTTTCGTGGCTTTGCCATCGGCATTCTTGATAAGAATTGCCATCCACGATGGATTCTTCGAGTCAAGAAGGACCTCTTCGTTCCCTCCTTTCCAGAGCCTTTGTTCTCCATTTTGACTTGATACGGAAGCTTCGAGCTTTAGTTTCTCAGATGACAACTTGAAGCTCTCCAAACCTTTCAATCTCAATTGGATCACGATCGTTTCCGGCCAATGTTCTGCCATGCGATCAATGGTCGCACTGCTGATTCCAACTGGACTATGAACGACGAACATCGCTTTTTTATCGGTGATCGTCTCTTCAACTCGATCGCTGGATCGCCTCGTCGTGATTCTGAAGTTCTTCGTATCCTCGCCAATGGAAGTCCCTATTGCCATGATACCCAGCAATAATGCGATGGTCGGCTTCCTCATTTCGTCGCTCCCATGGAGATCTGCCGAAAAGTCAAGTTGATACGCTCGCCAACTTTCAACTTCGTTTTAGGAACCTCGTGTTGCCAATACTGCTGCATAGTGCCTGCCATGATGATGAGAGTTCCATTTCCAACCAAGAATGTCTGGGTCTCTCTTGTCCCATTGTGTCGAATACGAAACTTGCGAGTGGCTCCTAACGACAGTGAACCAATCACATTCCCCATTTCAGGTTCGTCATCCGCATGCCAACCCATGCTATCCGATCCTGTCCGATAGCGATTGAGGAGGCAGTAATTATACTCTCCATAGACCGCTTCAATGTGTTGCTTGATCTCCAGCAAAACCGGTATCCAAGGAAGCGCTATATTGGTGATACCTGAATAACGGTAGGAAACACCGGGATCTCCGTAGGATGCAATCAATCGAGGTTGCATATGGCCAAAAATGCCAGGCTTTTGCTCCCACGCACATTGATCACGCAAAGCTGCAAAGAAACGATCCGCAACCTCTCCATCGAGAAACGCTGCATCATAAAGTAGAGTTCCCCCATTTTGGAGTTCGATACTATTCTTCATTTGTTTTGGAAAAAGAGGGAGCATCAATACCGTGAATAAGCGAGAAGCAAGCAACATATGGTTTGCTTCCACCGACAACAAGGAAGCCTCCGTTTCACTCACTGAATCGTCCCTAGGATTGCGACGATGCCAAGTATACGCATCCTGAGTAGAAAAAAGAATGAAGCAACGCAAGCGACATTTGATTTCAAGCCGCTCATTCAGATGGTTCGCGGATCATCCGATGGAGTATGTTGCGAGTGATTGTCTGCACACGTAAATCGACTCCTTGCGGCGCGGTGTAGACTTTGGGTGTCTGATAGCCGGGTGGTGCGCTTAATCCATCTGCCCACCAGCAGGTCGCAGCATTGAAAACGACGTTCCTCTTGGGACCGTAATAGGTAGTCGCAGTATACACGCCTCCATTGGGTTGATTGGGTGCGGATTGTGTCTCTCCTGTTGCGACAATCTCTAGGCCAGCGATCGGTGCTGGATCGCCATGCCATTCCCATCCAATCAAACCAGGGATTCGATCGCCTAGCTTCATGCCACTGTTCTTATAGATCCAATGCTCGGGCTTCGAGCAAATCCAATCAGCTCCACCTGTAACAGGACCAGTACTGTGGGCACCAATCAGTTCGTTCGCATACGGACGCTCGTGAACCAATGTGCTCATCGCACTGAACTCACGCGTTCCTCCCGGTGGGCCGAACACTCCAACTCTCCGAATCGAGCGAGTTGCTTCATCCCATTGAACCTTACCGCATACTGCGTTGCCTGAGAAGAATCCGACATGTGTACCGCTGGCAATCGCTTGTTGCATGTGGCGAAACATATCCATAGTCCAATACTCG
>Ga0068877_10004163_pt1 | contig 11324 bp, 10 predicted proteins | sample NOAtaG_FD_66437 | JGI IMG/M metagenome (GOLD analysis project Ga0068877, IMG submission 66437) | Freshwater lake microbial communities from Lake Erie, under a cyanobacterial bloom - NOAA_Erie_Diel6S_1000h metaG | ecosystem: Environmental > Aquatic > Freshwater > Lake | place: USA: Ohio, Lake... | reverse complement strand
CTTGTAATTGAAAGGCAGCGACCACGCGAACTCAACCACGCGGTGATCCAAAAACGGCACTCGCGTCTCGAGGCTCACACCCATCGCCGCGCGGTCGACTTTGACGAGGATATCATCCGGCAGGTACGTGAGAAGGTCGAGCGCCATCATGCGCTCGATATCGACGAGCCCACCCAGCGACGAAGAGAGATCGATCAACAAGGACGGTGGCTCGGTCGCACCCAAGACAACACTTTCGGGGTCTTCCCAATGGGACACCATCGACCGGTACAGCTCGGATATGGATGGGCTGCCGAGCAGGGACGCGCTTTTATGCAACTTATCCCCGAAGCGTGGAACAGACAGCAGCCGACCGACCGAATCCCAACGGGCGGGCTCGACTCCCAACAAGGCGCGCGCGATTGCCAGTCGGACACGCCGGGGCAGGATTGCGACCTTGTTCCATACCGAAGACGTCACCCCGTAGCGATTGTAGCCACAGAAAAGCTCGTCACCGGCGTCACCCGACAGCGAGACCGTCACATGCCGACGGGCCAATTCGCTGACCAGAAACGTGGGGATCTGCGACGAATCGGCGAACGGCTCAGAGTAGAGCGACGGCAACTTGGGGATCACCGCGCGCGCCTGTTCATGTGTCACATAGAGCTCAGTATGGTCTGTCCCCAGGTGCTGAGCTACAGCCTTGGCATGTTCCGCTTCGTTGTAGCCCGGCTCGCTGAAGCCGATACTAAAGGTACGAACTGGCCGAGATGACTGCGACTGCATCAAAGCAACCACCGTAGAGGAGTCTATCCCGCCGGACAGGAATGCACCCAGCGGCACATCAGCGACCATCTGCTGACCGACCGCATCCCGGAGCAACGATTCCAATGAATCAACCGCTTCGTTGGCCGTTCCGGCGAAACGCTCGCCCGCACCATGCATGACCGCATCGACACCCGACCACCAACGGTGCACGCCGGAATCGGGACGTGCGAGCGATACCGATAACATCCCCCCGGGCGGGAGCTTCCTTATGCCGTTGTATATCGAGGCTTCCCCGCCGATGTAGTTGTGGCGCAGGTAAGAAGCCAGAGCGCCACGGTCGATATCCGCGTCGAAATACGGGTGACAACGCAGCGCGGCCAACTCTGAACCGAACACGAAGGCCGCGCCCTGCCCACTCCCGATCCAACCGTAATAGAGGGGCTTCTCCCCGATCCGGTCACGCGCCATATGGAGCGCCCTGTCCTGACGGTCCCACACCGCCATGGCGAACATCCCGATTGATCGACGCAGCGCGGCGACCAGACCCCACGCCTCAAGACCAGACAAAAAGGTTTCGGTGTCCGAAGAACCGCGCCACGGCGCAGTTACCAGTCCATCCCTTTCAAGGTCTTCGCGGATGCGGAGATGGTTGTAGATCTCGCCGTTGAATGCAATGACATATCGGCCGCTGGGAGAGACCATTGGCTGCGCGCCGGCAGAACTAAGGTCCACGATCGACAACCGACGATGCGCAAGGCCGATCTCGCATCCGGGGTCGGACCAGACGCCGCCGGCGTCGGGACCACGATGGATTATCGCCCCCGCCATACGCGACAACAATGCTTCCGACTCGCCGCGAACGCGCGCGATCGGGCCACCAAGAAACCCCGTCAATCCGCACATAAATCGATGATCCGTCGGTGATTCCAGCCCTAAAGCGACTGATAGAAGTTAGAGTATGTTGCCGCGACGGTCTTGAGGGAGAATTGCATCTCAATCCTGTCCTGCGCGCTGCGGCCGATAGCCGCGCGCTCCGCGGCGCTCATGCTAACGAAACCCAGCAAACCGGCACTGAGCGCGGATGGGTTATCCGGGGGCACAACGAGGCCGGCTCCGCCCAGCAAATGCCCGGCGTCTCCGACATCCGTGACGACGCAGCATAAGCCAGCACCCATCGCCTCGCCTACAACATTGGGAAAGCCCTCCGTCCGGGAGGGGAGACAGAACACATCCATCGCGGCAAGGCAGGACGGGACGTCAGGTCGCTCCCCGAGCAGCAACACCGAGCCGGTCAAACCCAGATCTGCGATCCAACTCATCAAAACAGGGTTGGTTTCGCTAATCTCTCGGCCGACCATCATAAACCGCACGCTGCGATCGACTCCGCGAACGAGCGACGCTGCTCTCAAAAACACGTCTGGACCCTTGTCATCGTGAAACCGCCCGACACATCCGATCACCGGTTCACCGTCTTGGATACCAAGCCGGGCCCGCATCGACGCCCGCCCCCCCCACGCAGACTTGAGCGAATCGATGTCGAACCCGTTGGGGATCACCAAGGACTTTCGCTTCGAATAACCCAGCGCCTCATGTAGCCTGCGAGAGACGTCCGCCGCATAGATGACACGCGAAGGCACCGCGGCCGAGAGCAGCGCGCATATCGACCTCACCAAGCGGGTCTTGATGCTGCCCGTACGTGGCAGGTCGGTTGCCCGCACCCCCCAGACCACCTTAGTGACACCGGACGCCCGCGCAACGATTCCGCCTATCAAATTGGAGTGGTACATCCAGCAATGGACGATGTCGGGACGTTCCACCGTCATGAGTCGTGAAAGTTTGCCGCAGCCGGTCACCAAGGACCACAGGCCTCCGATGTTGAGCGCATTTACGGCGACACCCCGTCGGATCAGATCCGCCCCGACGACACCTTCGGCGGTCAAGCAGACCACAACGTGGGAATGATCGCTGGCAGCCTGTATGAGGCGCTGCAGCATCATCTCCGCGCCGCCGACTTTCAAACCCGTGATCACATGTAGGATTTTCATCGCCGACCACATAGCGGCAAACAGATTGCCACCTACCCGCTACTGCTCGACCCCGCAGCGACAAGCCCGGACCCGCGCGAATATTATAACGGCCTTCCGGGGAAACCGCTTCCACTACAGCGCGGCGCCGACCTGCCGGCGGACCCTGTAGCCTTACCTGCTTGTCTTGCATGCCGTCAGGTCTCGATCGAGCGAATCGCCTGCTTGCGAGAGGCGCACCGGCGCTGGCGCAGGACCGCCCGCCCACGCCAGCTCCGGAATGTCTAGCCGCAAGCGGAGCAACGGGCGATTTCGGACTGCGCATGGGCCTTGTCAGTTGCGGCCATGCACTCTACCGACACACCCAGTCCATCATCGCGCGGTCTGCGACCCGCGGCTCGTCCCCCTCGTCACGCGCCCCCGAATCCGGTGAACGCAGCGATGCAGTCGATGCAATCCAAACGCCGACCGAACAGCGCTAAGGACACTAGCTTGCAGAGCCGACCCGCCACCTCTCGAGTCTATGGCGAAGATAAGGCACGACACGCCGGTACCAAGCGAAAAACGAGAACTTGTCCTGATAGAAATCGAACACCGACCTCTGATCGTTCCGATCGAGTGTGTGCGGCCCGCTCGCACCTTCGACTCTGAGTCTTCCCACCACCTTCTCTTGATAATCCGACGCGGAAATATCAGTGATCTCGCATACGGTGATTCCGTCGCCGTATTGATACGAATTATCCTGACCGAACCGGTAACGCCGACCGTTTATCTCCACAATCCTGCCTGCCATCCGCGCCCTGGCCGGGTCGATAACCACAGGACTAAGAGGATGAGGGACGAATTCCTCCTTTAGTCCTCCGGAGTAGAACAAGTACAGACGATCAGCAGCACTGGAGCTCATCCCGAAAAACAAATACACGACCCCCTTTTCAATAAAGACCGTGCAATCGACTATCCGGAAGCCTTCGACGCCCTTGAGAAAGATTTTCTCGCCCGCATCGAATGGAGCCGGAATGACATATTGGGACGAATGAGCGGAGACCTCGGGAAGCAGATACTCCCGATCGTCGACGGAAAAGGAAAACGGATAGGAATAATGGACCCCTTTCAACAGCGTCCTCTTGTCCGATTGGCCGTCAACGCCAACCTCGACAATTTCACCGAGTCCACTCTTCGAACAGAGAGCTTCCAGCCTTATCGTTCTTCCATCAGCACTGAAGAACGGATCAGCATAAAAGCCGTGTCCACTGCCCTTTTCTAATACTCTAGACTCGTTGAGATTAAGCTTGACATTTCCAAGCACATCAACGCTTTCAGCAACTGCCACGTTCCATCTTTTTTCAAAAAATGCGCCATAGATCAGGCGCTTAAACTTCCGGACCCCAAGGACGAAAATGAACCGGCATACCAACGAATTGCTCGGAAGCTTGTAGATTCTACCCTTGGGACCGATGTCGACATGTGCGTTGCTCGAGAGGTTAATGATCGCTTTTCTCAGAAGAAACCGCGAATTGCCGTAAAAACCCTCCGCCGTTTTCTTGTAGGAATGATGCCAGATTCGAGAATGACAGATCGCCCACACCTTTCCCGCATCAAGCTCGTTCGAAAGCTCTTGCACCACCGTGCCGACCGCATTCCACCCTTGCAGCAGCTCGTAAAAACCCGCCGGTCGCCCCCTGAAGTACCGGGGGTCACCATGGTGGTACGACAGTATCTTCAGGCCTCCCAAGCGGTCGTCGATCCGGAGCAAGGACATGCCGAACTTTATTACGATATCAACCCTTGAATTCCGCAACTCGGCGGCAACGCTGTCGGGTATCTCCTGCCAATTCCCATCGTACATCGACTCGAACTCAACCGACTTCGCCGCATCGATGCCAAGCCCCGACCGGCGAGTCATCCGATTTTTGAGGGTCACAATTCCGAGAGCGTAGTAACAAAAGTTTTTTGCAATGCTCCTCTTGTTTCGAGTATTCGAGCACGACAGCACTAGCACAATCTCGAGCAAATCACGCGCCGCATCAAGGGCATCCTTCTGCCACTGATGGACCTCGTTTGAATCTACGATCAGCGCCGCTCTCATCACTGAGTTTTCCCTCTCAAGATCCGATGACCCGATCGAGCGCAAGACTGACCTACATGACTTCCTTGATGCCGCACGTTATCGATCGAAAACCTGCAACGCTGTTTTTCGACCAAGCCCATGTAACCGGCCGTCACGTCGCGCCGGCGGTCAGCGCGCGAGGTCGTCGCTCGGAGGACATGCTCCAAAGGCTTGGCTCCTGCTTTCCGGGCCCGGCGTACCGGATACCCTGGGCGCCGGGGAGTCAGGTCGGGGAAATCCAAATCGTCCGCATTGTGCTCAGTTATCACACGCCACGATGCCGTATCATGCGAGGACTGTGTCACTTAAGTCCCCAAGTTTTAAGTCCCCAAGCTTTTGATACACTATAACGTCTAGCGAGGAAAGACGTGAGGTATCTGGGATCACCATATTTGGTCTCTCAGGTAGTCTTGCCGACACCGACCCGGCCAAATTAGCAGTCCGACGTCACCGGTGGTAGCGATCGAGCGTCCGCCCATTCGATTGCGCTGTGAGATGAGAGCCCCGCATGAATTTACGTGAATTGTATTTTGGTGCCCGAGACAACCTTCTGCCGTTCTCGGCAATTGTCGCCGTCGTTTTGTCGCTGTCGGTCGTGTGGGCCCTGCTTTCTCGCCCCGTCTATCGATCGGAAGTGTCGATCGTGTCCGCGAATAATGATGGCTTCATGGCAGGACTTGGCGGCCTGTCTGGACAGTTCGGGGGGTTGGCCTCGTTAGCCGGAATCTCCCTTCCGAAATCCGGAAATTGGGACCAAGCCATCGCCAAGTTGCGGTCGCGCCTGCTTATAGAGGCATTGGTCAACAACAATAATCTGTTGCCGCAACTATTCCCCGACAAGTGGGACACCTCAGCCGGTCGATGGCTGGACGGCCCCGAAAACCAACCGTCAATGGGTGATGCGGTTCAGCTAATCCGGCAACGGGTCCTGCAGATACGCGAGGACCCCAAGACCGGCATGGTCACCGTTCGAGTCGACTGGCGTGACCCCGTGCTGGCGGCCAAATGGGCCAACCAGCTCGTCGCATTGGCCGATGCAGAGATGAGACGTGATGCCATAGAGGACTCCTCACGTGCGCTGACCGCGCTTCAGCGCGAGCTCGAACGAGCAGATCAAGTGGAACTTCGGTCGGCTATATCTCGTTTGATGGAAGCACAGGTCAAGACTAGGATGCTGGCCACCATCCGTGACGAGTATGCATTCCACGTCATCGATCCCGCGGTCCCCTCAGACCTCGACAAGCGAGTTCAGCCCACCCGCACCGTCATGGTGCTCGCTGGCGGGGTTCTGGGGGTGATTCTTGGACTGCTTTTTGTGTTGCTGCGGACAGAGTGGCGGCGGTCGCAATCGTTAGCGGCTTAGCCGACAATCAGGATGCCGTCCCTAACTTGCGGATTGCAACACTCGCGGCGACAAGCAAGCCGTGTAGTGAACCGTGACCAGCCAACATCTTCTAAACTCCGCGCTGCTGGTGGCCGTCCTGACCCTCGTCGTCAAGGTGGCGGGCGCACTAAAGGAACTGGTAGTCGCCTACGGCTTCGGCACCGCTCCCGAACTGGGAGCGTTCATCTTCTCTGCGATGTTCCCCGCGTTCCTGATCAATGTGATTACCGGGGTGCTGCAGACCGCGATAGTCAGCGGGGTTGCAGCGCTGTGGACCAGCCTGCTCAATGCCGAGAGCCAATTCCGCTTCACCACTCTGGTGACGAACGCCGGCGGGATAGTCTGCAATGAGTACGTGTTCCGGCGCGGACCCGGCTGACGCCCGCGCCACCGCGCAGTCGCAGGCAGACGTGGCGTGAGGATCGCGCTCGTCATTGGTTCCCTGCGTGCGGGCGGCGCCGAGCGCGTCATGAGCCTGCTTGCCGCGGAGCTACTGCGCAGGGGACACGACGTCTCCCTCGTGACGCTGTCCCCACCGGCCGACGACTTCTTCCACGTGCCTCCGGCCGTCACGCGCGTCAACATCGGACTTGAGCGCGAATCGACGGGGCCGCTGGGCGGGGTCGTGATGAACCTCCGCCGCATCTTCGCCCTTCGGCGCAGCTTCGCGCACCAACGACCCGACGTCGTGCTGTCGTTCCTTACCACCATGAACGTGCTGTGCTGCGTCGCATCGCTCGGTGCGCGTCATCGGCTCGTCGTTTCCGAGCGTGTCGATCCCTCGCGGTACTCGGTCGGCCGCGCCTGGGATACGTTGCGGGCGCTGGCCTACCGCCGCGCCGCCGTGCTTGTGGTACAGACCGAGGCCGTCGCGCGCTGGTTCCGTAGCGCTGCCGCCTCGCCGCCGGTCATCGTGATACCCAATCCGGTGCAGGTTGCGCCGGCGGATGAGCGCCCCGCCACACCTCCCTACGTGCTGGGGATGGGGCGCCTCGAACACCAGAAAGGTTTCGACGTGCTCATCAAGGCCTTTGCGCGCCTTGCGCCGCTGCGACCCGGACTCGAGCTGCGTATCGCAGGCAGCGGCTCGCAACGCGAGGCGCTGGCCGAGCTCGCCGCGCAGCACGGGGTGGCCGGCCGCGTGCGCTTCCTAGGGCTGGTCGCCGACGCGGCGGCGCTTCTGCGCGGTGCCCGCGCTTTCGCGTTACCCTCGCGGTTCGAGGGCTTCCCCAACGCACTGCTCGAGGCGCTCGCCTGCGGCGTGCCGAGCGTTGCGGCCGACTGTCCGACCGGCCCGCGCGAGCTGCTCGGTGACGATGCGTACGGCCTGCTAGTGGCGATGGAGGACGTCGACGGCCTGACATCGGCCATCGCGAGACTGCTGGACGACGACGACCTAGCGGCGAAGCTGTCCGCGGCCGGCCCGGAGGTCGCGAAGCGCTATGGTGTCACGGCGGTGACCAGGCAGTGGGAGGCCGCGATGCGCGGCGAGGCAGCGACGTGATTGCGGTGCCCCGCGACGGCGAGTGGCTTGCGCGATTCTGGGTCATCGTGCTGTTCAGCAATTTTCCGATTTACCTCGGCACTTTCGTGATGCCCCTGATCCAGCCGCTGCACTGGATCGTGTTGCTGGCGGGAATGACCCTGTTGCTGCTGGCGCGGCCCGCGGTCACGCTGCGCGACGTGCCGGTGCTTTATCCGGCCGCGATGGCGGCCTACCTAGCGCTCTGCCTGTCGGCCTACGTCTTGCAGGGCGGCGGCGACTCCAGCGTGTTGCGGCAGAGGCTGCTCGGCGTGCTGGTCGCGATCCTCGCCTACCTTTGCTTCGTCGCAAGTCCGCGCGCGGTCGCGGCGGCGCGGCGCGCGATGGTTTGGGTCGTTCTGCTGTCAGTCGCGATCAACTTTTACGACATCACGCACCCGCTGACACTGATCCCCGCGGAGAGCGAGTTTGCGACACTCGGGCGCGCGGCGGGGCTGTTCATGAATCCCAACCAGTCCGGTGCGGCGCTGGTGCTCGGTCTCGCGCTCACGCTCGGGGTCGTTCCGCCGCGCTGGCGCGTAGCGTACGCCATCGTCGTCTCAGCGGGCGTGGTGCTGACGCTGTCGCGTAGCGCGCTGGTAGGCTTGGTGCTGTTGTTCTGCGCGTTGCTGGTAGAGGGCCGCACGCTGCGGCCGGTACAGGTCCTGCGCATCGCGGCAACCGGCGCGGTGGCGGGCTACGTCTTCTGGCTGGCTTTCGCCACGGAACTGCAGAGCCGCTTCAACGTGGATCCCGCGTTGGTGCTTGACCGCATCCTGTGGATCCTCGACCCGTCGGGGCGCTCCGACTTCAGCCAGGCAGAGCGCGCGATCCTCGCCGAGCGCGGCTGGCTGCAGTTCGTCGCCTCACCGTTCTTCGGCAACGGACTGGGGTCGACGGAACTTTGGGAACTGCGCACGTCGACACACAATCTCTACATCATGTTGGCCAGTGACTTCGGGCTGGTCGGCTGGCTGGTGCTGCCCGCGCTGCTGTTAGCGGCGGTACGCCGGGACCTCACCGCACCGCCCGGCGGGGTGGCGGCCGCGTTCCTGCTGTTGTGGGGGCTCGTCAGTCACAACGTGCTCGGCGAGTACTACATCCTGATTGCGATGTCGCTGATGGCGGCGCTATCGGGAACCCGCGAGCGATCTCCCTATGGCTGACCACCTGCCAGGTGCCCCCGCGCACCGCATCGCGGTGCTGCTGAGTTCAATGGGGCGCGGTGGCGCCGAGCGCGTTGCTGCGACGCTTTGCAACGCGTGGGCGCGGCAGGGCAGGGAGCCCTGGCTGGTGCCGACCTTCCTCGGTGCGCGCGACGTCGCCTACCCGCTGCACGATGCCGTGCGGCTGCAGTTCCTCGGCGATCTGCCGGAAGTCGCCGCCGGTTCGGGCATCGCGCCCCTGCGCAAGCTGCGGGCGCTGCGCCGGTGGCTGAGCGAAGTGCGGCCCGATGTGGTCGTTTCGTTCCTGCCGAACGTAAACGTGCTCGCTGCCACGGCCACGCGTGGTCTTGGGCTACCACTGATCGTCTGCGAGCGGGCTGACCCGGCCGCCGGCGTTGATCTGGAATTGGGACTCCACGCTGCGCGACTTGTCGCATATCCGTTCGCAAGCCGGGTCTGCGTTCAGACGTTCCAGGCGGCGCGTCGACTGCGTAGAAGGCTGTTGGCATGCGGCGAGTTCGCGGTCATCCCGAACCCCCTACCTGACACGCTCACCGCGTTTCCGGCCCGATCACACCGGCCCGCCCGCGGTGGTACGGTGATCGGCATCGGCCGCCTGTCGCCCGAGAAGGGCTTCGACTCACTATTGCGAGCATTCCACCACGGATTTGCGGATGCTCCGGAATGGCGTTTGGAGATCTGGGGTGATGGACCACTGCGGTCGAATCTTGAAAGCCAAGTTTCCGCCCTGGGACTCGGAGGCCGCGCCCGTATTTGCGGTGCAGCGAGCGACCCTTGGCCGGTGATGGCGGCCGCCCAGATATTCGCGCTTACGTCCGCTTACGAGGGTTTTCCAAACGCGATGCTGGAGGCGATGGCTCTGGGTTTGCCTACCGTGTCGTTCGACTGTAATTCCGGGCCGCGCGATCTAACCGATTCTGGGCGCGTCGGTGTGCTTGTACCACCCGGCGACGAGTTGGCTATGGCCCGCGAGTTACGCGCGCTAGCCGACGATTCCGTTCGACGCGATTTATTGGGTCATACAGGTGCCAGTTTCGTGCGGAGTGCCTTTTCGGAATCTGCAGTCCTTAAACGTTGGGACGCATTGTTTTCCGAAATAATTACGCCTTTTAAAGGATGACACGCTATCGGCACCACCTGCCATGTCATAATTCATCAGTGCTGCGCGTGCTGTGCTGCTGCGCATTTCCATGCGGGCAAGGATTAGGTTGGAAAGGATAGTCAAGCCATGGCCGATAACGTCGACTTGCTTCGTAAAGAATCACACTTTGCTTTTGGCAAGAACTGGGCGAGTTTCTCCGAACTCGTCACCGAATCTCAGATCGCCGACGCCGAGGCTTGGCTCAAGCGCTTGCTCGGAGACTCGATACGAGGCAAGCGGTTCCTCGACATAGGCTGTGGTTCCGGCCTTCATAGCCTTGCGGCGCTGCGACTCGGCGCCACCGAAGTCGTTGGTGTAGACCTCGACCCAGATTCCGTTGCAACCATGCGCAAGCTACTAACCAAATTCGCTCCTGAGCGAAAGTGGAAGGCGCTTGAGGTCAGCGTATTCGACCTTGAGACATCGGGACTCGGCCAGTTCGACGTGGTCTACTCGTGGGGCGTACTACACCACACGGGAGACATGTACCGTGCCTTGCGTTGCGCGGCCAGTGCGGTAGCTCCGGGCGGAACATTTGCATTCGCGCTCTATCGCAAGACCCGTCTATGCGGTTTCTGGAAGTGGGAAAAGAAGCATTACGCTCACGCCAGTCCGGCGGCCCAGAAGCGCGCGCGGTCCGTCTTTATTGGGTTGTTTCGAGCCAACTGTCTCCTCGCGGGTCGCGACTTCCAGCAATATCTGGCCGAGTATTCACGCCAGCGCGGCATGGACTTCCACCACGACGTGCACGACTGGATGGGAGGTTGGCCATACGAGTCAATCTCTCCTGAACAGACCGACACGTTCATGACCGGTGAGGGTTTTCTTTGCGAGCGCCGATTCGTCGTCGGCCGCGAGACCCTCGGTCTCTTCGGATCCGGCTGCGACGAATACGTCTACCGTCGCGTCTGAGCGGCCATCACATCCCTCAAAGACGCAAATCCGAATCTGACACCGGCAAGACATACTTCAGATCGTATATGACGCTTGGCCGGCGGCAGAGTCCGCGGAGATGGTCGGAAGCCATCTCACGGAACTGAGCGTGCGCCACCGCGATGATCATCGCATCGTAAACCCCAGCCTCCGGAAGCTCAATCGGTTTAAGTCCGTACTCTTGGTCCGCTTCTTCGGGGCTGACCCACGGATCGTAGACGTCCACGTCGCAGTTGTACTCACGGAGTTCGGTGATGATATCGACCACGCGTGTATTGC